>WNGI01000257.1_pt1 | contig 38788 bp, 33 predicted proteins | sample 5400621 | NCBI WGS metagenome assembly WNGI01 (sample SAMN13153374, study PRJNA577476) | soil metagenome | isolation source: 20 cm soil or saprolite under Garry oak tree replicate 1 | place: USA:California | collected 2016-06-15
AGGATGGTCCTTGGCTGGCTTCGTGTCAGGCGGCGCCTGGGCGGAGACACTAACGACGAGAAGGAGAGTTGCAAGGCTTACCGAACGAGTGGAGAATTTTGGCATTCCGGGCTTCCTCGGCACGGACCAGATGAGTTTGCATAATAACCGAAAGTCGATGAACCCTCATAGCGCACGGCTACTTAGTATAGTATTTGTCAGGGGACACCGTGGAACGCGAGATCAGCACCATCGAAAAGCAAGTTGAGGAAGCCGCGAAAGCCATGCCGGAAGACAAGTTCAACTTCTCTCCTGAGAGCTTGAACATTCCAGGCGGCGAGTACAAGGGTGTGCGGACGTTTGCCGTTCAGGTCAAGCGTGTCGCCACTTCCAACTATTTCATATGGTCGCCGCTCACCGCAGATAAGCTGCCGGAAGGCTTAAAGGACGGGAACGGTCCTGAGAACTTGAAGACCAAAGCCGACATCATCGAGTTCCTGAAGGATTCTCTTGCGCTGGGTCACAAGGCCGCGGCCACGTTGACTACTCAGAACATGTTGCAGACCGCGGAGAACAGCAAATCGCCCCGCCTGTACCTGGCCACATTCGCTGTCGCCCACGCCTATGATCATTACGGGCAGATGGTGGAGTATTTGCGAATGAATGGAATTGTGCCGCCAGCTAGCCGGGGAAAGTCAGAATGATTGCCAGAATTGCCATAACCGCGTGCGTCCCACCGACTTCTCGCTGATGAAATAGTGCCGGACGTTAGCAGATTCGATAGTTACGACATCGAGTTCAGCGCTTCCCGCACTTGATTTCATACCAATGCTGGCTCCCTCGACCCGAGTAAACTGTGGTTGATTGACGACCCAGGCTCGGGAGGAAGGAGCCAGACATGATGATAGATGTAGATTATCACTCGAGCTTTCAGCAAATTGCTTTTTTTGATCAGGCAACAGGTGAATGGATATCATTTAGTAGATATATAAACTTCTTTCAAGTAGAATCACGCGTTATAACGGATCATACTGCGGGTACTGGAAACAGCAGCTCACTTCATTCGTCAATTCCAAATACCCATTGCATATAAGGCGTTTCTGATGATGAGGACAAAAGTATCTGTCAGTCCATATGCGGCAGCCGTTCTATTGGCTTTCGTGATTGGATGCGGAGGCGCCGGTGGAAGTCGACCTACTTCGCTCGCATTTGCGCCGAGAATGGACTTGCCTACAAACGGGATCGGGCCTGAACACGTTGTCATCTCCGACTTCAACGGCGACGGGAAATTGGACATCGCCGTTTCAAGCTACAATTCAACGCCAATTTCCGTCTTCCTGAACAAAGGCGACGGAACGTTCAATGGGCCAATTGTAACATCTGTTGCACCTTCGGATGTCGGCACCGGAGCAATGGTTGTTGGGGATTTCAACGAGGACGGAATTCGCGACCTAGTGGTCGGTCCTATTCTGCTGCTGGGGAATGGGGACGGCACCTTCCGTCAGGGGCCTGCACTTCCGAACTCCCTGGGCACTTACACTTCCCAGATCAAAGCGGCCGACCTGAATGGCGATGGCCACCTGGATTTGGTCCAAGTAGGAGTAGTGGGACTAATGGGAAATGGCTTCGTTGCCGTTTCCCTTGGGAACGGGGATGGCACATTTCGCCCCACGAATGTGTTCCCCATTGGGTCGATTCCCGGCAGCTATTCCGCAGTCACCGTTACCGATTTCAACGGCGACAAGAAGCTGGACATCCTAGCGTGCGACTACGGCGTGACCTTTAACATCGCCATTTTTTCTCAGCCCAGCACATTGCTGTTTTATGCGGGAAATGGCGATGGGACCTTTCAAGCTCCACTGCTTACGACGACTTCCAACTACGCTGCCGTCCTCGTGAATGCAGATTTCAACGGCGACGGAATTCAAGATCTCCTAATTGCGTTCATACCTGCTTCGATCGGCACACCTTCGTCTGATGGCAAGGATGGCATCGTCTTGGGAAACGGCAACGGCACGTTTCAGGAGGCCCTTGGCACCCTGATTTCGCTGCCCAGCGCAGAAGCCGGAGACGCCGTGCAGGCCGCTGACCTCGATTTGGACGGAAAGGCCGACGTGCTAACCGCGAACCGCACAACAGGCGTACTGAGTCTGATTTTGAATGGTGCGATTGGCCAAGTTCCTCCCGCGGCTGGCGTTTACGAGTTCACGATCGCTCCTGGGTTGAACGACATCGCGACGGGCGATCTAAATGGTGACGGTCTTCCGGACATTGTGGTTGTGGGTTCAAACCCGACGACACAGCATATATCCGTTTTCCTCTCACAGAAACAATAGCCCTGATTCATCTCGCGGATATGATCTCAATCTCGAGCCGCCGTTGTGTGGGTGCAATTCCATTACCGATCAACCTTGGCGGGCATCGGTATTGGGGTGCTCCAGATCCTGTCCCTATGGGCTTGAGTCCGGTGATCTGAACAAGTTGGTGCCCGGGCCCAATGGAAAGGCAGCGAAGAACGTACCCTGTCCTGACTGTCTTGAGAAAATGTTCCGGCTCTTAAATAAAGATATACAAGAGCTGCAACAGAAGGCCGGGAAGCCAGGATGTGTTGTCGAGTGCACAACAATCGGATTCGCCGACGATGCAGCCGCGGTGGGGCTAGGACTGTTATCGAGGACGATTCGTACCTTTCTTGGATGAGCAACGGGCAAGCTCGTGATGAAAGTAGCCGGGGGTATGCGGCTTTGCAGCCGCCGGGATCTACTGCACCACGAGGCGTCATGTATGGGATGTACCTCCCCCTCCCCCTCCAAATGGGTCGCCGTTGCCGGTATAGCTCATGGGCCTTTTGCCATGGCCCCGTTACAACTAGGCAAGCTGAAAAGCGAGAACGCATTGATGAATGCTACGAAAACTGTTCGCGTCGTCCTGGCTGTCCTGTGGGGATTCTTTCTTGCCTTATATGTTGCCAGCAAGATTCACTTTTTCACTCGGTACGATCCTTTGGGCGTCGGAAGCTACCTGAGGGAATATAGTACCTACTGGGTAGCGATGGCGGCAGTAGTCTTCCTGATCTGGCTGGTCGGGAAGTGGTTTCCTCAGGATCGCCATTAGCTCTGGAGCCGGGGCAGACCGGCGCCTTCGGCACCGGGTCGGGGGGTAGACACGATCACCCCAGGTTGGGTGCTGCAGAGCAACCTTTCGTTGCCGTATAGGAACCATCAAGAAATCAGCGACTTACGAAATTCCCTTCGCTACGGAGCAGCGCTCTCCGTTAACTCGTTGAAAATAAAAGAGCGGTAAAAACCCGAAGCAAGTAAAGAAAAATCTTTCGCGTCGTTCTCCGCACGGTCCCTTTGGCTATTTTGTAACCTTCTCTTCGGATCGCACCACACCATCAAACGACTTGAGGCCGGCTGAAACCGGGGCGGTCTTCTTGTTTTGTAACATTTCCACCGTCGAAACTTCAAACTTCACTATGGGGCTCGGGCCCATCCGATAGGACTTCTCCGGTTGATGGCGTTAATCAGACTTTGCCCACTCTGCGTTTTCTTTTGAAACCCTCACCAAAAATGCCGGCTAATTCTTCGTGGGGTCTGCGGCCGCGGGCCCCGCAATTCTCTGCACTTCGGCGACAACCGCGGCCAGTGCCTGCTCGAAGTTTTTGTCGCGGTTGCCTTGCAGCACGGCCCCTTGCGCGTGCTCGGTTAGCCCCCACAACGTCTGGTGGGTCTTCGCGTCGCGGATGACGACCCGAAATTGGGAATCAATCGCCGGACTATCGTCTGACAGCACACGCACACGCTGGAGTTGAAAGATAGTCAGTCGTATCTCGAAAACCAGGTCCGCATCCCCCGGCACGGCTATCAGTTCGTAGCGTCCCCAGGTTTTCATGGCCGCATAAAATTCGTTGTATGTGCGGTCTGGCCCGCCGCTGTACGACGCTTCCTCATAGCGAGATTCATCTCCGCCGCCATTGGCGATAAAGACTTTCTTCGCTGTGAGGATTTGCGCAGGGATTGGCGCGGGATGCGTCGGTTTTTTCTGCTGCGCCGCACTGATGGGGCCGGACAGCAAAGGCATCGCCAGACCGAAACAAAGGATGGCTGCCTTCAGATGCTTCGTCATGATTCCTCCCGCCATGGCACACGTCCCCAATTGAGGCATTATCGTCGACCAATCTTAGCCGCGTGTGCAGCGTCACTGTATAGACGTTGAGTGTGCAGGCTTACGTTTCAGACGGGCCTTTATCTCTTTGCCATCTTTTTATGCCAGGCTTGATTCTCCCGTGGGGTTACTCCAATGGCAAGCCAAGTGGACTTGTTCTACTGCTCGGTTTGTGTATCCAGTCAGTGCCGGATTATCGGAAACTTGAAATCCACATGATTAGACGGTAAGCGTTAATCAGATGTCGTCCATGCGACATTCCGAATACAATACCTACCAGTGGGTTGAATTGGCGAGGCGATAACACCATGTCCAGCTTCCTTTCTGGCAAGCAAACTGTCCGACTCTGGCATTTAGTAACGCTCTGGCTGTTCGCCTGTGGAGGTGTCCTGGTTACACACGCTGGTATTCGCGGTCCAGGCAAATACTGTGGAGTGGTTGTGTTTGACCGATGGGACACCTGCTTTCTGCTCAGTGGTCCGTACATCACCTACATTTCCGACAGCGTGAAGGACGACCTCCGACCGTACAAGGGCAAAGCGATGCAAATCGACGCCTCAGACGTTTTCCAGCCCATGAATCCTGGGGATGCACTCGTTCGCCAATACAAAATCATCGGCCCTGCCCCAGACAATCACCTTTGGGCCAAGATAGACGGCCTAGAGTTGATTGCTGGGAGTGATTGCGGACCGCGAGGCAGTCCTGCCTTCCTGCTGGAAATCCGCAATACCGGCAACAGCCCGATTGAGGTCAACAGCCATGAGTTTGGCCCAACGCTCTTGGCGCAAGTTTCGAAATCTCAATTCAAGGCATCAGACGGCAGCTCGATAGCTGTGATTACACGCGGCGACCTCGTGAATCCCTCATCGATGGGTAGTGCAGTCGGTGGGGTGACACATTCCTTTTCTTACATCATTGACGGCAAAGCTCGCTTGCCGGAACGATTCCTGCTAAACCCCGGTCAGTCGATGAAAGCTCGAATTACCTTCGCTATTCCTCGCGGGGAATATCAGTTCATGTTCGGATACGGGGGAGGAGTTCACGAGGAGAAGTCGTTGGCGAGCAATACAATTTCCTTCGCCTTGAGCGATGAGGGAACTGCCACTCTCGTTGAATAGAGCTAGGTCCACAACCAACGGTATGAGTTGTTCGCAGTTAAGTCCCGTTATGTCGCGTACTCGAAGAAGTGCCCCTCACTGGCATTCGGGGAAGCGAGCAACGCATTAGCAGTGGTGGAACTCCCAACAGATGCCCAGAAACCGACTCACACGCGATCCCTCAGGCATTCGTTCTTCCAAGCCATCGGTGCCACCCCTGAAGCTCTTATTGCCGCCCACAGCCCACAGTGCCCACCGGCCTTTCTTTCTTTTTGCTCCTCTTTTCTTTCTTTGTGCTTATCGCCAGCTTTCCACAAAGAAATTTCGCGCCTGGATCGCCTAGAAACGACGATCGCCAACTCGGTCGACCCACTACATCCCCGGTTTTGTCTCTCCTCATGTGCATTTCTCTTTCCCAAAGTAGATCGCTGCCGACATCTGAGTGTTTCCAAGGAAATCTTGCCCTTCTCTGATCTGCGCTGTACCCCCTTCCCTGCTGTTTCATCTGCCTCCTCCCACAGGGCAGCGGTCCCGGAGTGAGAGCCGGCTTGTTGATCAAGACTCGCAAGGATATGAGTTCTGCGCCTGCGGCACCGGGATGACGGATGGCTCTTTAACCGTTTTCCCGGTCGAAGTTCAAAAAAGACGGATTTAGATGTTCGGCGCCAAGGCAGCGTCCAATTGATGGCGGCGTCCATCTGCGTCCAACTTCGGGCTGAGGCACATTGGGACCAATTCATTCGGTTAGGACCAACATGGGACCAAAAACCCCAATTTTGTGGCCGTATTCAGTTGGTTTGGCGGCGTAAGGACAATAGAATCATCGTGAGTTATGGAGCGGGCGATGGGAATCGAACCCACGTCCGAAGCTTGGGAAGCTCCCGTTCTGCCACTGAACTACGCCCGCTCGTCGGCTCTGATTGTACTCAGAAATTGATTTTGCGTATAGAGGTTTACTAATTTTTCCTGCCCTGTTCGTTCTCATGACCTGCCCGAGTTTTTGTCGCTGGTTCAATGAGCGAGTTTATATCACAGGCAAGCTGCAAAGTTGGCCATCCGAATCCGGAGCTCGCGGTCTTCGTGACCTAGCGCCGAGGGCGTGCGGTACCACCTTCTAAGCGCGAAAATCTACTTTACCGAATCCGTCCTTTACTTCCAACTGCCAAAGTTTCCAACAAATCGGGGAATGTACATTTCTATCAAGGCTGACCCCCGTCGTATGGAAGTGATGGATTCAGGCAGAGGTTGTCGCAAATGACACACGCATCGGGGCATTCCGCTTAGACCCTGACTTATGTTCAGGATGACCTGGACAGAAGCTAGGCCGATGAGCGTTGCGCACGGGTAGGCTGACCGGCGAGAAATCCTAGAATTGCGTGATGGGCTGCGCTTGGCTGGTCGGTTTCGAAAATGTGGCTAGCATGAGGGATCAAGACGAGTTTGGCACCCGGAATACGGTCGGCGATTAACTGCGAGTTCGCGGGCGGAATGAGTCTGTCGGTTTCCCCGTGAATGACGAGCGTCGGAGCCGTTATCTGCGAGATGCGGCTGTAGGCTTCCCAGCCAAAAATTCCTTGAAGTTGGCCTGCATATCCCTGTGGGGTTGGAAACCACTTCATGCGGATAGCCATATCCTCGTCGATGCGCTCGCGAGAGGTGGCAGCGTCATAGATGAACGGGATGATGGCCTCCTTGGATTCTTCAGGAGTGAGGTCACGGCGCATAAGAGTTTGCAGCGCGGCAGATTCGGCCTGCACGGCATGGGGACCGCCCGCTGCGGTGCAGCCAAGAATCAGCGAGCGCACGCGGTTCGGGTATTGCAGCGCAAATTCCTGCGCGATCATGCCTCCCATGGAGACGCCAAATACGTGCGCACTCTCCACGCCAGCAGCATGCAGAACAGCGGCCGCATCCGAAGCCATCAAAGCGATGGAATAAATGCCTGGAGTGACATCGCTCTGGCCGACACCACGATTGTCGAGTGCGATGGTGCGATAACTGTTGGCAAAAACCGTGCGGCTGCGATGCCACATGTAGGAGGGATAGCTGAGGCCCATGATGAGCAAAAGAGGTTCTCCGGAGCCTTGTTCATCCCAATATAGTTTGGCGCCTTGATTCTCAACGAAGGGCATGGAGTCTCCGATTGGGGCAAAATGGCAATCGTCACGACGGCTGCGGAGACGATCCTGGAATGCGATAGTCACACACAGATGCATGTTACTAACACGGCTGCCATTGTATATAATCCGGCTCACCATGCCAAATCAAGAAACTCTGTACCACGCAGCCAACCGCGTCGCCACCATTACCCTGAATCGGCCGGATAAATTGAACGCCTGGACAGCCGTCATGGAGCGCGAGGTTCGCGCCGCGATGGGCGAGGCGGAACACGATGAAAATGTTCGCGTCATTGTCTTGACGGGCGCGGGGCGAGGATTCTGTGCGGGCGCGGATATGTCACTACTGAGCACGGTCGCGGAGAAGGGACTCGACGAAGCGCGGCGGGCCCAAGCAGCGCAACCTGCAAGCAGCGGCGGCAAGGGAACGCGACGGGACTTTCGGAAGAAATACTCCTATTTCCCGGCGGTCACAAAGCCCGTGATTGCGGCTATCAACGGGCCGGTAGTGGGTCTGGGATTGGTGATTGCACTGTATTGCGATGTACGTCTTGCCTCGGATGCGGCTCGGTTCGGGACGGCTTTTGCGCAGCGCGGGCTGATCGCAGAGTACGGAATGGCGTGGATGTTGCCGCGTCTCGTGGGACACGCCAACGCTCTGGACCTGCTGTTTAGCGCGAGAATGATCGATGCGGCGGAGGCGCTAAGAATGGGGTTGGTGAATCAAGTCCATCCGCGAGAATCGTTTCTTGAAGGAGTTCAAAAATACGTGGCGGACCTAGCGTCGAGTGTCAGCCCGCGGTCCTTGCGGGTGATCAAACGGCAAGTGTATGACGCGATGTTCCATACGCTGGCGGAATCGTTTGAAAGTTCCGAGCAGGAAATGCTGGCGAGCCTGCAGTCCGACGACTTTAGAGAAGGTGTGGCACACTTTATCGAAAAGCGGGCTCCGGTCTTCACCGGGAAATAGAGAGAGTAATGGACTTTGAACTCAGCACAAAGACGAAGGAACTGCAACAGCGATTGCGAATCTTCATGGATGCCCACGTGTATCCAAACGAACGCCGATTCCACGAGGAACTGGAGCGGGAACGCTGGAAACCGACGCGGATTGTCGAAGACTTGAAATCGAAGGCGCACAGCGAAGGGTTATGGAATTTGTTTTTGCCCGGAGACGAAAACGGCGCGGGACTAACGAATCTGGAATACGCGCCATTGTGCGAAATCATGGGCCGCAGTCACATGGCGCCCGAGGTGTTCAATTGTTCGGCACCAGACACGGGGAATATGGAGGTGCTGGCGCGCTATGGCACGGCGGAGCAGAAGGAACAATGGCTAAAGCCGCTGCTTGCTGGAGAAATTCGATCGTGCTTCTCCATGACCGAGCCGGACGTAGCCTCCTCGGACGCCACCAATATTGGTGCGACGATCCTGCGAGAAGGCGATGAATATGTGATTCATGGACGGAAGTGGTGGTCCTCGGGAGCGGGCGATCCTCGGTGCAAGATCGCGATTTTTATGGGCAAGACCGATCCTTCAGCCCCCGCGCACAAACAGCAGTCGATGATCCTGGTGCCACTAGATACTCGCGGAGTCAAGATCGTGCGCATGCTAACGGTATTCGGCTACGACCATGCGCCGCACGGCCATGCAGAAATTCACTTTGAAAATGTGCGCGTTCCGGCGGCGAACATGCTCCTCGGCGAAGGACGCGGATTTGAGATTGCCCAGGGACGCCTGGGGCCTGGACGGATTCATCACTGCATGCGATGTATCGGCCTAGCGGAGCGGGCGCTCGAAATCATGTGTAGGCGGGTGGAAACGAGGGTGGCTTTCGGAAAATCGCTGGCTGAACAGGGAACGATTCGCGCGGACATTGCCGCGTCTCGTATGGAGATCGAACAGGCGCGGCTGCTGACACTTAAAGCCGCATATATGATGGACACCATAGGGAACAAGGCGGCGCGCGCTGAAATTGCGATGATCAAAGTGGTGGCGCCTAACGTGGCTCTGCGCGTACTGGATCGGGCGATTCAGGCACACGGAGCCGCAGGAGTTTCCCAGGATACGTTTCTGGCTGCCTCCTGGGCCATGTCTCGGACGCTACGATTGGCCGATGGGCCAGATGAAGTACACGTGGAATCGATTGCGAAGTGGGAGCTGGCTAAAGGCAAGAAACCCGCGGGACCGTAGGTTTCACAATATTGATTAAACAGATGTGCGACAGAGTCACAAGACTCGCCCTGGGGGAAGTTGATGCCGCCATTGGCTGTTAGAGACCCGCAATCGCTGAAAGAATTGGTGAGCAGAGAAATTGGGGTAACGGAATGGTTCCGCGTTACGCAAGAGCGCATCGAACAGTTCGCGGAAGCCACGGAAGACCGGCAATGGATTCACCTAGATCAGGCGCGGACAAGCACAGAATCACCTTACGGCACGACAATCGCTCACGGGTTTCTAACGCTGTCTTTGATCAGCTACCTTGTGAAAGAGTTGATTCAGATCCAAAGTGGTGTGCGACTAGCGGTGAATTACGGGTTGAATCGTGTGCGCTTCCCTGCTGCCGTGCGGGCCGATTCCAGGATTCGCGCACGCGTGTCGGTGCTGACTTTGAAAGAACTTCCTGATTCCGTTGAAGCAACTTATGCGGTAACGATCGAAAGCGAAAAGTCCGAAAAGCCTGCTTGCGTTGCGGAGTGGATCGTTCGCTACTACTTGTGATCCATTTGAAATTGCCTGCAGCTGGGGCGAGCTCGCATCTGAATTGAGAAATACGCGCTAGATTTGTCCAGTTTGGGCGCTGTGCAAAGCGGCGCGCAGGAGGATTTGGATTCTCTCGGGCATGGATGCAAAGCGCTCGTCTTTGGTCAGGCCCTGGCGGTAGCGAAAGTAAATCTGCTGCACGATGACCGCAAGTTTGAAACGCGCGAAAGTGAGATAGAAAGCGATCTGGGAAGCATCGCACCCCGTTTTTCGCGCGTAGTGCTGTACGAATTCTTCCCTTGTAAAGCTGCCGGGATGGGTTGTGGGTCCCCAGCGATTTTGCTGCAACTCCTCTGGATCCGTTGCATCCACCCAATAGGCCAATGCAGTGCCGAGATCTGAAACAGAGTCACCGATGGTGCACATCTCCCAATCGAGGACGCCGATGATGCTTGTAACGTCGCTCGAATCAAGCACTACATTGTCGTATTTGTAGTCATTGTGGATCAGCGAGACTACGCTCGTGGAGGGCATGCGCTGCTGCATCCACGCAGAGATCTTCTCCACTTCCGGATAATCGTGAGTCTTGGAACCGTAGTAGCGTTCGATCCACCCGTGAACCTGCCGTTTCAGATAGCCTTCCGGCCTGCCCAGATCAGAGAGACCCACGGCAGCGTAATCCACACGGTGCAGGTGAATAAAGTTGTCGACAAAAGATTCGCTGAGCCGCCGTACTTTTTCAGCTGGAAAATCCAACCCGTGCGGCAGGTTTCTGCGAAGGATGATGCCGCGGATCGGTTCCATCACGTAGAACGGTGCGCCGAGGATTGCATCGTCGTCGCAATATAGAAGCACTTCGGGAGCTGGGGCATAGACGGAGTGGAGCTTTGAGAGCACGCGAAATTCGCGGCCCATATCGTGGGCGGACTTGACCTTGCTTCCGAATGGCGGCCGCCGGAGCACCAACTCCCTCGCACCGAGCCGCAATGAGTAAGTCAAGTTGGAATGACCGCTCGGAAATTGGCGGACCTGGAGCGCGCCCGCTTCGTTGGGAAAGTGACGGCGCAAATAGGGTTCGAGCGTGGCCAAGTCAAGCTCTTCGCCCTGTCGAATAACCGCTGGATGGTCCAGCAAGTCGCTCATCGGAAAGTCTCCCTAACGATAGGTCAACATTGCCGGATCGCTGATATGCCCGTGAGAATTGAAACCGCTGAGCGTAAATCGCTCCGCGGCGTAGAGAAATTCACTCCAAGAAGAGTTCCGCGACATCCAACTCAATTGTAAAGTGCTCTCCGGAGAAAGCTGCAAAGCACGCTGCATGGCAACAGCGATGGGACCACCGGAAGTAAAAATCGCGACGCGTTCACCGCGGCTGCCGGCCGCGAGGAACTTCGCCAGGCCGGAATTCACCCGGGAGCAAAACTCCAGCCAGGTTTCAACACCTGGCGGACAAATCGCGCCACGCACCCATTTGCCAATGACGGCTTCGAACAGCTTTTGAAAAGTGGCCCGCCGCCCAGCTGAGCCGGAGGACGATTTAAACGCGGCGTGGAGAGCTCGGATGCTCTGATCGTTTTCGATCAATCCAGGCAGGCTGTGTTCGAGCACGGCTTCGCCTTGATACTCATCGAACTCCGGCAGCACCAGGGGGTCGGGAAACTTGAGGCTGGCTTTGGAGTAGGCGTTGCTCACGAGCCTGAGGGTGTCTTTCTGGCGGACACAGGGACCGGCGCAGACGCGGTCAAAGACGATTTGGCGTCGAGCCCAATATTCGCCGAGATGACATGCCTGCGCCTCCCCGAGAGCAGACAGCTTGTCGTAGTTCTGCTCGAGGAACGAAGCCTGCGCATGACGGGCGAGAAAGAGAATTCCCATTGCAACCCGGCCCTTCCGTCAAACCTTATACCGCAAGACGTCCAGTGGAGAATGTAATTCGCGCAGGCCCCGACTCCGATAGCCAGCAATCGGGAGTTTCAATTGGCGCGTTCGAACAAGGCCGCCGCGCCCTGCCCTCCTCCGATGCACATGGTGACGACCCCGTAGCGCACTTTTTGGCGGGCCATTTCGTTGGCGATGGTGCCGACCATGCGCGAACCGGTCATTCCGAATGGATGACCGATGGCGATCGAGCCACCGTTGACATTGAGTTTTTCCGGGTCAATGCCCAGGCGGTCGCGGCAATAGATGACCTGGACAGCGAAAGCTTCGTTCAGCTCCCAGAGATGAATGTCATTCAGACGCAAGCCGCAGCGATTGAGGAGTTTTGGCACCGCGAAAACCGGTCCGATGCCCATTTCGTCTGGTTCGCAACCGGCGACCTGGAAGCCGCGGAAAACGAGCTTGTAGGGAATATCTAACTGATCGGCACGCTGGCGAGACATCAGCAGCGTAGCAGAGGCGCCGTCAGAGAGTTGTGAAGAGTTGCCGGCCGTCACGGTTCCCTGTCCACTGCCAGGATCAAAATGAGGTCTTAGGTTAAGCAAGCCTTGCAGCGTGGTATCAGGCCGGTTGCATTCATCGCGATTAACGGTAGTTTCCTCTTTGCCAACAAGTTCTCCGGACCTTTTGTCAAGGACGCCGCGAGTGACCCGCATAGGAGCGATCTCCGCGTCGAAGAAAGCCTCTTGCTGCGCGCGGGCGGTGCGCTGCTGACTCAAAAGCGAGTATTCGTCCTGAGATTCGCGACTCACTCTGTATCGTTTCGCGACCACTTCCGCGGTATTGCCCATCACCATGTAGAGTCCCGGCATTTTCTCCAACAATCCGGGATGCGGGTTGTTGTCTCGCGGAATCATCGTGATGCTCTCCACGCCGCCGCCAATGGCGGCATCAACACTCTCATTGATAATCTGGTGGGCCGCCACCGTGATGGCTTGCAGACCGGAAGAGCAGAAACGGTTGATGGTCGTGCCCGCGACTGACGCCGGAAGGCCCGCCAGCATGGCGGAAATCCTAGCAATATTCTGACCTTGCGCGCCGTGAGGCTGGGCGCAGCCGAGGACGACGTCTTCGATTTCTTTTGCAGCTAGTTTTGGAGTTTTGTCCAAGACATCTTTGATACAGTGTGCGGCGAGGTCCTCGGGCCGCGTAAGGTTAAAAGAGCCGCGAAACGACTTGGCAAGGGCCGTCCGCGAACTGGCAACTACCACTGCTTCTCTCATGCTTTCTCCAGGTTATTGAAACGATGTTCCAGAGTGATGCAAGTCTTAGAGCAATGCGGCGTGATCACATTCACGAGGAGTGACGACTACGTTGCCGCCCCTTCTTCCTTGCCAAAATCGGCGAGCCTCTTGCCCTCATCCGCAAGCCGCTTCAGCAGCGGGGCGGGCCGCCAGATCTCACCGTGCTGACGGTGGAATTCGAAGACGCGGTGGCAAACCTGTTTGAGACCGACGGTGTCGGCGTACCACATCGGACCGCCGCGATGGGCGGGGAATCCGTAGCCGTTGAGATAAATTATGTCGATGTCCGAGGCGCGCAGCGCGTAGCCTTCCTCCAGAATGCGCGCACCCTCGTTAATCAGCGCGTAGAGGCAACGGTCTGTGATTTCCCCTGCAGATATTTGACGCTGCACAATGCCCGCTTCGTCGACCCATTTGCGAACGAGTTCAGTCACGAGGGGGTCCGGCGTCGCACGGCGCTGATCGTCGTACTTGTACCAGCCTGCGCCGGTTTTCTGGCCGTACCGGCCGAGTTCACAAAGGCGATCTTCGGCAAACGGTTGACGAATGCCGGGTACTTCCAGATGGCGATATTCTTTGCGGATGCGCCAGCCGACATCGAGGCCCGCGAGGTCGCCGGTGGCCAGGGGCCCCATGGCCATGCCGAAGCCGGAAAGGGCCTGGTCTACGGCTTCGATTCCCGCACCTTCTTCGACGAGGAACTGGGCTTCGCGGCGGTAGGGACCAAACATACGATTACCGACAAAACCGCGACAGTTACCGACGAGCACGCCCACCTTGCCGAGCGATTTCGAAAGTTGCATACAGGTGGCGATTACTTCCTTTGAAGAAGCCTTACCGCGGACGATCTCCAGAAGCCGCATAACATTGGCGGGGCTGAAGAAATGGGTGCCGATGACGAAGTCAGGCCGCGAGGTGGAGGAAGCGATCTCATCGATACTTAGCGTAGAAGTGTTGCTGGCAAGGATGGCGCCTGGTTTACATACGCGATCCAATTCCTTGAAGATTTCCTTCTTGAGGGCCAGGCCTTCGAACACGGCCTCGATAACCAGGTCCACGCTTGAGAAATCGTCGTAGGTAAGCGTGGGCGTGATCCGCTTCAGGCGCTCTTCAGCAACCTGTTGAGGGAAACGACCGCGCTTGACGGAATTCGCGTAGTTCAACTGGATGGTGGCTAGTCCGCGATCGAGCGCGGCCTGGTCCGCTTCTTTGAGAAGCACGGGAAGACCCGCATTGGCGAGCACCATGGCGATGCCGCCACCCATGGTACCTGCACCGACAACCGCGGCAGATTTAACGGGAATGATGGGAGTCTCCCTGGGGATATCAGGAATCTTGTTGACTTCGCGCTCGCTGAAGAAAACATGAATGAGCGATTTAGATTGTTGGGAAAACAGGCAGTCGATGAAAAGTTTCTGCTCCACCTTGCAGCCTTCTTCGAATGGCATTTTCGTAGCGGCTTCCACAGCACTGATGGCGGCAACGGGAGCGAGCAGCCCGCACTGCTTTTTAGCAGCCGTCTCGCGCGCGGACGAAAAGATCTGCACGTTGTCCGCCACGTTTCCGAGCTTTTCATCGCGCTCACGCGTCTTGGGAGCACACTTGCCAGCGACCTCGCGGGCAAACGCAACCGCTCCGGCAAGGAGATCATCTTCGATGAGGCGGTCGACGATGCCGAACTTCAGCGCTTCCTCCGCTTTGACCGGGTTGCCGCTCGTACACATTTCGACGGCTCTTGCGACGCCGGCGAGCCTCGGAAGGCGCTGCGTGCCCGCCGCGCCGGGGATGAGGCCGAGCTTTACTTCCGGCTGGCCGACCTGTGCGGAGGAAAGAGCAACGCGATAGTGGCCGGCCATCGCCAATTCCAACCCCCCGCCAAAAGCCGTTCCGTGAATGGCTACAATCACCGGCTTGCTGCTGTCTTCGATTTTCAAAAGCAACGGAAGAAGCCCTGCGCCGCGCAGCTTGCCCGACGCCATCCTGCCGAATTCTTTAATGTCCGCGCCGGCGACAAAGGTACGGCCGCCACCGATCAGGACCACGGCTTTGACGCTGTCGTCCTGAGCAATCTGATCCAGCGCTTCTGAAATGCCTTCGGGGACGCCGGGACTCAAAGCGTTGACCGGAGGATTGTTGATGGTGATGACGGCAATTCCGTTGTCTTTCGTGAATTGCACTAGATCGGTCATAGAAGGGCTCTCTCGCTAATGAATGTAATTTACGCGCTCTTCGCAGATGCGCTGCCAGAATCGATAACCATCGAGGCGATGCGCTCGCGATGAAACGTGGCATCTCCGAATGCTGTTTCCGATGCCTTCGCACGACGGTAGAACAGGTGAAGATCGTTTTCCCAGGTGAAACCCATGCCGCCATGAATCTGGATGCCACGGTTGCCGACGGCGCGGCCGGCATCGCTGGCATACATCTTGGCGATGGAAACGGAAGTGGCCGCGTCGGGCGAGTTTTCTCCCAGCGCCCATCCGGCATAGTAGACCGCCGAGCGGGAGCTCTCGGTTTCCAGATACATGTCCGCGCACTGATGCTGCACCGCTTGGAACATTCCGATGGGTTTGCCGAACTGTTTCCGAGTCTTGGCGTATTCGACAGTAATGTCCAGGGTCCGCTGCATGCCGCCGACCAATTCGGCAGCCAGAGCGGCGGTAGCGATGTCGAAAGCCCGTGGGAGATCCGTGGCGGCGCCGATTTCTTCCGCCGGAGTGTTGCTGAATTCCACGACGTATAGCTTGCGGGTAAGGTCCATGGCGGACATTGGAGATATCTTCAGGCCGCGAGCCTTGGAGTCCACAACGAAGACGCCATTGCGCGCGACGACGATGATGAAGTCGGCGATGGCCGCATCCGAAACAAATAATTTTTCACCGGAGAGCTTCCCGTTTGTCGCGTTCATATGGACATCCCGCGGGTTCCAACTCGCGCTTGCTTCTAGAATGGCGACGGTCGCGCGAGCTTCTCCCCTGCAGATGGGCGCGAGATATTTTTTCTTGTTCGCGGGGGTGCTCACGGCTTCCAAGACGGAGCCTGCCAAAACTACGGTTGAGAACAACGGACCGGGCAAGAGTGCGCGCCCGGTCTCTTCCATCAATAGCATGAGTTCGACTTTGCCGAGACCGACTCCGCCGTACTCCTCTGGAAAAATGATGCCGGTGTAACCCTGGTCGGTGAGCTTCGACCAAAGTGCGGCGTCGTATGCGCTATCGGTATCCATCAGGCGTCGCATTTCGGCGCTGGGACACTCGCCGGCGAAAAACTTGCGTGCGCTGTCTTTGAGAAATTCCTGACTCTCGCTCAATCCGAATTGCATGGCGTATCCCCTTAGTAGCTTCTCGGCAGACCGAGAACGAAATGCCCGATAATGTTCCGTTGCACCTCGGAGGTGCCCGCTTCGATGGTATTTCCACGAGTACGTAGGTACGCGTATGACCAAATCCCCTTGTCGATAGCGTGTGTGTCACCGCTCAGCAGTTGTCCGTAGGAACCGAGCAGCTCTTGCGCGATTTGTTGGAGGCGCTGATTGAGTTCGCTCCAGAAAATTTTCTGGATCGAGCCCTCAGGGCCCGGCACACCCGTAGCCGTGATGCGGCTAAAGGCCCGCATCTGATTGAAGCGCATGATTTCAATTTCCGCGCTGCACTGCGCGAGCTTCTGGCGGATGAGTGGGTCTTCGGCGGCGGGCCGTCCGTTACGCTGGATGGTCCGCGAGAGTTCGATGAGGCGGGTGATGTAGCGTTTGAAGATGAGATGCAGGCGAGCGCCGTAGGAACCGCGCTCGTACATCAGCGTGCTCATTGCCACATTCCATCCGTCATTCACTTTGCCCAGGATATTCTCAACCGGTACTCGAACGTCGCGAAAGAACAACTCGTTGAATTCGGACTCCCCGGTCATCTGACGCAAGGGACGAACTTCGACGCCGGCCGATTTCATATCCACAAGGAGGACGGTGAGTCCTTTGTGTTTAGCGGCGCTCGCGTCGGTGCGCACGACGAGTTCGCACCAATCGCCAACCCAGCCGTAACTGGTCCAGACTTTTTGCCCGTTGACGACATACAGGTCGCCGTCGAGACGCGCTTCCATCTGCAAACCCGCTAGATCGGAACCGGCGTTAGGTTCGGAGAAGCCCTGGCACCAGATTTCTTCAGCGCTCAGAATCTTCGGGATATAGCGTTTTTTCTGCGCTTCCGTTCCACAGGCGATGATAGTAGGTCCAATGAGACCCAAACCGAGCGAGTTGGCCATGGGCGGCGCGTCGGCGCGCGCCATCTCTTCCCAGAACAGTGCTTGCTGCATCAGCGTGGCACTGCGGCCACCGTATTGCTTGGGCCAGGAAACCGCTGCCCAGCGCCCGCCATGGAGTTTTTGCTGCCAAGCGCGCAGATACGGGAACGATTCTTCAATAGGCTTTTCGCGCCAATCGTTCCAGTCCTTCGGGACATTGGACACGAGCCACGCGCGGAGTTCGTCGCGAAACGTCAGCTCTTCGGTAGTTAAGTTTAGGTCCATGAAAAAGACTCCTTCGCCCTTTCGGTCACAAACTGCGCCTCTCGTTTTTTTGAATGTGAAAGAAATCCCCGCGAAGCAAGCCGGCTCAGTTGCCGCGCTTCGGCGCGGTGAAGTCCGGGCGCATCGTATCCCTTCCGTGCCAATATTTCTTCCGAAGGTCTTTTTTTAGAATTTTCCCAGTGCCAGTCTTGGGCAAACTAACCACGAATTCGAATGAGCGCGGGCACTTGTAATGTGCGAGGTGCAAACGGCAGAACTCGATGAGCTCGGGCTCCGTGGCTACTGCATTCGGCTTTAGAACCACCAGCGCTTTGGGCACTTCACCCCACTTTTCGTCGGGAACGGGAATCACCCCGGCCTCCAGGACCGCGGGATGCGCGAGGATGGCTTTCTCCAGTTCGAGAGAGGAGATGTTCTCTCCGCCGCTGACGATGATGTCTTTCTTGCGGTCGACAATGAGCAGGTAGCCTTCCTCGTTGAGCGTAGCCATGTCTCCGGTGTGGAACCAGCCTCCTCGCAAGGCTTCGGCGGAAGCGTCGGGCTGGCGCCAGTAACCCTCCATGACGCCATCGCTCCGCGCTATGATTTCGCCCATCGTTTGCCCATCGCGCGGCACGTCGTTATCGTTGGCATCCACTACGCGTATCTCCACGCCGGGAAACGCATAGCCGGTCATGGATTGACCCACATAACGCTGCTCGCCATCCCAGTCCAGACCCGACTTCATCGGAGAAATCGATAGCGAAGGGGACGTTTCTGTCAGCCCATACCCCGAAAAGCACTCGCAGCCCAGTTTTTCTTCAACCTTGCGAATGAGCGTCGGAGAAGACGCCGCGCCGCCGATAACGATGCGCCGCAGGCTGCTCAAGTTGTAATTGGGGCGTTCCGGGCAGTTCACCAGAGCCGTGGCCATGATGGGAACGAGGCTGAAGGAATGGACGCCTTCCTTTTCGATGAGGCGGAAGATTTCTTTGGTCTCGAAGCGCTGCATCATGACGTGCTTTCCCCCCAGCAAGGTGAGGAAATGCGCGACGCCCCAGCCATTGGCATGGAAGAGCGGAATGGTGTGCAGTTCGACGGCGCCGTTTTCGATGTTGAATCCCAGGCAGACGTTCAGCGCATGGAGGTAAATGTTCCTGTGCGTGAGCATTACGCCCTTGGGATTGGCGCTCGTGCCGCTGGTATAGAAAAGCTCGGCCAGGGAGTTTTCGTCGATGGAAGTGATGTCAGCGCGGTAAGGCGTGGCCTCTTGCAGCAGAGCTTCGTAGCTCCGTGGGGAAAGCCAAGCTGCTTCTGGAGCGCCGTCGAGCTGGCAGAATGTTCTTACTTCAGGAATATCCTTGCGAAAAGACTCGACCAAGGCGAGAAACTGTTTCTCGACAAAGAGGATTGTCGCCCCGGAATCATTCAGAATGTAGCTCAGTTCGCTCGCTGCGAGCCGGATGTTCAGGGGGAGCAGCACGGCACCCGCTTCCAGCACTCCGTAGTAGGCTTCCAGCAAGCGGTGGCAGTTGGTGCTGAGGAAAGCGACGCGATCGCCGGGCTGGACGCCCGCTTGACGCAGAGCTCCCGCAAGACGGCGGGCGCGGTCAGCGAATTGCGCGTACGTAAAGCTCTCCTGATTGCAGACCACCGCAGTTCTGCGCGGATATTGCTGTTCCGCGTAGCGAAGGAAACGCAAGGGGGTGAGCGGAATGTTCATAGTGCGCCTCGCCCGGATCAGGCGGATTGACCTCCATCGACAACAAGAGTGTGTCCGGTCACAAAATCTGACGCATCGGAGGCGAGAAAAATAGCGGCTCCCTTCAGATCCTGCGGCCCGCCGAAGCGGCCCAAAGGTATACCTGCGAGCAAGGACTCCTTATTTCGCTCGATGACCTTTTCCGACATGTCGGTGGGGAACCAGCCAGGCGCAATCGCATTCACCTGAATGTTGTGCATGCCCCATTTGCAAGCCAGGTCCTTCGTGAAAATAATCACACCCCCTTTACTAGCGCTGTAGCCGATCGCGGAGAATTTCGGAGATGAACCACGCAGCCCGGCAACGGAAGCGATGTTGATTATCTTTCCGCGGCGCTGTGTGATCATGACTTTGCCCACGGCCTGCGAAAAAAGGAATGTCCCGGTTAAGTTTGTTTCGATGACTTTATTCCATTGCTCAAGCGTCATCGCTTCGACTGGCGCGCCCCAGGAAGTGCCCGCATTGTTGATCAAGATGTCTATGCGTCCAAATTGTTTGACGGCAGCGTCGGCAACTTCCTGAACGCTGGCGGGCTGTTTGACGTCACAGCCGAGTGCGAGAACCTCCACGCCGAGTTTTTGCAGTTCTTCGGAGGCCTGCAGGCAGCGCTCTTTCTTGCGCGCGCACAGAACGAGATTCGCCCCCATTTCCGCCAGGCCTTCGGCCATCTGCCGACCCAGCCCCACGGAGCCACCGGTGACGATCGCCACGCGGCCTGCGAGATCGAAGATCGGTTTGGCTGTCATCTTGCTTGCCGTATCGCCAGATATCCCCAACGACAATCACCAACGATAATCACGAACGTGTGTTTGTATCATATGTTAGCTACTACCGTTATCTTCCGCGCGAACCTACAAGCCGCAGAAGATACGTCGTCCGGCAGGTAAGCTGTATTCACCCCTCCGCGCTTCGTCTACACGTGTAGTAGCCGGAATGCCAATCCGCCGAGCACTCCACCCGCAAGTGTGCCTAGCACTGAAATCGGAGCGTACCCCCAATCGGAGCTGCCTTTCCCCGGAATCGGAAGAATCGCATGGGCGATCCTGGAGCTAAGATCACGTGCGGGATTCATGCTCGAGCCGGTGGTCCCCGCCAGTGCGAGTATGAGGCCCCACACCAACGCGGCAACGAGGAATGGGCCCAAACCGGCGGGCAAATTCGGGCGTGACAATATGCAGCCGGCAACGAATACCAGCAGGCTTGTCGGAATAATCTCACCTATCAGGTTTGCCGCCGTGTTGGGAATGGCAGGGTGGCTGCAGAAGCAGCTAAGCTTGCGGATGGGATCCAGCGTACCGGCCCAATGCGGCAGAAAATGAAGCCAGACCAGAAGCGCGCCGGCGAATCCTCCCAACATTTGTGCCGTGACGTACGGCGCCAGTTTGGAGAAATTGCCGCTCGCGACGGCCACACCTAGCGTCACGGCGGGGTTAATGTGAGCATCTTTGCTCCCACACGCCAGAGCCGTGAAAATCCCCGCCATTGCTGCGAACCCCCAGCCGGCCGATATTACGATCCATCCGCCACCTTCTGCCTTCGAGCGGGCGAGCGCTACGTCGGCGATTACGCCGTTGCCCAGGAGGACCAGAACCATGGTGCCCATGAACTCTCCGAACATAGGTGACAGCATTCGTTTTCCTCTCAACTGCCGCTCGCGCACCGTCAAGGTGTCAGCCGCGAAAATCCTTGCTCGTGGCATCCGCCGCTGCAAGTTGAACATGTCGAGAACGGCGATTTGGTCCCGCGGCGCGTCTTCGATTGCATCCCGTCGTGGCGTAAGATGACCCAGCCAACGCATATCCCTGGGAGAGCATGAAAAATCGCGTGAAGGGATCATCCTTGGCGAAATCCTGCGGCGGATTCGGAGTGCCTGGCGCGACGTAACCATGACTGTAGAGAAACAGAGTCCCGTTCCAATTTGCTGGTACCTCAATAAGGTACTTGGCGCCGTCTGCCAGGCTTCCGGAATGCGTGGTAACGGCAGCCTGCGCCTGTGCGGTACCGGAAACGGTGAGAAGAAAGACTGTTGTCACCGCCAATAGAAAAAGTGTTCGCTTAGTCATTGGTCTCATTTCATGAGCCTCCTACTTCGAAACTCGGGCTGCCAAGGGGAGCTAAGTCACGCATGATTCAGAATCCGTGGCTGCGAACTGTCCGAATCTCACGACTCGCACTTGGCATTGCCAGGTGCCTGAATCATTTCAGCCTTCAGGGGACCGCGCCTACTGCGCCGGGGACGGCACGTCCAGCGATGATCTCCTCATCCTTCAAAAACTCAGGCTCACGCCGAACTGGAGTTGCCGCTTCGGTAGCGCGGAGGTAAAGCCTATCGGATCGCTCGGTGACAGAGTCCTGTCTCCGTGCAAAGGCTGAGTGGGCGGGGCGATGACGCCCACCACATTGTTCACGCTGCCGAAGTTCGTGCGGTTGAAGAGATTGAATCCTTCCCCCATGAATTGCAGCGTGCGCTTCTCAGCCACTTTTATCTGCCAGCTCAAGCGCGTATCAAAGCTGACATAATTGGGGCCAATGCCGGTGTTGCGTCCAACCCCCGGCGGACGGTCCGTAGTCGAGTGGCGGTCATTATTGACGTTCGTTCCGGCCAGCAGATTAAAAGGATGCGCGCTGTTGTAACGAAAAATCGGCGCCAGCTCAAAGCCGGAAAGGATACGACCTTGCCACGGACTCTGGAGCACGCCCGCGACCACCACCTTATGCCGCTGATCAAAGCTAGAGAGGCCACGTTCGGCCGCGAGATTGGTCTGATCATTCGGAGCAAAGTCACTGTTGAAATCGGTGGTCGTGTCAATGGCTTTGCTGAAAGTGTAATTTCCCATGAAAGTAAAGTGGTGACTGAAGCGTTTTTTGACCTCCAGGATGCCGCCCTGGTAAAGAGCGGACCCTTGCGACGAATATTGGTCGGTCTGGAGAAGACCAAAATTCACGAAACAGGTGCGGGTATTGTTAAAAATGTTGAGGTCGCCATTAGGACACGCGGCCGCCAGGGCAGCCGGTGGCGCACCCCACTGGCGGATCTGGATGTTCGCGGGCCCCGCCTGCACAAACGGCGCCGGCAGCAGGTTCGTATCTATAGCCACAGGAAGTTTGAGTGTGTGAACGTAGATGTAGCTGGCGGAAACAGAGAGCCCTCCTCCGATCTCACGTTCGATTCCAAATTCCCCCTGCTCTGAATAAGGATTCTGATAATCGGGCTGGCCGCTGAAAAGCACGGTAAAAAAGGGATTCGGGCCGGTGTGAGTGATGGTGATGGGCTTCCCCGTCGGACACGGCGACCCAAACGGCACCGCCCCGCCGCAATAAACGCCAGGGGGCCCGAACACGCTCGACGGGTCCGTGAATTGCGTCAGATCGGCCGGGGTGATGCACGCAGCCTGCCCGGGCGCCAGCGTGCACGGAGCAATCTTTCCTTGCGCAAATAGCGTCTGGAAAATTGTCGCCGACGAGGTGATAGGTGTTGTGAGAGGTACGAACACTTGGGCAATCTGCCGGAAACCATTCACGCTACCCAAAGACTGCACTACGTTTGGAATCTGGGCATAGACTGGGGAGTAGAAAATCCCATATCCTCCGCGAAGCACCGTCTTGTGGTCTTTGAACGGGTCCCAGGCAAACGAAACGCGAGGAGCAAAATTGTCCTTATCGGTATTCAAATTGCCGTACTGCGCGTCCAGTTCGTAGCGGAGGCCGAAGTTCAACGTGAAATTTGGCCGGATGGCCCAGGAGTCCTGCCAATAAAACGCGCCAAATGGCCGATTGGCGCTGTAGACGGGATTGTCAAAGCCCTGCTGGTAGAACTGAGGCAGGCCCAAGGAAACCGTCTGCAGCGAGTCGAGAGCAGCCGGAGTCACTGTCGCCGGAAGGCCGCAGGCGGCCGCAGGCGCCGCCAAACATGGGCTGAGCAGACCACCGGAGAGATTGCCAAAAACAAATCGTCCGGGAAAGAAGGTGTGGGACTCACTGTGGTTGCCGCGGATTAACCCGCCGCCTCCCACCTTCAGCGCATGGCGCCCTCGAGTCATGGCGAAATTGTCGGCAAATTCGTAGCGGCGCATGATCGTCAAATTGGGCAGGAAAATCTGATTTCCCAGATTTGCGAAACCTGGGATATCGAGTCCCACTTGGCCAGTGGCGTTGGAAATCACGTTAAAGTCGTTGTAACTCCACTGCACGCGGGCTTCATTCGAAGTACGCGGGCTGAACTGGTGGAACCAGGAACCCTGGAGCGTGTTGTCATAGGTATGGATCGAACTTCCTCGCGAAAAGCCCGTCAGGGATTGCACATCGGGATTCTCTTCGAGGTCATGCACATAGCTGTAGCGGAGGAAAAACTGGTCTTGATCGCTGAATTGGTGATCGAAGCGGCCGGAAGTCTGGTATTGGCGCGTGGTGAACGGAAAAAGTCCGCCGTTAGTTTCAAACTGGCTGTTTAGGAAGGAATTCCGTGCCATCTGACCCGCATTCAGACCCGTCGTCGGAGACACAGTCAAAGCGCTGGTCAGCGCGGCGGCACAAGCCGCGGCAGGTATTTGGGGCCGCCCGGTGAAGCAAGTCACGGGGGCCGGCCCTCGTGCTTTCAACGCGTTCAGAAGCGCATCCTGATTATTCGCGGGATCAGTCTGCGGACGAAAAATGTTTGTGTTTGTCAGCAGCGGAACGGCGTTCTGCGCGTCCTGGCGCAAGCCTTCAAAAGCGACGAACAGGAAGCTCTTGTCTCTCTTGACCGGGAAGCCCAGCGTTCCGCCGTATTGCTGGCGGCTCAAGGAGTTTTTCACGTTTTTGCCTTGCGTGTCAGGTTGAGCCGGATCAAACGTCGCGCCCGGCTGCAGCGCCTGACTGAAGGCGAAGGGATCGGCGGCATCAAAAACATCGTTGCGGAAAAAGCCATAGAGACTGCCATGTATCTGGTTCGTGCCAGACTTCGACACGATGTTGATGGATGCGCCGCCCGCCCCTCCAAGTTCGGCCGTGTAGTTGCTCCGGTTAATCTGGAATTCCAGCACGGCACCCTGGCTCAGGTTCGGCCGCACTCCGCCGGAATCGTCATTAAACTCGCCGCCATCCACGGTCACACTATTCCCTCGGCCATTGCTGCCATAGAAGGAAAGCCCGCTTTGCGGCGTCTGCTTAACTCGAAAGTCTGTATCACTGGCCAGCCGCGTGGAGTCTGTGACTCCAGGGGCCAGCAAGGTGTAGGTGAGATAGTCGCGGCGGTTGATGGGCAGTTCTTTGAGGTACTGCCCGTTGATGGTGTCGGCCTGGTGGGTCAGCTCGGTTTCCACCGCCGGCGGCTCCGTCGTTACCTCAATCACCTCACTGCCGGCAGATATTTTCATCCTAAAGTCCAGGATGACGGTCTGGCCCACAGTGACAACCATGTCTTTCAGTATTTCCGTCTGGAAGCCCGAGATTTTCGCGGTTAGGCGGTAAGTGGCCGGAGGCAGCCCGGCAAACTCATACTGGCCGTTTTCGTCGGTTACCGAAGTCCGGCGGATGCCCTTCTCGGCATCCTCAGCAACGATGGTTGCTTTGGGTATGACACCGCCGGCCGGATCGGTGAGCGTGCCTCTAATGCCACCCGATGAGCCGACACCCTGTGCAAAGGTTACCGGGCCGGCCAATAACAGCCCTAGTATGAATACGAATAGACCTGTCAGTAAGGTCGATTTCATAGCTCCTCCAGGTTCCTCGAAGCCAACATGTTTATGGATTCAATCGGACCCATGTTTGCGTGCTCCCCGATGATGAGTCTTGTTGCGACGGACAATGGTTATTGTCGACGTCACCATTTCGACTCGACTTAGAGAATGCAGCACCAGTCCGGTATGGGATTTGAGTATCTCGCAAGCCTCTCGAACCCCGCCTCCCGACACAACTATCAAATATTGTGATTGTCCGTATCACATAATATGAACTAACGTCAAGACGAATACACAACCTTCCTGCAATCCGCGGGCCGGGCCACACTTCGGCTGGACTCCTTGGCGACATTCTCGATGTTTTGCGTGTGGCTCGCGTAGCGGGGCGATCGCCCCCTGCCAGGCACCCAAGAACGCCTCGCATTGTGGTCCTGTTCAGCGGGGGACAAGCACAATACGGCCGGAAACGTTCCCGTGCCGCAGTTGCTCAAGTACTTCGTTGACTTGTGCTAAAGGTCGAGTTGCCACCTGACAGTGGACCTTTCCGGCAGCCGCCATTGCAAGCAGCTCGCGCAAGTCCTGTCGCGTTCCGACAGAGGAAGCCTGGATGTGCAACTCTAGCGCGGCCAAAAGGATGGGAGGGAAGCAGATGGACTCAGACGGCAGGCCTACGACCAGGAGAATCCCGCCGGGCCTGACGCAGGGGTAGGCCGTGTCATAAGCTGCTTTTGCAGCAGAAGTCACTAACGCAGCATGAACGCCGCCCGCGCGCCGCAGCTCCTTGACAACATTTGTAGTCGCTGTGTTCAGCGTGATGGATGCGCCAGCGCTTCTCGCATGCGCGAGTTTTTCTTCGGAAACATCAACGGCAGTGACAATCGCGTCCATGCTCCGGCCGATTTGCACGGCTAAGTGACCCAGGCCGCCGACACCGAAAACCGCCAAACGCTGGCCTGGCTGGATTTTGGCGCGCTGCAAGGCACGATAGACCGTGACTCCCGCACAGAAAAGAGGTGCGGCTTCGACGCAGGTAAGTCCGTCCGGAATCTTCAGGGCATGACTCGAGGGAGCCTTCACGAATTCTGCATAGCCGCCATCCACGGTTACGCCAGTAATCTGTTGTTTGGCGCAGAGATTCTCATTGCCTTCCCGGCAGAACTCGCATTCGCCACAGGTCCAGTGCACCCAAGGGACGCCAACGCGATCGCCAATTTCCAAGTCATTGACGGAGTTGCCTTTTTCCACAACTCTGCCAGCGATTTCGTGTCCAAGGATCAAGGGCGTCTTGGTAATGGGAACGATTTGCGGCCAATCGCCGTTGGCCACGTGTAAATCCGAGTGGCAGACGCCACACGCTTGCACCTCTATCAGCACCTCATGCGCCGCAGGCTTCGGCTGAACGACCTCTTCGATGGTCAGTGGCCTCTTCAATTCGTGCAGGATGGCTGCCTTCATTGCATCTACCTCGCCGAATTGGGATGCGCGGCTCAGGTCTTTGCGGACGCGCAGCGAACTCCTCTGACTTTGCTGCAAATCGAGGGGATCCCCCGTTACAGCTTAGCGCCGCGCAAGAAAAACTCGACCGCGTTTCGCACTCGCTCGGTGAGTTTGTGAGGTCCAGTAAGATCTACTGCCCACTGACGGACAACGGTATTGAAAAGTCCTTCCATGAATTCGGCCAGGTGTACGACTGGGAAATCAAGGGTTATCTCCCCGTTTCTCTGGCCTTCCGCGATGATTTCACGAAGGAGGCTAACGGTCGCGGCTTCCGCCCCTCGGAGCTCGGGTGAGCGCACCGGATCCATCGCGCCGGCGAGAATCACGGCCTGCCAAAGCGGTCGCCCCACCTCCGTTACGTTGCCCAAAGTTTCGTAGAACCGGCGTAGGCGTTGCTCTGTGGTCGCTTTGGTGGACAGCTCGGATTTGAGGCTTTCGGCTTGGCGGGCAAACGCACGGCGTCCCACTTCTCGCAATACGGCATCTTTGCTGGGAAAATAGCGGAAAAACGTGGGCTGGCTAATTTCCAGAGTCTGAACAATGTCGTCGATGCGTGTGTTCTCGTAGCCGCGCTGGCGAAAAAGATGCAGAGCCGTTTCGACGATCTGCTGACGAAGGCGCGCTTTCTTGCGTTCGCGAAGGCCGGCCATAGGCCCCTGGCCGGACGTCTTATTGCCGCTCCTTTTTTTCTTAGCTTCGCGCTCGTTGACGCTCCCTGGCGCTGGCGAGGGCAGGGGCGATCGTCTCACAGCAGTTTTTGCGCGGCCCATTATACGTTTCCTCCCGGATGGAATGCCGCTCGTGGTGAGCGGCCTATATTTCGATAGTCGCGCTAACATTATAGTGACTAACGCCAAGTTGCAAGCTTCGCGATGAATTCACGCTCAAAGCCATGCAAATCGCAGACTAAGGCTCATATTTGGCGACCCAAGAGCCTCGTGCGAAATCGGGGAATCTCCCTTCGCGCCGCTTTTTCCAGGCTAGCCAAATGAACCCCATTGGCTGCTGGAAGACATGGGAAGCTATCAGCAGCACATCTGCTTTTAGTCGGTTTTTTACAATCGGGAAACGAAGTATCCAGCTAGACAGTTCTCGGTACGAATGGCGCGTCCAGCAGAGTTTTGGTTGCCTAGCTTGCCCATTTGAGGGGATATTCAAAAGACGTAGGGCTGAGACTCAATCGGGTGGAGTAGAGTGCGTTCCGTTTTCCATCATTTTCCAATTACCAGAAATCTTGTTTTAGTTAAGTGCCGCCAGTTCAGCGTGTTAGGGTTCGCTAGAGAAAGCTTGGGAAGCTCCCATACTGCCATTGTACGACGCCCGCTCGTTTCTCTAGGTTGTCCTATACATAAGTAGGCGACTGCTCGTACAGCGCGGCCATTTTCCATAGGCCGAGCAGTTGGATCAAATGACGATTCAGAGATGGATTGGCCGATCATTGCAAACGGTTTCGCTCCTCACTGGTGGTGGCGGAGTCTGCTCGGTCAGAATGTCACAGGCAGAAGCCGGGGTGCGACAATAGCCGATGCGATGGGAGCAGAGAAATCGGTACAAGCGAGGTAAAGGAATGGGCGATGTCGAAGAAATCGCTTCGAGCAGAGGGACAATTTCGGTATTGAGGCTCAGGGTGAGCGGCAGTCCGGCCTTGTAGAGGTTTCTGGGGGGGCCGGGGATGAGAAGCCGCGCCAGATTGGCCCGAAAGAAGGCGACCGGGTGTACAATGCCGCCTACTTGAGAGTCCAAAAAGGAAATGTCGGATTAAAGCTTCATCAGGGATAATCTGCAAACTATGCAATCACAGTAATCGTTGCGGCGCTGGTCCTGATTCTAAAGAAGAGGTGCGATGTCGCCCTTGGACAAACCCACCCGCAGAGAGTTCTTGGTCACCACTTCTTCCGCCGCCTTGGGCGCCGCGGTACCTTTAGCCAGCCACACGACGGATTCACCAGCCGCTGATGCTACCGCGCCCACGCTTTCTGAATCCCTTCCTTATTCATCGGAAGAACTTTTCTCGAGTGGACCACAACGGACTTTCACCGGCGAAAGAGCCGCCCAAATCGCCATGCCCTTGGGAGGGATCGGAGCCGGCTGCATCTGCTTGAATGGCTACGGCGGCTTGCAGGATTTTTCGATTCGGAATCACCCCTCCACAACAGCGTTGCCCGAGGGCTATTCTGGAACCAAAGCTTCGTTCGCCATCCTCCACATCAAAGGGGCTTCTCCCGTCACCAAACTTGTCGAGGGACCATTCCCGGTTCTGAAAATTTACGACCAGGGGCTCCAGGGAGAAGGCTATCGCCGCGGAGGATTCGAAGGTTTCCCGCGTTTTCAAAAGTGCGTCTTCAAAGGAGAATACCCCTTCGGAGAAGCCAAGCTCACCGACTCAACCGTCCCGTTGCAAGTCACGCTCAACGCCTGGAATCCTTTTGTCCCGCTCGATGGCAAGAACTCCGGGATACCCTGCGCCATCCTGGAGTACACCCTTCACAATTCTTCACCGCATACCGTGGAGTATGAATTCTCCTATCATCTTTCCCATTTAGCTCCCGGTTGCAGCAGTGAGGAATCGAATAGTCGGAATACCGTGATCCTCGGTCGCGGCGTGTTCCTCCACAATTCAGAAAAGCCCAACGCCGAAAGTTACGGCAGCGCCTCTCTCATCGCCATCGGCGCAAAGCCGCGCATCAAGGGGATGTGGCTGCGCAGTCCAGGCTGGGAATTCGATTCGCTGTCCGCGCTCTGGCGCGAAGTTTCCACCGGGGAATTCAGAGCCAATGAAGGATCCAACGAGATCGATACCAGAGGGCGGAATGGCTGCTCGATTTTGCTCGAAGGCGCCTTAGCTCCCGGCGAATCGAAAACCCACAACATCGTCATCACGTGGCATTTCCCCAATTGCTACCAGCAAGTTGGAGGCCTTCCACTTCCTGAAGTCCAAGGCGATGCAGGCTGCCGCTCTTTTCCGGAACAGAAGCCACCGTTCTGGCGGCCCTACTATGCCTCGATTTGGAACGATGCGCGTGAAGTAGCCCTTTATGTCGAACAACAATTCGCTTCGTTGCGAGCCCGCACCGTGGCGTTCAAAGAAGCCCTGTTTTCTTCCACCTTACCGGCATTTGTGTTGGATGCCGTCTCCGCCAATTTAGCCATCCTCAAGTCACCCACCGTGCTGCGTCTGGAAAATGGCGATCTTTGGGGCTGGGAAGGATGTTTCCCCGATGCTGGCTGCTGCCATGGTTCCTGCACGCATGTGTGGAATTATGCGCAGGCGTTTCCTCACCTGTACCCGCAGCTGGAGAGCACTCTGCGCAAATTGGAATTGGTCCGCTCCATGGATGAAAATGGCCACGTCACGTTCCGCTCTGCGCTCCCCGAAGGCCCGGTCAAACACGATTTCCACGCTGCTTCGGACGGCCAGTTGGGCGGCATCATGAAAGTCTTTCGCGACTGGCAAATTTCCGGAGACCTCGATTGGCTCAAGAAAATGTATCCCTTAGCGAAACGCAGCTTGGACTACTGCATTCGCACCTGGGATCCGGATCACCGGGGAGGACTATTTGAGCCTCATCATAATACCTACGATATTGAATTTTGGGGACCGGACGGTATGTGCACCAGCATTTACCTGGGTGCCCTTTCGGCATTGGCTGAGATGGCCAATGCCGTTGGTCAAGCAGCGGAAGCCGTCTATTACGATGAACTGGCCCATGCTTGTGCGCGCTTTATGGAAGAGCAACTCTTCAATGGCGAGTATTTCCAGCAGAAGGTGCAATACCAGGGACTGCGGAATACCTCCTTTGCCACCATGATTGCTCAGGTGGATGACCGCAGCAGCGAAATGCAGCAACTCTTGAAACGCGAAGGCCCAAAATATCAGTATGGAAACGGATGCCTCTCCGACGGTGTCATTGGCGCTTGGATGGCGCGCATCTACGGAATCGATACTCCGCTTGCTCAGGATAAAGTTCGGAAGACATTGCAGGCTATCTTCAAGCACAATTTCAAAACCGACCTCAGCCAGCATGCCAACGCTCAGCGTCCCGGCTACGCCATGGGCCACGAACCCGGCCTGTTGTTGTGCACTTGGCCCCTCGGCGGCAAGCCCACGTTGCCTTTTGTCTACTCCGACGAAGTCTGGACCGGCATCGAATACCAGGTGGCCTCGCATCTCATCGCAGAAGGATTCGTCAAAGAGGGATTGACCATCGTTAAGGCTCTGCGCAGCCGCTATGACGGCTGGATTCGCAACCCCTGGAACGAATATGAGTGCGGCAATTATTACGCGCGCGCCATGGCCAGTTACGCGTTGCTTGGCGCGCTGGCCGGTCTCCGTTACTCAGCTGTCCAGCGAACCCTCTGGTTCGGCCCCCAGTTGAGCGTCCGGCCATTCAAGACCTTCTTCTGCACGGCTTCCGGTTTTGGCACGATTGCGTTGGATGCCCGGTCCCTGCGCGTTCAAATGCTCGAGGGGGAGCTGCTGCTGGAAAAGCTGGTACTGGCCGATGGGGCGCAAAGCAAGACCTTAGAGTGGAAGACTACAGTCCGGCCGGATGCGCCCGCGATCAAACCTGTGTGAACCTGGACGCACTCGGTTTTCTGTCCGGACTCCCGAATTCGAATAACATTCAGAATTGAGATAGAAATCATTGTGGTCTGTTGGCACGCGGAAAGGTGAAAGGTGTGAAGTCCTGGCCAGGTTCCACGCTGTTCTTTGCGGGTTCCCTGGCAAGCCGTGGGCAAAGCCATGGAGAGACCATGGAGAGACCTTGACAGGTGTGAAACAGGGGCATAGCATCTGGACATTTTCATTTGAAACGTTTAATTGCGGCCTTCTAAGATCTTCAGGGTGCATGTAAAAAAAGAACAGGAGCATCACATCACAAGCGCTCCTTGAACCGGGAAGTGAAGTGCTCAAAATCGGCGCGAGTATAAAACGTTTCAAAATAATCGTCTAGTCCCCAAGCGCTTGCAGTGTATTGTTGAAGAAGCTCCCCTCTGAGATAGTGGGAACGACTCACGGAGCAGTCGCTCTTGGCCGGAAAGCAGGCCGCCTCAGCGATGTCGAAATCACCGTATATAAGGCTATGGGCGTGGCCATGGAGGATATGGTCGCTGCCAATCTCGTGTACCAGAGGGCCAAGCGAGAAGGTGGGAGAAGCGTAATGGTTTGGTGATTACTTCCGACGAAGACTGGAAATCACATTCCTAAAATAGGTTCAAGTGACCCGTTAATCAGAACTTGGGCTCTTGCGACTTCGATCGGCGTTTGCCATCGCCGTTGCGAGCCTATTCATTCCGTCAGGGAGGTTTGCCGTGAACGCCGCCTTCACCGGCGAAAGGTACACGTCAGCCTTCTCACCCTTCAAGACAATTTGCTGTGTGAGCCGGGTTCTTCCATCGGCGAGTCCTGCAAATCGCCACTCAAACGACGGTGCTGCACCGTCCAAACTCATCTCGATCGTGGCAGCGTTGGGTGGAGTGACCTCTCGGATGAACAGTGTAGCGGCCCCCGCAACCGCGTGACCCCACGCGACCCGGTGGCGAACGGTCCGTCTAAACGCAAACTCTGCTGGCGGGTCGTCCCATTTCGCGATATTGGTCAAGTAGTGCCAAGCAAAGGCAGGACTTGCGTTCGTTTCGACCGAATGGGTTATCGCCCAAGCAACGGTCGCCATGGGTTGCACCTCTGGTTTCAACTTTCGCTGCTCACAAACTCGGCTGATGCTGGCGTAGGGCCAATCCCGATCTCCGCAGTATAGGCATAAGGCGAAGTAGACGATCAGCCCGTAATCTGGCCGGAATCGGTGACTCCAGAGCGGGATACGCCGCAAGAGTTTGAAGCAGGGTTCAGCATATATTCGGAATTCGTGATCACGCCCGAAACTCTGCCGCGTTATCCGTTGCCCAGTCGAGGAACGTCTTTGCGGGCGCTCCCGTGATCTCTGCGACTGTGGACGTAACGTGCGCAGGTTGGCCGATTGCGGCAGCCCAGGCATTGAGCAGCATATTCACTGCCACCAAGGGGCCGATCCTGAGCAACTCTCGCCGCGCCTCGTCTGGCGAGATCTCCTCGATGCGCAACGAGCGGCCGATCACGCGACCGATTGCAGACACCTGCTCGAATTGACCCAGCGATTGCGGTCCGGTCAGAACATATTCCGCTCCGTCGTGTCCGTCCTCATACAACGCGCGCACCGCGACCGCAGCAATGTCCCGCTCGTCGATCGGGGCTGTAGGAGCAGCTAGATACGGCCAGCGCACGACGTCGCCGGCGCGAATCTGCGGAGCCCACCAGTTCAGGGCGTTTGCGGCGAACATTCCAGGTCGCAGAAACGTCCACTGGAGTCCTGAGGTCTCGATCAACCGCTCGATCTGCTCGACCATCGCTCTGAGCGGATTGGGCTGTTGGAAGAGCGGGTGCGGTGTTTTGAGTGGAGCTGAGAGGAATACGATGCGCCGTGCGTGCTTTGTGATGCGCTCCAAAGCGGGAGCAACAGCTGTGGCCGGGGCGGTCCACACCAGGAACACCGCATCAATGCCATCGAGGCACCCATCAAGGGTTTCGGGAAGAGTGAGGTCTCCGCGAACCACCTCGACCTGTGGTGGCAATCGAGCCGCTCCAGGGTTGCGCGCCATCGCGCGGACCTGCGCGCCAGTGGCCGTCAATCGAGAGACAACCTGGCGGCCGACGGTGCCGGTTCCTCCAATGACCAGAATGCGATTCATCCCGGGGCCCTCTACGAGCTCACTTATTCTACATATCAACGTCCAAAGCTCCGCATCCTGCACCAGGTGGCTGGCTGTAATACGGAAGGTTGGAAATACCGCGAGGAACTTCGAAGTCCTTCGAGCGTCCCATCTTTCTTTCACCGGCACGCACGGTCACGCTCATGGTGCTCGCTGCAAGAGAGCTGCGGGAAAAGGAGGGGCGACGGCTCATCGCCCCTGCTCTCCGGCGGCAGCTTCAGTTGGCGTTGCAGCTGGCTGGCGTTGCGGAATTGTTGGGGTTCGTGCAGAGTGGCCCCAATCCGGATTTGGCGTCGGGAACACTGAGCATGGCAAACGGTCCGGCCTCATGCTCGCCGTTGAACGGCGTGGGCTTGGTCGGGTCGAAGTGGCAGCTGGGTAGAGCCGCCGCATCCAGTGGATTGTCAAATCAGAAACCGAGATGGAACGTGTTTGTAGGAGCCAGACGCACGTCAGGATCAAAACCGAAGATATCGTCCAGAAGAATCGTTTTGATCTGGACATGGCCGTCATCCGTTTGGTTGCCAATCTTGATATCGGACTGGTACCAGGCCAAACCAAAGCTTCCAGTGAAATTGGGGTCCTTGGTGCCATTGGCCTGAAAGAAGCTGTTCTGGACGGTGAACAGGTCAAACGCGAGACCCGGCTTGATTCCGTCCAAATCCAGAATGAGCGTGTCGTTCTGCTTGCCACGAATGACCGTGGCGTGGGCCCGCGGCTCCTCGAAACGATTGGCACGAAGACAATCAACGACTGCCGGGTTCGGCAGCAAGTTGAAAGTGATCTCGTCCTTCGTATCTTGTGCGGAGGCGATGCCGGAGACGGCCAAAACTGCGAACGCCGCCACCACGCCACGCATGATACTGTGGGCGGCTAGACCGCTCCAGAACTTCTTGCTGCAATTGTTATTCAATGCTTTCTCCTTATTTTTTAACTTAGATTGTTCATTTGCGGGGTCCCTAGAAGGCCCATGTTGCGGGCTTCACCGCCACACCGGCGGCACGAGGATGCTTTGAGAGTTGCGGCAAACTATTGGCCCCTACCTGGGATATCGGAATCCGGGGTGAAAAGACGACAAGCAAAATGATTCGCTCATCGGCGTTCTTTCCAGGTCACTGCACCGTGACCTGGACGGTTGTCGTGTGTGAAATAGCTCCAGACTGGGCAGTGACCATGATTGAAGCCGTTCCCCGGTTTGGCTGCGTGTTGCTGCTGTACCCGCCGCAACCACTTATCACGAGCCCCAGCGCCGCAATTGCTGCCACCGCGGTGGCAGGCAGTAGTGAGGCACGAGCTACTCGAACACTTCTGGCACGCGGCATGGCGAAGCTGAATAAGACTAATGCAAGAAGGAGAGCACAAAGGCCAAGTAGGTCAGGCGTCAGAACCCCGTACTGCGAAACGTTGGCTGAGGTGGTGACCGTCAACGTAGTGCTGGCGGCTCCATTGGCAGGAGTCACCGTCGCAGGACTGAAGGCGCATGTGATCCCGATAATTGGCGGGCAAGAGAACGTGACGTTGTTCGCGAAGCCGCCTCCCGGACTGACCGTCAGCGTGAATTGAGTGGACTGGCCAGCAATGACCGAAGCGCTCGCAGGGGTTACACCAAGGGAGAAATCGGGGTTGGCAATGTTGATGGTTATTGCCGAAGATGTGCTGCCCCCAAATTTTCCGTCTCCGGCATAGGAGGCTGTAAGAGACTGAGCACCGGCGGCCAGAGTGTTGATCCTCAGTGTGGCAACACCGGCGCCGTCTAGCGGAGCGCTTCCCAAGCTCGTATTTCCATCGCGAAATACAATATCGCCCGTGGGTGTTCCGCCCGTGGAAGTAATGTTCGCCGTCAAAGTCACCGCAGAGCCGCGTGCAGCATCTGCGGGTGCCGCGAGGGTCAACATCGTCGCAAGCCCGGTGACTTGCAAGGGTATTCTTTCGCTGCTTGGCAAGAATGCGTCATCTCCGCTGTACTGTGCAGTGATGCTATGGATTCCAGTCGCAGTGAAAACCGCATCCAAAGCGGCTGAACCATTAACCAACAGGACTGCTCCCAATCGAGTGGTTCCGTCCAGAAATGTGACCGTGCCGATCGGAGCTCCCGGGTTGCCGGGGCCGGCTGCGACCGTGGCTGTGACCGTCACGCTTTTGTCGATGGAAGAGTCTGAAGAGGATACCCTGATCACACTGACCAAGCCGGTGGTAATTGCCCCGAATAACCCATCGTTTTCGTTGCTGAATTGCGAAGTGAAATAGAGGGTGTTCCGGCCTCCAAATGCATCGGCGCGAAAAGCCAGCCCGTGAAGACCAACTTCGACTAGGGCAAAGTCATCGCCGTCTAACAATTGCCCCACAAACTGTCCGGTCGTTGGATCAAACACGTTTATGGTTCCATCGCCAGAGTTGCCGACCAGAATGTCATTGCTGAATGGGCCGAAGTTGGCGCTAGCCTGGATGATGCCCCACGGCGCATTCAAAGGTCCGCCGGTGGCGAATCGTCGCACGAAATTGCCATCCATATCGAAGATACTGACGATGCCGTTTCCGGCCCCTACAACTGGATCGTGCTTGGCGGCGTCTTGTACCGCATACGTCACGAAGACCTGTCGTCCAATTACCTGAATCCCGAAAGGCGCATAACCCGCGGGCAGATTCGGATCCGTAAACGAACCAGGGATTGCCACTGAAGCGAATCCGGGAAGGAAAGTTTCGATAAATCCACCATCGAAGTCCGTAACCGCCAGCACTGGTGCAGTGAGCAAAGAGTCGAGGATCGCCACACCCTTGTAGACGGCGCCGACTCTCTTACGCACCATTGTTGCCGCCGGAAGGAGATTGCCTTGAGCGTCTGGCCCCCAAGTGAAAATTGTTCCTTGCTCGGTGACCAAAATGAAGGATTTGACGAGAGATGGGCCTCCAAAGAAAGAATTCTGATCGGCAACAATTCCGGTAGGAGTATCGAATCCCGTTCCGGTCACGTTCGGGACGATGAAACCGCCAGGCACGACGCCAATTCCAGTGCTGTCATGAGCAGTCACACGGCCAGCCCTATTATCCGCAACAAAAAACGGCTGATCTGACAAGAAAGCAATCCCCCACGGGTTGACCAAGCCTGGCGCTACATTGTTGGCCATGTTCGGAAGGTTCGATGCGAGATTGGTCTGCCGGTAGGCTATCGTTTGAGCGCTTGCATCCGCAGCGACAAGCAGAAATCCGATTAGAAAAAATGAGAAAAAATAAAGAGCAATTCTGTGTTTCACTGTACCTAGCTCCTCCTAAGAGCAAGAAAACATCTGTGCGGGCCCGAGTGGGCACCGACTCCAAAATCCGAGAGTTCATGATCCAAAGTTATTCGCGTGAAGGGCGCCCGCCGCGACGTCCGGCCGCGTTTCGGTTCATTTTCGCGCTCGCAGGATTTCCGCCCTACGCCGCTTGTGAAGCTGCGATTTTGAACTGCCTGTCGCGCATCCCAAGAGACCCGCAATCTCGCTGTGCTCGTATCCAATGACGTCATGCAGTAAGAAAATCTGCTTGTAACCGCACGGCAGCTTGCGGATTGCTCGCATGAGGTTAAGCCGTTCGATCGTCCCACTCATCGAAGTATCGCTAGAACCCTGTTCACCTGAGCCTTCACCGTTTGAGGTGCGCCCCTCCAAGTCTTCGGCTAGAACTTCAGCCGGCCTTCTCCGGCGTAGATACATCAAGACAATGTTCACAGTCACTCGGTGCAGCCAAGTTGAAAAACCTGATTCACCACGGAACGTGGAGATTTTTCGAAAGAGCTGCAAGAAGACTTGTTGGGTCAAATCTTCGGCTTCAGCCGGATTCTTAATCATGCGCAAGCACAGGTTGTATACGCGTCGGCAATGCGCCTGGTAAAGGTATTCGAAAGCGGCGGCCACGCCGTCCTTGGCCTGTCCTATGGCTTGTGCCTCGGTTAAGTTGGTCTCTGGATGTTTTGCTATGAATGTCGCCATATCGCGTAGAGTCCTTCCTCTTTTATCGACTTTCCTTCGTGTAAGCTTCCCAGCAGTCCCCGGCAGGAGACCTGCGGTGGAAGAAGTGGTAGCCCTCCTGGCCAGGAATCTTGAAGCAGACGAAACCGAAGCCTTCTCCCGAGACAATGGGCTGCTGACATTTGCTGCAGATGACTACGGTTTTGAATTCCACAGCCCACCTCTCCAGCTTGCTCTTCCTATTCGACCGCCCGCTAGTAGCACTTCCAATCCTTGTGGGCTCTCTGTAGACGAGCGCGCGCAGGAGCTGCGCACGCGAAGGGCACTTCAGTGATCCAGCTCTCCGCGTGCGCAGATTTGCTGCAAGGCGCGAGCAACCCGGTTCTTACTGATCGTTGCGGAAGAAGAAGTAGTCAGCGCTATACGGCACGAGTACTTGGTGACCCACGTCGGTAGAGACTAAGCACCCCGTAGCAGGATTAGAGGGAGCAGATCCACCCTTTGTGTTCAGACGCTGAATAAACGTAGTCTTCGTTAGCGACTTGCCGCCCGTAGGTCCCTCGTCAGAACCGATCACCTGCAGCAACAGGCAATCAATCGCGCCGCCATTCGGGCAACTCGCGTCGGTCCCGGCGGTAATGAAATTCTTCTTTTGCGCCCACACCCGGCTGCTATCGAAGGAGCTCTGCCAGGTTACGTCGCCGAAACGCGAAGGTTTTGGGCCGATGTCATTTGGATTTACGACCGGGCTGAGGAAGTGGGTGATGATCTGTACCGCTTCCCCAAAAATATGCGTGAAAAGAGTTGCTTCAGGGCGGGCATTGTTGATGGTCCAGGATACGCCGCCTGCTGGGTTGGGCAGGCAAACATATCCTTGCGTGCCGACTCCGTGGCCCAACAGGAATGCCGAAGTTCCCACAGGAGGCGTAATACCTTCTGGTGTCGTTGGACTCGAGATCGAGCTGCTAAAGTCTTGGCCCCTCCCTTGGGCGTAGACAATGCCGGAAATGGTCAGCACTGCAAACGCAACTGCTATTGTTCCACGAACCATGCGAGCGGCTGCGCCGCCCGGGAATTTCTTGCTGCAATTGTTGTTCACTTCTTTCTCCTTCTTCCTTTGACTTAGATTGTGCAAGCGCACGGTACCTCGAAGGCCCGTAATCCAGCGCACGCTCGACGCAGGGAATCGTGGCGTCGGCGTGAGACTGGATCTACTGGTCCCTACTTGAGATATCGGAAATGGAAGGGAAAAGACGACAAGGACTTGAGGGGGGTTGAAAGAGTGTTGCGAATAAGTTCTTAATTCGGCCAACTACTGGGCAGCGCGGGCGTGGAATAACCCCGGCCTAAGGCCGCTGCCGACTCAGAAGTTGTCGATCGTCCACACATTTGCCTCTGAACTCGTGCCCAAGATCGCGAGATGACGTCCGTCA
>WNGI01003598.1_pt1 | contig 38735 bp, 27 predicted proteins | sample 5400621 | NCBI WGS metagenome assembly WNGI01 (sample SAMN13153374, study PRJNA577476) | soil metagenome | isolation source: 20 cm soil or saprolite under Garry oak tree replicate 1 | place: USA:California | collected 2016-06-15
TGGTAGCGCCGGTGACCGTGGGTGACGGCGCCTACACCGCCGCCGGCTCGGTGATCGACGAGGATGTCCCGCCCGGCGCGCTCGGCATCGGCCGTGCCCGCCAGCGCAACGTGGCGGGCTGGGTGGCCCGCCGGCGACCGGGTACACCCGCCGCCGACGCCGCGGCCCGGGCGCCCGGCCGGCCGGCCGACAGCGGCGGCGACAGCGGCGACAGCGGCGGCGGCGACAGCGGCGGCGGCGACAGCGGCGGCGGCGACAGCGGGGGCGGCGACAGCGGGGGCGGCGACAGCGGGGGCGGCGACAGCGGCGGCGGCGACAGCACGGCCGGCGGGAGTACCCGGGACGACGGCAGCAGGGAGTGAGCACGATGAGCGCGATCCAGAGCCAGAGTCGTAAGAGCCTGATGCTCTTCTCCGGACGCGCCTACCCGGCCCTGGCCGAGGAGATCGCCCGCGAGGTCGGCGTCACCGTCACCCCCGCCTCGGCGTACGACTTCGCGAACGGCGAGATCTACGTCCGCTACGTGGAGTCCGTGCGCGGCTGCGACGCGTTCATCATCCAGAGCCACGCCGCGCCGATCAACACCTGGATCATGGAGCACCTGATCATGGTCGACGCGGCCAAGCGGGCGTCGGCGAAGCGGATCACGGTGGTGGTCCCGTTCTACGGCTACTCCCGGCAGGACAAGAAGCACCGCGGCCGGGAGCCGATCTCGGCCCGGCTGATGGCCGACCTGTTCAAGCAGGCCGGTGCCGACCGGATCATGTCGGTCGACCTGCACACCGCCCAGATCCAGGGCTTCTTCGACGGCCCCGTCGACCACCTGTTCGCGCTGCCGCTGCTGGCCGACCACGTGCAGAGCCGGTGGCCGGGCGCGGAGTTCAGCGTGGTGGCCCCGGACTCCGGCCGGGTCCGGGTGGCCGAGCGGTGGACCGACCGGCTCGGCGGCTGCCCGCTGGCGTTCATCCACAAGACCCGCGACCCGCTGGTGCCCAACCAGGTGGTGGCCAACCGGGTGGTCGGCGAGGTCGCCGGCCGGGTGTGCATCGTGGTCGACGACATGATCGACACCGGGAGCACGATCACCAAGGCGGCCGATGCGCTACGCGCCGCCGGGGCCACCGAGGTGATCGCTGCCGCCACCCACGGCGTGCTGTCCGGTCCGGCGGCCGACCGGCTGAAGAACAGCCACATCAGCGAGGTCGTGATCACCAACACGCTGCCGATCCCGCCGGAGCAGCAGATCGACAAGCTCACCGTGCTCTCCATCGCGCCACTGATCGCCCGAGCGATCCGCGAGGTGTTCGAGGACGGCTCGGTGACCAGCCTGTTCGGCGGCGAGAGCTAGCCGAGAGCTAGGCGACCTCTGAATAACGCATCTCGCCGACCTCTCGCAAGCCTCTGACCTGCGGGTTTGCGAGGCGGATCGGCCGGAATAGCAACCCTATTCAGAGGGCTCCTAGGGCTGCCGCGCCGGCACGCGTCGGGAGCTGGTCGAGTCCTTGCCGGGCTCGGCTGGCTGCCCGGAGCAGGGCGGCGGTGCGCTGGTAGGCTGATTGGGTTGCCCGGCGAGGGACGCCCAACGGCTCCGTGATCGACGCGGTGCGCTGCGAGCGTGTCCTGCAGCCCCACCGCCCAGGCCGTCCGAGGAGAGCACCGCCGTGTCCGAGGTCCGAATCAGCGCCGAGCCCCGCACCGAGTTCGGCAAGGGCGGCGCGCGCCGCACCCGCCGGGCCGGGAAGATCCCCGCGGTTCTCTACGGGCACGGTCTGCCGCCGCGGCACCTCGCACTGCCGGCCCGGGAGTTCGCCCATGCCATCAAGGGCGGCGGCGCCAACACGCTGCTCACCCTGGACTTCGACGGCGGGAGCGAGCTGGCGCTGCCGAAGGCGATCCAGCGGCACCCGATCCGGGGCGATTTCGAGCACGTCGACCTGCTCCTGGTGCGCAGCGGCGAGCAGGTCACCGTGGAGGTGCCGGTGACACTGGTCGGCGAGGCGACCCGGGAAGGGCTGGTCGACCAGCAGCTCACCACGATCACCGTGGAGGCCGAGGCGACGCACATCCCGGAGCGGGTCGAGGTGAGCATCGAGGGCATGCAGGTCGGCGACCACATCCCGGCCGGCAAGATCTCGTTGCCGGCCGGGTCGACGCTGGCCGGCGACCCGGAGCAGGTCGTCGTCGCCATCCTGGCCGCGCCGACCGCCGAGCAGGTCGAGGCCGAGCTGGCCGGCGCCGAGGCCGAGGCCGGCATCGAGCGGGAGCAGCCGACCGAGCCGGCCGAGACCCCCGCCGCCCCCCCCGCCGCCGGCGAGCCCGCGGGCAGCTGACGGTACGGCGGCACCGTCGTGCCCGGGGAGCTGGTCGTGTCCGGGGAGCTGTTCGTGGTCGTCGGCCTCGGCAACCCGGGGCCGGCCTACGCCGGCAACCGGCACAACGTCGGCGCGATGGTGGTCGACCTGCTGGCTGCCGCCGGCCCAGCTCGTCGTCGTGCACGACGAGCTGGACCTGCCGTACGGCGCGCTGCGGCTGAAGTTCGGCGGCGGCGACAACGGGCACAACGGCCTGCGCGCGGTCACCCGCTCCCTCGGCACCCGCGACTACCTCCGGGTCCGGTTCGGCATCGGCCGCCCACCCGGCCGGCAGGACCCCGCCGTTTTCGTGCTGCGCGACTTCTCCCCGGCCGAGCGCAAGGACCTCCCGCTGCACCTGGAGCGCACCGCCGACGCGACCGAGGTCCTGCTCACCGACGGTCTGGACAAGGCCCAGAACCGGTTCAACGACTGACGGACCGACACCCAGACGCGTGCGACTCCAAGAAGAACGGCCCCCTCGCGGGGGCCGTCGAGTCAGGGATGCTCTCCCTGACGGGGTATGCCACTAGAGTACACGAGCCACCCCCCGCGGCCAAGAGGAGGTTCCTTGCGTACTCGTGTCATGACCTACATCGATGGCTTCAACCTGTACAACGGCCTCAAAGACAAGCACGGCCGCAAGTATATGTGGCTCGACCTGCAACGGCTCTCGGGCGCCCTACTTCTGCCCGGGCAGGATCTCGTACGAGTGGGCTACTTCAGCGCCAGAGTGCGCGGCAAGGAAGCCAGCGCAGGCCGTCAGGCCGACTACATCGATGCGCTGAGAGCCCACTGTCCGTTGCTCACAGTGGTAGAGGGCCGTTTTCAAGAGAAGAGGGTTGATTGCTGGAACTGCGGCGACAGCAGAATCACGTACGAAGAGAAGGAGACCGATGTAAGTATTGCGGTCGCCCTCGTCGAGGACGCCGCATGCGACCGCTACGACACGGCCATGATCGTATCCGCCGACAGCGATTTGTGCCCGGCGATACGGTCCGTACGCCGCGTCGCCCCGGCTAAGCGCGTGGTTGCCGCGTTCCCTCCGCGTCGCGTCTCGGAGGAGATTCGACGTACTGCGCACGGTGCATTCACCGTTCCGGATACCAAGATCCGCAGGAATCTGCTACCGGAAACCGTCGCGACGCCTGCTGGCGTCGCGCTGAAGCGGCCTAGCCGGTGGCGGTGACGCGGGCGGACGTACTAGGGCTTGAGTCGGCGTCTGGGCCGGCTACGTCTCGGCCCGGTTCGCCGACGCGTCGACCACCCACCCAACCGCAGGGCTACCCACTCCACGCCACCAAAGCTGCCCCGAAGGGGCCACTGATGTTGGGCGAAGTCCCAAGATCAGCGTAGATGTCATGGGTCGACGTCGCTCAGCCGACCGGCCAGGATCCCGTACATATTCTGCCGATGAGGCTGGGCGGTGACCGTGACCCGCACACGCTGGCCGGGCGCCAGCGCCAGCCGCTGGACGTCGGACGCCGAGATCACTATCTCGCCCGACGGCGACACCATGCCCTCGACATCGGCCCGCCCGACCTCGGCCACTCTGCCTCCTCCTATTTGCTTTGCTCCGTCCATAGTACGAGACAGCGCACGCTGGCGGCGGTCGGCTCGCCGCGAGGTGGGTCAGCCGGTGTTGCGCAGTCCGGCGGCGATGCCGTTGATGGTGAGCAGCAGGGCGCGGCGGAGGGTGGGGCTGTCCTCGCCGGCCCGGGCGCGGGCGAGCAGGGCGACCTGCAGGTAGGAGATCGGGTCGAGGTAGGCGTCCCGGACCTGCAGGGTGCGTTGCAGCGAGGGCTGCGAGTCGAGCAGGGCGGGCTGGCGGGTCAGCCGGAGCACCTCGGCCACGGTGCGGTCGTGCTCGGCGCGGATCACGAAGAACAGCCGCCGTAGCGGTTCGGGGACCAGCGACTCCACGTAGTGCGCGGCGATGCCGAGGTCGGTCTTCGTCAGCGTCATCTCCACGTTGGACACGAACGTCCGGAAGAAGTGCCAGTCGGCGTACATCTCGGCGAGGATGTCGCCGCGGCCGCCGAGCCGGGCGGCGGCGAGGCCGGAGCCGACGCCGAACCAGCCGGGCACGATCTGCCGGGACTGGGTCCAGCCGAACACCCACGGGATCGCCCGCAGCCCGGCCAGCCCGGAGCCGCTGTCCGGGCGGCGGGCCGGCCGGGAGCCGATGTTCAGCGAGGCCAGCTGCTCGACCGGGGTGGACGCGGTGAAGTATGCCGGCAGGTCGGGATCGTCCACAAGGGACCGGTACGCCGCGTGGGCGGCCGCCGACACGACCTCCATCGTGGCGTCCCAAGGGGACAGTTGGGCGGCGGACTGGCGCGGGGAGCGGTGCAGCACCGAGGCGCGCAGCACGGCGGCGACGGTCAGCTCCAGGTTCTCCCGGGCCAGCCTGGGCAGCGAGTACTTGTCCGAGATGACCTCGCCCTGCTCGGTGAGCTTCAGCTCGCCGTCCAGGGTGCCGTACGGCTGGGCCAGGATCGCGTCGTGGGTGGGCCCACCACCCCGGCCGACCGTCCCACCGCGACCGTGGAACAGCCGCAGCCGCACCGCGTGCCGGGCGGAGACGTCGCGCAGCCGCCGCTGCGCCTTGTGGATCTGCCACTGGGACGTGGTGATGCCGGACTCCTTGTTCGAGTCGGAGTAGCCGAGCATGACCTCCTGCACGTCCCCGCGCAGCCGGACCAGCGCCCGGTAGCTGGGGTCGGCGAGCAGCTCGTCCAGCAGGTCGCCGGCGGCGCGCAGCTCCTCGATGGTCTCCAGCAGCGGCACGAACCCGATCCGGGCGACTCCACTGTGGACATCCACCAGCCCGGCCTCGCGGGCCAGCACCGCGGCGGCGAGTACGTCGTCGGCGCCGCGGGTCATCGACACGACGTAGGACTCGATCACGTCCGGCCCGAACCGGTCGAGTGCGTCCCGGATGGTGCCGAACACCGCGAACGTGCGGGCGCCCGGCCCGTCCAGCGGCGGCGGGTGCGGCGCCAGCGGCCGGCGGCCGGCCAGCTCCCGGGACAGCAGCCGCCGCCGGTACTCCCGGGGCAGGTCCGCGTACCGCCAGGACTCGACGCCCAGCCGGTCGATCAGCTGGCCGACCGCGTGGTGGTGGGCGTCGGCGTGCTCGCGCACGTCCATCGTGGCCAGGTGCAGGCCGAACGCGGCCACGGTCCGTTCCAGCCGGGCCAGCGGGCCGTCCGCGACCAGCTCGCCGCGGTGCTCGGCCAGCGAGTCGCGGACCTGCCGCAGCTCGGCCAGCAGCTCGCCGGTGCCGAGGTAGTCCCGCCCGGGCACGTGGGCGGTGCCCGCGGTGAGCCGGGACCGGGTGTTCAGCAGCCGGGCCCGGATGCAGCTCATCTTCAACCGGTACGGCTCCTCGGCGTTCAGCCGGAGCAGCCGGGGGTCCAGCTCCGGCAGCGCGGCGACGTCCGCCTCGAGGCTCGCCCGCAGCGCGTCCGACACCGCGACGATGCGGGCCGAGGAGGACATCTCCCCGATCAGCTCGTCCACCACGGCGACAAGGACCCCGATCCCGTGCAGGTGCTGCAGGACAAGCACCCGGCTGGTCACCTCCGAAGTCACACTCGGGTTGCCGTCCCGGTCGCCGCCGATCCAGGTGCCGAAGCTGAGCGGGCGCGCGGTGGGTGCCAGCCGCGCTCCCCGGGCGGCCATCTCGTCGGCCAGGTCGGCGAGCATCTCGGGGACCACCGAACCAGCGAGCTCGTCCAGGTAATAGGTGGCGTTGCGGGCCTCGTCGACAGGGTCGGGCCGGTCCAGCCGTAGCTCGTCGGTCTGCCAGATGAGGTCGATCACCTCCGCCAGCCGGCGGTCCTGGCGCCGGCGTGCCGCGCTGCCCGGCTCGGTGTCGTGCAGCAGCAGATCGCCGACCGTGCGCAGCTTGTCCAGGATCGAGCGCCGGCTCGCCTCGGTGGGGTGTGCGGTGAAGACCGGGCGGACCGCCAGGCTCGCAGTCGCCTCGGTCAGGCCGGCAGGTCCCACCGACTCCGCGACGTCCGCGACGGCGCTGGTCAGCCAGCCGTGGTCGGCTGGCCGGGCGACCAGCCCGCGGACCCGGTGTGCCTGCTCGGCGACGTTGGCCAGGTGGAAGTACGCGGAGAAGGCTCGGACCAGGTTGATCGCGGTCGGCAGCGGGGCGTCGGCGAGCAGTCGGCGCAGCGTCTCCAGCGCCTCGGCCTGGGGCGTCGGATCCGTGCCGTCCGTCCCGGTCGGGTCCACCGCCGCGCCCACCGCCGCGCTCACCGTCGACTTCGACGCCTTGGTGAGAGTCCGGACCTGTTCGACCAGGTCGAGCAGGCCCTGTCCGTCCTGCCGGACCAGCGACTCACCCAGCAGCCGCCCCACCCGGCGAACGTCGCCACGCAGCACGGCATCGTTGTCCAGCGGGCGACCCGCGGGGGCGTCGGTCCGGGCCGGGCGTTCGTCCACGGTCACGCCGCCCATCCTCCCGAACGACGCTCCCCGCCCGGCTACCCACCCCGCCAACGTGCCAGCCCCTCGGGGCCTTTGGCGGAGCCTGGCTTGGGCCGTCCAGGCGGACGGCCGGAGGCCCTTCCGGCTCCGCTCGGTTGATGCCCGAAGTATCACCCGACCGAGTGAAAGAGCACTGAGTAGTCGGCCGTTCTCATATGTCCTGATCTGGGATTACACACAGTAGTCAATCTTGAGAGTCGACCGCAGCCGCCATCGAAGTTCCCGGAAGTTTGCTGATTCTCCTCACCCAGAGTGACACCAAACGCTAGGGTCGGCTTTGCTCTTGGGGGGCCTGCACGGTGGGGCCGCGAGTCGGGGGGGTCCGACGCGGCACCGGCGATCAGGGCCAGGGGCTCTGTCCTACAGGAGAGCGAGTTCGGCAGGACGCGGCGGCCTTGGGCCGCGCGTCGGCGGGGGGGACTTTGCATGCACGTTCGCGGGCAGGTGGTTGCTGGCCTTCTCGGTGAGAACGTTGTCAGAGCGAGGGCTCGAGGGTGGTTGCGCCGGTACATCGCCAGCCTGGTCGTCATCGACGCCGTAGCCGCCGTCATCGCCGCCGTGACCGCTTATGAGGTCCGGTTCAGCGACGGAGCCAGCGGCTACCTCGCCTTCAGCCTGGGTCTGCCGGTGCTCTGGGTCGGCACCGTCGCGCTTGCTCGGGCGTACGAGGCACAGGTGCTCGGGCTCGGCTCGGAGGAGTTCCATCGGGTTGTGCAGGCATTCGTCGGCCTCACCGCGGCGGTCGCGTTCTTCTCCTACGCCAGCAAGGCCGAGGTGGCCCGTGGCTACGTGGTCCTGGCGCTGCCGCTGGCGGTCGTCTTGTGCCTGCTCGGCAGGTACGCCGCGCGTAAGCGGCTGCACCGGCTGCGCCACGCGGGCCGGTGCGTGCACGGCGTCGTTGCGGTCGGCGGCGAGCATTCGGTGGTGGACCTGGTCACCGAGCTGCGCCGGGAGCGGCAAAGCGGGATGCAGGTGGTCGGGGCTTGCCTGGCCGCCGGCCGCGGTGACCAGTTGCGGCTGCTGGGTGTGCCGCTGCTCGGTGGCTTGGACGATGTCGCGTCGGCGGTGGACCGCTGCGGCGCAGACACCGTTGCGGTCACCTCCTGCGCGGACATCGACCCGGCTCGGCTGCGGCGGCTGGCCTGGGAGCTGGAGGGCACCGACACCGACCTGGTCGTGGCACCCGGCCTGATGGAGGTCGCCGGGCCGCGGCTGCACATCCGCCCGGTCACCGGGCTGCCGCTGGTGCACGTCGAGGAGCCGGAGTTCTCCGGCGCTCGCCGGCTGGTCAAGGGCGCGGTCGACCGGGTCATCGCCAGCATCGTGCTGCTGCTGTTCTCGCCGCTGCTGCTGGCGATCGCGATCGGCATCCGGGTCGGCAGTCCGGGACCGGCGATCTTCCGCCAGACCCGGATCGGCAAGGATGGCCACCGGTTCACCATGTTCAAGTTCCGCACGATGGTGATGGACGCGGAGGCTCGCAGGGCCGAGCTGGCCGAGCTGAACGAACGCGCCGACGGCCGGCTGTTCAAGATCCGGCAGGACCCGCGGATCACTCCGATCGGGCGGCTGCTGCGCAAGTTCTCTCTGGACGAGCTGCCGCAGCTGGTCAACGTCATCGTGGGAGAGATGTCGTTAGTGGGGCCGCGTCCTCCGCTGCCGGAGGAGGTCGCGCTCTACGCGGACGACGTGCGACGCCGGCTGCTGGTCAAGCCTGGGCTGACCGGACTCTGGCAGATCAGCGGTCGCAGCGACCTCACCTGGGACGAGTCGGTCCGGCTCGACCTGCGCTACGTGGAGAACTGGTCGCTGGCCCTCGATCTCATGATCTTGTGGAAGACGGCGTTCGCGGTCGGGCGCAGCGCCGGGGCGTACTGAGCACCGGGCTCTGCCCCGGCGGAGCTCTGGGCTCTGCCCCGGCGGGGCTCTGGGCTCTGCCCCGGCGGCGGTGCTCACAACAGGCTCAGCCCGCCGGCGCCCTCGGCGTAACGCTCGCCGGTCGCCGGGCAGCGCCAGCGCGCGGGGCCGTCGGGCTCCAGCCGGCGGCCGGAGCGTCCCACCCAGCCGAGGTGACGGGCCGGCACGCCGGCGACGAGTTCGTACGGCCTGACGTCCCGAACGACGACTGCCCCGGCGGCCACCATCGCCCACGGCCCGACGGTGACTCCCGGGACGAGAACGCTGCGGGCGCCTATGGAGCAGCCCTCCTGCAGGGTCACGCCCACGGCGTCCCAGTCCTGGTGCGACTTGGCCGACCCGTCGACGTTGACCGCCCGAGGGTAGAGGTCGTTGGTCAGCACGGCCGCCGGTCCGATGAAGACGCCAGCGGCGACCCTGGCCGGCTCGTACACGAGGGCGTAGTTCTGGATCTTGACGCGGTCGCCCACGACGACGTCCGCGTCGATGTAGACGCCGCGGCCGAGGTTGCACCCCGCGCCGATCCGGGCGCCCGCGCGGACGTGCGCCAGGTGCCAGATGCTCGTGCCGGCGCCGACATGCGCGCCGGGCTCCACCTCGGCCGAAGGATGGATCCTGATGGGCTGCCCGGTCGTCGGTTGCCCGGTCGTGGGCTGCCCGGTCGTGGGCTGCCCGGTCGTGGGCTGCCCGGTCGTGGGCTGCCCGGTCGTGGGCTGCCCGGTCGTGGGCTGCCCGGTCGTCGGTTGGTCTGTCTCAGGTGGACGCACCGACCGCCTCGCTGCTCCGTTCCGCGCGCCACCAGTCAACCAGCCGCCGCAGGCCCTCGTCGAGGCCGACTTCCGCCCGGAAGCCCAATTGCTCGGCGGCCTTCCGGGTGTCGGCCAGCCGTCGGGTGACGCCGTTCACCGCCCGCGCGGGCCCGTACTCGATCGCCAGCTCCCTCGTCGGTGACGTCGGCTCGCGCGGCAAGGACGTTCGCCCGGGCGACGTCGTGCACGTGCACGAAGTCCATCGTCTGCGACCCGTCTCCGAGGACGAGGGGAGGCTCGCCCCGCTCGATCCGCTCCATCCAGCGGATCAGCACCTCGGTGTAGAGACCGTGGATGTCCATCCGCGGCCCGTACACGTTGAAATAGCGCAGTGCCACGTAGTCTGTGCCGTACATGGCCTTGAAGCTACGCAGCATGCCTTCGTTGAAGACCTTGGCGGCGCCGTAGAAGGTGTCGTTCGCGTACGGGTGGTGGCTCTCGTCGGTGGGGAACCGGGTAGCCAACCCGTACGCGGACGCCGACGACGCGGCGACGATCTTGCCGACACCCGCCTGCGCCGCCGCCTCGATGACGTTGAACGTACCGTCGACGAGCACCTCGAGCGCGAGCCGCGGTTCTTCGGCGCACTGCGTGATGCGGATCGCCGCTTGGTGGAAAACGACCTCGGTGCCGTCCATCAACCGCTGCAGCAGCGCCCGGTCCCGGATGTCTCCGTGCACCACCTCGACCGGCGCGCGGGTTGCCGACGCGAGGTTGGCCATTCGACCGCGGACGAAGTTGTCCAGGACGACGACGCTGGCGCCCTCGTCGACGAGCAGGTCGACGAGGTGAGAACCGATGGTGCCGGCTCCCCCCGTGACGAGGACCCGCTGGCCGGTCAGCGGCTGCGCGCTCACCGGAGGCCTCGCAGCGGGACGACGGCACCGCGAAACTCCAGGCTCCGCGAGGCCGCTTCCAGGATGTCGAGCACTCTGAGCCCGGCATGTCCGTCGGTGAGCGGTGAACGTCCGGTATGGACAGCCGCGGCGAACTCCTCGACCACGCCACGCAGCGCCTCGCGCTCCTGCAGCGCCGGCGCCACCATGTCGCCGCTGCGGTATTGCACCAGAGCGTTGCGCCGTTCGTCGTCGGCCAGCTCCTCGCCCGGCACGAGGTCGACGCCCCGGTCGAAGACGCTCACCCGCTGGGTCGGATGAAGGTCGTCCCAGACGAGCGTGCGCTTGGACCCGCCGACCATGGTGGTCCGAACCTTCGTCGGGCTCAGCCAGTTGACGTGTACGTGCGCGATCGCGCCGTCCGGCAACGTCAGGGTCAGATAGGCGACGCACGCGCGGCCGGCGCCGATCGGGTCCGCGCCGTGCGCGGCGACCGCCAGCGGCCGGCAGCCGTCCGGCAGGATGAAGTCGAGGATCGAGAGGTCGTGCGGCGCGAGGTCCCAGAGGACGTCGACGTCCCGCTGCACGAGCCCGAGGTTGATGCGGACGGAGTCCACGAAGTGGAGGTCGCCCAGCACTCCGCCCAGCACGAGCTCGCGGATCTTCAGGACAGCGGGCGTGTAGCAGTAGGTGTGGTCGCACATGAGGACGAGCCCGCGTTCCTCGGCCGCGCGGACGAGCTCCCGGCCCTGTTCGAACGTCGCGGCCAGCGGCTTCTCGACCAGGACGTGCTTGCCCGCCTCGAGCGCGGCCATCGCGATGTGGTGGTGCGTGCCGGCCGGTGTGGCGACGGCCACGCAGTCGACCGACTCGTCCTCGAGCACCTGGCCGAGTCGGGTAGTCGTGCGGACCGTGCTGTACTCGCCGACCGCCCGGCGGGACCGGGCCTCGTCGAGGTCGCAGAGCCAGCGCAGCCGGAAGCCGGGTGAGGCCTGGAAGTTGCGGAGCAGGTTGGGCCCCCAGTACCCGGCGCCGACGACGGCGACCCCGAGTGCGGGAGACGTGGCTGTGTCAGACGTGTCGGTGTAACCCCCCATGGCGTTCATCCTGACGAACCGCCTGCACCGCGTCAGGCGATTAGCGAAAATGGGCCGCGAAAGGGACGTCGCCCCTGGCAGGACCGCCCGCCGTAGGCCTGCGCGGTAACCGTCCGTATTCGTTCGGTCCGAGCTCGTAGTTCCGATGATCAGAGTCCCCTCGTCGTCTTACGCTGTCGCTGCCGGTCGGGGTGGGTCAAGCCCGGGCCGGGAGGGGGCAACATGGCGCCCTGGGGAGGGCGGCCTGTACAGCCGTACAGGCAGCCGGGCGGCAGGGGGGAATCGACGTGCAGACGTCTGCTCTGCGCAGATGGCGGCTCGGCATCGTGGCGGCACTTGTGCTGGCTGCCGTGACGGTGCCCGCCGTCCGGCGTGCCGCGGCAGCCGACCCGTGCACGCCTCCCGTTGTCAACCCGGTCGCCTGCGAGAACACCAAGCCGGGCAGCCCCAGCAGCGCCTGGGACGTCTCCGGTTCGGGAAGCTCGGCGATCCAGGGTTTCGCCACCCAGATGAGCGTCAATGTGGGCGAAACCGAGAGCTTCAAGGTCAAGACGACCGCCTCCTCCTACCGTATGGACATCTACCGGATGGGCTACTACTCCGGCAACGGCGCCCGGTTGGTCGCGAGCGTCACTCCGGCCGGAAGGCAGACGCAGCCGGCGTGTCTGTCCAACAGCGCCACCGGACTGATCGACTGCGGCAACTGGGCCGTGTCCGCATCGTGGCCCGTCCCCACCGGCGCGGTCTCTGGGATCTACTTTGCCCGGCTCGTCCGCACCGACGGGACCAGTGGCGCCAGCCATGTGATCTTCGTGGTGCGAAACGATGCGAGCAATTCGGACCTGCTGGTGCAGACGTCCGACACCACCTGGCAGGCGTACAACCAGTACGGCGGTAACAGCCTCTACGTCGGGTCCCCGGCCGGCCGCGCCTACAAGGTGAGCTACAACCGGCCGTTCACGACCCGGGGGACCGGCGCCGAGGACTGGGTGTTCAACGCGGAGTACCCGATGGTCCGGTTCCTCGAAGCCAACGGCTACGACGCGAGCTACTTCTCCGGCGCGGACACCGACCGCCGCGGCACCCTGCTGCGCAACCACAAGGTGTTCCTGTCGTCCGGCCACGACGAGTACTGGTCCGGCGGCCAGCGGGCGAACGTCGAAGCGGCCCGCGACGCCGGGGTCGACCTGGCGTTCTTCAGCGGGAACGAGTCGTTCTGGAAGACGCGCTGGGAGAACAGCATCGACGGCTCGGGCACTGCTCATCGCACGCTGGTCAGCTACAAGGAGACCCACGCCAACGCGGTCATCGACCCGCAGGACCCGCCGACCTGGACGGGCACCTGGCGTGACCCGCGCTTCAGCCCCCCGGCCGACGGCGGGCGTCCCGAGAACGCCATGACCGGCACCGCATTCAAGGTCAACTCCGGCGACGCGGCCCTCCAGGTGCCCGCGGCGGACGGCAAGCTGCGGTTCTGGCGCGGCACGCCGGTTGCCTCGCTCGCGGCCGGCACCACCGCCACGCTCTCCAGCCAGACCGTCGGGTACGAGTGGGACGAGGACGCGGACAACGGGTCGAGGCCGCCGGGCCTCATCGACATGTCCACCACCCAGGCGAGTGGCGTCCAGGTCCTGCTGGACCACGGGTCGACATACGGCACCGGCAACGCAACGCACCACCTCACGCTGTACCGCGCGCCGAGCGGTGCCCTGGTGTTCGGTGCCGGGACCGTGCAATGGTCCTGGGGTCTGGACGACAACCACGACCGGGGGTCGGTCGCCACCAACGCCTCCATGCGGCAGGCCACCGTGAACCTGTTCGCGGACATGGGAGCGCAGCCGGCCACGCTGCAGCCCGGCCTCGTCGCCGCTACCGCCTCCACCGATACGACCGGGCCGACGACGACCATCGCCACCCCGGCCGCGGGCTCCTCCGTCCAGTCCGGATCCACGGTCACCGTCTCGGGCACCGCGGTCGACGCTGGCGGCGGGACGGTGGGCGGCGTCGAGGTGTCGACCGACGGCGGGGCCAGCTGGCACCCGGCGAGCGGCCGCGGCGCCTGGACGTACAGTTGGAGCGCCGGCGCGACCGGGACCGCCACGATAAGGGCGCGCGCGATCGACGACAGCGTCAACATCGGCGGCGCCGGCTCCGTGACCGTGACGGTCGTCCCGCGTGCCTGCCCGTGCAGCATCTGGGATGGCAGCGCGACGCCCGCGGCGCCGTCCGACCCGGACACCTCGGCCACCGAGCTGGGCGTGAAGTTCCGAGCCGACATCGCGGGACAGGTCACCGCGATCCGGTTCTACAAGGGGACCGGCAACACCGGCACCCACATCGGTCACTTGTGGACGGCCACCGGCACGCAGCTCGCGAGCGTGACGTTCACCGGCGAGTCGGCAACCGGCTGGCAGCAGGCCACCTTCTCGTCGCCCGTGACGATCAGCCCGGGCACGACGTATGTCGCGTCGTACTACGCGCCGAACGGGCACTATTCGGAGGACGACGGCTACTTCGGACTGTCGGCACGGGACTCGGCGCCACTGCACGCGTTGAAGGACGGGGCCGACGGCCCGAACGGTGTCTACCGGTATGTCGCCGGCGGCGGCTTCCCCAACCTGCCTTACCTGTCCGCCAACTACTGGGTCGACATCGTCTTCTCGCCGTCCGGCCCGGACACCACCCCGCCCACGGTCACCACACGGACTCCCGCCGCGGGAGCCACCGGGGTCGCTACCAGCACGACGGTGACGGCGACCTTCAATGAACCGGTGCAGAGCGGGACGATCGCGATGTCCGTCCAGGACGGGAACGGCACTGCTGTGTCCGGCAGCCTGTCCTACGACGGTGCCGCCCAGAAGGCGACCTTCACGCCGTCCGCGGCGTTGGCCACCGCAACGACCTACACCGCCACGGTCAGCGGCGCCGCGGATCTCAGCGGGAACGTCATGGCCCCGGTCTCCTGGTCGTTCACCACTGCGACGTCGGGGCCGACCTGTCCCTGCACGATCTGGACCAGTGCCACGACTCCCGGGACGGCTGCCGACCCGGACACATCCCCGGTGGAGGTGGGGCTGAAGTTCCGGTCCGACGTCGCCGGCCAGATCACCGGAGTCCGGTTCTACAAGGGGACCGGCAACACCGGGACACACGTCGGTCACGTGTGGAGCCGCACCGGCCAGCTTCTCGGCACCGTGACGTTCAGCGGTGAGACCGGCACCGGCTGGCAGCAGGCGACGTTCACCAGCCCGGTGGCCGTCACCGCCGGGACCACATACGTCGTCTCGTACTACGCCCCGAACGGGCATTACGCCGGCGACACCGGCTACTTCGCGACCTCAGGAGTCGATCGGGCGCCGCTGCACGCCCTGGCCGAGGGCCAGGACGGCCCCAACGGCGTGTACCACTACGGATCCGGCGGCGGCTTCCCCACCGACTCGTGGCAGTCGAGCAACTACTGGGTCGACGTGACGTTCATGGCGAGTTGAGGAGATACCAGTGGTCAATCGACGGCCGCGGGCCCGCCTGTACCGCGTCATCCTGTCCGTCCTCGCCTGCGGCGCGATGCTCGCCGGGCTCGGGGCGAACGCCAACCCGCTGGCCCCCAGGCCGGCGGCGGCGGCAACGTGCCCCTGCTCCATCTGGAGTGGCTCCGCCACGCCGGGCACCCCGGCGGACTCCGACACCTCGGCCGTGGAGCTGGGCACCAAGTTCCGCTCGGACCTCGACGGCTACGTGATGGGGGTCCGCTTCTACAAGGGCTCGGGCAACACCGGGGCCCACGTGGGACACCTGTGGACCAGCGCCGGCAGCAGCCTCGGCAGCGTCACGTTCGCCGGTGAGACCGCGAGCGGCTGGCAGCAGGCCACGTTCGCGGCGCCGATCGCGGTCACCGCGAACACCACGTACGTAGTGTCGTACTACGCGCCCAACGGCCACTACGCGGGCGACTCCGGCTTCTTCGCCAGCCAGGGGGTGGACAACGCCCCGCTGCACGCGTTGCGGGACGGCGTCGACGGCTTCAACGGGGTCTACCGGTACGGCGCCGGCGGCGGTTTCCCAGCCAACTCCCGGCCGCGAACGCCACCGGCGTTCCGCAGACCACGACCGTCAGCGCCACCCTGAGCGAGCCGATCCAGGCCGGCAGCGCCCACCTCGACCTCAGCGCCGGCGGCACCGCGGTGCCCGGCACGACGACCTACGACGCCCCCAGCCGCACGGTGACCTTCACGCCGAGCTCGGCGCTGTCCGCATCCACCGTCTACTCCGCGACAGCCAGTGGCGCGACCGATCCGAGCGGCAACACCATGTCGCCGTACTCGTGGTCGTTCACGACCGCCGCCGCGGTCGCCTGCCCGTGCACCATCTGGCCCAACACGGCCACGCCGGCAGTCGTCACGGTCAACGACGCGTCGGCGGTGGAGCTGGGGGTCCGGTTCCGCACGAGCACCGCCGGCTACATCACCGGTCTCCGGTTCTACAAGGGCTCGAGCAACACCGGCACGCATGTCGGCTCACTGTGGACGAACACCGGCACCCGGCTGTCCACACTGACCTTCACCGGCGAGACGGCGTCCGGATGGCAGAGTGCGGCTCTCCCGACGCCCGTGCAGGTCGCGGCCAACACGACCTATGTCGCCTCCTACCACAGCAACGGCTTCTACTCGGTCACGACCAGCGGCTTGGCGTCCGGCGTGTCCCGAGGCCCGCTCACCGCCCTCGCGTCCGGAGTGGACGGAGCGAACGGTGTCTACCTGTACGGGGGCGGCGGTTTCCCCACCAACACCTACCAGGCCAGCAACTACTGGGTGGACGTCGTCTTCGACACGACCGTGACCGACACCGTTCCACCGACCGTGACCGCCCGGGCTCCAGCGCCGAACGCCACCGGTGTCTCGACCACGACGAACGTGACCGTGACGTTCAGCGAGCCGGTGACAGCGTCGACCATCGCGATGACGCTGACCGGTCCCAGCGGGACCGTCGCAGGCTCCGTCGCGTACGACTCGCCCACCAGAACGGCGACGTTCACGCCGAGCTCGGCGCTGGCCTACTCGGCGTCCTACACGGCCAACGTCAGCGGAGCCGCCGACCCCGCCGGCAACGTCATGTCGCCGGTCAGCTGGTCCTTCACCTCGGCAGCCCCGCCGCCGCCGCCGCTCGACCAGGGTCCCGGCGGCCCAGTGCTGGTCATCAAGAACTCCTCCACGTCCGCGAGCCAGTTCAGCCCTTTCGCCGCGGAGGTCCTTCGTGCCGAGGGCCTGAACGAGTTCGCCACGGCCGACCTGTCCACCGTCACGGCATCGGTCCTGAACCAGTACGATGTCGTGCTGCTCGGGTCGACGCCGCTCACGGCGACGCAGGTCAGCATGCTCGCCGACTGGGTGACCGCCGGGGGCAACCTGATCGCCTTCCGGCCGGACGCGCAGCTCGCCACCCTGCTGGGCCTGGCCAGCGCGACGGGCACGCTGACCAACGCCTACCTCAAGGTCGACACGACGACCGCTCCAGGGGCGGGGATCACTGACCAGACGATCCAGTTCCACGGCACGGCCGACCGCTACACGCTGCTCGGCGCGCGTGCGGTGGCGACGCTGTACTCGGACGCCGCCACCGCGACGACGAACCCGGCGGTGTCCCTGGTCAGCGTGGGAACGAGCGGGGGGCAGGCGGCGGCCTTCACCTACGACCTTCCTCAGTCCATTGTGTACACTCGGCAGGGGAACCCGGCCTGGGAGAACCAGGAGCGCGACACCCGGGCGCCGATCCGGTCCGACGACCTGTACTTCGGCGCGAGCAGCACGGACTGGGTCGACCTCGACAAGGCGGCCATCCCGCAGGCCGACGAGCAGCAGCGGCTGCTCGCCAACCTGGTCGGGATGATGAACATCGACCGCAAGCCGCTGCCCCGCTTCTGGTACTTCCCGCGCAGCGCCAAGGCCGTGGTGGTGGCCACTGGGGACGACCATGCGAGCGGCGGGACCGCCGGCCGGTTCGACCAGTACACCGCGAACAGCCCGGCCGGCTGCATCGTGGCCGACTGGCAATGCCTGCGGTTCACGTCCTACGTGTACACGAACACCGCGCTGAGCAACGCGCAGGCATCGACGTACAACGCCAACGGGTACGAGGTGGGTCTGCACCCGCAGAACGGCTGCACCAACTTCACCGCGACCTCGCTCGAGTCCGACTACGCCTCGCAGCTGTCCGGCTGGTCGCAGAAGTACACCAGCCTCACCTCGCCCACTACGAACCGCTACCACTGCCTGGTCTGGTCGGACTGGTCCAGCCAACCGACCACCGAGCTTGCTCACGGCATGCGGCTCGACGTCAACTACTACTACTGGCCGGGACCGTGGATCGCCGATCGCCCGGGCTTCATGACGGGCTCCGGAATGCCGATGCGGTTCAGCGGCAAGACCGGGACCCTCATCGACGTCTACCAGGGCGCGACCCAGATGACGGACGAGTCCGAGCAGAGCTATCCGTTCACTCCCAACACCATGCTCGACAACGCCATCGGTCCGCTGGGCTACTACGGCGCGTTCGTCGCGAACATGCACACCGACAACGCCACGACCTTCCAGGACGACCAACTGCTGTCCTCGGCGATAGCCCGCGGGGTGCCGCTGGTGAGCGCCCGGCAGTTGCTGGCCTGGCTGGACGGCCGGAACGGCTCGTCGTACGGCGGGATCGGGTGGAACGGCAGCACGCTGTCGTTCACGGTCAGCGTCGGCTCTGGCGCGAACGGCCTGACCGGGATGGTGCCGACGGTCGGGCCGAACGGCACGACGCTGACCGGGCTCACGCTCGGCGGCAGCGCGGTGTCCTACACCACGACGACGATCAAGGGCGTCGAGTACGCGATGTTCCTCGCCGCGCCGGGCAGCTACGCGGCGACGTACGGCGGCTCCGGTGGCGCGCCGCAGGTCATCGCCGCGACGGTCCGGACGAGCACAGCCCTCTCCGCCACGCTGGACGTCGCCAGTACCACGGCGACCCGCACGGACGTCGTCTACGGCACGTCGCCCCGGAGGCTGACCAAGCACGTCGTGGACGCGACCCAGGGCGGTCGGCACACGCTGAGGCTCGACGCCCTCCAGCCGTCGACGACCTACTACTACCGTGTGACGGTGCGCGGGCCGCGCGGCACCGCGGCGACATCGGCGATCGGAACCGTCACCACCGCCGCCCTGGACCTGCTGGCGCCCGTCCTGTCCGGTATGGACGTCTTCCCGCTCCCGGACGGGACCGCCGCGGTGAGCTGGCGGACCGACGAGAACGCTGACTCCACCCTACTCATCGGCGGCGGTTCGAACGCCCTCGCGACCCTTCGGGACGACCGGCGGGACGACACCCACACCGTCGTGGCCACCAAGCTGAAGCCGGGCACGACCTACTACTACCGGGTGAAGAGCGTCGATGCGGCGGGCAACGCCACCATGTGGCCGGCGCTGAGCGACCGACCGGCGAGCTTCGTCTCGGCCGGCTACGGCGTCGCGGACCGGACCGGCCCGCAGTTCCGGACGAACAAGGGGGTGACCGGCACCTACATCCAGCAGGACGACCTGGGAGAGGTGTCGTTGGCGCCCGCCGTCGGAGCCGAGTTCGCCACGGCGAGCCTCCCGTCGGGCTGGGACGAGGGCGCCGAGGCTGCGGGCGGGTCGACGGCGCTCGCTGGGGGCCACCTCGCGCTCGACGGCCGGTACGCCGGCAGCCGCACGACAGTCGGACCTGGCCGGTCGCTGGTGTTCCGGGCCACGTTCGCCGGCTCGGGAACGCAGTGGGTGGGCCTGGCGGCTGGCACCGCGAGCGACCCGTGGGCGATGTTCGGCATCAGGAACGGGACGGTGTACGCCTGCCTGTCCACGAGCGGGCAGCAGATGATCGCGCTACCCTCCAGCCTCATCGGGACGGCGCACGTCTACCGGATCGACTGGACCAACACCGGCTACGCCTTCTACGTGGACGGCAGGCTGGTGGGCTCGAAGGCAGCCGCGGTCGGCTCGATGCACGTGTTGGCGCGGGACGCGGCGGCCGACGGGAACCCGCTCGTCATCGACTGGATGCGGCTGTCGGGATACTCGGCGAGCGGCAGCCAGGTGTCCCGGGTTCTCGATGCCCAGCAGATGGTGAGCTGGGACCGACTGACATACCGGGCGGACGTCCCGGTGGGTAGCTCGCTGCGGATCAGCGTACGCACGGGGAGCACGCCGACGCCCGACTCCACCTGGACGAGCTGGACTTCGGTCGGCCAGGGCGGACGAGTCATAGCGGATTCGAGATATATCCAGTACCGCCTCGACATGTCGACTACGGTGTCCGGAAGCACTCCAGTTCTTCGGGGAATCGGGATCACCAACAACGGGGTCCCGTTGATCCCGCCGACGGAGTCCTGATCCAGGACGTCGACGAGCGGTCCCGCAGCACGGTGCTGCGGGACCGCTCGCTTCATGGGAGACCGACCGGTCGCCCTCGGGGAGGTCCGTGTAATGTCGTTTGCCACTGTCCGCGCGAAGATCCTCGTCTCGACCGGGCTGGCGGTCGTGGCGTGCTCGGCGCTGCTCGTCACCGGCGCCGGTGCCGCACCCGCCGCGGGTGACCTGGTCCTGGTGTCGGCATCGGCGGCCGGCGAGCCGGGAAACGGCGTGAGCAGCTTCGGCCTGTCCACGTCCGCCGACGGCCGCTACGTCGCCTTCGCCTCCATGGCGACGAACCTGACGCCCGCGGACACAGACAACGTCGTCGACGTCTTCGTCAAGGACCTCACGACCGGCGAGGTGCAGGTGGCTTCGCGGACGGCGGCCGGTGTCAAGGGGGACGCGATCAGCACGAGGCCGTCGATCTCCGCCGACGGGCGGCGGGTCGCCTTCACGTCCGCGGCCGACAATCTCAGCCCCGACGACACCGACGGCTACTTCGACGTGTACCTGAAGGACCTGACGACCGGCGCGGTCACGCTGGCATCCCGTACCGCCGGCGGGACGAAGGCCAACGGCAGTAGCGGGTCGGCCGCTCTGTCCGCCGACGGGTCGGCCGCGGCGTTCAGCACGAACGCGACCAACCTGTCGCCGGACGCGACCGACGGCGAGTCCCATGTCTACGTCAAGCGCCTCGACACCGGCGATCTCAGCTTTGTCGACGGGGGCACCCTCGCGCGGCCGGACGAGCAGACCGGCGCCTACGGCCCGTCGCTGTCCAGCGACGGCCGGGTCGTCGCGTTCGTCACGGACGCATCGGGGCTCGACCCGGCCGACACCGACCAGCGCGCGGACATCTACGTGCGGGATCTCGTTGCCGGCGAGGTTCGGCTGGCCTCGACCAATGTGGACGGCGTCAAGGGCGACCTGCCGAGCACCGGCGCCTCGCTGTCGGCGGATGGCACCAGGGTCGCCTTCGAGACCGCATCCGACAACCTCACCCCCGATGACCCGGACACGTCATCCGACGTCTACGTCAAGGACCTCACCGACAGGTCGCTGCTGCTGGCTTCCACCGATGCCGCGGGCACGAAGGCCAACCAGGCCGCCGGTTACCCCTCCCTCTCACCGGACGGGGGCTACCTCGCGTTCAGCTCGGACGCCACGAACCTGGGCGTCGACACCGCTCCCCTGGTCAAGCAGGTGTACCGCAAGGACCTCCACAGCGGTGAGCTGATCCCCGCTTCGGTCGCTACCGGCGGCGGGCCGGCGGGAGACTACCTCAGCATCGAGCCGTCGATCTCCGACCAGGGCGCTGTCGTGAGCTTCGACTCGCCCTCGACGAACCTCGCTCCGGACGGGAGCAACCGGGTAGCGGATGTCTTCGCCAAGATCCTCTCGCCACCGACGGCTCCGGACCTGACACCGCCGACCGGCCGTCTCTCAGCCACACCGGCGCGGCTGAAGCCGTCCCGGAGCAGCCAGCCGGTGCAGGTCACCGGTTGTGCCCACGACGACGGAGGCATCCAGCAGGTCACCTTCTCGGTGGCGGACGAGTACGGCCTCAGCCAGCCGACCATCGCAGCGGTCGACGCGGCGGGGGCGACGGACTCCACCTGGCAGCGCGTGGTGTGGCTGGACGCCTCACTGCGGCCGAGCGACTCCAAGCGGGTCTACCAGATCACGGCCACCGTGTCCGATGTGGCCGGTAACACCACGACGCTGCGCGCGGGAGTGATCGTCGCACGGCCCGGCGGGCAATGAGCCCCACACTTTCGCGGCGATCAAGGAGGTTATCGTCGCTGCCGAAGATCGACTAGCCCGAACTAGCGACGATGACTCCTTGAGCGACAACGGTCAGGGCTCCGTCCGGGACCGGGCTTCGAGCTCGCGAAGGCGCTGGACGAGGTCGTGCATCCGCAGGCCCAGCGTGGCGCGGACCGAGCGCACGACGGTCGCCGCCGGGGTCGCGCCCTCGCCGTCCCGCCGGACCCGGACCAGCCGCAGCACCCCGTCGCCGGTCAGGACGTCGACGTGGCCGGCGCTGCGGTCCACCCGGACGACCCGCCCGGGAACGCGGCCTTCCCATCGCGGCGGGTCGGCCACCGGCTCGGCCTCGTCCACGTACAGCCGCTCCAGGCCGAGCCAGGTGTAGGCGGGGAAGGGGTCAACCAGCGCGCGAACCAGCCGGTCGACCTGCGACGTCGGCCAGCTCCAGTCGATCTCGCCGTCCTCGGGTACCCGGCTGCAGGCGTAGCTGGCCTGGGCTTCGTCCTGCGGACGCCCCGGATTCCCCGCGAGCACGGCGCGCACGACACCGGGCAGCGCGCGCCGCTGGAGGTCGTTGAGCGCGGCGTAGACGTCGGCGACTGTGCACCGCTCCCCGATCGCCACCCGCTCCTGGTACAGGATCCCGCCGGCGTCGAGCCCGGGCACGAGGCGGTGGATGCTGATCGCCGTTTCCGCCTCGCCGTTGATGATCGCCCAGTTCACCGTCGCCCGCCCGCGCAGCCTGGGCAGCGGCGCGTAGTGCACGTTCACGAACGGCCGGGCCTGGACGAGGTCGGCCGGCAGGATCCGGTGATAGGAGGAGACGACGACGCAGTCCGGTCGCAACCGGTCGACCAGCGCTCGCAGGCCGGCTATCGAGGTGTCCTCGACGACAGGGACGCCCAGCTGCCCCGCCCGCTCGGTGGTCTCGTCGACGGTGTCGCGGACGATCGCGGCGACCGTGAGCTCCGCGGCGAGCCCCTCGAGCGCGGTCAGCGAGGTCGGTCCCAGCCCGACGAGCAGCACGCTCGGTGTGGCCGAACTCTGTGCACCCGGGTCAGCATTCATCGAGGAAGCTCCGATCTGCCGCGCTGCGCTGCTCGGGCGGCTTGAGCAGGACCGAGGCCACCTTCAGCCCTGCAGCCTGCAGGCGCACCACCGGTTCCGGCCCGAGCGCGGAGGGCAGCACGCCCATGTGGCCGGTCCCCGGCTCGACGGCGGGCACGCAGGGGACGTCGAGCTGCCGACAGGCGTCCCGCGGGAGGTCCCCCCAGAACTGCGCGAGCACGGCACCGGGGGCCTGGCGCGCGATCCGAGCGACGTCGTCCGCGGAGAGGACCGGCGCCCCGGTCGGTTTGAGCGCGACGACGACCGCGTCCACCCCGTCGGTCAACTGGGCGTCGTCGAGGCGGTCGCTGTCCTGCACGGAGGCGCCCGCGGCGGTGAGGCCGTCGACGAGATACCGGCGGAACGGGTTGTCGCACACGACGACGAGCCGGGAGCCGCGGACGGCGACCGCCGAGTCGACGAGCAGCTTGACCGCCATCGAGCCGAGAAAGGAGAACACGTCGACGGCCGGGTGGCGCTCGTTGGTCCCGGCGAACCGCACCCCCTGCCGGCGCATCGCGGCCAGGTCCACGTCGTCGCGGCCGAGGTCGATCTCCCAGGCCTCGAACATCAGCGGGACGACCGTGCCGGGCCGCATCCCGCCGACCAAACTCGCATCCAGCGGACGAAGATGGCCGCTGTTGGTGACGATGTCGGCGGCCCCGACCAGTTCCGGCGCGATCTCGGTGTGGATCTCGATCCGGTCGGCGACTCCGGCGAGCGCGGCGAGGGCGTCTGTCTGGGCGACGACCTCCTGCACGCTGCCGTACCGGGTGCCTCGGGTCACCGCGTGCACCTTCCCGGCCGCGGCCAGGGCGGCGATGACAGGGGTCACCACGTACGCTCCGGTCGCCGCTTCGGTGAGCACCGTGGCGCCCCCGAGGTCGATGCCGCACTCGGCGACCGAACGTCGGATCAGCCGCAACAGCCGCTCTGGCCGCAGTCCCGGCGGTCCGTCCGAGCTCCCCATCGCGCTCCCTCGTTCTGCACCGGCCTCGACCATACGACGGCCGCCGTACTGGGTAGCCGGCGGCGACACAAGGGTTCTACCATCCCCGCCGGCCATCGGCAGGCAGGATCGGCTCGGCCCGGCTGAGACGAGACCCACACCGTGGTACGCAGCCGATTGCGGCAAGTGGCAGCTACGCCGGGCGCGGGACGGCAGACTGTGTGCCACAGCTCGTGTCTGCAGAGGGGGAGCCGTGACGTCCACGCAGGTGCCGGTGATGCGACCGGTGCTCGGGGAGGAGGAAGCCACGGCGGCAGCCGAGGTCGTCCGATCCGGGTGGGTGGCCCAGGGGCCGAAAGTGGCCGAGTTCGAGCGGGCCTTCGCCGCCCGGATCGGCGCCGCCCACGGCGTCGCGGTGTCCTCGTGCACGACCGCCCTGCACCTGGCCCTGCATCTGGCCGGCGTCGGCCCGGGGGACGAGGTCGTGGTCCCGTCGTTCTCGTTCATCGCCACCGCGAACGCGGTCCGGTACGCCGGCGCCACGCCTGTCTTCGCCGACGTCGAGCCGGTCACCGGCAACCTGACGGTGGAGACGGTGGAGGCTGCGCGGGGACCGTCGACCCGAGCCGTCCTCCTGGTGCACCAGGCCGGCGTCCCAGCGGACGTGGACGCGCTGCGGTCGCAGCTGGAGCCACTCGGCATCGCTGTGCTCGAAGACGCCGCCTGCGCGGCGGGCTCGACCTACCGCGGTCGACCGGTGGGAGCCGGCGCGACGCTGGCAGCCTGGTCGTTCCATCCGCGCAAGCTCCTCACTACGGGCGAGGGCGGAATGCTGACGACCGACCGGGAGGAGTGGGCCGGCAGGCTGCGACGGTTGCGCGAGCACGGGATGAACGTCAGCGCCGCCGAGCGCCACCTGGCGAGCCGGCCGGTCGTGGAGAGCTACCTGGAGCTCGGCTTCAACTACCGGATGACCGACATCCAGGCGGCCGTGGGGCTCGTGCAGCTCGGCCGACTGGACGAGATCGTGGCCGGTCGCCGGCTGCTGGCCGCGCGTTACCACGAACTGCTGAAGGACGTGCCCGATGTGCGCGCCGTGCGCGACCCCGCCTACGGCGAGACCAACTACCAGTCCTTCTGGGTCGAGCTGCTGCCCGGCTTCCCGGCAAGCCGCGACGACGTGATGACGGCGATGAACGCCGAGGGGATCTCGCCCCGCCGCGGGATCATGGCAGCCCACCTCGAGCCGGTATACGCCGGCAACCCACACCGCCCGCTGCCGGTCACCGAGCGACTCACCCGCCAATCGCTGATCCTGCCGCTACATCACGAGGACGCGGCGAACTGACACTCAGCGGGGAACGCGAGAGCCGACTCGGCCCGCTAGGCCGAAAGTTCGAGCCGAAAGTTCGGGCCGAAAAGTTCGGGCCGAAAGTTCGGGCTAGGGCCTGACGGGGTCAGGAAATTGCGGCACGTAGTACCGCCGCCACGTACTCCTGCTGCTCGGCGGTGACGTGCGGGCCGATCGGCAGGCTCAGGATCTCCTCCGCTGCCGCCTCGCTCACCGGCATGGCACCCCGGCTCAGCCCGAGGTCCGCGAACGCGCCCTGCAGGTGCACCGGCACCGGGTAGTGCACGGCGGCGCTCACGCCGGCGGCGTGCATCTGCCCGAGCACCCGGTCCCGCTCGGGAACCCGCACCACGTACAGGTGCCAGACGTGCTCGTTGCCCTCGATCGTGCTCGGCAGTCGCACGCCGTCGGCGTCCGCCAGCAGTCGCGAGTACCGGTCGGCCACCGCCCGGCGGGCCTCGTTCCAGGCCGAGAGCCGAGCCAGCTTGGCCGACAGCACGACCGCCTGCAGCGTGTCCAGCCGGGAGTTGAAGCCGAACTCCGCGTGCTGGTAGCGGGTCTCGCTCCCATGGTTCGCGATCCGTCGGGCCCGGCGGGCCACCTCGGCCGAGTCGGTGACGACCGCGCCGGCGTCGCCGTACGCGCCGAGGTTCTTGCCCGGATAGAAGCTGGTGCCGGCGGCGACCCCGAGCGTGCCGGTGGACCGGCCGTGCCGCCGCGCGCCCTGCGACTGCGCCGCATCCTCGACGACGGCGATCCCGGCGTCGACGGCCGGCCGGAGCCGCTCGATGGGCGCCGCCTGGCCGTAGAGGTGCACCGGTACGATTGCCCTGGTCCGCGGGCTGATCGCGGCCAGCGCCTGGTCGGCGTCGATGAGCAGGTGCGCCGGGTCGACATCCACCAGCACCGGCGTCGCGCCGGCGCGCACCACTGCCTCGGCGGTGGCGACGAACGTGTTCGCCGGCAGGATCACCTCGTGGCCAGCGCCGATGTCGAGCGCCCGCAGCGCGATCTCCAGCGCGTCGGTGCCGTTCGCCACGCCGATGCAATGGCCGGCGCCCACGAACCGGGCGTACTCGTCCTCGAACGTCGTGACCGGCTTGCCCTGGATGAACGACGTCTCCGACAGGACCTCGGCGAACCCGGCGCCGACCTCGCCGGCGATCTCCCGATGCTGCGCCCCCAGGTCTACCAACGGCACTTTCAACACAGCCCCCCTCAGCCTCCACAGAGACTGTACGTGCACCGCCCTCGCCCGGTGCGGAACCTCAACTATCCACACTGGATCCATCACTCAGCGTGATAGGTAAGTCCATTTCAGTCATATGGCATTCGCGGTCCGACGAGGCCCGCGACGATTCGAGTGCGTCCGCACTCGCGGGCGCTCACGGTGGTCGGAGGGGGCGGGTTGGCGTGCCTTCGCAACGGGAGTCCGAGCTGGAAGCCGCCGCACCGCGGAGGGTCTCCCTCGCCGGCACGCCGGTTGACCTGTGCTCGCACGCAGACGTGCTTCGGATCGTGCGCACGCGCCTGGGCGCGGCGTCCCTGCGCGAAGGGTCCCGGCCGCTGCTCGTAGCATCGGCGAACCTGGACCACGTTCACCACTTCGGGCGAGGCGGTCGCCATCAGGGGATCGTCGGAGATCCGCAGTCCGCGGCGCACTGGCTCGTGCTGCTCGACGGCATGCCGCTCGTCTGGCGGGCACGCGCCCTCGACCGCGGCAGCACGTGGCGCCGGCTCGCCGGGTCCGACCTCCTGCAGGATCTGCTGCTCGTCGCGCAGGCCGACGGACACCGCGTCGGGTTCCTCGGCGGCACGGCGGACACGCACGCGCGACTGGCGGCGGCCCTGGCCGGCGCCCTGCCTAACCTCCCCGTGGCCGGCTACTGGGCTCCGCAGCGGTGGCAGCTCGACGACGACCCGGCATCGACCCGGCTGGCCGCCGAGGTCAGGGACGCGGGGGTCGACCTTCTCGTCGTGGGCCTGGGCAAGCCGCGCCAGGAGCTCTGGAGCCTGCGCTACGGACCCACGACCGGCGCCAAGGTCTGCCTCGCGTTCGGCGCGGCTGCCGACTTCATCGCCGGCACCGTGGCGCGAGCGCCCGAGGTCCTGCGCAGCAGCGGGCTGGAATGGCTCTACCGGCTGGCCCTCGAGCCACGTCGGCTGAGCCGCCGCTACCTGCTGCAGGGGCCGCCGGCCCTGTGCCGCCTGCTGCTGCACAGCCGCGGCTGAGCAGCCGACCACCGGGCCGCCGACACCGGGCCGCCGACACGGGCCGCCGACACCGGGCCGCCGACACCGGGCCGCCGACACCGTGGCTCGGGACAGCCCCCCGGCGCTTCACCCGTCGGTCAGCTCGTTCCTTCTCGCGGTTCGCTCCCACGTCGTCGCCCGGCCGGGCCGCAGCAGGCTGACGCGGGTCAGCAGCTCCGATGCGACGAGAGCGGGTGCACGCAGCAGCGCGCGATAAGTCTCGGCGGGGGCGTCCGCCGCGCGCAGACCCACGAGGACGTGTACGGGCAGGGCGATCGAGGCGGCAAGCCACGGGCCGAGGTATTTCGAGTCGAGCACCCCCAGAGCGCGAAACAGCAGTCCGGTTGCGCCTCCTCCCACGACGAGTACGGTCAGCACCCCCAAGGGCGGGACGGCGAGGTCCGCCGCCGCGTCCCAAAGATCCCAACGGCGTTCCTGCAGGCAGGATCTCAGCAGCCGCGGAAGGCGGGATCGAACGATCTCGGATCGACCGCCTTCCCATCGCAGCCGCTGCGTGCGGGCGCCGGCGCCGGACGACGACACCGGCGCCCAGAGCCTGGCGCGTTCCGCGAACACCGGCCGGACGCCACGCAACCGGAGATCCACGGAATACTCCAGGTCCTCGGCGCGGGAGAAGGCGTTCCACGGGTAGGTCTCGATCAGATGCCGGCTGAACAACATCCCGTTGCCGACCAGGAAGCAGGGAAGACCCAGAGTGGCCCTGCCGGCGAAGCGCACGCGGTGGAAGAGCAGGAACGCGGCGGAACGGAGTCGGGCGCGCGCACCGCTCTCCTCGTCGAGGGCGAGGTACTCGCCCTGCACCGCATCTGCGCCCGACCCGCGAGCCGCTGCCAGCCCCGACAGCAGGCCGCGGTCGGCTACCGAGTCGGCATCGACCACGACGAAAGCATCGAAGGGCTCGGTCGAGCCGAGGATGCGATCCATCGCCCACCGCAGCGCATATCCCTTGCCGCGGCCTGTCCTGCTGCGGCGGTCCATGACCTCGGCGCCCTTCGAGGCGGCGATGCCCGCTGTGTCGTCCGTGCAGTTGTCGGCGATCACGACGATCCGGTACAGGCCTCGTGGGTAGGTTTGATCCTGCAGCGACTCCAGGCACCGCCCGATGAGCTCCGCCTCGTCGTGGGCGGGCACGAGCACCACCAGTCGCAGGTCAGGGGTCTCGCTGGGGTCGCTGCCGGGCAGTCGCCGGAGGGCCGCAAGGGACAGCGTCGCCAGATACGCACACGGCATCGACGCGGCTGCGCCTGTGAGCGCGGCCGCCACCCCGAGCGCCTGCCGCATCGGCAACCGGCGCCCACCGTGCTTCGGACCGGGAGCCGATCGTGTCCGGGCCGGTCGGCTGCTGATCATCGGTCTCCGTCCAGCAGTCAGGTGACGATGTGTCGGGGCGGGCCCGGTGCCGTGAGACGCTACTCTGATGCCTCCAGGCCCGAGCCGGGGGGCAACGTCGGCACCGACCGACGGGCTCGCTCGCCGGTGCCCCTGCGCCGATCGCGGGTGGTCCAACCGCCTCATAGTTGGTTTCGGCCACACGCCGCCGGTCGCTCATGCAGAATGGCACTTGACTGTGTGCAAGCGATGGGGGTCGCTGGGGTCGCTGGGGGTGTCAGCCCTGGGCTGGCCGCGGTGAAGCCCGAGGTGGGGGGCCTGGAGTTGAAGCGAAGCTACACGGAGACCTTCTTTCGGCATCGTCTGTTACTGGCGGGGCCGGTGATCATCGCGTTCGTGCTCGCTGCGGGATATGGCCTGCATCAGCCTCGCAGCTACGTGGCTACCGCCGCAATCTGGACAGACAGAAGGATCCCGGCCGACTCCACCATCGGGACCAACCCGGGCTCTGATGTGCCTTCCGCCGGCCAGCAAGCGCTCCTCGCCGGCCTGCTCGCGTCCCGCACGTTCATGCTCACGGTTGCCCGGGACAGCCCGTTGGCGGACGAGACGCATGGTCCGCAGCTGCAGGTCGACCTCGCGCTTGCGCGGCTGGCCGCGAGCGTCTCGGTCAGCACGCCGGGCCCGCAGGTGATGACCATCGCGGTCAAGCAGCGCAGCCCGGACATTGCCACGGGTGTCGCGCAGGCCCTCGTCCGCCAGTTCATGGCGATGGAGGAGGACAGGATTCGGACCCGCGCCAAGGCGCAGGTCACCTACGACAAGCAGCAGATGGACGCCGCGTCGAAATCGCTGCACGCGGCGGAGAACGCCCTGCTGGCGTACACCCGGGACCATCCGGGTGCCGCGCAGAACCAGGCGGATACGGCGGAGACCTCGCTCGTCGGCGCGTTGGCGCTCGCCCAGCAGCACTACTCGGAGGCGTCGAAGTCGTACACCGAGAGTTCAGCCGCCCTGTCGCAGGCCATCGCCGGCGCCCTCGACGTCCTGGACCCGCCGACTCAGGCCTTCCCGCAAAGTCGGAGAAAGGTCGTGCTGTTCAGCGCGGTGGGCGGCTTGCTCGCCGGCCTGTCGATCTCGATCGCCGCGCTCCTGCTGTTGACGACCAGAGACAGGGCGGTGCGGGAGGAAGCCGATCTCGAGCAGGCACTCGGTCTGCGGGTGGTCGGGTCGATCGGAGAGCTCTCGAAGCTGCGCTCGCCGCTGCGGTCGGTGCTGTTCGGCAATCGCACCGAGAGCGCCTCCCCGAGGACGTCGTCATGACGAGCGCCGACCCGGAGGAGCCCATAGAGCTGCTCCTACACCGGTTCAATGCGGCGATCGACCCGTTGGACACGGGGCATTTCCTCGAGCCGACGACGGTGCCAGGAATCCCTGACGAGGTCGTGGCGGCATGCAGCAGGGCGTTGCGACGCATGCCCAGCGATGCCATCGACGAGCTTGCGGTCACCAGTTCGGTCCGGCGTGAAGGTCGCAGCCTGGTCGCGATAGGCGCGGCGCTGGTGCAGCGCAACGAGTACGGGCGCAAGACGATCCTGCTCGAGCTCGACCTCGAGTCGCCGTCGATCGGCGGCAACGCACCAGGGATCGCCGAGGTGATGCGTGGAGAAGCGACCTTGGCAGAGTGCATCGTGCCGCTCGCGCCGTATCTCGGCGTCCTTCCCGCAGGCGCTGTCGGCGACGAGGCGCTGAAGTTGATGGCCCGCTTCCGGGCGAGCTCTCTGTTGCACGACCTGCGGCGCAGCGGGTATGTCATCGTGGCCGACCTGCCGCCGCTGCCCCCCGCCGGCGCGGCGGACCGCGTGATCGGCCTGTTTTCCAGCGTCCTGTTCGTCGTCCGCGCGGGGAAGACCTCGGTTGAGACCATCCGGGCGGCGGTCGACGGCCTGGCCACGCCGCCTGTCGTCCTGCTCAACGGGAAGAGGTCTGCCGTCCCGCGGTGGCTGCGGCCTCTGGTCGGGGGCTGACATGTGGCTCCTCTTCCTCGTCGGCGTCGCCCTGTTCCTCGGTCTCAGCTCTCGGCGCTCGGCCGCTCGCGAGCGCCGGATCGTCCTGGGCATGGCGGCGCTGACGATCGGATACGTGGCCGTAACGAAACACCTGCTATGACTCGGTTCGCCCAGCGAGCGGCCGGGGTCCCGGCCGCCGCGGAGGTCGTGGCGGCGCGACTGCTGCTGCCGGCGATGTGCCTGTCCGCCGCGCTCGTCGCTGGACTTCTCGCCGGCCGTCTGGGTGCGGGCAGCAAGCCGGTGCTCGCGCTGCTGCTACCGCTGCTGCTGGTCCCGGTCCTGCTCTGGCACTGCCCTCGAGCCGGACTCCTCATTCTGCTCGCCGCCACCATCACCATCGAGGAGTTCGGGTACGCCGTCGGGCCGCGGGCCGGTGCTGTCACTGCGAGCATTCCCTTCTTCCACAGTGTCAGCGCCGGCAGCGGTGTGACTCCGGCCGAAATCTTCATGGCGTTGCTGGTCGTCATCTGGGTGCTGAAGACGGTGCAGAGTGGCGAACGGCTCCTGCCCCGGACCACCCTGGCCGCGCAGATCGCCCTGCTGTGCGGCGTGACCCTCATGTACCTGGGCATCGGGCTCTCCCGGCACGGGCTGTTCAAGATGGCTCTCTGGGAGGTCCGGCCGTTCTTCTACCTCGGTGTGACCTACCTACTCGCCTCGTCGCTGTTGACGACGGCGAAGGCCGTTCGCACGATGTTGTGGATCGTGGTCATCGGAAGCGGCATCAAGGCCGCGTACGGCATCGTGATCTGGCTCTCCATTCGCCACGTCCAGCCCCGGCCGGAAGCGGTCCTTGCGCATGAGGAGTCTTTCTTCTTCGGCCTGTTCGCCGTCCTGACCCTCGGCCTGTGGATCTTCCATATCCAGGGACGACTCCGTGTGGTGGCCACGATCCTGCTGCCGGTGGTCCTGCTGGCAGACATGGTCAACAGCCGTCGGACGGCATGGGCGATCCTGGCCCTCGCCAGCATCGTGATGCTCGTGATCGGCTACGTTCGCCGGCCCGACAGGCGAAAGCTGATGCGCCGGATCGCACTGGTGTTGCTCGTGGTGAACGCGGGCTACCTGCCTGCCTTCTGGAGCAAGGACGGGACGCTGGCGCAACCCGCACGGGCGATCCGCTCCGTCGTGGCGCCGGACGCGCGGGACGAGCAGTCCAACCAGTACCGCGTCGTCGAGGACGCTAACCTCATGCTCAACATCCAGGCCAAGCACAGCACCGGAAAGGGCTTCGGGCTGCCGATCGACTACATCATCGGCATCGTCGACCTGCGGGCCGGCAACAGCGCGATCGCCTACATCCCGCACAACGGAGTGCTCTACGTCTGGATGCGGATGGGAATCCTCGGCGAGATCCTGCTCTGGCTCATGATCATGCATGCGATCATCGCCGCCTGCCGGCTGACCCGCCATCCAGACAGCGAGACTGTCCTGTTCGGGGCTCTGGTCGCGTGCGCCGGGGTCGCGTACGTGATCATGGGCGACAAGGACCTGGGCTTCACATGGTTCCGGCTAGCCTTCTGCATGGGGGCACTGCTCGGCGCGGTGGAGGCCCGGACACGGGTCTGGATGGCGCAGAGCCGCACGGCGGAGACCCCGGCGCCACCGGTCGACCAACGCGCCCGGCCGGCGCTTCTGGTCGGGAGCGCCAGATGAGGTCGACCCCGCGCGTGGCCGGTATCCGCGTGCTCAACTACCTCACCAACCATGTCGTCAACCACGTGCCGAGCTACCGGTTCCGGCACGCCTGGTACCGCGCGCTCGGCCTGTCCGTGGGCGCCGGCGCCGGCATCCACATGGGCTGCTACTTCTGGTTCTTCGGACCTGGGCACGTGCGCCGCACCGGGGTCACGATCGGCGCCAACACCCGGATCAACCGGAACTGTTGCCTCGATGGCCGCGGCCCGCTCGACATCGGGGACAACGTCAGCGTCTCACCCGACGTCGCGATCATCACTACGCAGCACCGGTTGAGGTCGGCCGACTTCGGTCTGGAGAGCCGTCCGGTCGTCATCGAGGACAACGTGTGGATCGGGATGCGGGCGACGATCCTGCCGGGGACGACGATCGGGCGAGGAGCCGTCGTCGCGGCGGGCGCCGTGGTCAGCGGCAAGGTCGCCCCGCTGTCGGTCGTCGCCGGCGTTCCGGCGCGCCCCATCGCGCAGCGACCCGAGGAGGCGGCACGGTACGAACTCGACGCGTCCCTCCCCCTCTTCGAATAAGGAGTCGCATGCATCATCGCCCACGTCGAGGCGCACCGCGGCACCGACCGCCCGCTGGTCCGACGAGCGAGCCGGCGGCCCCGCGTCCGGAGCCTTCCTCCGGTCGGCTGCCCGGTGTCGACGGTCTGCGGGCATTCGCCGCCCTGTGGGTGGTGCTGTTCCACATGTGGGCGTTCAGCGGCGGGCCGCTGTGGCCCGGCGTCGACCTGCTGCTCCGCAGTGGTTCCACCGGCGTCAGTCTCTTCCTCGTGCTGAGTGGCTTCTGCCTCTACCTGCCGTACGCCGGAGGCCGTCTGGCCAGGTTCCGGACGCGGGCGTTCCTGCGCAGGCGGTGCATCCGGCTGCTGCCGGCCTACTACACCTCGCTGGCAATCTTGATCGTCGCGCACATGGTCGCAGGAGGGCTGCCGGGACTGCCCAAGATGGACGCTGCCGAGCTGCTCCGCCAGGCCGCTGCGCATGCCACCCTGACGCACCAGTTCTCCCCGTCGACGTTCTACGCCCTCAACGGCGCCTACTGGTCTCTCGGACTGGAATGGCAGCTCTACCTCACGCTGCCGCTCCTGATCCTTGCGGTGCGCCGGTTCGGTCTCGGGCGGACGGTCGCCGCCGTCTTCGCGGTCACCATCGCCTACCGCATCCTCCTGTATCTCGCGGTGTGGCAGGGAGCGGTTCCGGAACAGAGTGCCTGGGCGACCGCCGTACTCCCGAACTTCATCCTCGGCCGGTGGAGCGAATTCGCGCTCGGCATGGTGGCAGCCGAGCTCTACCGTCGCGGGCGGGCCGGCGTCGGTGCCGGGAGGTTGAGGGTCGGCGCGCTGCTCGCGGCGGTCGTCGGGCTGCTGCTGGCCGAGAACCCGGTCCGGCACGTGCTGTTCGGAGTCGTGTTCTTCGCGCTGCTGTGCGCGGTCCTCGCCGGCGACAATGTCGTCGCACGGGTGTTCGCGTGGCGGCCGCTCGTCGCCATCGGCGTCATGTCGTATTCGCTGTACCTGGTGCACCAGCCGCTCGTCGGGCTGCTCGCCCACGCTCTCGGCGGTGGACAGGGGGTCGACCCGCGCCGCGTCTTCCTCGAGCAGGTAGCGCTGCTCCCGCTCATCCTCGTCGCGGCGTTCGCGCTGTTCGCAACCGTCGAGTGGCGCAGTATCGGCTCTCGCGCACCCGGCCGGGTCCAGGTGCGCCACCTGCTGTTCCCGCCGGTGCACGGGCCGGATGTGCCGGTGTCCCGGCCCGCGGCGGCCGCCCCGCCGGAGCCGGCGATGCCCCCCCGGGCACAGCCCGAAATGCCCCCGCGGGCGCAGCCCGCGATGCCCCCGCGGGCGCAGCCCGCGATGCCCCCGCAGGAGCCGGCGATGTCCCCGCGGGCGCAGCCCGAAATGCCCGCGCGGGCGCAGCCCGCGATGCCCCCGCAGGCGCGGCGCGAAATGCCCGCCCGGGCGCAGCCCGCGATGCCCGCCCGGGCGCAGCCCGCAGTGCCCGCCCGGGCGCAGCCCGCAGTGCCTACGGAGCCGAGCCGATGACGGCGGAAGCGGAAGCGAGGGGTCCGCGGCCCGCCGGCGCGACCCACCCGTCGGCGGTCGCGGCGGATCAGCGCGACGTGCACAGGCGTGGGCTCGGGGCGAACATGTCGGCACTGGCCGCCAGCCAGGTCATCACCTGGTCGCTGAGCCTGCTCTGGACGCTCGTGGTGCCGCGACTGCTGGGTCCCGCCGGGATGGGTCTGCTGGTCACCGCGATGTCGGCCACGGCCATCCTCGGCCTGGTGCTGGGGCTGCCCACGCGCGACTTCCTGGCTCGGGAGATGTCGGCGCGCCCAGCGGCCACCCCCGGGCTCGTCGGCTCCGCCATGCTCTTCCGGGCGTGCCTGGCTCCGGTCTTCTTCGCCGCCGTCGCGATCTACGCCGGGTTCGCCGACCTGGGAGCGGCGGGGACGACCGTCCTCTACCTGAGCACCGCCGCGACGCTGTTCTACCTGCTTGCCGAGCCTGCGCTGGCCGCCTTCCAGGCGGTCGAGCGGATGGAGTATCTCGCGTACAACGACGTGCTCAACAAGACGCTCGTGACCTTCGGGGGCGTCGCGCTGGCCCTGCTGGGCGTGAGAGTCGTCGGTCTCACCGCGTTCGGCCTCGTGGTGGCCGGCGTGGCCGTGGTGGTCACGGCGAGGTGGGCCCGGCGGCTGGTGGGCATAGATCTGCGCGCGGATGTCCGGGGGATCGGCTCGATGGTGCGCGCCAGCATCCCCTACTGGGCGTTCGGCGTGTTCTTCATGGTGTACCTCTGGATCGACTCGGTCATGCTGGGCCTGATGGTGCGCGCCGAGGTCGTCGGCTACTACGGAGTGGCGACGAAGCTGTTCACGACGCTCATGTTCGTCCCGTTCATCTTCGCCATAGCCTCCCTGCCGCGACTCGTCACGGCGTTCGAGGAGAGCTGGCAGCGCCTGGGCGCCGTAGCCCGGGCTCCGGTGGAGATCGTGGTGATCCTCAGCCTGCCGGTCTGCGTGGGCGCGGCCATGACTGCCGGAGACGCCATACCGCTGCTCTACGGTCACAGCTTCGACGGTGCCATCCCGGTCATGGTGATCCTCGCGCTGTGCGTTCCGGCGATGTACCTGAACGTCATGCTCAACCAGGTGCTGATCGCGGCCAAGCGACCGATGGTCTGGACCTACCTCATGATCGGCGCGACGATCGTCAACCCGGGAGTGAACTTCGTGCTGATCAGGCTTGCGCAGAGCCGGTGGCAGAACGGCGCGATCGGCGCGGCCGCCAGCCTGCTGGCCACCGAGCTGCTGATCGTCACGGCCGGCATCGTGATCGTCGGCCGACACATCCTCACCGGTGCGACGCTCTGGCGTCTGCTCCGCGCCGCAGTCGCCGCGGGCGCGATGGCCGGTGTCATGCACACTGTCTCGTCATGGGGCTTCCTGGCCGAAGCGGCGATGGGCCTGGCAACGTTCGTCAGCTGCGCACTCCTGCTCCGCGTGCTGTCCACAGAGGAGCGACAGCTCGTCCGCTCCGTCGCCGTGCAGGTCCGCAACCGGCTTCGCGGCCTGCGCATCCCGGGAGTCCGGGCATGACCTCGACAACCGACCGGCAGCCAGGTGGATTAGGACACGCCCTGATGCAGACCCAGACCCACGAGTTCGTCTACGTGCTCGAGCAGACCCTCGGCAACATCGTGCACGGGAACAACGTGGTCCGCGTCGCCGGCGCACAGCCCGACGTGACCGCGCGGACGATCCGGGTCCACTACGACGAGTCGACGCTCCGGCGGCGCATCCCGGTCGTCGGGAACTGGACGGTCGACGCGAGCCGGCAGGCACGGCGACAGGTGCTGCGGACGCTGGCCCAGCGGCCGGCCGACGCCCTCTTCGTGAACACCCAGTGCTCGGCTCTGCTGCTGCACGAGGTGATGCGCAGAGTTCCCACGGTCGTCTCGATGGATGCCACCCCGGTCAACTTCGACAGCGTCGGCGCCAGCTATGGGCACGCGACCCGAGGCGATCTCGTGGAGCGGGCCAAGCTCGCCGTCGCGCGACGTGCTCTCGCCGGGGCCGCCGCGATCGTGACGTGGTCCCACTGGGCGGCCGACTCGGTGGTCCGCGACTACGGGATCCCCGCCGAGCGGGTCCGGGTGATCCGGCCGGGGGCGCGCCTGGACCGGTTCCGCCCGAGTGCCGCTCAATCCGGTCAGGGAACCCCGAGGCTCCTGTTCGTCGGCGGCGATTTCGAACGCAAGGGCGGGTACGACCTGCTACACGCCGTGGCGCGGCTGGGTCCGGTGGCCGAGTTGGACATCGTGACCTCCTCGCCGCCGGCCTCCACCCCTCCTGGGACCCGCGTGCACGTCGGGCTGGGGCACGACTCCGCCGAGCTCTTCGAGCTCTACCGGCGCGCGGACGTCTTCGTGGTCCCGACCCGGGGGGACGTCTACGGGCTGGTCTACCCCGAGGCGATGGCATGCGGCCTGCCCGTGGTGGCATGCGACGTAGGCGCGGCGTCCGAGCTCGTCATCCCCGGTCAGACCGGGCTGCTGGTGCCGCCGGGCTCGCCGGACGAGCTCGCCGTGGCGCTGCGCACACTCATCGAGAACCCCGACCTGCGCGCCTCGATGGGTGCGCGAGGGCTGCAACTCGCCCGGGAGCACCATGACGCGGACCGGACCTGCGCCGAGATCGTCGACCTCATGCGCGACCTCGCCCGCGAGCCGGTTGCCGAAACGCGGGGTGCCGAAACACGGGGTGCCGAAACACGGGGTGCCGGAACACGGGGTGCCGGAACACGGGGTGCCGGAACACGGGGTGCCGGAACACGGGGTGCCGGAACGCGGGCTGCCGGAACGCGGAGTGCCGGAACGCGGGGAGCGCGCACGGCCGGCGAGGACAGTCCGAGCGTCCGCCGCCGGGCGGTCGGCCTGGCGGCGGGCCGGCGGCCGGATGCCGCGCAGCGACCGCTGATGCTGGTCTCCGCGAGCACGGACGTCGAGCTTCGAGATGAGGTCAAGGCCGGCACGCGTCCATGTCCGGAGTACCTGCGGCTCGAGCAGGACCACGACGTCCGCCTGCTGGAATGGGCGACGACGACGCGGATCCGCCGTCGGTCGGTGCGGGCCGTCCGGCACGCCGCGGCGGCGCTGCGGCCGGCTCGGCGGGCCACCAGCGTCCTCTCCGACGGCGAGCACCTCGGCGTGCCCCTCGCGGTCGCGATGTGGGCGCTTCGGATCGGGACACCGCATGTCATGCTCGGTCACCACCTCACCACCTCGGCCAAGCGCAGGCTGCTCCGGCACAGCCCGGCCCTGCGCCGCATCGACCGCATCCTGGTCCACTCGGCCAGCCAGGCCTCCGCGCTGACCGCCGAGTTGGGGGTGCCGCCGACCAAGGTCCACCTGGTCCCGTACGGGATAGACACCGACTTCTGGCAGCCACGAGGCTTGCCGGAGCAGGATCTCATCGTCTCCGCAGGGCGAGAGCACCGGGACTATGCGACTCTCGTCCGAGCGTGCGCGGACGAACCGGTCCGGGTCTTCGTCGCCGACGGCAGCAGCCACTCGCCCGATGCCCACCGGCAGGACCCCCTGCAGTGGCCCCGCAACGTCGAGCGCCGAGCGGTGGGCGCGCTGGAGCTTCGCGATCTCTACGCCCGCGCCCGCGTCGTCGTCGTGCCGGTGCTTCGGACCGACTTCCCGGCCGGTATCACCACCATCCTCGAGGCGATGTCCATGGGCAAGGCGGTCATCGTGACCGAGACGGAGGGCCTGCGCGGCATCGTCCACAACGGAGTCACCGGACTCGTGGTCGCACCCGGCGACGTCGACGCGATGCACGCGGCGGTGCGCCGGCTGCTCGAGCGTCCCGACGAGCGGGCGCGGCTCGGCCGAGCGGCCCGCCAGGCAGCCCTCGAGCGATGGTCCCTCGGCTCGTACGTCGACGAACTCAGCCGACACCTGCACGCGGCCTGTGCGGCCGACGCCGCGGGACGGCGCCGATGACCAAGCGACTCGAGGTGCTCGTGGTCTCACCGGACCTGCCGTATCCGCCCAGTTGGGGTTTTGGCATGCGCGTCTACCAACTCCTGCGCGCGCTGGCCGTCGAGAACTCCGTCACGTTGCTCTGTTACGCACGTCCTGACCTGGCGCATTACGCCGAGGCGCTGCGCGGCTTCTGCAAGGAGGTCCGGGTCGTCGGGCGAGAGCCGGACAACGAGCTCCGCCGGCGGGCGCGGCA
>WNGI01000564.1_pt1 | contig 38677 bp, 39 predicted proteins | sample 5400621 | NCBI WGS metagenome assembly WNGI01 (sample SAMN13153374, study PRJNA577476) | soil metagenome | isolation source: 20 cm soil or saprolite under Garry oak tree replicate 1 | place: USA:California | collected 2016-06-15
CGTTGTTGACTGCCCCGCGCAAATGCACTTTGAGCTCCTCGGTCTGGCCCAAGGCAACCAGCATGGCCACCGTGATGCAGTTGCGGGTCCGTCGATCCAGTCCGGGTCGGGCCCAGATTTCACCCCACGCGTAGCGAGTCAAGAGGTCCTGGAAATCTTCGGTGAGCGGTGACTTGCTTGCTTCCGCTCGGTCTACATAAGCGTCACCCAGGACCGCGCGCCTGATGGCCATGCCTTGTTCTCGCTTCTGATCACTCATCGTCTTGACCTCGCTTCTGCATGCAGTCGCTCTCGCTAGCCGAACGCGGGCAAGTTTAGTCCGCCCACGGAGCATTTCCGAATTAACATGATGTTCTTGAGATCCCCGGGCGCGCCTGCGCACCCAAGGACTGATCCCGAGGAGCTCCGCGACGGGCACCTTCGAAAGCTGCGTGCAGGACTCGCCGAAGTGCTCGAGACGAACTCCTTCTGGCGCTCCCGGCTGACCGAAGTCCGGAGCTGGGACGACTTTGAACGCCTTCCGCTCACCAACAAGGCCGACCTGCTCGCAGACCAGAACTCCCAACCGCCCTTCGGCACCAATCTCACCTACCCGCTCGACCGTTACGTCCGCCTGCATCAGACCTCAGGCTCGAGCGGGGATCACCCCCTTCGCTGGCTGGATACTGCCGAGTCGTGGGCGTGGTGGGAGCGGATCTGGTCCGAGCATGTGTACCCCGCCGCCGGCGTCATGGCGGGTGATCGCGTCTTCTTGGCTTTTTCTTTCGGACCTTTTATCGGCTTCTGGTCGGCGTTTGGCGGAGCCCAGCGGCTCGGCGCCCTGGCCATCTCGGGCGGTGCGATGACCAGCGAACAACGTATCCGCACTATCTTCGACCTCCGCGCCACCGTCCTGATGTGCACGCCGACCTACGCCCTCAGGTTGGCCGACGTGGCACGAAGCCTCGGCATCGAGCCTGAAAAATCCGACATCCGAGTCACGCTCCACGCCGGGGAGCCAGGCGCGAGCATCCCCACGACTCGTGCGGCCATCGAGTCCTCCTACTCCGCGGCCTGCTTCGACCACACAGGCATGACCGAGCTTGGCCCGACCGGCGTCAGCTGCTCGCAGCGCGATGGCGTACACGCGATCGAGTCCGAGTTCATCTTCGAGGTCCTGGACGCGTCGGGCCGCCCCGCAGCTGAGGGTGAGCTGGTCGCCACCAACCTCGGCCGCTGGGGCATGCCGCTTATCCGCTACCGGACCGGAGACCGCGTCCAGGTTTCACGCGAGCCATGCTCGTGCGGCAGCCCATTCATGAAGCTGGTCGGCGGCATTCAAGGGCGCGTCGACGACATGTTCACGGTGCGAGGTGTGAACCTCTATCCCTCGCAGGTCGAGGACATCGTCCGCGGCCATCCCGAGGTCACCGAGTTCGTCATCGAGCAGCGTCGGGTGCGCGAGATGGACGAGGTGTCGTTGCTCATAGAGGTTGCGGGCGGAGACCCGACTGAGCGACTCGAGGCTGACCTTCGTCAGGCCCTTGGCGTACGGCTGGGATGCAGAGTCGTAGAAACCGGGACTCTTCCGCGGTCGGACGTCAAATCGAAGCGAATCGTTCGCGTTTCAGGGTGAAGTAGATCGCAGTGGACGTGGCGATCGCGGTTTGCGACGCTCGTTAGAGCGGACTACCTTCGTCAGCAGCCGAAGCATCTCTTCCCGCTCATTCACGTCGAGCGAGCCGACCAGCCGTCGCGTCATCTCGTGCGTGCGGGGGATCAGGTGCTGAAGCGTCGCCACTCCTTTTGCTGTGAGCTGGATCTTCTTACGGCGCCCGTCGCGCGAATCTCGATCTGTGCTGATGAGGCCCCTGGCGCTAAGCCTCGCCACGACCTCGGCCATCGTCGAGCGGTCGAGCGAGATCCGCTCGCCGAGAGTGCGCTGGTCGATCGCAGGTTCGCCGTGAAGAGCATTGAGCGCAGCGAACTGCGGTGACGTGATGACATGCGAAACCTCGTGGTCCCACAGCACGTTCATCGCCTGAAGCGCTCTGCGGAGAAGGTGCCCGGGGTGAAGCATCAGGTCTTCGGCGGGATGCTCTGAGGTCATCGTCTCGCCTCCGCCTTGATGTCTGACGAAACAACCTGGTAGCCGACAGGAAGCAGCCGGAGGCCGAGTCGATCTTCGATGGCGCCCCACAGCCCTCGTGGCAGTACGAGCGCGAACAAGGCGGCTGTCGCGCCGAGTCCGACCAGGTACCAGGGGCCGCCCTGCGTGAAAGTCGTCTGGATGGCGAACAGCAAGATGGCGCCGAGGATAGGGCCTTCGAAGGTTCCGAGGCCGCCTACCAGGACCATGAAGATCATGTAAGCGCTCCACTGAACGCTGAAGACCGAGCCCGGTTCGATGAAGAGAGTGTTCGCGACCACGAGCACCCCGGCGGCACCACAGCCGAAGCCCGCCAGGACGAACAGGAGCCTCTTTCGCGATGCCACGCGCACCCCGAGCGAGCGGGCTGCATCCTCATCATCTCGGATCGCCTGCAGCGACGCGCCGAGCGGCGAACGCAAGAGAAAGAAGAGCGCAGCCAGGAAAAGCACAGCAAAACCAAGAGCCATCCAGAACGTATAAGCCTGGCGAAAGTTCGGCGCGTACTGGTTCATCTGGATGAGAGAGATTCCAGTTCCGGCGCCCAGGTTCTTGTCGAGCCTGACCAGGATCGACATCACCTCCGCGATCACCCACATTCCGATTGCAAACTGCGCGGCGCGAAGGCGCAGCGCGAAGAGCGAGATCGGAATCGAGATTGCGCCGGCGAGGGCCATCGCCAGCAGCATCGCCATGTATGGCGCGACGCCCATGCCGGCGAAGAACACGGTGCCGTAGGCGCCGATGCCGATGAACGCCTGCTGTCCCACCGAGACCAGGCCGCCGTACCCCGCCAGCGCATTCCACATCGCGGCCAGGATCACCAGGATCAGGAGGTTGGTCAGCTTCTGGACCACATCCGGCTCGAAGATGAGTGGAACCGACGCAAGCCCGAGGGCGACCACGCCGGTGCATCCAGTGAAGAGCTTTGAGGTACGGGTCCATCGTTGGACCTTCATCGCGCCACTCTCAAAATCATCCTTCCGCTTCCGAATCTGGCTATCAGCACGGCAAGGAAGAGGAGGTGGCCCGCCAACACCGAAAACTGGGGATGGAGCTGGGCGCCCAGCGTCTGGGCCAGGCCGAGCGCGATCCCGCCGAGCAGCGTCCCCCAGAGCGATCCCATCCCACCGATCACCACTGCTTCAAACGCGAAGATCAGCTGCGTCGGACCGCTGGCAGGCTCGAACACGGAGCGGATGCCCAGGAACAGTCCACCCAGCGAGGCGACGGCCACGGCGATCGCGGTTGCCCGCGCATAGACCGCCTTCGAATTGATGCCCACCAGCTCGGCCGCATCGGCGTCTTCGGCGGTCGCGCGCATCGCCCATCCCGCCGGGGTGTACGAAAGGAAGAGCTGCAGCGCGCCGAACACGACAACCGCGACGACGAGCACCAATACACCGAGCGCGGAGATGGAGAGCTCACTCGTTACTTGCCAGCTTGCTGTGGTGAACGTGCCGGCGGACCCTCCAAGCGACCGGACGTCCGGAGAGAACACGATGAGAAGGAGATTCTGGATCACGATCGAAAGCCCGAATGTCGCGAGCAGCGGCGTCAGGATGCCGGCCTTGAGGCTGCGCGCGAGGACCGTGACCTGGAGCAGGTAGCCGAGCGCGAGCATGACCGGTAGTGCGATCCCGAATGCTACGAACGCAGACGCGCCCGTCCGCTCGACAACGACGAATGCTATGTAGGCACCGAGCACGGCAAGGTCACCATGGGCGAGGTTGATGATCCGCATCACGCCGAACATGATCGACAAGCCGCACGCGAGCACCGCGTAAAAAGCCCCGAGGAAGATTCCCTGGACGATGGCGTTGACCAGCGTCACGCCGTTGCGCCCCCGGCGTCGATATGCCGTCGCAGCCCGAAGTACGCCTCGATCACGCGGTCGCGGTTGAGCGATTGCGCGGCGCCTTCGAGGACCACGTGGCCCTCGAGCATGCAGATGACTCTGTCTGCTACTCGGAGCGCGCGAGTGAGGTCCTGCTCTACGAGCAGCACCGTCGCGCCTTCGCTGATGACGTTCGCCAGCGACCGGTAGACCGCGTCGACCACAACGGGGGCGAGGCCGAGCGACACCTCGTCGAGCAGCAGCAGGCGGGGGTTGCTCATCAGCGCGCGGCCGATCGCAACTGCCTGTTGCTCGCCGCCCGAAAGGTTTGCCGCAGGCGTCTTGCGCCTCGCCTGAAGAAGAGGGAACGCCTCCAGCACCGCCTGGACATTCCAGCGCCCGCGCCTTTTCCCGGCCGCTGCGACTCGAAGGTTCTCCTCGACCGTGAGGGAAGGGAACAGGCGCCGGCCTTCCGGTACGAGCGCGATGCCAAGCGAGACCCGCCTGTGCGCCGGGAACCGTGTTATGTCGGCGCCATCGAAGGTCACCTTTCCCGAGTGCGGGCGATGAGCACCCGCGATCGCGCGCAAGAGAGTCGTCTTCCCGGCGCCATTCGCTCCGATCACGCCCACGATCTCGCCCTGGGCGACCTCAAAGGACACCTCGCGCACCGCCTGGAGCAGACCGTACCGGCAGTCGAGCTCGCTGACGGTAAGCAGCGTCAAGCGCCGCTGCCCAGATAGGCATCGACGACGGCCGCCTGTGCGACAACCGCTTCGGGCGCACCCTCGGCGATGATGCGCCCCGCGTCCATGCACACCAGACGCGTGACGACCTGCATCAACACGTGGACGATGTGCTCGATCCAGAGGACCGCGATCCCGCGATCCCGCAAGGCCGTCATCGTCGCGACCAGCGCGGCCGACTCCGTGTCGGTCAGGCCTCCGCCGATCTCATCCAGAAGGAGGACTGTCGGCCTGACAGCCAGTGCCCGCGCGAGCTCGAGTCGTTTGCGCTGCAGCAGGCCCAGACTCTCAGCCCGACGGTTGGCGAGGTGCGTGAGCTCGCATTGGTCCAGCACCTCGAGGCTGAGGTCATAAGCTTCCGCGGCCCGGCGGCGGCCCCCGGCTGTTGCACCGACGAGAACGTTCTCGAAGACAGTCATGCCGACGAAAGGCCGAGGCACCTGGTGGGTGCGGGCGATGCCCAGCATGCAGCGGTCGGCCGCACCTCTCGAGGTGATGTCGCGGCCATGAAAAAGAATGCTGCCGGCATCAGGACGAAGAGAACCCGCAAGCACGTTCAGCAGGGTCGTCTTGCCCGCGCCATTGGGCCCGACGATGCCGATCGCCTCACCCTGATTCAGAGCAAGTTTCACTCCGTCCAGAACCGCCAGCGCGCCGAATCGCTTGCGGACGTCGACCGCGGCCAGAACCGGGGCCCTGGCCTCCACGCTTAGGAGCCCTTATAGGCCTGCAGAGTGCCCGCGACCGGCACGTTGGGATCCGCGGAGTTTTCGCAGATGACGAAGTCAATCGGCCACTTGGACACGCCCGACTTCCACTGGCCGCCGATGATTGGCGTCGTCTGTACGTTGCCGATCTGCACGCCGGCGAGAGTTGGAGGTTTGGACCAGTCGAGGTGGCCGACGATCGTGTCGACGGCCAATGTCTTCATCGTTTCGGCGACCTTGGTCTTGTTCTTGGGGTCACCGCTTGCCTTCAGAACCGCCGCTGCGACGTCAAACAGGGACAGGGTTGCCCCAAGCTGCTGGTTCCACTGCTTTCCCGATGACGTCTCGTAACCGTCGCCAAGCTGCTTGCAGGTGACACCGGTGAGCGTGGACTTGTACGGCCACGTCGGTGCCCAGTACACGCCTGATGCAAGACCGTTGCCGATGGCGCCAAGCGACGAGACCTGCGAGGGAAAGAGCCCGGTCTTGGCAATCTGGCCGATCTTCACGTGCGATGTATAACCCTGCTGCGCGGCCTGGCGCCAGAAGGTCGCGAAGTCGGGAGGAATGGGGAACGTGTTGAAGATCTGACAGTCCTCGCGGATGAACCTCTGGATTTGCGCGGAGTAGTCGTTGGTCCCGTCCTCGTATGGGCCCGGATCGACGACGGTGTAGCCGGCGCCCTTGAGCAGTGGCGCGAGGACCGCTCGAATGGCGTTGCCGTCCGCATCGTTGGGGTACATCACGCCGACCTTCTTGTTGGTCGGTACCTGAGGCCAGAGGTGGGTGTAGGCAAGGAAGAACTGCTCGACGCCGAAGCAGTAGTGGAACGTGTACTTGAAGGGCGACGGCTGTCCGGGCTTGGCACCGCGGCCGAGATACCACGCCTCCCATGGCACTACCGTGGAGATGCAGGGCACTCCGGCAGCTTCGGCCGCGTCAGAGACCGGGTTGACAGTTTCGGGCGTCGAGGTGGCGAGCATCAAGTCCACCTTCTGGCCCGAGATGAGGTCGTTGGCAACCTGCGCACTGGTCGCCGGCGACGACTGGCTGTCGCGCGTCACGATCTCGACCGAGTAGTTCGTGCCCCCGATCGAAAGGCCGCTCTTGAAAGCCTTGCGAGCAAGGTCGATCACATACGGATCGGGCTCGCCAAAGCCCGAGGTTGCACCCGTGATCGGGCTGACGAAGCCGATCTTGATCGACCCGCTGGGCGTCGAGGTGGTTGAGGTGAGGCAGGCTTCGAGCACGCCTGGCATCGCCAGGCCGCCGAGCACCAGGCCGGTCCCTTTGAGCATTTCGCGCCTGGTGATCCGGGCAGACAAACCCTTTCTCTCGCTCACCTGATCTCTCCTTTCCGAAATGGGTTCAGGCCAACGTAAAACCAAATGCTCCGTGTACCGACGATTGGAGTTTGAGTCAAGCCATAATGCCCGTCAAGGGTGTCTGGCTCACACCGCGACTGCGAACCCCCATACCTGTACCCGGACTACCGCTCCACAGTCCGGCGAGCGCCTGCTCGCGAGCCTGTAAGGCTTCCCGCGGAATGGTTTCACGCGTTACCCGGCCCAGTGTTTGGGCGCGTCCCCGTGCTTCTCGCGGATGCCGACTTGACGCGGCAGCACCAAGGAGAGCCGCTTGGCGAACGGATCGTCGTCAGCGGCCGCATCATCGACAGCGATGGGCGCCCAGTGCGTCACACGTTGGTGGAGGTGTGGCAAGCGAACGCCGCCGGGCGATACGTGGACCCGGTGGACGACCATCCCGCGCCGCTCGACCCGAACTTCACAGGGGCCGGCCGTTGCCTGACGGATGGTGAAGGGCGATACCGGTTCGTCACGGTCAAGCCCGGCGCATACCCATGGCGGAACCACGAGAACGCGTGGCGCCCGGCGCACATCCACTTCTCGCTGTTCGGGCCATCGCTCGCGAGCCGGCTGGTGACCCAGATGTACTTTCCGGGCGACCCCCTGATGCCAAGGGACCCGATCCTCCAATCGATACCCGATCAACGTGGTCGTGACCTGCTGGTGGCCGCGCTCGACCTCGAGCTGACTGAACCGGAATGGGCTCTCGGCTACCGATGGGACATCACCCTCCGTGGTCGAAACGCCACGCCGCGCGAGGTCTAGGTTGAGGCAGGACCACGTACCGACTCCCTCCCAGACGGTCGGCCCATTTTTCGGTTATGCGCTTCCCTTCGATGCGGACGCTGACGCGGCATCGGGCGCTGGCGCGATAAGGATCGAAGGCCGGCTCCTCGACGGCGACGGGGAACCAGTCCCCGACGGCATGATCGAGGTGTGGGGTGGGGACCAATTTGCCCGCTGCAGAACGGACGCGGAGGGGGCCTTCCATTTCGCCGTAACAAAACCCGAAGCGACTCGCCACTACGAAGCACCGCACTTGGAAGTGACCGTCTTCGCGCGGGGTCTGCTCCGTCACCTGGCCACTCGGCTGTACTTTCCCGATGAAGAGGCCGCGAATGCGGACGATCGCGCCCTGAAACTGGTCGATCCGGCGCGCCGCCACACACTGATCGGCCGCTCCGACGGCTCAGTGCTGCGTTTCGACATCCGGCTGCAGGGTGAGTCCGAGACAGTGTTCTTCGCCCTATGAGACCGGGAGGGTGGCGAGCTGAGGTTGTCGGCAGTCTCCTGCGACCAGCCGACCTGGTCACCGCCCGCAGGCGGTTGGACTCAGGCGAATTGACGCCGGCAGAGTTCAAAGCAGTCGAGGATGCAGCGGTCCGTGCCGCGATCGAACTTCAGGAAGATGCGGGCATCCAGGTGGTGACTGACGGGGAGCTCCGCCGCTTCGCCTTCTACGGTCACCTCATCGACTCCTTCGAAGGATTCGACCGCGAAGGTGGCTGGGCAATTCCTTTCAGAGATGAGCGGGGAGAGCAGCTGATCCTGAAGCGCCCGGTCGTGGTCAATCGGCTGCGGTGGAAGCGAAGCATGTGCAGCGAGGAGTGGACCTTTCTTCGTTCGGCCGCCGTACATCCTGGGAAGGTAACCATGCTCAGCGCCCAGCAGGCTGCTGCCTATTACGACCCGGAAAAGTCCAAGGACGCCTACTCGAGCCGAGACGAATACCTTGCGGACGTGGTCGACCTCTCCCGACGCGAAGTGGATGAGCTGGTCCGCCTCGGCTGCACCTACATCCAGATTGACGCACCTCAGTACGGGGCCCTCCTCGACCCAACGATTCGCGAGGGCTACCGGCAGCGCGGGAGCGATCCCGAGGAGCTGATCGACCGCTGCATCGAGCTCGACAACGCGATCATCCAGGGCCATCCCGGAGTGACATTTGGACTCCATGTCTGCCGCGGCAACAACCAGAGCAAGTTCTACGCCGAAGGTGACTACGAGCCGATCGCACGCATCTTCGAGAAGACCCTTTTCAACCGATTCCTCCTCGAGTACGACGACCAGCGCTCAGGAGGCTTCGAACCCCTCGTGCACCTGCCTGAAGACCGAGTCGCCGTTCTGGGCCTCGTCACGACCAAGAAGCCGAGGCTCGAAACCGAGACCGAGCTGAAGATCCGAATCGAGGAAGCCTCCCGGTTTGTCCCGCTCGAGCGATTGGCGCTGAGCCCTCAATGCGGATTCGCTTCGACCATGGAGGGAAACCGGATCAGTCACGAAGAACAGAAAAGCAAGCTCGAGCTGGTGGGACGAGTCGCAGGGTCGATCTGGGGCCGGAGCTGAGGGCCCACAATGCGCCGGCTCAGCCTAGATGGCGGAAGGGCTCCGGCACATAGCCCGCAAGCAACGCCAGCCAGGCGGGCGATAGGGCGGCCTGGACCGCCGTGTCATCCTGGGCGAGCCACGCCACGTGTCTCAAGGCATGCTCGACGACCTGTGAGGTGGCGATCCCCGTTGCCGAGTCAGTGGCCGTGTTCCGCGCCAGATCGGCCCTGCCGATCGGAACAGAAGCAAGCTCGCTGGCCTGGTCTTCGCCCACTACGACGAGGAAGCTCAGGATCACACCGCCCGCGCCGCGCCGCCACGACGTCGAGTGGACCAGCAGCGGAGGGCCCATGAGATTTGTCGATAGTCGCTTGACCACCTCCATCGGATCGTCATCAGGATGGGATTCGATGTACCAGGCGTCCGGTCCGCATGGCCCGGTCAGCTCGAGACGATCTCTGCGCAAGCGAACCACGAAAACCTCGGCCTGGACTGGCCCTTCGGTTCCCCATGGTGGGCGATCAGGTGATTGCATCTTCGGGTCAGGATTCTGGGCGCGCGCGGGACAACACCTCTTCGCGCGTCGTCTTCATGTTGTGGCTTTCAAGGGCATGCTTTTGAACGATCACGACGAGCTCGTTCTCGGTCCCGCGCATGATGACACCGCACGCACAGTGGACTACCAGCACTGCGTCGCGACGCAGTTCGCTCATTGCTTCTGATCTCCGTCGAGGAACGGGATGACGACCTCCGAAAGCAGAGGGCTGAGGTTGATGTCGTAATGCGTCAGGCCCGGCAGGACGGCGAGGCGGTGGTGCGTCATGCCCGAGCGGTCCCAGCTGGCGTCCCGCTTGCCACCTCCCAGCAGACCGAAGAACTCGACCGCGTGCGATGGCGGGAGTCCATCCGCATCTCCGACCACGATCATCACCTGCATGGGCAGCTTCGCAACTTCCGCTGACCAGTCGTAATCGATTTTCAGCGCGGTCGTGAGCTGCGTCACGAGCACCGGCCAATCCTCCGTGCGCGGTGCAATCTGTACATAGGCCTCGTACATCGGGCTGTGCATCAACGGCTCGGCGACCTCGGGGCCCATCGCATCCATGCCGGCGGTCATCTCCGGATGCCAGCCGGTTCGCTTGAAGACAGTCGAGACCAGGACGAGACGTTCCACCAGCTCAGGGTGCTGAATCGCCGTGCGCAATGCCACAGCGCCGCCCAGCGAAAAGCCCATGATCGCGGCCCGCTCGAGCTTGAGCTCTTTCATCAGCGCCGCGATGTCGTCCGCCATCGTCTCGAAACGCATTGGCCGATCTGCGGCCGGCGAGCGGCCATGGGACTGGAGATCCACTCCGATGACACGATGGCCAGCTGTAAGAAGCTCAACATTGGGGCCGAACATCTCAACCGACCCGAATCCCCCGTGCAACAGGACGAGTGGAGGACCCGATCCAAGATCTTGGTAGGCGAGCTCGATACCGTTCACGTGCGCCAAGGTGGAGGTGCTCGTTGGTTTGCCCATTTCACACTCAATCTAGCCGAGCTGATTAACGTGAGCGGCTGTGAGGTTCACTGAGCTCGCCGCCAACCTTGATCTGATGGAGGCCACGAGCAAGCGGAACGAGCTGGTCCGCATTCTGTCCGAGGTGTACCGCGGGTCCTCGGTCGACGAGCTCGAGCCGATCACCTACCTGATACAGGGCCGGCTCGCGCCCTTCTTTGAGCCGGTTGAAATCGGCCTCGGCGAAAGGCTGCTCATGGCCGCGATGGCGGTCGCATATTCCGTTCCAAAGGAGGAGGTCACCTCACCAGGCTGAACCGAGAGACAGGCGACCTCGGCGTCACAGCGCAGCGGCTCGCGAAGGCATCGCCTCGTGACTCGCCTTCCGTAGTCCAGGTGCACCAGCGCCTGTCAAGGATCGCCGCCGCCGGTGGCGCCGGCAGCAAGCAAGAGAAGCTCGATGGGTTCACCGGCCTGCTCGGCGACCTGGATCCCGTTTCGGCAAAACACCTCGTGCGAATAACCTTGGGCAAGATGCGGCTGGGAATCGGCGACCCGACCGTGCTTGACGCGATGTCTTTCGCAAAGCAAGGAGACCGCTCTTTACGAAAGGTCCTTGAGGCTGCTTATAACCGGACGTCTGACCTCGGTCTCATCGCGCGGACTCTGTGGGACGCCGGTGAGGCGGGACTTGATGCGCTGAAGGTCACGGCCGGCCACCCGCTCCGCCCGCAGCTCGCGGAACGCCTGCCGAACCCGGAGGCCGTGATCAAGAAGCTTGGGACCGTCGGCGTCCAGCCGAAGTACGACGGCTTACGCGTCCAGATCCACAAGGACGCGGACGAGGTGAGCATCTTCTCGAGGAATCTCGAGTCGATGACCGAGATGTTTCCGGAGCTCGTAGCCGCAGCCGCGGAGCTGGAGGTCGAGACCGTCATCCTCGATGGCGAGGCGATCGCGTACAACGCCGAGTCGGAGGAATACGTCCCTTTCCAGGAGACCACCGCGCGCCGGCGCAAGGAAGGGATCTCGGAAATGGCCGCCCGTGTACCCATGCGAGCGTTCGTCTTCGACGTCATGTTCCGCGACGGATCCGACCTGACACCGCTGCCGTACGAGCGCCGCTTCGAGATCATTCAGGAGCTGCTCCGCGAATCGGACACCCTCGTGACGGCGCCGTTGATGAAGACGGATTCGGCGGATGTTCTGACCCAGGAGCTGCTCGACAACATCAGTCGCGGCCTGGAAGGAATCGTGGCCAAGCGACTCGACTCGCCCTATCAGGCCGGCGCTCGCAACTTCAACTGGGTGAAGCTGAAGCGGAACACCAGCGGCCAGCTGAATGACACCATCGATGTCGTACTGCTGGGCTTCTACCGCGGCAAGGGCAAGCGGGCTGAGTTCGGCACCGGAGCTCTGCTCGCGGGCGTCTACGACAGCGACAAGGACGAGTTCGTGACGATCACCAAGCTCGGTACAGGGCTATCTGATCAGGGCTGGCGTGACATCTATCAGCGGCTGACAAGCCTCGAGGTCGCAGAGAAGCCGGCGCGCGTCAGCTCGACGCTCGTCCCCGATGCCTGGTTAAAGCCGGCGATCGTCGTAGAGGTGCTGGCCGATGAGATCACTCCGAGCCCACGCCACACGGCCGGCATGTCCGGAGACCGCCCAGGCTTCGCGCTGCGTTTTCCAAGGATCGTCTCGCTGCGAACCGAGGACAAGAAGCCCGAGGACGCCACCACCGTCCGCGAGATCCGCGAGATGTTCGATCAGCAGCGTGGGGGCGGCCGAAAACCGGCGGCTAAGCCGAGCGAGCGACCGAAGCGGTGAGTCCTTCATTGATTTTGGCGAGTGTCGCTGGCTGCAGCCCTGTTTTGCCGAGCGACCGATACCGCACAGATCGTCGATTACTTGCCCTGAAATGACGGTACATCGACCCGCTGCGACGTCGCCCCGCTGTCGGTGGTCTTGAGAATCCCATTCACATCTGTAGGCCCGCTCACGTCAAGGGCGTAGCCGCGAATCGGATCCAGGAGGTTCCGGGCTCAGATCGTGGGGCCCGACTTAGCATGTAGCGATGATCGCGGCGCCGCCTCGGTTGCGGGCGCGCCTTCTCGGACCTTTCCGCGTCGAGGTAGGCGAGCGGGTCATCGAGCGCTGGGAGCGGCCAAGCGCCCGGCGCCTGGTGCAGTACTTGCTGCTTTCGAGCGCCCACACAGCTTCGCGAGAGCAGCTGAAAGAGGCACTCTGTACCGGTCTTGACGGTGGCCGCGCAGCCAATGCGCTCGCCAAGGCTCTGTCGATGGCCCGATCAGCCCTCGGCGAGGGGGTCGTCGTGTCAAGCCGGTCTTTCGCCCGCCTTGCGATTCCAGTCGAGACCGACCTCGATGTCGCAATCGCTGCTCTGGAACGTGCGACCTCTGAAGGACCGGCTCGACGGGCAGCGCTCGAGGATGCCCTCGCGATCGAAGGCGAGCTCCTCCCGGAAGAGCCCTGGGCGGATTGGGCGGAAGCCGCGCGTGTGCGCCTGGCCGATCTTCGGCGTGCGGCCCGGATCGAGCTGGCGCGTGCGACAGCGAACTGGGCTCCCGTGTTCCATGCCGACCCGGCATGCGAGGAAGCAGCGCTCGCCGTGATCGCGGCACATTCCCGGGCCGGAGAACGGGATCTCTCCGCACGCGCTTACCATCGGCACCGGGAGGTCCTGAGTCGGGAGCTGGGCCTCGAACCATCTGAGGAGATAGAGGCGGCTTATCGGGAGGCGCTGGCCGGCGGACCTGCGATTATCGAGCCGCCCGACGACGAAATCGCATTCACGCGTCGGCTCGAAGCAGCAACGGACGACGCGGAGCGGGCGGCTGCTTGGGTCGGCCTGGCATCAACCGCTTATCGCCGTGGCGACATGTCCGGGGTGATCGACACATGCCGCCTTGCGCTCGATGCGATCGGCGGCGTTGCCAGCCCCGGCCGCGCGCATCTGCTTGGAGAGCTCGGGTGGGCGGAGGTGCGCGCCGGCCGGCCGCGGTATGGCCGCCCTCACCTCGAGCGAGCGGCGGAGATGCTTCGCGCAAACGCAGGCACAGACCCCGAGTTGCCGGCCCGCGTGCTCGACCGCCTCGCGATCGCCCGCTCGGACTGCGGTGACCACGCGGCAGGGCTGGAGGTGATGCAGGAGGCATTTGCTCGCGCGCCTCGAACGTACAGGCGCCTTGGAGCAATCCTTCGCTTGCATCGGGGGCGCCTTCTCGGTCGCCTCGACCGGCCGGAGGAAGGGCTGGGCGAAGTGTTCGCCGCACGTCGGGTGCTTACGACTCTGGGTGACGTTTACTCCATCTCGGTCACTCACTGGGTGGCGGCCGAGCTGCTCGACCAGCTGGGCCTCGTCGCGCGGGCGTTGGCCGAGCGCGAGGCCGAGATCCGCCTCCTCGAGTCGCTGGACAATCCCCGGAATCTGGCCGGCGCACTGGTTCACGGCTCTCGGCTGCTTGCGCGGTTGGAGCGCGCGGACGAGGCTGCTGCGTGGGCCGTCCGCGGTCTGGATAAGGCACTTGCGACGGGGGATCCGCGCCTGGTGGCGTGGGCTCGCGAAGAGGCTGGGAAGGTTTCGGGAAAGGTGGCCCCCTAGCTTTCTCGCGTGTCAACTGAAGCGCGAGACGTGGTGCGGCGCTATCTCGACGCCGCCTTCGTGCGCAAAGATTTCGAGGGCATCGACGACGTGACCGCGAACGAGGGACTCAAGACGGCGGCGCGCGGTTTTGTGGCGGCGTTTCCCGATCTGGAGATGAGCTTCGAGCATGAGGTCGCGGAGGGAGACCTGGTGGCCGTCCGCGTGACCGCGACTGGCACGCATCTGGGCACTTTCCGCGGGTATCCCCCCAGCGGCAAGAAGTGGGAGGCAACCGCCAGTGCGTGGTATCAAGTCAAGGACGGCCGGATCGTCAACGCGTGGATCAACTGGGACTGGCTTGCGATCATGGAGGCGATCGGAGCCGTCAGCTGGAACGAGGTTGTCAAAGACGTCGCTGGACAGCTGAAGCGGCACATGTGACCGACTAGCAGCCCCGCGTCGTGGCTGCGCGGGACCACAACCTGACCGACGTCAGCCGTCGTTAAGGTTAGGTCCGTATGAGTCACGTGGATATCTCCGTGATTCCGGATTCTGGTCTGCACCTGGTACGAATCGGCGGCCGGTTGTATGTCAAGCGCGATGGCGCGCTCTCTGGCCTGGGCAGTGACGTATCGCTCGATAAGCTTCTTCAGCTGCCATCAGACGAGTTGCGCGCGTTGGTAACGCAAAGGCGGCCGGAGGAGACAAGCGTCGATGGCCCGATCGAGGCCCCGATCGAGGGCCAGGAGGTGTGGGCGGCGGGCGTGACCTACCAGCGCAGCCGGGAGGCGCGGGCTGAGGAGGCTGTCGACGCCGACCCATACGACCGCGTCTACACAGCTACTAGGCCAGAGCTCTTCTTCAAAGCGACGCCCAATCGCGTGCGCGGGCCTGGTCAGAAGGTGACCATCCGCGCCGACTCGAGCTGGGACGTACCCGAGCCAGAGCTGGCGGTCGTATGTAACTCGAGCGGCGAGGTGGTCGGCTACACGATCGGCAACGACGTGAGCTCACGCAGCATTGAAGGCGAGAACCCGCTTTATCTGCCCCAGGCGAAGGTCTACGACGGGTCCTGCTCGCTCGGTCCGGCGATTGCTCTGGCGTGGGAGTTTGATCCCGCAGACAAAACGATCGGCCTCGAAATTCGGCGAGACGGCGAGGTGCTCTTTGAATCCGAGACAAGCACGGCGTCGTTGCGGCGGCCGATTTTGGAGCTGGTCGAGTACTTACATCGGCACCAGCAGTTCACGGCCGGATGCATCCTGTTGACGGGCACAGGTATCGTGCCGCCGCGCGAATTCACACTGAAGCCCGCGGACGAGGTAATCATCCGGATTGAGGGGATCGGCCTGCTACGCAACGAGGTTGAACGATTTGTGTAGCAGTGCAGCAGCGCCGGTCAGGCCTTCGAGAACCACTTCCTTTGGGCGTTCGCCACGCGGGTCGCCGGCAGATCGTTCGGGGTGCCAAACGGCCTGCACCAGGTGACAGCGTTGGCGATCGTCTTCTGAATCTCTGGCTGGTGGTAGACCGGAAATTCCTGGTCACCCGGGCCGAAGTAGAAAATGCGACCGGCACCTCGGTAGAAGCAGCACCCGCTTCGAAACACTTCGCCGCCTGCAAATGAGCTGATGAATACAAGCTCGTCCGGAATGGGAATGTCGAAAAACTCGCCATACATCTCTTGGTTCGCGATGACGATTGGCTGGGGTACGCCAGCTGCAATCGGGTGAGCCGGATTCAACGTCCAGATCAGCTCTCGCTCGCCACCTGGGTCAGAACGCCATCTCAGGTCGCAGGTGGTGCCCATCAGCTTGCGAAAGATCTTGGAGTGGTGGCCAGAGTGCAGGACCACGAGGCCCATTCCACCCAAAACGCGCGCATGCACGCGTTCCACGACTTTATCGCTCACGCGGTCGTGGGCAGCATGCCCCCACCATGTGAGCACGTCTGTTTCAGAAAGCACGATTTCGGTGAGACCGTGGTCCGGCTCGTCCAGCGTCGCGCTCTGGATGATCACTGTCTCTCCAAGCTCCCGGCGCAACCCCGCGCCAATGGCTTCGTGCATGCCGTCGGGGTAGATTCGAGTCACTGATGCGTCGCGCCGCTCGTGGATGTGCTCGTTCCAAAGGGTCACGCGGAGCGGGCCTTCACCGGCCATCAGATCGCCAGTTGTGCGCGAACCTCTGCAGCCGAAACGTCGACAGGTTGTCCACGCGTGGCTGATTCGACTGCTGCAGACACAAGCGCAAGGGTGCCCAGGTTGTCCCGCCCGGAGCACTCCGGCTCACGACTTTCATGAATGGCCCGTGCGAACTCGGTCAGGGTTCCCCAGCGATCGGTTTGAGGCAGCGCCGGCAGGGGCACCACGCTGGGCCTCCGTGCGGGCCTGTGAATGGCGACCCGGTCGTGTCGAGCTCCGTCATCATCGCGGCTTGTCCAGAAGATCTGACCGTGTTCGAAGTCCATCCTCCACTCGCCCGACCACGGTGTGACCGGGCCGGTGCTTACCCAGCTGCCGCGATAGCTCACGACGATGCCGCCTTCGAACTGGATTGAAGCGACCGCGACCGACGGTCCGCTGAAACCAGTCCATTCCGGGTTCCATGCTTCGCAGAAGATGTCTTCAGGTTCGCGGTCAAGGATCAGGCGAAGCAGGTCGAAGTGATGGACGGACATGTCGACCAGCAGAGGCTGTGCCTCCATATGGTGCCGGCCGCGAGCACCCCCTGTTCCCGGTGAATACCGGCGAAAGTCAATCGAGACCTCGTGCAGCTTGCCAAGGCGCGCTTCGTTCACGATCTGCGCAACCCTCCGGGCCGCCGGGTAGAAGCGGTAGTTCTGGCTGACCATGAGCACCTTGCGCCTGGTCGCGGCCAGCTCGACCAGCTGTTGGCCCACCTCGAGGCTCTCAGCGAACGGCTTCTCCACCAGGACGTGGAGCCCAGCCGCGAGCGCAGCTGCTGTGAGAGGCGCGTGTCCCGGAAGGGTCGCGGTCACGAGCACCGCCTCTGGTTGGGTGTCCTCGATTGCCCGGTCCAGGGTAAGGAAGCATTGGGCGGGCGTTACCGGCACCTCATCGCGAAGGCAAGCGAGCGCGCCGGGGTCGGGATCCACGTAGCCGACCACCTGCACTTCAGGAACTGCGGGAAGAATTCGATGAGCCCAGTCGCGGCCCCAGCCGCCTAAGCCAACCTGGAGGACGCGTAGTTGATCCATTGGCGCGAGCAATCATGGGGGATAGGCTGCGTTGCCGCCCCTAATTTGGTGTTAAGACCGCTCTGGTTTTGACGACAACCGAGTTGCGATCTGTTTACTCGGTCCTGCGTTGAACCAGCTTGTAAACGCGCGTTGCGGTCTCTCCGAAGACATTTTGGTCATCGCCAACGAGCGTTCGCATCGTCTTCACCACCTCTTCGTACGACGCCGCGAGCAGGCACACCGGCCAGTCGGAGCCGAACATGCAGCGCTCAGGGCCGAACGATTCGAGGACTTTGTTCACGTACGGCTCGAGCTGTTCCGAGGTCCATGCGTTCCAGTCGGCTTCGGTCACCAGACCGGACAGCTTGCAGGTGACGTTCGGATGAGCGGCCACGGGAGCCAGCGCTTTCTCCCACGCCTCGTCCCACACGCCGGCCGCGATGCGCGGTTTGGCGGCGTGGTCGATGACGAACCGCATGCCTGGATGCCGCTTCACCGTTTCCAGAGCGGAGGGCAGCTCGCGTGTTCGGACCAGCACGTCGTAGACAAGGCCTGCTTCACCCACCGCCGCGATCCCGCGCTGTACATCATCTTGGAGCAGCCATTCCGGGTCGGGCTCGTCGTGGACCTGGTGTCTGATGCCGACAAGTAAGCTCCCACCCTCGCTCCGTCTCAGCTCTGCAAGCGTATTCGCCACCGACCGATCGGTCAGGTCAACCCAGCCCACCACTCCGACGATGAACTCGTTGTCCGTCGCGGCCTGAAGGAACTCGCGCGTCTCTTCGAGGCTCGAAACGGTCTGGACCACCACCGTGTGATCGATCCTGTTGGCGTCGAGCAGCGGCTTGAGGTCACCGGCGTCGAATCGCCTGCGAATCGGGGTCAGCTCATCGCCGCTCATCCACGGGTAGTCTCGGTGGGCGGGATCCCAGAGGTGGTGGTGGGAGTCGACGACCATCAGGGCACCGGGACCACGGCGGCGAGAAGACCTTCGGCCTTCAGGTCTTCCCACACCACTGCCGGGATCGGCGTGCGGAACGACTCGACGTTTTCTTTGACCTCCTCCACGGCGCGGCACCCCGTGAGCACCGTCGGAATCGCGGGATGACCGAGCGGAAACTGGATTGCTACGGCCTTCTGCGATACACCGTGACGCTCGCAGACGGCTTTGATGCGTGCGGCGCGCTCGACTAACTCGGCGGGCGCGGCCTGGTAGTTGTAGTGCGTGCCGGGTCGCGGGTCGGCCAGGATGCCGCTGTTGAACACGCCTCCCGCGATGATCGCGATCCCGCGCTCGACGCAGAGTGGGAGCAGCTCTTTCAATCCCACCTGGTCGAGGAGCGTGTAGCGGCCGGCGAGAAGGAAGCAGTCGAAGCTCGCCTCACGCGCGAAACGCGCGAGCATTTCCGCCTGGTTCATCCCGGCACCGACCGCCTTGATCGTGCCTTCCTTCCGCAGCCGATCCAGAGCCGGGTATGCGCCTGAGAGCGCCTCCTCGAAATGCTCGTCGGGGTCGTGGATGTGCAGGACGTCGATCCGGTCGATGCCCATGCGGGTGACGCTCTCCTCGACCGAGCGCATGACGCCGTCGTATGAGAAGTCAAAGACGGGGTTGAGCGGCGGCGCGCCAGGAAAAGTGTCGCTCTCCTTCGGCGCCCCCGCGCGGAGCAACCGGCCGACCTTGGTCGCGAGCACGTACTGATCGCGTGGTTTGCTGCTGAGCACCGCCCCCAGGCGCTGCTCCGCCAGACCGTTTCCATACTGTGGCGCAGTGTCAAAAAAGCGAATGCCCGCCGACCACGCGGCCTCGACCACACGGTGCGCCTCGTCATCCGCGAGAGCCTCAAACAGTCCTCCCAGCGGAGCCGTGCCTAAGCCCAGGCGCGTGACGTCCAGCTGGGTTTGCCCGAGCCTGACCAGCTCTGTCGGATTCAGTCCGATGCTCCTGTCGCGACCTGTCTTCGCAGCCATCGCTCGCCGCTGGCGATATGCGCCGTCGCCGCGGCCCGCGCGAGCTCGGGATCGCCGAGCATGATCGCTTCATAGATCAGGCGATGCTCTTCACGCGTGCCGTCCAGGGCGTTGTCGGCGGTCCGTCCGTGCCACAGCCGCACGCGCATCATCCGGGTGGAAAGGCTGGCCAGCAGTGAAACCAGGACCGGGTTTCCGCTTGCCCGTGCGATCACGGCGTGAAACGCTACATCGGCCTCAACCAGCTCTTCCACTCCTTGAGCCTCACGCATCAGCTGGAGGCTTGATCGGAGCTGATTCTTGCCGTCGTCGTCGATGCGCGCGGCAGCAAGGGCCGCGGCCGCCGCCTCGAGAATCCGGCGCACCTCTGACAGGGCCACCGCTGTCTCTCCAAGCAGGAGGTGGCTGACAAATCCGGTGCTCTCCAGCAGCAGGTCGGGCTCGAGGCTGCTCACGTAGGTGCCGTCGCCCTGGCGGACCTCGAGGACACGCAGCTGGGAGAGCGCGCGGACGGCTTCGCGAAGGGAGTTGCGCGAGAGCCCCAGCTCGGCGGCCAGCTCGCTCTCTTTTGGCAGCCGGTCACCTGGACCCCACGCGCCTGACACAATTCGCTCTCGGATCTTGTCGATGGCGTCGTCGGTGACGCTGGGGGCACGGGTGGCGCCTCGTTTGCGCCGGGATCCGTCGGGGGCCAGAGGTCGGAGGTCCGTGGCTTTCATGCGGCTCGAACAGCGTTAATTCGGCCGGTTTGGTTGACAAACATCGGAGCTTCAGCATATAGCTAACGCGATGGGCAGACTCGACGGGAAGGTCAGCGTGATCACGGGCGCCGGCTCGGGCATCGGGCAGGCGAGCGCGGGCCTGTTTGCGCGCGAAGGCTCGCGCGTGGTCGTCTCGGACATCAACCTCACTGCCGCGCAGGCCACGGTCGACGAGATAGTGGAGGCGGGTGGCGAGGCGGTCGCCGAACAGGTCGATGTCACGGACCAAGCGCAAACCGTGGCGCTGGCGAACCGGGTCGCCCAGCGGTTCCAGCGTATCGACGTGCTGTTCAACAACGCGGGGATTCCTGGCGTCGGTGACGTGCTCGAAACCGAGCCCGATCTATTCGACCTCGTGATGAGGGTCAACGTACGAGGCGTCTACCTGATGTGCCGCGCGGTCGTTCCTCACATGATCAAGCAGCGCTCGGGTTCGATCATCAACATGTCGTCGGGGATCGCGGACATCGGTCTTGCCCGGCGGGTCTCGTACGCCGCATCCAAGGGCGCGGTCCTCTCGATGACAAAGTCGATGCAGGTCGACCTCGCTCAGTTCGGAATTCGCGTCAACGCCCTGATGCCTGGGACTATCCTCACGCCTTTCGTCGAGCGCTACCTCAAGGAGTCGTACGCCGACCCGGAAGAAGGCATGGCGTCTATTCGCAAGCGGCAGCTGAGCAGTGAGCTCGGCCGGCCGGAAGACGTGGCCGGAGCTGCGCTTTATCTCGCTTCGGATGAATCAAAGTTTGTGATGGCCTCCGGACTCGTCATCGACGGGGGAATGACCGGCGCCAAATAGTCGCGCGGATACGGTGACCTCTTGAGGTTGACCCGCCGCGACCGCACGATCCTGTTCGCCCCGCTGGTCGTACTTCTTGGTGGATGGCTTGTCTTGCCCGCGGTGCTGGGCCTCTTCGCGACCTTCACGACCTACTCGCCGTTCACAACCACGGTTCGGCTTTCCGGTTTCGCGAATTACGCCGCGGTCGCCAGGGACCCGCAATTTGGCGTGGCGATCCGGAACATCGCCATCTTCACCGCCACCGCAGTGCCGCTCGAGCTGACGATCGGATTCGGGATCGCCTACCTGCTGCGTCGCCCGATGAAAGGGCGGGCTCTGTGGCGGGTGCTCCTTCTGGTCCCCTGGCTCGTCAGCCCGATCGCCGCGGGCGTGATGTGGCACTTCCTCTTCGGCGGCGCCACCGGCATCTTGGACTTTGCTTTCGGCTGGCTCGGGCTCCCCGAGGTCGCCTCCCCCGTTGGCGACCTGCGTTTCGCCCTGCCCGCGGCCGTCGCGGTGGAGGTGTGGAGAGTCGCACCGTTTGTCACCTTCCTCCTTCTGCCGGGATTGGTCTCGATTCCGAACGAGCGATGGGAGGAGGCCACGCTGGCGGGGGCGTCCTGGCTCCAGCAGGTCCGGCACGTCGCGATCCCGGAGCTGCGCACGCTTTTGCTGACGGTTGCGATGCTTCTGATCGGCCTCGCGTTCGGCACGTTCGACACCATCCTCATCCTCACTGGTGGCGGACCCGGAACCGCGACCCTCACACCCGCGCTGTACAGCTACAGCCGCGCATTTCAGATCAATGACTGGCCAGTGGGCGCCGCATCGGGATGGCTGATCGCCGTCGGGGTGATTGCCGTCGGCGTGGTCTATGTGCGCCTCGTCCGTGAGCGCGAGACGACATGACCCGGCTCATCCTCCTGCTCGTCGCGCTCAGCGCCTTCCTGCTTCCGCTCATCTGGACAGTCCTCGCGGCTTTCGGCCTGCTGCCGGACAACAGCACGACGCCGCCGTCATGGAAGGGGTCGCTCACCTTTGACCATTTCGCTGAGATCGGGGTCGCGGAACCCACCTTCTGGCAGGAGCTGGCGACGAGCACCGCCTCTGCTCTCTGCGCGGCCGCGCTCACCGTCGGTGTCGCTTTCCTTGCCGCCTACGGACTTGCGCGCTCGAACTTCAGAGCCGGACGAACTCTGACTCAGGGATTCCTGGTCCTCGCGAGCCTCCCCGTCATGGCCTACATCATTCCTCTCAGCGACGTGATGCGCCGCGTCCACCTCGTGGACACATTCGCCGGTGTGGTGCTGGCGGAGGCTGCGGTGACCGCGCCGCTTGCCGTGTTCGTCCTGCATGGGGCGCTTGCAAATCTGTCGCCGGAGTGGGAAGAGGCGGCCTTGCTGGACGGGGCGGGGCTTTTTCGGGTCCTGAGCCGGGTCGTCTTTCCGCTTGTCGCCTCGAGCGTCGCCGCGACGGCCATCGTGCTCTTCGTGATCGACTGGAACATGCTGCTGGTGCCGCTCGTGCTCACCTCGGGCGAGATCAAGACGATCCCGGTCGGGATGAGCGACTTTTTCACGTTCGAGCGCGAACTTGACTGGCCGACCGCGGCGGCCGCTCTCGTCGTGTCGCTGGCGCCGCTGGCCCTGCTCGTGGCCGCGTTCCACCGGCTTCTCGAGGGCTTCAGGCTCGACCTTCAAAACCGGTGAGACATCGGATGACTTTGAGCCAAACAACCACTTCGGGGCTTGACAAACCGGCTTTGACCCGCTAAACATCCCATATTCAGCGGATTGGCCACGCGGCCGCATCCACCGGCCTGGTCGAAATTTAGAGGGGAACGAAACACATGAGCCGACACCTGGCGAGAGCCCTGGTCCTGATGGTGGGGGTGGGCCTGATCGCGGCCTGCAGCGGAGGGTCGAGCACGGGCTCGAACCAGCCTTACAGCGGAACGACGATCCGCGTCGTCACCTTCACCGGGCCGCAGATCGCTGAGCCGCTCCAGCGGCGCGCACCCGACTTCGAGAAGCTGACCGGCGCCAAGGTTCAGATCATCACCGTGCCGTTCTCCGACCTCTATCAGAAAGTCCTCACCGACTTCGCGACGAAGACCAACTCGTACGACGCAACGGTCTTCGACCCGCAGTGGATGGGCGACTACGTGCCGCCCGGTTACCTCGAGGACCTGACCGATAGGGTCCAGAAGGACTCGGCGCTGCAGTGGAACGACATCGCTCCGTTCTTCCGCGACTTCAGCGCGACGTTCAAGGGCAAGGTCTACACGATTCCCCTGGACGGCGACTTCCAGATGGTCTACTACCGCAAGGACATCCTGCAGCGCGACGGGGTCAAGCCCCCCGAGACATGGCAGGACTACATCAACGTCGCCAAGCAGTACCAGGGCAAGGATCTAAACGGCGACGGCAAGCCCGACTATGGCTCATGCCTGGCGATGAAGCGCAGCGCGCAGTCCTACTGGGCCTGGATTTCGATCGCGGCGGCTTACCTCCAGAGCCAGGGGACAAAGCAGGGCACGTTTTTCAACACGGACAACATGCAGCCGCTGACGAACAACCCGGCGGCCGCCGCGGCGCTGGATGTCTACAAGCAGCTGTCCAAGATCGGTCCTCCGGACCAACTCAACAACGACGTCGGCGACTCGCGCGGTCTCTTCGTGACGGGTCGCTGCGCGCTCTCCCTTGACTGGGGCGACATCGGCACGCTCGCCATCGACACCACGCAGTCGAAGGTCGCTGACAAGGTCGGCGCGATCATCCTGCCGGGCTCGAAGCAGGTCCTCGACCGCTCGACCATGCAGCTGGTCACGTGTAACTCCACCCTCTGCCCCTACGCTGTCAACGGCGTGAACCACGCGCCTTTCGCGGCTTTCGGCGGCTGGTCGGGCGCCATCAACAAGGCAGCACCCGCCAAGACCAAAGACGCGGCGTTCGCGTTCCTGTCCTACATGTCGCAGCCGGCCCAGTCCGGCGAGGACGTGACGATCGGCAAGACGGGCTTCAACCCGTACCGTACCTCGCACTTCAGCAAGCAGGACGCGTGGACGAAGGCCGGGATGAGCACCGCTGCGGCGACGGACTACCTGGGCGCCATCCAGTCCAGCCTGCAGAGCCCGAACATGGTGCTCGACCTACGTATCCCGCAGACGTCTTTCTACCAGCAGACTGCGCTCGACACCGCGCTCGCGCAGTTCCTGGCGGGAGAGATTTCGGCCAGCCAGTGCATGACGCAGATCACCAACCAGTGGAACTCGAAGACCGACGAGGTCGGCCGCCAGTCGCAGCTGGACGCCTACAAAGCCAGCCTGAGCATCACGAAGTAGCGACAAGGGCGGCGAGGCACGCACCTCGCCGCCCTCACTATTCCATTCAGTGCCAGGACCTGATGAAAAGGATTCCGCCTCCATGAGCAGCCTCACGTCCCCACGCACATTGCGTGTGGCCGCCGCCGCGCGCTGGAGCCCGATCGGCCGCAGGCTCGATCGCAATGCCGGGGCAGTGTTCATCCTTCCGGCCGTGGTGGTCATCCTTGCGTTCTCGATCTTTCCGTTGCTGGCGTCTCTCTACGTATCGCTGTCACGACTCAGCTTCTCGCAGGGTGGCGTCGAGCTCAAGTTCGTCGGTTTGAACAACTACGCGAAGCTCTTGTTTGGCATCGACCGGACGCACTTCCTCGGCGTGATCGCGCCGATCTCGCTCCTCGGCGGAGCCGTGCTTGTCGCGGGCTATGGGCTGATCGGCTTCCTTCTGTTCCGCTACGCACGGCATCCGGGCCGCACTGTGGGCGGGCTCATTGGGCGAGCTGTCACGGCGACCATCGCGGGCGCCGGCCTGTGGCTCATCGTCTCCACGATCCTCAGCAGCGGCCGGCCGGGGACGCTCGTCGTGACCCTCGTCTACGTCGGCGTCGACGTGTCCGTCCAGTACCTGCTCGGTCTCGGCCTGGCCCTTCTGGTCGTCCAGCAGCTTCCCGGCCGGCGCTTTTTCCGCGTGGTCTTCCTGCTGCCGATGATGATCACGCCGGTCGGGGTGGCCTACCTGTTCCGGATGCTCGCGGATACGAGCAAGGGACCGCTTTATCCGCTGTGGGCCCATTTCGGGTTGACCGACGTGTCATGGGTCACCAACCCCTGGGGGGCGCGGATGGCCGTGATGATCGGCGACGTCTGGCAGTGGACCCCCTTCATCTTCATCGTCCTGCTGGCTGCGATCGAGACCCTGCCGCACGAGCTGGTCGAAGCTGCGGTGGTCGATGGCGCAAACCGCTGGCAGGTCTTCTGGAGAATCACGTTCCCGCAGATCTTGCCCGCGACGGCGACGGTCGTTCTGATCCGCATCATCGAGGGCTTCAAGATCATCGACCTGCCCAACGTACTCACCAATGGTGGGCCGGGAACCGCCACCGAGTCGCTTACCCTGCACGCGTACACGATCTGGCGGGCGCTCGACATCGGGGGCTCCGCCGCCGTGGCCTACATGCTGCTCATCGTCGTGACCTTCGTCGGCGTGTCCTACGTCAACCTTTTCCGCCGTCGCGTGACGGCGGCGGCCTAGCAGAAATGGCGATGAGCCGGCGGCGCCGCCAATCGGTCTCGATCAACACGCTGTCCTTACCCACCATGACGCTCTCCTACGTGCTGCTGCTCGCGTGGACGATCGTGGTCCTCTTCCCGCTCTACTGGCTCGCGATCACATCGTTCAAGACGCCACTCGACGTCAACAGCGGGCCTTTCTACATCCCGTTCCGAGACTTCAAACCGAACCTCGACTCGTGGCGCTACATCTTTGTCGATCTGGGCGAGGACACCTTCCGCCCTTACCTCAACACGGTGGTGGTCGGGCTCACGAGCACCGCGATCACGGTGCTCCTGGGCTCGATGGCAGCCTACGGCCTGGTGCGTATGCGCTACCGGGTGAGTGTCGGTGCGATTGCTTCATTCGCTGTCGGCGTGGCGATCGCGATCGTCGTCCTGATCTTCCACGGACCCTGGCCGGTTGCCGCCGCGGCCGGGTTCGCGGTTTTCGTGCTGCTTCTTCAGACTGTCGCCAAGCGCTCGAGACGAGCAGTAGGCAATGACGACATCGCGTTCTGGATGATCTCCCAGCGCATGCTGCCGCCGGTCGCGGTCGTGATCCCGATCTACATCTTCTTCCAGCAGCTGCAGCTGCTCGACACGTGGGCTGCGCTGATCATCACCTATGTCGCCTCGCACCTTCCCATCGTCGTCTGGCTGATGCGCGACTACTTCCAGAGCGTGCCGGTCGAGTTGGAGGAAAGCGCGGCCATCGATGGGGCATCGCCGTACCGAATCTTCCGGTCGATCGTGCTCCCCCTCGCGGTCCCAGGCCTGGTGGCAACGTTCCTCTTCGTCCTCGTCTTCGCATGGAACGAGTACCTGATCGCGCTGTTCCTAACCAGCGCGAACGCGCAGACCTTACCGATGACGGTCGCTGCGCAAAACGCGACGCGAGGACCGCAGTGGTGGTACATGTCCGTGCTGATCCTGATCATGATCGGGCCCGTGATCGCCATGGCGATCGCGCTCGAGCGCTACATCGCGCGCGGCCTGCTGGTCGGTGCGGTGAAGGGATAGAAATTGCGCCGCATCATCAGCGCCACCTCGCATGACATCCGGTTTCCTACCTCTCGAACCCTTGCCGGCTCCGACGCTATGCACAAGGCGCCTGACTATTCAGCGGCGTACGTCGTGCTGAGAACTGATGCGGATGACCAGCTTGAAGGCCACGGCCTCACGTTTACCGCCGGGCGAGGCACCGAGGTGTGCGTCGCTGCGATCAATGCGCTGGCGCCGCTCATCGTCGGGAAGACGCTGGAATCAATTACTTCCGACATGCGCGCGTTCTGGCACGCCGTCACCGGCGAGGAGCAGCTGAGATGGCTTGGTCCAGAGAAGGGTGTGGTCCACCTCGCCGCGGCAGCGCTCGTGAACGCGGTCTGGGACCTGTATGCGAAGGTTGAACGCAAGCCGCTCTGGAAGCTGCTTGTCGACATGAGCCCAGAGCAGCTCGTCGCATGCATCGACTTCCGCTACATCAGCGACGCCCTGACGCCAGAAGAGGCGTTGGCGATTCTCGAGCGCATGCAGCCGACGCGCGCCAAGCGCGAGGCGGAGATGCTTCGCGCCGGGTACCCCGCCTACACGACATCGGCAGGGTGGCTCGGCTACTCGGACGAGAAGCTTCGAAGGCTGTGTCGCGAGGCGGTCGCGCAAGGCTGGACGCACGTGAAGATGAAGGTCGGAACGAACCTCGATGACGACGTCCGCCGGGCACGCATCGTTCGCGAGGAGATCGGATCGGAGCGTCACCTGATGATGGATGCGAACCAGGTCTGGGAGGTGGGGGACGCCATCGCGAACATGAAGGTGCTCGCCGAGTTCGATCCCTACTGGATCGAGGAGCCGACCAGCCCGGATGACGTGCTCGGCCACGCCACGATCGCGCGCGCGATCGCGCCGATCAAGGTCGCGACGGGCGAGCACTGCCAGAACCGGGTGATGTTCAAGCAGCTGCTCCAGTCGGAAGCGATTGGCTTCTGCCAGCTCGACGCCTGCCGCCTCGGAGGAGTCAACGAGGTGCTGGCAGTCCTGCTTCTGGCGGCGAAGTTTGGGGTGCCGGTCTGCCCGCACGCGGGCGGCGTGGGCCTGTGCGAGTACGTCCAGCACATATCGATCTTCGACTACATCGCGGTGAGCGGGTCGCTCGAGAATCGAGTGCTCGAGTACGTCGAGCACCTGCATGAGCACTTCCTCGACCCGGTGGTGATTCGCGGCGGGCGATACGTCGCACCAAGCGCGCCGGGCTACAGCATCGAGATGCGCCCGGAGTCGATCCGGGAGTATGAGTTCCCGTCAGGCCCGGCGTGGTCGGACGCGGCAGGCGGTCGGCAGTCGGCCTAGCGCGTGGGCTTTGGCGGCAAAAACGCGGAACCAAGGTCGGTAAGACGCCCGTTTGACGCCAAAAACGCGGAATAGTAGGTTCAGGGACGAGCGTTCATCCAGAACTTCAGCTGCACGGTCTTTCTAACCGCGGGCGAGCACGGTTTTGAGCTGCGGGACGGAGATGTTCCCGCCGCTCAGGATCAGGGCCACGCGCTGACCCTTGAGGCGTGCCTTGAGCGCGAATGCGGCGGCTACGGCGGCCGCGCCCGCTCCCTCGACCAATGTCCGGTTGCGCTCCAGTAAGAAATGGACTGCATCCGAGATGGCGTCGTCGGAGACGAGGATGAAGTCGTCAAGAAGCCTGCGCAGGATTTGCTGCGGCAGCTCAAATGGCATTCTCGTCGCCAGACCTTCCGCCCACGTGGTGTTGGCTGCGTCGACTCTCTTGCCAGCTCGCCATGAAAGGCAGGCGGACGGTGCGTTCTCGGACTGGACGCCGATCACCTTGATCTTTGGGTTGATGGCCTTCGCGACGATGCTCGCGCCCGCGGCGCCGCTTCCGCCTCCGATCGGCACGATGATGACGTCGATTTCCGGCTCCTCGCTGAGAATCTCGAGGGTATGCGTTCCTACGCCGGCGATCAACAGCGGCTCGTTGCCCGAATGAATGTATCGGTAGCCGTGGTCGGCGGCGAGCTGCTCGCACACTTCACGGGCATCGTCGAAATCCGCTCCAACCAGTCTCACGGTCGCACCGAGCTCCTGCATCGCCTCGACCTTGCCGGGGTTGGCTTTCTCGGGCGCACAGATGATGGCTTTGACTCCGAACAGCCTCGCTGCATAGGCGACGGACTGGCCATGGTTTCCAGTTGACGCCGCAATGACACCGACTTCGCGCTCGGCATCGCTCAGCTGAGAGATCAGGTTGACGCCGCCTCGGACCTTGAACGCTCCGGTCGGGAGTTGGAACTCATGCTTGAGGAAGACATCCGCGTCAACGGCCTCGCTCACTGAAGGCGATCTCCGCAGTGGGGTGCGAGCGAGATGCGGTCGAATTCGTGCCGCCGCGGCAAGCACGTCTACAAACGTTGGCTCAGCCCATTTCCCCGCACTGTCCTGGCTCACGATGAAATCAACTCGAGCATATCCTGCATCGCGCCGGGACCTTGGCGAGGCCGGCGGCAGCTCAGCGGTAGGATTGGACCGGAAGCCAGAGATGGAACTACGGAATGTAAGGGGGTTTCTGGCAGTCGCGGACGAGCGGCACTTCGGCCGGGCGGCCGCCAGCCTCAATCTGACGCAACCCGCGCTCACCCTGCGGATTCAAAGCCTGGAACGGGACCTCGGGGTTCAGCTTCTCGAGCGAAATTCGCGGGAGGTGCGGCTGACAACAGCAGGCGAAGCTCTTCTCACACACGCTCGGACGCTTGTGCATGAAGAGGATCGGACCATCCGAGAGATGAAGGATCACGCCGCGGGACTGACAGGTCATCTGCGCATTTCTTATTTGACCCTGTGGGACGTGGGGCTTCCGGCCACCATTCTTGGTCAATTTCGTTCGCGATACCCCGCGATCAAACTCGAGATGACGACCGGCTACTCGCAGATGAATCTGGACCGGCTTCTTGCCGGCGAGCTCGAGTTCGCGTTCGTCGGGGTGGCGATTGGAGAGCGTGATGGGATTGCCATACGTCCACTGGATCGACACGAGATCGTTGTTGTCATGATGCCGAGCCACCCTCTGGCGGGGACGGAGTGCATCCCGATCGAATGCCTCCGAGGTGAGCCGATGCTCTCGGTTTCGGCGGGTGTGAATGGGCCTCTTGCCTCGGCCGCCCTTGAATGGCTCACCAAGTACACGGGTGAGCCGCCCAATGTCGTCCGAGAGGAACCGCCAGATCAGATCACCGCAGCCCTTGCGCAGTCAGGCAACGCGATCGCCTTGATGACGGTGCATCGCGCCTCCCTGGCCCAGGCAGACGGTCTTGTCTACCGGCGATTATCGCCTTCCCCGTTGATCGAATATGGGGCGGCGTACCCCCGCGAGAACCAGTCGCCGGCGCTGGCAAATCTCCTCAAGACGGTCGAAGACCTGGCGCCACCTCTGCCGGCGGATCTGCCGCCTGGTACTGAGCTCCTGGGGGCACGACAGGCGCACGGGGGCAACACCGCCGGATAGACCTAAGCGGTAGCGCCGGTGGGCCTGCGAAGGTGGATGAAAATCAGGACGCTGCTCACCAGCAATGCCGGCACATACATGGTCACGATGACCCAGTTCACGCCGAGCGGATACGTGAACACGCTGAAACGCATCGACTGAATGATGGCGTTCACCGTGTCGAGCAATCCGATCACCAGGCAAATCCAGACCAGCGGAATGGCGGCTGACATGCGACGCCGCAAGGCAACCAAAGCCGCCAGGGCCAGTACAGCCGTGGCCATGTCGCCATACCCGATCATCGTGCGAAATTCCATCGGGACGGCCGAAGCAACGGCGCCCGGCGCGAGGATCGTGCCGCCGACGATGCGAAAAGCGTGGATCCAGACCAGTGGCACCAACGCCGCCTCGCGCGGCAGTCGCGCAAGCCGGGGAGCGCCGTACCACCATGCGATCAGCGCGTAGGCGACGAGGCTGAAAGTGAACTGGATTCCAAAGAGGACGATCGGTTCCATGCTCGGTGTAACAGGAGGGTAACCGAACGATGGCGGTCACACCCGACCTTCGTAAAGACCCCTGACGGCGGCACTAGTTTCGGTCACACTCCCGGGGTGATTGCCAATGCCGAGCGAGTCCTGCAAGACGTCTTCGGGCTCCACTCTTTCCGCCCTGGGCAGGCGGATGTCGTGGCCGCGATGCTCGACGGCCGGGACGTCCTGTCGGTGGCGCCGACCGGTTCGGGAAAGAGCATCAGCTACTGGGTGCCTGCCGTCGTCGAAGGCGGGCTGACCCTGGTCGTCTCGCCGCTCATCGCGCTGATGAAGGACCAGGTCGACCGCCTCACCGAACGTGGAGTCCCCGCGACGTTCATCAACTCGTCGCTCGATCGCGCGGAAGACGCGGAGAGGCTCAGGCAGGCGTTCGCGGGCGCCTACCGGTTGCTATTCCTGGCTCCGGAGCGCCTCGGCCGCCCCGGGTTCATGAGCCGTTTGGCACAGCTTCGCGTCCGCCGCATCGTCGTCGATGAAGCGCACTGCATCTCGACGTGGGGCCACGACTTCCGCCCTGATTACCGCCTCCTCTCGGAGGCAGTGGAAGCCAGCGGCCGGCCGCCGGTGGCGGCTTTCACCGCGACAGCAACTCCTCAAGTTCGGGCGGACATCGTGACCAGCCTCAACCTACGCGACCCCTTCATCTCGGTCACCGGTTTCAACCGTCCGACGCTGACGCTTTCGGTAATCCGCTGCCGGGGCGACCGCGCGAAGCGTGAGCAGCTGCAGGCGCTGCTCCATGACCGGTCGCAGCGCGCGCTGGTTTATGTGGGCACGGTGGCGGCAGCCGAAGAGGTGGCCGCAGAGCTGGGCGCTGCCCGCTACCACGGCCGCCAGGATGCCGAGGCTCGACGCCGCGTGCAGGACGATTTCACCACGGGAAAGTCTCAGGTCGTCGTCGCAACTTCCGCATTCGGGATGGGCGTCGACATCCCGGACATCCGGCGGGTGATTCACTACCACATGCCCGGCAGCCTGGAGGCCTATTACCAGGAAGCCGGTCGCGCTGGGCGAGATGGCCGGCCGGCGGAGTGCACCCTTCTCTACAGCCCGGCCGACCGCGACCTTCAGGCGTACTTCATCGAGCAGTCAGGGCTGGAAGACGGCTCACCGCTGAAAAACCATGGCTATGCGCGGCTGGCGCAGATGATGGCCTACGCCGAGCAGCGCGAATGCCGCCACGCCCGCATCGCGGATTACTTCGGCGAAGAAGGCGTCGCAAGACGATGCGGCGCTTGCGACAACTGCCTCGCGGCGGCGCCGCCGGAGGAGCCTGTGCCGTCAGAAGCTGTGCAGGCCGGTTTGCGGGCAATCGCTCGTTTCACCGGCCGCGTCGGCCTCGCCAACGTGGCCGCTGTGCTGGGTGGCCGGCAGACAAAGTGGTCGAAGGCGCAGGCCTGGGTGGAGCAGCTCCCCTTTCACGGCGAGCTGCGCGGCTGGAAGGAGGACCGCATCAAGCTGCTGCTGGCCGAGCTCATCGCGGGTGGATTTGCCCGTCAGAGCGCCGGTGAATACCCAGTCGTCGAGCTGACGTCCGCGGGCCGGGATGCTTTGGTGGAGAGGACGATTCCAGCGCTGACGTTGCCTGCGGAAGCGAAGAAGGTCGGGCTCTCGGACGCCCCGGCGGAGATGGTGGAGCGGCTCCGCCGCTGGCGTCTCGAGACCGCCCGCGCAAGCGGTGTGCCGGCATACGTGATCTTCCATGACTCAACGCTGAACGCTATCGCGGCCGCGCGGCCCTCGAGCCTGGTGGATCTGCTGCGTGTTTCAGGAGTGGGCGATTCGAAGCTTCGAAAGTACGGCGAGGAAGTGCTCGAGGTGCTCAGAGGGTCGCCCGCCTGAGCCGCAAAGGGAGTATTTCGTCGGGCCGGCTCACAGACGTGCGTGCCCTCACGTTCGACGTCTTTGGCACCACGGTGGATTGGCGTTCAGGAGTCGCCGCCGAGGCTCGGCGCCTGGGCGCGCTGAGTGGCGTGAACGGTGACTGGGAGCGGCTGGCTGATGCCTGGCGTGGGTTGTACATCCCGTCGATGAATCGGGTCAGGCGAGGCGAGCTGCCGTGGACCAACTTCGATCGGCTTCATCGGATTTCACTGGATCAAGTCCTGCGGGAACTTGAGTTAGAAGGGTTCGATTTGGACGCACGCGAAGAGCTGAGTCTTGCGTGGGAACGCCTGCCACCATGGCCCGACGCGGCCCGCGGACTTACGCGTCTGGCCGGGCGCTTCATCGTGACGACCCTGTCGAACGGCAATCGATCCCAGCAGGCCGCGCTCATCCGCTTCGCCGATTTGCCCTTCCAGCGCCTGCTGTCCGCCGAGGACTTCCGCCATTACAAGCCTGACCCGGAGGTCTATCTGGGCGCGGCATCTTCGCTGGGGCTTGAGCCATACCAGGTCATGATGGTGGCGGCGCACAAGCCAGACCTGCGTGCCGCCCAGGCTGCGGGCATGGGGGCGGCATTCATCGAGCGTCCACTGGAGAAGGGACCAGGCGGAAGCGCGGATCTGCTGCCTGACCCGGAAGCGGATATTCAGGCCCGGGACTTCATGGACTTAGCCGATCAGCTCGGCTGCCCTTAGGCGCCAGCAGCAGCTTGCCCATGGTTTGGCGCGAGCTCAACATCGCCAGCGCCTGCGCCGCTTCGACAAGTGAGAAGGTGCGACCTGGCGGCGCGACGCGCCCTGAGCGCAACAGGCCGGCAGCGGCCGCAGCCAGCTCGGCAAGGCGATCGGGGTCGGCGCTCCGCAGCATGCCCAGCGAGAAAGGCAGGATTCCGACATTCCGCCGCCGCAGCGCATCAAAGGACGGAATCTGCGGCACCTGGCCGGAGGAAGCACCGAACAGCACGATCCGGCCAAGCGGCCGCACCGCGGACAAGGCTCGGTCAAATACCGTTCCGCCTACTCCGTCCAGGACGACGTCCACCGGCGGAATCGAATCTTCATAGCCGATTGCATCATCGGCCCCCTGACGCAGCGCGAACTCTCGCTTCTCGGGGGTTGACGCCATGCCGACCACGCGACCCGCGCCTAACGCCTTGGCGACCTGGACGCAGGTCGACCCCAGTCCGCCGGCGGCCGCCGTCACGAGCACAGTCTCGCCACGGCGGATCCTTGCCATCTCGGCCAACCCGCAATACGCAGTGGTGGTCACCAGCGGCCACCCTCCCGCCAGGGTGAGATCCAACCCGCCAGCGTCGAACACAAAGCGCCTGTCGGCCGCCACCTTCTCGGCGAAACCGCCACTTTTGACCAGCGCCATGACAGCACGGCCGCTCTCGGCCTCGGTGCCAGACACCTCCAGGCCGGGGATGAAGGGCGGAGGTGGCGCCGCGGCATAACGCCCGCTTATCGAGAGGAGATCAGCGAAGTTGATCCCGGCGCGAACGACGTCGATGACGACCTCATCTGAACCTGGCTGAGGTTCGTCGACGTCCTTCAGCTCGAGAACATCCGGCCCGCCAATGCGGGGCGCGACCATGGCTCTCATCCCGCGTCCATCTTCCCCCATTCACTCAGGGGTAAAAAGTGCTAAACAATAGCAAGCAGACCGGCTTCGTTTACTGGGGGGTGAACGTATGTCTGATGTGGTTGGCGGCCAACAACTTCAGCGTGGCCAATCGTTGACACCACAAGAGCATCGCAAACAGATGGTGCGAGCCGTCGTGGCGAGCACAGTAGGCACCTCGATCGAGTGGTACGACTACTTCCTTTACGGGACCATGGCGGCACTGGTCTTTCCAAAGCTTTTCTTCCCGAAGGCAGATCCACTTACCGGCACACTCGACTCGTTCGGCATTTTCTTCATCGGCTTTGCCGCACGACCGGTCGGCGCGTGGATATTCGGCACCTACGGCGATCGCATTGGCCGCAAGGCGGTCCTGATCGTGACATTGCTGCTGATGGGAGTCGCGACGTTCCTCATCGGACTCATGCCGACGACCTCGCAAATCGGCATCTCAGCGGCGGTGATACTCGTCGTCCTACGCACATGCCAGGGACTTGGAGTGGGTGGGGAGTGGGGCGGATCTGTGCTGATGTCGATGGAATGGGGCAGCGCCAAGCGGAAGGGTTTTTTTGCAAGCTGGCCGCAATTTGGCGTTCCTGCGGGGTTGTTGACATCGACACTCGTGGTGGCTGCGACCAGCGCCGCGACCGGTTCCAACTTCCTGGTCTGGGGCTGGAGGATCCCGTTCCTGCTCAGCATCGTGCTGGTCGGCATCGGGCTTTACATCCGACTCGGCATCATGGAAACACCGATCTTCCGCGACATCGTGGACAAAAAGCGCGTCGAGGCGCGGCCCATGACCGAAGTGGTCCGGCGGAACTGGCGAGAGATCATCCTGAGCGCATTCATTCGATTGCCGGAACAAGCGCCTTTCTACCTGTTCACGGTTTTCGTCTACACATATGGCACGACTGCGCTCAAATTCCAGCGTGGTTTCCTGGTCAACGCAGTGAGCGTCGCGGCGCTCCTTTCGTTCATCACAATCCCGCTGGCGGGTCATCTCTCCGACCGGATCGGACGGACGCGGATGTACACGATCGGCATCGGCGTGATGGCGATCTGGGGGTTCGTCTACTTCGGCCTGTACAGCACGGCAATACCGGTGCTGGTCTTCATCACGATCGTGCTGTCACTTATCCCGCACGACTTGCAGTACGGTCCCCAGGCAGCGTTGATCGCCGAAAGCTTCACCGGCAGGCTGCGCTATAGCGGTGCGTCTTTGGGTTATCAGCTCGCATCAGTCATCGCCGGGGGCCCGGCGCCGTTGATCGCCACCTATCTCTACGCACATACGAAGAACCCTTACGCCATCAGCCTCTACATTCTTGGCTGCTGCGTGCTCGGCTTTGCGGCCACCGCGATGTTGAAGGACCGTTCCAAGTACGACCACGGGCGTGAGTACGAGGAACAGGAGGTGCCGGCGCGGGCCGTTGTGCGCCGCGAGATGGGGTGATCGCCCAGTAACCGGCGGCGGTAAGAAAGAAAGAGGCGGGACCATTTGGATCCCGCCTCTCACTCGGGCTGTCAGCTCGGTGTCGCGCGGCGGGTGACTCACTACCAGGAAGTGCTGGAGAGGTCTCAGCCGACCTTCAATGGTCCGAGGTTTCGTGCGAGTGCTTTCTCGTCTCGTGGCGGCGCGACCTGACGAGGCAACGTGAAATGGAAATCAGATCCCTGACCGACAGAGCTGTCAAACCAGATCCGACCTCCGTGCATCTCGACGATTTGACGGGCGATCGGCAATCCAAGTCCGGTGCCGCTGATTCGATCGGTGCGACTGGCTCCGTTTGTGAGGTGACGCTGAAAACCAACGAACAGCCCGTCGTCGAAGTCCGGCGGCATCCCTGGGCCATGGTCTTTGACCGTCACCATGACGGACTCATCATCAAACTGGCTTGTCACCTCAACCTCACTGCCGGCGGGAGAGTACTTGGTCGCGTTGCTGAGGAGAATCGTCAGCACCTGCGAAACCTTTTCCCTGTCGCACGACACCATGGGCACTGTGGGATCGAGGCTGACCGCAATGACACTTTTAGGGTTCTGACGGCGGGCCGTTTCGACGACACCATTGATCATCTGGTTGATATCCGTACGAGCGATCTTGAGAATCGTGCCGCCAGCCTCCATTCGGTCGAGGTCGACCATCTGACTGAATGCTCGATCCAAGCGTTCGGCATCGTTGTAGATGTCCCTCGCGAACGTCTTCACCTCAGCCAGGTCGAGTGTTTCTGAATCACGGATCACCTCGCTGAAGCCTTGAATGCCGACCAGCGCTGTGCGGAACTGATGGCTGATTCGGGTGAGAAATTCGCTCTTAAGCCTGTTCAGTCGCTCCAGGACGGCCAGGTTGGCCATAGCAGTCGTTTCAGCTTCATGAAGGAGGCGTCGCCTCCATCGGTCCGCGAGAAATGCGACCGGAAACATGGCCGCGTAGAAAAGCGCGAGACCGGCGGCCAGGACGCCGTAAAGCTGGTTTGACTCTTGGTCGATCGCCGCTTGGACGGGCGCATAGGGGAGATAAAGCTCGAACGCGCCGCTGACCGAAGATGTCCCGTTGAAGACGAGTGGGACGTAAACCTGGATCAGAGGACCCTGGAGGTCGTCGCCGGCATTCTCCTCGTCGTGACCATCGGTGATGCTTGCGCTCGACCTTCCCTCGAGCGCCTCACCCAGGTCCGTATCGATCGGGAATGTCTTGCCGACCAGGGCGTTGTTGTCCGAGTACACGATCGTGCCGCTGCGGTTCCACACCTTCAGCCGCCGAACTTCCTGGCTGACGGCAGCGCCTTGAAGCTTCTCGTCTATCAGCGATACCTCCGCCGGCTTCAGCCCGCCCGCAACTTGTTCGGCGCTGAGAAGCGGTTGGATTCCAACCTGAGTGATGAGGGTCGCGCTTCTGCGCGCGGTTTCGAGATATCGCTGCTGGACGTCCACGTTCAACTCATGGGCCAGCACCGCACCGAGCGCGACCACAGGCACCAGTGCGAGCAGGCCAAAACGAACGAGGGAACCGAATGGGTTGAACCCGTATTTCGTAGTGGCGAGCATTGTGACACTGCGTTCGCCAGGGTCCGCAACATTAACCAATTCCAGGAAGTTCCGATCTGCAGGCGTCAGTGACCTTCCATGTCGACACTTAGGCGCCCACTCTTTTTTCATTTGTTATATAGCCTTTAGGTTATAATTACGTCATGACAAAGTCTGAGGTTGGGCTCACGTTGGCCAATGCCCGCCGGCGCTGTGGGAAGACTCAGGCCGCCCTTGCGCAAGCCATGGGTACCACCCAACCCGTGATCGCCCGAGCGGAGGCTGGCTACCGCATGCCCACACTTGGATTCATCGATCGATGGGCCCGTGCAACAGGGGCGCCGATCACTCTCGAGCTAGGTGCGGCCCCAAGAGGAATGCAACCGGCGTCGGCCCGCCGAGCAATGGTGCGATCCGTGCTCGGCTCTGGTCGTTTCAATCCATGGGATAGAAATCCAGCCCCGGTTGAGGCAGAGTTGCTTGAACAGACCGGTCAGGACCGCGAGTACTTCGATCGGTTGAAGCGGCGTAGTGGCGGAAAGCGTTAAGAGGCGCCAAGAGGTTGAGGCGCTCCTCAAGCAAATCCCAGGCGTGAGCTCTCGGCTGCGCCAGCGCCTTCTGTTCGCCGCCGCCCTGACCAAGCTGTTGAGTACAGAGCCGATCGTAGTTGGGGGAACCGCGGAAGAATATTGGGCCGGCGGCGAGTACCATCCGACTGACCTCGACCTCTGCCCCGGACTCTCACCTGGCGACGTGAAGGCTCTCGCATCTGTCGGGCTGCACAAGCGCGGCCGGCACTGGACGCGTGCGGATCTCCCTGTCGCGGTGGAGTTTCCGGGCCCCGGCGACGATATTGAACGGACGGTCAAACTAAGAATCAGCGGGGTCTCGATCCTGATGATCAGTTGCGAGGACCTGTACCTCGACAGACTCCGGCAAGCAACATCGTCGTGGCCACGCGAAGATGTCAGCTTCGATGCGGCGTTCGAGATCGCTCTTACCAACTACCTGACGCTGGACTGGGACTACGTTCGAGTCAGGCTCCGGAAGATTGTCATCAGGGAGCGGGTTATCGGCTCCCTTATGGGTGCGGTGAATCGTCGAGTTCGCGCTCGAGCCCGCCGAGGGTCCCTTGGTCCAGCCAGCGAGTCGGTTTCGCCTGATTGAGCGGCCGGATCAGGTGGCTACCCGGCCCCCAGTACGAATGAGAAGCCCCACTCGACAATTAGGGCAGCGACCCACAGGACCGCCGTGGCGATGGCCGTGTACTTCACCGCCTCGGCCGGCGACCGCATCCTCCAGCAGACGATCGCGACCAGGATGCTGGCCGCGACGACCGCGAGCGCGCCGTAGTTCACGACCGGCTCCATCCGCGACTGACCACCCGAGAAGTGGAAGAGAAAGGTCGTCACGAGAACCATGAAACGGCGGCCAGGCCGACGATCACGACGAGTGACACGGCGACGGTCGCCTTCGCGCCTCGTGTCATGTCGCCCGCGAGGCTAGCAGCAAACACATAGGAAGAGGCGGGACGCTTTGAGTCCCGCCCTTACGTCAGAGCTGTCAGCTCGCCA
>WNGI01000951.1_pt1 | contig 38674 bp, 34 predicted proteins | sample 5400621 | NCBI WGS metagenome assembly WNGI01 (sample SAMN13153374, study PRJNA577476) | soil metagenome | isolation source: 20 cm soil or saprolite under Garry oak tree replicate 1 | place: USA:California | collected 2016-06-15
CTCGAGACCCATCTGTGAAGGGCCGTCCTCGCCGATCGACACGCCGGCGTGCGAGCCGGCGAGGCGGATGTCGGCGCGGGAGACCGCGGCCATCCGGATGAAGTCGTAGGCCCGCGTGAAGAACGCCGCGAATGTCGATGCGAACGGCACCAGGCCGACGACCTGCATCCCCACCGCGGCGGCGACCATTTGCTGCTCGGCGATGTACATCTCGAAGAACCGGTCCGGGGCCGTCTTCTTGAAGTCCTCCGCATGCGTCGAGTTCGAGACCTCCGCGTCCAGCACGACCACGTCCCTCCGCGCCGCGCCGAGCGCCGCGAGCGCCTCGCCGTAAGCCTTCCGCGTCGCGATCGGCTCGCTGTAGGTCTTGAGCGAGATGGACCCGATGCGCTGTAGAGGTCGAGGCTCCCAGCGCTCCGGCTTCGCGACCGGAAAGGTGCGCGAGCGGGTCTCGCCTCCGAGCTCGGCGATGGCCTGCTTCGCCTGTTCTGCATCGAGCGCCCTGCCGTGCCAGCCCTCTTTGTTCTCGATGAAGGACACGCCCTTCCCCTTCACGGTTCGCGCGAGGACCGCGGTCGGCCTTTCGGCGCGGCGGGCGCGACCGAGCGCGTCATCGATCTCGGCCAGATCGTGGCCGTCAATGACTATCGGGTCGACCCCGAACGCCCGAACGCGCGCAGCGTACGCGGCCATGTCCCACTCGAGCTCCGTTGGCCCGCGCTGTCCGAGCCGATTCACATCGACTATCGCGGTGAGGTTGGCGAGACCCTCGTGTCCGGCGTGATCGAACGCTTCCCAGATCGACCCCTCGGCGGTCTCGCTGTCGCCGACGAGAACCCAGACCTGGTACGGCGCGTCGAGCGGACGTTTTCCCGCGAGCGCGACGCCAACGCCGATGGGCAGGCCCTGACCGAGCGACCCGGTGGCGACATCGACCCACGGCAGGACCGGCGTCGGGTGGCCTTCCAGCTTGCTTCCGAACTTGCGGAAGGTCATGAGCTCGTCATCGCTTATGGCGCCCGCCGCCTTGAAGAGCGCGTATACGAGCGGCGAGGCATGCCCCTTCGAGAAGATGAGGTGATCGTTCGCCGGATCGTCCGGGTGCGCAAAGTCGTAGCGGAGATGTCCGGCAAGGAGGACCGCCATGAGGTCCGCGGCAGAAAGCGAGGATGTCGGATGTCCGGAGCCGGCGGCCGTGGAGCAGCGAATGCTATCTATGCGAAGCTGCCGCGCGAGTTCGCGATAGAGGTCGACTTTCGTGCCGGTTTGGGCGGCCGTAGCCACGCCCTAACCCTACCGCACAATGCAGGCCTCACCGTGAGCCGCGAGCACGGATTTAGATCTCGGCCGAAGGCCGATAGAAGGGCAGCGAGCGTGAGCGAAATCGGCCTCTACGGCCTCGGGCGAATGGGCGGGAACATGGTCACGCGCCTCGCGCGCGGCGGTCACCGAGTGGTCGCGGGCAACCGCAGCTCCGAGCCGGTGGAGGAAGCAGTCGGGCACGGCGCTCTCGGCGCGAAGTCGATCGAGGATCTGGTGGGCAAGCTCAAGTCGCCGCGCGTGTTGTGGTCGATGGTTCCCGCAGGCGAAGCGACCGATCACACGCTCGACGAGTTCGCGCGTTACGCGTCGCCTGGCGACGTGCTCGTCGACGGCGGGAACAGCTACTTCCGCGATTCGATGAGGCGCGCCGAGAAGTACACCGCCAAGGGCCTGCGTTTTCTCGACGTGGGCGTGTCCGGAGGGATCTGGGGACTCGAGAACGGCTACTGCATGATGGTCGGCGGTCCGGCCGACGGGGTCGCCATCGTGAAGCCGATCCTCGACACCCTCGCTCCGCCGAACGGCTGGGCGCACTTCGGCAAAGCCGGTGCGGGCCACTTCGTGAAGATGGTCCACAACGGGATCGAGTACGGGATGATGCAGGCGTACGGAGAAGGGTTCGAGCTGCTCCACACGAGCGAGTTCGAGCTAGATCTCAGGAAGGTCTCATCCGTCTGGCTCCAGGGCAGCGTGGTGCGCTCGTGGCTGCTCGAGCTCGCCGAGCGCGCGTTCGAGCAGGAGGGCACGGACCTCGCCGGGATCAAGGGCTGGGTCGCCGACTCCGGCGAGGGCCGCTGGACGATCATCGAGGCCATGAACCACGACGTCCCGATGACCGCGCTCGCGCACGCGCTCTTCGCGCGCTTCGCTTCACGTCAGGAGGACAGCTACGCGATGAAAGTCGCTGCCGCGCTCCGCAACCAGTTCGGCGGGCACGCGGTGAAAAAGGAATAGCAACGCTGGCGACCACGATCGAGAACCCCCTCCGCGAAGGGCTGCGACTCCAGCGCATCCCCGAGCCTTCTACCCTGGTCATCTTCGGCGGGTCGGGCGACCTCGCGGCGCGCAAGCTCATGCCGGCGCTGTACAACCTGGCGCTGCAGCGCCTTCTCCCGGCGTCGTTCTGCGTCGTGGGGACGTCACGCAAGGCGCTCACGAACGACGAGTACCGCGAGGAGCTGCGCCTCGCGGTCGCGCAGCACAGCCGCACGAGGCCGCTGAACGAGGAGGTGTGGCGCAGCTTCGCCGAGCAGCTTTACTTCGTCGCCACGCCCGACGATCAGGGATACGAGGACCTGCGCGAGACCCTGGAGCGGCTCGACAAAGAGCTCGGGACCCACGCGAACCGTCTCTTCTATCTCGCGACACCCCCGAGCGCGTACGCAAGCATCGTGACGGCGATCGGCGCCCACCATCTGAGAGGGCGGACCGGCTGGGCGCGCGTGGTCGTCGAGAAGCCGTTCGGGCATGACCGCGAGTCGGCTCGACAGCTCACCGAGGTCATCCAAACGGTGTTCCGCGAGGACGAGGTGTTCCGCATCGACCACTACCTCGGCAAAGAGACGGTTCAGAACATTCTCGTCATGCGCTTCGCGAACGGCATCTTCGAACCGATCTGGAGTCGCCAGTACGTCGACCACGTGCAGATCACCGTGGCCGAATCGATCGGCGTGGAGGAGCGGGCGGGCTATTACGAGCAGACCGGCGCGATGCGGGACGTGGTGCAGAACCATCTTCTGCAGCTCCTCGCGCTGGTCGCGATGGAGCCGCCCGCCGCCTTCGACGACAAGGCGGTGCGGGATGAGAAAGTCAAGGTGCTTCGCGCGCTGCGGCCAATCAGGGGCGCCGAGGTATCCGCGAACGCCGTACGCGGTCAGTACACGCGGGGCTTCATCGAGGGTGTCGCGGTGCCGGCCTACCGCGAGGAGCACGGCGTACCTGCGGACTCGCGTACCGAGACCTACGTCGCGCTGAAAAGCTGGGTGGACAACTGGCGCTGGGAAGGCACGCCTTTTTACATCCGCACGGGAAAACGACTGCCCAAACGCTCGACCGAGATCGCCATCCAGTTCCGCGTCGCACCGCACAAGCTCTTCCCGCGCGAGGCGTCGGAAGGGCTCGAACCCAACGCGCTGGTCCTGCGCATCCAGCCCGACGAAGGCGTCTCGCTGAAATTCGGCGCGAAGGTCCCGGTGCAGGGCATCCGCATACGCTCCGTGAATATGGATTTCGACTACGGCGCATCGTTCATGGTGGACGCGCCAGATGCGTACGAGACGCTGATCGTCGACGCCCTCCGCGGCGATGCCACTCTGTTCACGCGCCGTGACGAGGTCGACCAGCAATGGGCATTCGTGGATCCGATCCTTGAAGCGTGGGCCTCCGCGCCGGCGGCGCCTCCGCTCTACGAGGCCGGCACCTGGGGACCCGCCGACGCGGATGCGCTGATCGAGCGCGACGGGCGCGAGTGGCGGAAGGCATGATCGTCGTCGACACGGCCTTCTGGGGCGCGCGCGCCAACGGTGTCGCCGCGCTCGAGCGCGAGCTTGTCAGGCTGCGCCGTGCGCAGAGCGCGCACGCGCGCGAGCTGGGACGCACCGTCGCGCGCGCTTCGGTCCTGAATCTCGTCGTCTACGCCGAGCGCGAAGCGCACGCGAAACGCGCGGCCCTGAGCATCTCGGAGCTCGCGTTGCGGCATCCCTCCAGGGCCATCGTTGTGCTCGCCGATCGCGGCGCACGCGAGGGCGTCGAGGCGGAGATCGATATGCACTGTCACCTTCCCATGGCGGACGGAGCGACCCAGGTCTGCTATGAGCAGATCCTCGTTCGCGCGCGAGGCGACTCCGATAAGCGCCTGGCGTCCGCGGTCATCCCGCTACTCGTTCCCGACCTTCCGGTCTTCCTCTGGTGGACGGGGACGCCGCCGATGACCGGCCGGTCATTCGGCGATCTCGTCGGACTCGCGGATCGATTGATCGTCGACACCGCCGATATCGCACGGCCGGACGTCGCGCTGCCCGGGATCGCGCGCATCTGCGCGCAGGCGCGCGGACTCTTCGGCGTGACGGATCTCAATTGGACCAGACTCACCCCCTGGCGCGAGATGATCACAGCGTTCTTCGATGTCCCTGCCTGGCGCCCCTTCCTCGACCGCATCACCGGCGTTCGCGTCGGCTTCGGGGTGGACATGGATGGACGAGACATCCATCCGTCGCAGGCGCTGCTGTTCATCGGCTGGCTCGCATCGCGACTGCGCTGGCGGCCCCTGAACGCACTCGCTCCATCCGAGGCGGGCGGTCTGCTGTTCCCGATCGCGCGCGCGGACGGCGTTCCGGTCATGGTCCGCGTGCGGCCGCGCTTCGAGCGCGGGCTGGATGAAGGTGACGTCTCGGGCATCCGCGTGCAGGCGGAGCATGAGGGGCAACGCGGCGAGTTCGTCGTCAAGCGGCAGCCCGACGAACGTCACCAGACCACCACCGTCCTCATCGATGGGCGCACGCGCTGGGAGCGCACGGTCCCGCTCCCGTCGCCGGAGATCGTCGAGCTCATCGGTGAGGAGCTCGCGATCATCGGCAGCGACCGAACGTACGAGGAAGCCCTGGCCGCACTCGTGGGGTTGTCCTAGTGGACGGTTGGCTCGGCTCTTGCGGGCGAGCGAGCGCATGGCGTTAGATCCCAGGACCGCTGCAGCCGCTCGCGTTCTCGCGGGCCGCTACCGCCTGCTCGACCGCATCGATGAGGGCGGCGCGGGAGAGGTCTGGCGCGCGCGGGACACAAAGCTCGACCGCGACGTCGCGGTGAAGGTGCTCGGGCGCGGTGCCGACGAATCGTTCCGCGCGCGCTTCGCGGATGAGGCACGCCGCGCCGCCGCGGTCGTGCATCCCAACGTGGTCACCGTGTTCGACGAGGGCCGGGACGGAGCGGACGCGTTCATGGTGATGGAGCTCGTGCCCGGGAAGACCCTCCGCGATCTCCTCGCCGAGCGCGGCCCATTCCCGCCACACGAGGTATCGCGGATCGTCACGCAGATCGCGGCGGCCCTCGACGCGGCGCACAACGCGGGCGTTGTGCACTGCGACGTGAAGCCGGCGAACGTCATTGTCGATCCAGCAGGTATCGCGAAGCTCACGGACTTCGGCATCGCGCGCGCCGCGCGAGACAAGGACGAACAAGAGCTGCTCGGCACCGCGCGCTACATCGCGCCGGAGCGCGTCGAAGGTGGTGAGGTGACGGCACGGACCGATGTCTACGGCCTCGGCCTGGTCGCGTACGAGCTGCTTGCCGGCCAGCCGGTCTTCGACGGTGCGTCCAGCGAAGAGCTGGTCCGAAAGCGCCTCCTCGGTCCACCGCCATCCCTCCGCAATCGGCGCATCGGTGTCGATGAGCGCGTGGACGCCGTGCTCGGCCGGGCGCTGGCCGTCGACCCGCAGCGCCGCTACGCGACCGCCGGCGCGTTCGCGCGCGCCTTTGCCGACGTGGCCGACAGCGCGGGGGACCGGACGACATCGCTCGGTGCGCTCCCGGTGACGCGCCCTGCGCGGCGGTGGTCGCGGCCGCGATTCGACAGCGCTGTTGCGGTGCTCGCGGTGCTCGCGGTGCTTCTCGCGACGGCGCTCTTCTTCGCATCATTCCCGCGGGCCGGTACCTCATCGCCCGCGACGCCGGCTGCCACCCCCGCAGGCAAGGTCTCACCGAACGTGGTGGGGAAGAAGCTCGGCGACGCCATCGAGACGCTGCGTGGCGCCGGGTACGCGCAGGTGGCGTGGGATGTCGGCCAGGGATCAGGCGGTGCGTGTGCCGTGGTCCGCCAGGACCCCCCGGCCGGAGCGGCCATCACCGCGAACCAGTCTGTGACGTTGTATTACGTCGCCGGGAAGGACTGCACGAAGAAGGGGGACTAGCTCTGGCGAAGCGGACCGCCGCACGGACCGACGTCGGTCGCGTGCGGGAGCTGAATGAGGACCGCTACCTGGTGCGCACCGAGCCGCGCGGGACCTTGCTCGCCGTCGCCGACGGCGTCGGGGGCGAGGCGGGCGGTGAGATGGCGAGCAGCGCGGCGATCGAGGCGCTTTCGAAGCGTTTCTTCGGCGCGAGCGCCGAGATGTCGCGGGCCGATGCCCTCGCGGCGGCGATGCGCGATGCCAACGACGCGGTCCTGGGGGCGGCCGGTCAGAGCGGACAGAAGGGGGCCGCGTCGACGCTCGTCGCCGCCGCGGTGAGCGGGGACGACGCGGTCGTCGGAAATCTCGGCGATAGCCGCGCCTACCTGGTGCGCGACGGAACGATCCAGAGGATCACCGCCGATCACTCGGGAGCGTTCCCGAGCTCGATCACCCGCTTCGTCGGAGATCCGAGCGGCGTGCAGCCCGACGTGTTCATGGAGACGCTCGTGCCAGGGGATCGGCTCCTGCTCTGCTCCGACGGTCTCACGAGGCACGTCCCCGACGAGGAGATCGCCGCCCACGTGCGGTCGCAGGACATCGAGCGCGCGGTGGATTCGCTCGTCGACCTGGCGAAAGAGCGTGGCGGCGAGGACAACATCACAGTGGTCCTCTACGCCGCACGGCCAGCCCGCCTCTTCGCGGACGCACGCATTGGCCTCGCCGACGCGGTCCTCGCGCTGCTCGTCGCGCTGGTCATCGCCATCGCGATCGGGGCGGTCCTGTTCGCTAGCGGCGCATACCCGACCGCGCCGTAGCCAAGAGACGCGAGAAACGGGATGAGCTCCAGGCCTCCAGGAGCAGCGCGACGCCGCCCGCCACCGCGAGCGCCAGCGCGACTCGCGCGAGGAGCGCCTGAGCGGAGAAGCTCGAGCCGATGGTCGGATTGCAGACGAACGTCGGATAGAACTGGCAGTCGTACGTCCAGGTCGGCAGGATGAAGAACATCCCGGCCTGCGCGCCGGGGAACGGCTGTGCGGAGATGAACGGGTAGAAGTACGCGAACGCCGCGGCCGCGGTCGCAAGATAGCCGACGACCCACCGCGCGCGCCCGGTGTCCCAGAGGTAGGCGAGGCCGGCGGCAAGTGCGAGCAGGTAGAACGGCAGCACCGTAAAGAAGTGGTAGAAGAACAGCACGCGGGCGATCGGTATCCAGGCCACGTACTGCGCGAGTCCCGCGAACACCACAAAGCCGAGGGTCACCGACCGAGCGCGTACCGCTGCGACCGCACACCAGCCGAAGGCCACGAGCCCCGCCCAGAACAGCACGATGTTCCCGGCGTCGTAGATATACGCGTTGTCGCCGTCGGCGGACTGCCCGAAGTACCAGTACACGGGCTTCAGCACGAGCGGCCAGCTCCACCAGGGCGACCCCGCGGGATGCGGCGAGGTGAGGCTCGAGTGGTACCAGTACATCTGCTGCGTCACCTCGACGAGGTTCCAGCCGAACGGGATCGTCGGTCCCCCGAACCAACGGACGTAGCTCGCAAGATAGATCGCGACCGGGATCACCGCGAAGCACGCGAAAAGCACGGCCGCGTTGCGTCCGCGCGAGGCGAGGAGGTCCAGGGGCCCGCCGGTCCCGGGCCGGCCACGCTCGTACGCGCGCACCGTGACCGCGATCGTCGCGACGAGCAATGCGGCGAGGGCGTAAAAGGCGGCCCACTTCGCGGCCGCGGCGAGGCCGAACAGGACTCCCGCGATGACGATGTCCAGGACCGCGGATCGCCGCGGCCGGTGGGCCGCGACGACGAAGTACCAGCCCGCGACGATGAGCGCTCCGACGTACACGTCGTTCATGCCGATCCGCGCCTGCGCGAACATCGAGCCGTCGAGTAGGACCACGACTCCCGCGACGGAGGCGACCACCGGCGATGCGAAGAGCCGCCGAGCAAGAAGCACGAGCATGAACGCGAGAAGCGCGGCGAAGAGCACACCCGGGATGCGCCAGGCCAGCGCGTGACGTCCGGTCTCGATCAGGTCGGTGCCGTCAGCGCCGACGACGAGCAGCTTGTCGTCGACGCCGTCTACGCCAAGAACCGTTCCGCCCGCCGGAATGGACGCGAACGGTGACGCGCCGTGCGTCTCGACGACGACCACACGGCCGTCGTCGAGCGCGTAGAGGAAGTCCGTGCGCGGCACAACCGCGAGCGCCGTCGCGCCGCCGGCGAACGACCCCGTGCGTGCGTTGCCGAGCGAGACCGTCTCGTGCGATCCCGTCTCGAGGTCGTATGCGTCGAGGACCGGCTCCCCGGCGCGCGCCGCGAAGAGCCGGTTGGAGCCCTGGGCGTACGCGATCGCGCTCGCGGGTTTGCCGCCACTCAGCGCTTTGGTCTCCTGCGCGGTGTCAGGCGCGATGACGTGAACGATGCCGAGCGGGTCCAGCACATAGAGCTCGCTGCCGTCCGGCTTCACCGTGATGCTCCGGACGTCCCCTCGGTACGACAGGGGCGGTGCACCCAGATCGCTCCAGATCGCCACACCGCTCGCCGTCGCGAGGTATACACGGTCACCGCCGGCCGCGAGGCCGATCGTGCGCGCCGGGTCGAACGGCGACGCGGCGCATCGATCGAATGGCAGCGGGTCGACGCGTTTGCCAGGCGCGATCGTGACCGCGCACACCTCGTGATCCGTCGCGATCAGCGCACGACCGTCGTGCGCGGCGATCGCCCGCGGAGAGCCGAGGGCGCGCGCAAGGACGGACTCGGTGCCCGCGGCCTCGCGCACGAACACATTCCCGTCGTCAGTCGCGCTTATGCGCAGGCCATCGTTCGACACTGCGAACTGCGTCGCCGCACCCATCCCGGTCTCGTGTCCGACGACGCGGTCGTCACCGAACGCCAAGATCCCTAGAGCCATGACCTCCTTGGCGAGGTGCGGGTGGGTCCATTCGTAGGGCTCCCGCTCGGCGAGGAGCTCGAAGGCGGTACGTGCGTGATAGACCTCGTCGAAGTACATGTCGCGCGGCCAATCGAGCCGGTACCCGCGCGTCACGAGCACCGCGAGCGCGATCAGCAGCGCGACCGTGAGGTCGCGGCGCGTCGGGACGCCTCCAGGCAGAAGACCCACTGGGAGGCGCCACATCGCCCGTCCCGGCGTGACCTGGGGAAGGTCCCACACGCTGTCGGTCTCAAGGCGCGCGTCGCCATGGGCGAGCCGCCACACCAGATAAGCGGACGCTGCCATCATCACCAGGGCGATCGCGATCTGACCCGCGCGTCCGAAGAAGGTCGCCTCGACGATCTCGGGCACACGCAGATCGACGTACTGTTGGTACCGGGTGAACGCGAAGTAGAGCGACATCGCGAAGGCGATCGCGAGCGCCGCGTACGGCGCGAACACGCGCGAGCGTGCCGCCGCGAACGGGAGTGCCAGGGCGAACACCGGGAAGAGGTAGCGCTCGTGCGCGCGCGTCGGCAGGAAGTAGAACGCGACGCCGGTGAAGACGGCGCAAGCCAGCAGCATCGCCGTGTCCCGACGCCACCAGAGCGGGAGGATCGCAAGGAGAAAGCCCGCCGCCAGCAGGAGCACGCCATAGATCACCAGGCCGTCGTCCGATTTCCAGAAGTCGAAGAAGACCGACCAACCGTTGAACGCGTAGAGCGATGTGTACGGATACGTCTCCGACGCGCTGCGCACCAGCGCTATCAGCTCGGTCGCGATCCGGAGCGGATCCGGGCCCCAGAACGGGACCGAGATCAGGTACGCGGTCACGGTGCCCCCGACGACGACCGCCACGGCCGGACGCCAGCGCGCGTCCCGGATGAACTCGATCGCCGCGGCCACCACGATGACCAGAGCCGCGATGCCGAACTGTGGTTTCACGAGAGCCGCGACCGCGCCGAGCGCGCCGGCGAGCCACCAGCGCCGCGACCCGGCGGCGAGAAGCGACGCCAGGAGCGGCAGCGTGCCCACCGCGTCGACCTGGCCCCAGTACGGGCCCGCGAAGATCGGCCCCGGCTGAAGCGACCAGATCGCGGCGGCGGCGATTCCCGCGGCGTGACCGGCCGTGCGCCAGAGCACCCTCGCCGCGAGGATCGCGATCGCGATGTCCGCGGGAATGCTGATGGCCTTCACCGCGAGGCGTAGGAACTCGCCGTCGAACATCGCGCCGAGCAGCCAGAGCACATAGAGGAACGCCGGTGGGTAGTCGCTGAAGTAACCGGGCTCGTAGAACCGGCCAGGCCCGAGCTGGGCGAGCCGCTCGGCCCATGCCTGGAATGTGCCGACGTCGGTCGTGAAGCCCTGCGCGCGCACCGTGAGGAGCCTGACCAGAACGCCTGCCGCGATCACGCCCGCGACAAGCAGTCGCGCCCGCCGCTCGGCGCGAGCCGCGTCCCCGCTCATTGCCAATAGTCGAACCGTGTGATCGCGATCGTGGCATACACGTTCACGAGGACCGACAACAGGACGGCCAGGATGAAGAGGATGGTGGGCCAGCGCCGCCACGTTCCGCGGGTAAGTCCGTCGCCAGTGAGCGCGAGCGCGATGAGGAACGGCTGCGCGTCGATGCTGAAGCGGTAGCCGAACTGCTGGAACCCGACGGTGCCGTGGAAGAGATCGGGCAGGAGCGCAAGGAGCGCTGCCGCCGCGGTCGCGGCGACGGCCACGTCACGGCGGACTTCGCGCAGCGCGAGGAACACCCAGAGCAAGGCCGGCGTCGTGAGGAAGAGGCTCATGCCCACGAAACGAGGACGAAGGAAGAACGGTGTCCCTTCGACGAAGTCGGGCGGCTCCAAGAAGATCGCATGGAGCTGCCGGACGAGATAGATCGGCGAGAAGAGGCCCTGCTGAAAAAAGAAGTCGTCCTGCGTGAGACGGGCATAGCCCACGTCGAACGGCGTTCCCCAGCGCAGCACGCTGTATCCGACGTAGACGAGCGCGAACGGCAGGCCACCGGCCACGACCCGAACGAGCGCCGCGCCGTACGGCGTTCCAGTCCGTCGCGCGGTAAGCAGCGCGAGCGCCGGCGCGGCCAGCGCGACCGGCAGGCGCGCGAGCGCCGACATCCCAAGGAGCGCCCCGACCAGGGCGGGTGCGCCGCTCCGCGCCGCGACCGCGAACGAACCGGCGAGAAAAAGCATTGCGGCCGCGTGCGCCGCGTACCAGGCGCGACCGTCAACGCTGGAGAAGAACAGTGTCGTCCCGAATGCCGACAGGATGGCGCCAACCAAGGCGTAGCTGCGCGGCGCGCCGTACCCGCGCACCGCGTAGTAGAGAACACCGGCTGAGGCGCCGCCTGCGACCCGCGAGGCGATGACCTGCGCGACCGTCGTCGAGTAGAACGGGATCAAGGGAAGCGTCAGCACCGCTGGGAGTGGCGGATAGACGACGCAGAAGCGGCCGCCGCCGCAGGACACGAGCTCGTTCAGCCACGAAGGCGCCTCGCCCAGCCACCAGCGCCCGTCGAGGGCCGCGGCGGCGAGGCGTCCGAAATAGTCGTAATCGGTCACAAGGCCAATCCCGGCGGCGAGATAGACCCCCGCCGCGATCGCCCCGATCCAGATCGCGGCCGCGCGGTCCGACACGCTCATCCGATATTGAACACGCTAACCTTGCGCGTCGGTGCCCGCACGACTCGACGGCTTGACCTTCTTTTTTCCCGCGCTCAACGAGGAGGACCACGTCGCCGCGGTCGTCGGCGACGCGCTCGCGGTCCTTCCCCGTTTCGCGGATGAGTTCGACGTCACGGTCATCGACGACGGCAGCACCGACCGCACCGGCACGATCGCGGATGACCTTGCCGCAAAGGATCCGCGCGTGCGGGTCATCCATCACGGCACGCGACGGGGGTACGGGGGCGCGGTCCGCTCGGGACTGCGCGCGGCAACGAAGCCATGGGTCTTCTACACAGACGGCGACCGGCAGTTCGATCTCACGGACCTCGAGCGACTCATCCGGGTCAGCGACGGCGTGGACGCGGTCGTCGGCTATCGCGAGAAGCGCGCCGATCCGCCCCGCCGGCTCTTCGTCGCCTGGGTGTACAACCGGACGATCCGGCTGCTCTTCGGAGGCGGGTGGCGCGATGTGGACTGCGCGTTCAAGCTCTTCCGGCGCAACGTTTTCACGCGCGTGCCGCTCGAGCGCATCCGGTCGAATGGCGCCTTCTTCTCACCTGAGCTGCTGATCACGCTGCGCCGGGCGGGCATCCGCATCCGTCAGGTGGGCGTTCGCCACTTCCCGCGCACCGCCGGCGAGGCCAAGGGCGCGCCGCCGCGCGTGATCCTCCGTGCCATCCGGGATCTCATCCGCCTGCGTGCTCGGCTCTGGCTTCGCCCGAACGACTAGCGGCGCTCGAGCCTCCAGATATCTTCGGGTCCCTCGCGGCGCCGGATGATGCGCGCGCGCCCTTGGTCGAGCAGCACGACGGCGGGCCGTGGAGCCTGGTTGTAATTGGACGCCATCGCGAGGCTGTACGCACCGACGCCGGGTATCGCCAGCACGTCGCCGTGGCGCGCGGCGGGCAGCCTCACCGAACGGATGAGCACGTCGCCGCTCTCGCAGAACCTGCCGGCCACCGCGACGTCCTCCGTCGCCGGAGCGTTCGCGCGCCCCGCGATCGCGGCGGTGTATTCCGCGCCGTAGAGCGCCGGCCGGATGTTGTCGCCCATCCCGCCGTCGACCGCCACGAAGGAGCGCACCCCCGGGACCCGTTTGGTGCCAACGACACGGTAGAGGGCGACCGCGGCGCGGCCGACGATGCCCCGCCCTGGCTCGACGTACATCGTCGCGCCACGCATAGGCCCGCCGTCTTCGCGGACCGGCTCGGCAACGGCGCGCGCGTAGTCGGCTAGGCCGACGACCTCGTCACTCGGACGCAACGGAACGGCGAGCCCTCCGCCCATCCCGAGCTCGGCGATCGGCGCGTGCGTCGCGGCGCGGACCTCGTTCGCGAAAGCGACGAGCGCCCGTGCCAGCTCGCGGTAAGGGCCCGCGTCCCGGACCTGCGCGCCGAGGTGCGCGTGGATGCCAACGAGCGAAAGGCCCTTGGTACGCGTGATCTCTCGCGCGTAGGCGAGCGCCTCGCCTGTCGATATCGGGACGCCGAACTTGCTGTCGAGCGTGCCGGTCTGAAGATGCGGATGCGTGTCCACCGCGATACCGGGCGACACGCGAAGCCATACCGGCTGCGGGCGCGCGCGCTTTTGTACAAGCGGACCCAGCCGCTCGATGTCGTGCGCGCCGTCGATCACGACGCGTCCGACGCGAGCGCGCAGCGCCCCGGCGAGCTCATCGTCGGGCTTCGCGTTCCCGTGCAGCTCCATCCGTGACGCTGGGAAGCCGGACCGGCGGGCGGCGAGCAGCTCCCCGAGCGAAGCGACGCTCGCATCGAGCCCCGCCCGCGTGATGACGGCGCCGACACCGATGAGCGGGCAGGCCTTCACCGAATACGCGACGCGCACCGGACGGTAGCGGAAGAAGGCATCCACGTACGCACGAATGTTGGTGCGCAGCGTCTCGGCGTCGTAGACGTAAAGCGGAGTCCCATGGCGGTCCGCGAGCTCGACGAGGTCCGCACCGCCGATCGCGATATGGCCATCGCGCCCGATGGCCGTGCGCTGCGGCCAGACCTTGCGATCGATCTCTATGAGCTTTGCGGCGGCTCGTCCGGCAGAGACTCGATGAACTCCTTGAACACGGCGAGCTCGTGGTCGTCGCTGGATTCGGCGGTGATCGCCGATCGATCCAGGACGCTCTCGCTAACGAGAATGCGTGCGGTGCAACGGACGGCGAGCGCGATCGCGTCGGACGGCCGGCAGTCGACCTCGATCTCGCGTTCGGCCACCTGAAGGAAGACGCTGCCGTGGAAGACTCCCCCGCCCGCGTCGTCGGCCACCAGGTCCTTGACCACAACTCGGGTGATCTCGGCGCCGATCTTCGTGAGCATGTCCACGATCAGATCGTGGGTGAGGGGACGCTCGCTCGTGATCCCGGCGATCTTGGTGGCGATGCTGTACGCCTGATCCGGTCCGATCCAGATCGGGAGAAGGCGTCGCACGCCTTCGGCTTGGAGGAGGACGACATGTTGATTCGTGAGCACATGGACCCGGACCGACTCGACCGTACACGGCACGAGCATCGTCACAAGCCTACCCGGTCGAAGGCCGCGTCAACCGTCGTGCGTACGGTTGACAGCTAGCCGAAACGAAATCGACCCGCCTCGCGACGCCGGCGGAAGAGAAGCAGTAGCAAGATGCCGGCGACGAAACCGAAGATGTGCGCGAAGTAGGCGATGTTGGATGTCGCTTGATGCGCGGTGAGGCGAAGTTCGGCGACCGCGTCGATCATCTGTAGCACGATGAAGAATCCAATGACGATGAGTGCGGGGAGCTGAACGATCGAGATGAAGAGTCCGAGGAAGATCAGCGTGGAGATGCGGGCCGCTGGATAGAGCACCAGGTACGCGCCCAGGACGCCGGCGATCGCGCCGGAGGCGCCGACCATGGGTTCGGGCTGAACGAGGCCCTGTCCGATCGCTGCGACGACCCCGCAGAGCAGATAAAAGACGAGATAGGGTCCGCTTCCGAGCCGGTCCTCGACGTTATCGCCGAAGATCCAGAGGTAGAGCATGTTGCCGATGATGTGAAGCCAACCACCGTGCATGAACATGTGGGTGAAGAGCGGGATGAACGTTTCCACGCCGATGTTGCGTTGCGCGATCGCGCCGACGAAGTCGGTCCAGTCGAACGAGTAGCGGTCGTAGAAGGCGGCGATCGCCGCCTGATCGCGCGCCAGCGAGAGGGTGTAGATCCACACCGCGATGTTGCCCGCGAGAATGAGCCGGTTCGCGATCGGCGTGCGCGACGTGGGATTCTGATCGCGAAGCGGGATCACGCGCGAAGCTCCGTCGCCACCACCTTCGAGCCGTGGATCGTGAAGATCGTGCGCGAGCCCTCCGAGACGTAGAAGCCCGTCGGCTCAGGCAGAGTGGGCGGCAGCGCGAAGCGTGCGAGCTCGCCTCCGTCGCGGGTCATCTGGATCACGCGCTTTCCGGACGCGTCGAGGAAGTAGATCGAACGCTGCACGTCGATGGCCTGCACCGCGGTCGGCTTCACCGGCTCGCCCTTCCAGCGCGGCACGAAGTCGGCCCGCGTCGCGGTGAATGATTGCGTCAGCCGGCGGAATCGCAGGATGTCACCCTGCGTCGTTACGATCCAGATGTCCTGGTCGATCGCCAATGACCGGGCCGTTCCGGCGGCGAGAGGCTCCGCGAGGTAGGCCTGCGCGCGACCGAAGTCCACGCCGTCCCGCGACTCGTGCTTCCAGACCTGGCCGCTGGCCGCGTCGAGGACGTAGAGGTTGGCGACGAATACCGCGAAGGCGTCGACGCTCTTCCAGTTGCTGGACTCCTCGGGCGTGACGTCCGCGATGCCGTTGCCCTCGGCCCGCCAGACGTGCTTCGCGTCATCGACGGAATAGAGCACCTCGCCCTGGCTCGCCACCAGCCGCGGCGCGCCCACGCCCTGCGTGTCCTTGGTGAGCACGGGCCCGACCTGGGTCGGATCGCCGAAGATCCGCCAGAGCCTGCCCGATCCGGGGTCCGCCGCGTACAGGCCATTCACGTTTCCAATGAGCGCGGTGGGCTTCGCCCCAGCCAAGATGTGTGCGAGGTCCACGACGACCCCGTTGATCTTGTCGTCCAGCGAGTCGAGCTGTTCGCGCAGCGTCGCGATGCGCCCTTGATCCGCGGCGGGCGAGCGTGCCGCCTCGTCGAGGGCTCTGCGCGCGTGATCGACTTTCTCGCGCGCGGACTCGACCTCCGGTGGCTTACGGTCGGCAAAACGCTCCGCGGACGAGATATCCGACTCGATGGACAGGATCGCGAGCTGGTAATCGCCGGTGACACGATTACCGGTGTAGTCCCGATACGCGAGCAGGCCGATCCCGCCGGCCACGATGAGGAGCAGCGCGGCAAGGATCGAGGCCGCGCGACGCTGTCTGCGCGAGCGCTCGCGCGCGGTGTCCGGCCGGCGCGGCAGAGGCGGAGCGCGTCTGGGCATCAGCTCGAAGCCGACCGCGACGGTCTTCCCCACGGCTCGAGTTGCCGGCGCTGCGGCCGCGCCTATCGCCTCGCCGATCCGCGGACGTTTTCGCCAGAGCGCGTCGACGCGCGAGCGAATGTTGTCGGCGATCACCACCTCGGTGGGGTCGGCGGACCGGGCCGGCTCCGGCAGAACGCGCGCGGCGCCGGCGGTCGCGGCGCTGATCTCGATAAACAGCGCGGCGGCGCTTCCAGTGACTCCGTCGGCCACCACGCGGTTGTGGATGTGTTCGGCCGCGGCCCGGGGATGCAGGGTCACCGCCGCGTTCTTCAGGGTCTCCGCGCCGAGGCCATCGGTGAGCGCTCCCGAAGCAAGGATGAGCGTGTCCCCGGGTTCGACGCTCTGCCGCCACACGTCGGGTAGCACGTCGGCCTCGCCACCGAGCGACGCGGCCTCGCGCGTCGTGGTGCGATGAACGAAGTCCGCGAGCTCGCCGGGCTCGTCACCCGGAAGGAAGAGGCGCGCGCGGCGAACGAGGAAGACCTGTGCGGCGCCGATGCGCGCCGCGTAGAGCTCGTTGTTCACGACGACCGCGCAGGCGCAGTGGAGTGTGATCCGACCGCGCTGATCGCGAAGCCGCTGCGCGGCGCGGCGGTTGGCTTGGCGGAGCGCCTTGCGCAGCGAGACTTCGATCCCCGCGGAGAGGTCGTAGTAGTACTCCTGGCGCGCCAGGTCCGCGACCTCCTTGGCGATGTCAGCACCCGTATTGGAGCCGTGCTGACGGGACACCTCGCAGAGAAAGTAGAAGCGGCCCTTCGTACGAAGCGTGGCGCCGAGCGTCGGCTCGCTCACGAGGATGACGTCGGGCGCTCCCGGACGAAGCTCGGCGGTCGAGCCGGTCTTCGTGACGATGCTCGCCTGTCGCACCGCTGGCGAGTTTAGGGACACGTTACGCGCGCGACGCCGGAACGGACCGGATCTTCGCGATGCCGCTGCGCGGTGCGCGTGTTGCCAGCCGCGAGACGAGCTCGTGTTCCCGAAGGCGGATCTCCGCCGCCCACTGCGCGGTCGGGACGGCCACGACCAGTGTCCCGCCATCCATGCGCAGCGCGGTGGTCCGCGCGGCGTCAGCGCCGATCACCGCCGACGCGACGCCCCTCCACTCGCGTACCGCGTCTGCCCGGGCGACGTCGCTATCAAGCCCGAGGGAGCGGAGGGCTCGTGCGAGCACCGCCGACAGCGGCCTCAGCGGACATCTCCCCGGACGACGGGGACGATGGTGGCCCGCTCGCGGAGATCCTCCGGGATGCTCGCGAGCACGGCCGCAGTCAGCATGGCCTGGGCTTCGGCCGGAAGGGCGTGGCAGAACGCTTCGCGCCGAGCGGCGTCGAGCTCCGAAAGCACGTCGTCGAGAAGGAAAACGGGGGGTTCCCCGGTACGTGCGCGGAGCCACGCTCCCTCCGCGAGCTTGAGGGCGAGGACCGCGGAGCGCTGTTCTCCCCGCGACGCAAATGTCGGCAGCGGCCGCTCCCCGGCCGCGACGGCGAGGTCCTCACGATGCGGGCCCACGAGCGTCGTCCCTTGCCAGCGTTCCCGGTCGCGCTTCTCGATGAGGAGCCGCCGGTAGCCCTCGGCGCGCTCGGCGGCGGTCGGGCCCTTCACCTGGCCGGCGTACGTGACGTCGGGAACCGGGTCCGCTCCCAGCGCGGCGGCCGCCGCGCGGAAGGCCGGCCGGAATTCCTCGACGGCAGCTTCTCGCCGGAGCGAGACCCGGGTCGCGAGCCGGAGGAGCTCGCTGTCCCAGAACGCGAGCTCGCTTTCCGGGATCGGCTCCTCGTCCCGGCCGGCCCGCAGCAGCGCGTTCCGCTGGACGAGGACGCGCGCGTACGCGCGTGTGTCCGCCCGGTGTTCCCTGTCGACCTGCGAGACCATCGCGTCGAGATAGCGCCGTCGTGCCGACGGGGCCGACGCCAGGAGCTCGACGTCCTCTGGAAAGAACGCCACAACGGCGAACGACCCGATGACGTCGTCCGCCCGCCGGGGCGCGCCCCCGGAGCTGTAGCGACGCGGCCGTCTGCGTGCGGCGACCTCAGGCGCGAACAGCGTGACCTCGAGACGCGCGCGTTCGTCCTTCCCCAGGCATGCGTCGACGATCACTCGAGCGAACGACGCACCCCACCGCACCATCTCGGCGTCATCGCCCGCGCGTGAGGACTCGCCGCGCGCCACGAGATGGATAGCCTCAAGGATGTTGGTCTTGCCGGCGCCGTTGGGCCCGACGAAGGCGGTGATCCCTGGGGCGAACAGGGCCTGCCTGCGCTCGTAACTCCGGAAGTCCTCGAGCAGAAGTGAAGCGACGTGCACGCGAGATCAGGCCGGGATGCGGAGAGGCATCACCACGTGCAGGTAGCTGTCGTCGCCCACGATGCGAACCACGCCCGGAGCGAGCGGTCCTCCGAGCTCGAGCGCGATCTCCGGAGCGGAGAGGCTGGAGAGCGCGTCGGCGACGAACCGCGAATTGAAGGCGATCGTCGTTGGCTGGCCCTCGACCGTGGCGTCGACACGACCGGTGTTGTCGCCCACCTCGGCGGCGTTCGCCGAGATGACGAGGGATGGTTCGTTCCCGGGGTCGACCTGGAACCGCAGCATGTTCGCGGCGTCACGCGCGAAGTACGAAGCAAGCCGCGTCGCCTTCAGCAGCTCCTCGCGCTGGGCGACGATCTTCGTGTTGCTCGTTGTGGGGATGACCTGCCGATAATTCGGGAATTGACCCTCGATGATCCGCGACACGAGATCGGCTTCGTCGGTGTGGAAGATGACCTGGCTTTTGTTCGGTGTGACCAGGATGTCGATGGTCGTCTCGTCACTATCACCGACGATCCGCGCGACCTCAAAGAGGCTCTTCGCCGGAATGATGACCTCGATCGGCGGATCGACCCGATCGAGGAGCCTGGCGTGACGCACCGAGAGCCGATAGGGGTCGGCCGCGGCCATCGTGATCATTTCCCCTGCGAACGTTGTCAGCACCCCGGTTAGTACCGGCCGGCTGTCATCGGTAGCCGCGACGAAAGCGACTTCACCAATCATCCGTCGCAGTGTCCCCTGGGCCATGCGCGTGGTTGGCTTGTCTGGAATCTGCGGGATGATCGGGAACTCCTCTGCATCCATTCCTTTGATGTTTGCCTCGTAGGGCCCGGATTTGATGTGCACGGTCTTCGTGCGGACGTTCAGAGAGAGCTCGACGTTGCCGGTCGGCAGCGAGTTCACGAAGTCGATGAAGAGCTTCGCCGGCACGGTGATGGCGCCTTCGTCCTCGACCTTCGCCGGCACCCAACAGTTGATGCCCACCTCAAGGTTCGTGGCGGTCAGACGAAGGCGCCCGGAATCCGTCCGTAGGAGCACGTTGCTCAGGATGGGTAAGCTCCCACGCGTCGAGACCCCACGTCCGACGATCCCCAGGCCGTGGGCGAGGTTCTCTTGTAGACAAGTGACCTTCACGGGACCCTCCCCGTCGTCCTTACCCAAAGATAGATACAACCAGTAGTGCTAGTAGTTGTGGTGTGGACTATGGGGCTTGTCGCACGGCTCGTGCGGCGGGCCACAGCGGAGGACCTGTGGATGGGCCGGGACAGAGCGTGGACGGCTGTTATGCCCACGTCACACGACACGACACACGTAGCGCAAGTGAACACGGAAATCGATCATCTGTCCACAAATCGAGGTCCTTATCCACAGGTCCGCACGTCTTATCCACACCTGGCGTATCGGCTGCGGGTGCCTGCTCCTACGTATCTGCCTGACCAGGACCCGCTAGAACCAGGCTCGCGCACGAGCGGAACCGGCGAGGAAGGTCACGAGTCCGCGTACAGCATCTCGCGAACAGCACCGACATCGCGACGGAAATCGTCGTTCTCGGCCATCTCTCGCTCGATCTTCTCGCACCCGTGTAACACCGTCGAATGGTCCCGGCCGCCGAGCGCTTCGCCGATCCGCATCAGCGGCGCCTCGGTCTCCTCACGCATCAAGTACATGGCGATCTGGCGCGGCAGGACGACCTGCTTGTCGCGGGCCTTTCCCTTGATCTGGTCGAGCGGGACACCGTAGTAGCGGGCGACGGTCTCGACGATCCGCTCTGGAGAGAGGCTCTTGCGATGCGGGTTGTAAAGGATGTTCTGGAGCATTTCCTGCGCGAGCTGGGTGGTGACGGGAATGGCGTTTAGCGACGCGTGTGCGACGATCCGCGTCAGCGCGCCCTCGAGCTCACGGATGTTCGAGACGATCCGCTGCGCGAGAAAGTCCACCACGGCGGGCGGGATGGCGATGTTCTGCGCTTCGGCCTTCGCGCGGAGGATCGCGATCCTGGTCTCGAGATCCGGCGCCGAGATGTCGGCGATCAGACCCCACTCGAAACGCGAACGCAGCCGATCTTCGAGCTGTGTGATCGCCTTCGGCGGCCGGTCGCTCGAAAGGACGATCTGCTTGCCTTCCTCGTGGATCGCGTTGAAGGTGTGAAAGAACTCTTCCTGCGTTCCCTCTTTGCCGGCGATGAACTGGATGTCGTCGATGAGCAGGACATCGATGCGCCGGTAGCGCTCGCGGAACTCTTCACCCTTCTGCGCCCGGATCGAGTTGATGAACTCGTTGGTGAACTTCTCGCTTGTCGCATAGGCGACGCGTTTCTTGGGGTGGCGCGCGAGCACCGCATGGCCGATCGCGTGCATGAGGTGGGTCTTGCCGAGGCCTGACCCGCCATACACGAAAAGCGGGTTGTAGCTGTGCCCGGGCCGCTCGGCGACCGAGAGCGCGGCCGCGTGCGCGAGACGGTTGTTCGAGCCGACGACGAAGGTCGAGAACGTGTAACGCTGATTGAGGAGCGCGCTCGCCGCCTCGCGCCGGTCTTGTGTGCTGGTCTGCTGCGATCCGCCACCCACCGCCGGGTGCGTCCCGAGGGTCGTTCCGCCCATCCGGCCGGCAAGCGGCGCCATCGCGGCGGAGGTCACGAAACGGACGTCCACGGTCCTACCCAGGAGATGCTGAAGGGTGGACCTTACCTGAGGACGGAACTTGCTCTCGAGCCACTCACGCGCGAAAGCGTTCGGAACTCCGATGAGGAAGACGTCGTCCTCCTCCGAGATGACCTGCGTCTCCTTGAACCAGGTGTCGTACTGCGCGCGCGACAACCCGACCTGCAGCTCGCCGAGGGCGGCCGTCCACAGCTGTTTGAGGTTCAACGGCTCCCCTTCTGTCTGCTCGTGCACTACGTCGCTCCCCACACGCACGTGATGCCGCACGCATCCGCGATCGCCACACCGAAGGGAAAGACCGCTCGAGGACCACGCTCTCTTGGAAGCCCGCGAACTATACCCCAAGGGTAGATGGCATCACGCTGCGCTATGCTGACACGTACATACAGGCACGCACCGATCACCGTGATCGTTTGTTCCTAACGGGAGAAGGGACTCGACCGTGAAGCGGACCTATCAGCCGAAGACCCGCCGTCGTTCCCGCGTGCACGGTTTTCGTGCGCGTATGCGGACCACAGGCGGACGCCGTGTGCTCGCCGCGCGCCGCGCGCGTGGCCGCAAGCGACTCACCGTCGTCTAGCGCGGCCGCGTTCGTGGACGCCGCGCGTCTGCGGCGGAACGCGGAGATCGCCGCGGTGTGGAGCGAAGGAATGAAACTCCAGCATCCGCTTTTCGCCGTGCGCGCTCGACCGAATGGGTTGTCGGCGATGCGCCTGGCCGTCTCCGCTCCGCGCGGCGTCGGCCGCGGCGTCGCGCGGAATCGCGCGCGTCGCCGCGTGCGCGAGGCATTCCGCACAGTCATCCGGGAGCTCGAGGAACGCGCCGGATGCGACCTGATCGTCGTCGCGCGGCCGGCGGTCGCGTCCGCGCCCCACGCCGACCTCCGCCAGGCCGCGGCCGCGGCGCTCGCGACGATCGCGACGCGATCGGCCGAGCGATGAAAGCTCTGGCCCTGGCGGCGCTCCGCTTTTACAAGGGCGCGGTCAGTCCCATGCTCCCAGCGGCCTGCCGCTATACACCGACGTGCTCGGAATACGCGATGGAGGCCGTCGAGCGCTACGGCGTCACGCGAGGTGGTTGGCTCGCGGCCAAACGCCTGGCCTCGTGCCATCCCTGGAGCCATGGCGGCTACGACCCCGTTCCCGAGCGCAGGGTGGGCTGATGCCGCCCATCGTCACCGAGCTCTGGAACGCCGTTCTCGTTCACCCGCTGATCAACCTCCTGGTTCTCGCCTATGACGGCGTTCATGACTTCGGTCTGGCCGTCGTCATCGTGACGGTGGCGATCCGTCTGGCCCTCTATCCGCTTTTCCGGGCCCAGGTGGTCTCGTCGCGGAAGATGCAGGAGCTCGCCCCGGCCCTGACCGACATCAAGAAGAAGTACGGCAACGATCGCGCGCGGGTGCAGCAGGAGCAGATGAAGCTCTACCAGGAGCGCGGCATCAACCCGGCCGCGGGGTGCTTGCCGATGCTCGTCTTCTTCCCGGTGCTGTTCGCGATGTACGCGGCCTTCCAGCAGGTCGGAGGCCTCAGCGGAAGCCACGCTCTCACGGTCCAGGAGCTTCGAGACCATGTCCTGTGGCCGTTCATACCGCCGCCTCCCGGTCTTGGCGATGGCGACGTCATCGATCTGACGGCGCACTGGATTCCGTGGGTGACGAGCCTTGCGCACCCCGACCACGCTTGGTTCAACCTCATCGGTCCGCTGCCGATCATCTCGGCGCTCCTGCAGCTCGTCGCCTCGGTCCAAGCGCTGCCGCGGAATCCTCCGCAGACCGACGATCCGACGCAGCGAACGATGCAGTCGATGACGTACTACCTGCCACTGATCACCGTCGTCTTCTTCAAGGACCTCGCGGCAGGCGTCTACCGCGGTGGATCCCGGCGCTCGATAACATCCCGACACCCGCCGATCGGGTAATGCGCGAGCGCGAACAAGCCGCTATCAAAGAGGCCGAGGCGGACATGAAGCTTGCGGACGGGGTCGGCGCACAGAAGCGCGAGACCAATGGGGGTCGGCGGCGCGGGAGGAGGAGGAAGCGATGAGCCCGCTTCGTGGGGAGGAGTTCACCGGGCGTTCGGTGGAAGAAGCGATCGAGCGAGGGCTGCGTTCACTTGGCAAGAAGCGGACCGATGTGGATATCGAGGTCCTTGAGAAGGGGAAACCGGCGAACGTGTTGGGCATCGGCGGCGAGGACGCGCGCGTGCTTCTCACGTTCCAGGAGGATGAATCCGTCCAGGAGCCGGAGCCGGTCGTCGACGAGGCGGAAGTGCCGCGTCGTCCGGATGCCCTCCGCGAGCGCGAGGACGAGCAGGAGGACGCGGCGTCTCCCGCGTTCGCTGAAGAGCTCGCCGCGGGTGCCGGGGTGCTCAAGGACCTGCTCGCTCTGATGGGCGTCGAGGCGGAGGTCGCTCTCGATGACCGCCCGCGGCATGAGGGCGTCGAGGTCCTCGGCACGGACCTGGGGGCGTTGATCGGCCGCGGTGGCGAGAACCTGGTCGCCCTTCAGCAGATCACTTCGGCCATCACCTCGCGTCGCGTCGGCCGGACGGTGCACATCCCCGTGGACATCGAGGGATACCGGCGCCGGCGGGAGGAGCAGCTGCGCGAGATCGCCCAACGGGTCGCGTCGCGCGTGCGCGCGACCGGGCAGGCGGTGACGCTCGAGCCGATGCTCGCCTACGAGCGGCGGATCGTGCACCTCGCCGTGCAGGACACGCCCGGAGTGAAGACCGAGTCCGTAGGCATCGATCCGAACCGGCGTGTCGTGATCAGCTCGACCGCGCCCGGTGCCCGCGGGCCGGCACCGTTCCGTCCGCCGCGCACCGGCGGCGGATTCCGGGGTGGGCCGCCGCCTAGCCGTTATGGCCCGCGGCGCGGCTTCGGACCGAGACCGGGTGGATACCGGCCGCGAACTGACTTCGGTCCGCCACGAGATCGCCCCTAAGGGGGTCTTCCGGATAACACCGCTCGCGCGCTAGCGTCTAGTTCCTCGGATGGAAGGCAACTGGGCACCCGCGCGCGTCCGCCGCAATTTCCGCATCGATACCTTCAGCGCCATCTGCGGTGGTGTGTACATCGCCGTGCTCGTCACTTTCATGCCCATCGTGGTCCGCCGGCTGGGTGGATCCACGACCGATGTCGCCATCGTGGTCGCGGCCCCGTTCGTGGGCCATCTGCTCTCCCCACTCTCGGCTTATCTGCTCCACGGGCTTCCGCTGGTGCGGGTGGTGGCGGGAACGGTCACGCTGGCACGGGCGACGTTCCTTGCTGGCGTCCTGGTCGCCGCGACACCGCTGATGCTCGCCATCACGACGGTGGCGTTCTTCGTGATCAGCGTCGCGAACATCGGCGCGTACACCGCGCTCATGCACGGCATCTACCCCGACCGCGAGCGAGCTCAGGCCATGGCGAACGTACGGATCGGCGCCGCGATCACCGGGATCGCCGCGGCCGCGGTGGCGGGGACGTTCATCGACGTGATCCCCGCATCGTGGGTGTTCGCCGCCGCGGCGCTCGTCGGCCTCCCGGGTGCGATCGCGTTCTTCTGGGTCCGCTACGACGGTACGCCGAAGCCTCCGGCGCGCCGGTCCCTCCCGGACATCGCCCGCGACGTGTGGTCCGATCACAAGTACCGGCGCCTTCTCCTGTCGTTCACCGTCTTCGGCATCGGCAATCTGATGAACGTCGCCGTGTACCCGATCCTGCTCGTCGATCACTTCAACGCGTCGAACTCGTTCATCGGGGCGATGACCGCCGTGTCGTCCGGGACGATGGTCGTGGCGTACATCATCTGGGGCCGCATGATCGACCGTGGCTCCTCGATCCGGTTGACCCTCGTAAACACCGTGGTCACGCTGCTCGTCCCGATCGGCTACATCGCCGCCGCTGACGTATGGCTCCTTATCCCCGTCGCGATCGTCGCCGGGATCGTCAACGCTGGTGGCGAGATCACGTTCTTCACCAACATCGTGCAGATCGCGCCCCGGGATCGGATCGGCGAGTACGCGACGGCTCAGTCACTGCTCATGGGCCTTCGCGGCACCGCCGCGCCCTTCATCGCAGCGGCGTTGCTCGGTGTGGCCGATCCGCGTGTCGTCCTGCTGATCGGCGTGGTCTTCATGACCGCGGGTTGCGCGATCATGGCCGGTGCGGTGCGCCTCATCGTCCCCACCGTGAGGCCTGTGCAACGCGTCGCCGCCGAGAGTCCCGCGGACTAGCTTCGGAGGGGCACGCCCTTCGCTCGCATCGCGCCGGCGAACCGATCCGCGATCAGCTGATAGCCGGCATCCGATGGATGGAAGCCGTCCGGCGCGACGGTCCCGGTCGAGACGACGTCGGCGCTCCCATTGAACAGATCGACTACGTAGACCCGCGTCGGGCTTCGTGCGGCGATCTCGGCGATGGCATCGTTGTACGCGGTGATCCGCGCGAGCAGGACGAGGCTGTCGACGCCGGCATAGACGGGGACCGCGCGAAGGTCGGGAACGTTGCCGACGAAGATCGCGGCGCCGGTGCGCTGTACGAGACCTTCGACGATCGCGCCCAGCGCCTCGGCATATGAGGCTCGATCGATCGTCGCGTTGAGATCGTTGACGGCGAGCCAGATCGTGACGACCGTCGGCCGCTGTGCGATCGCTCCAGGTAGCTGTTCGCGCCCGGCCTGCAGGGTGATCGACCCCGAGACGCCAAGGTTCACGTATCCGGACCCCGCGGGCAGGCGCGCGGCGATCCGCGCGGGCCATGAGCCTGTGGCCGGATCGGTCGCGCCGACCCCCACCGTGTCCGAGGCGCCGATCGCGACGTAGCGCACGGCGGGCGCGGCTGATGGAGCGGCTGAGGACGTCGGCGCCGTCGAGCCGGGCGCCGACACAGCCACCGGACTCGCCGATCGCTGCTGCGCCGGCGAAGACGAGCACGCCGCCAGGAGCGCGATACCCATCAGGATCACGAGGCCTCCCGGGTCCTTCATACCGGTACAATTGTGTTGCCCGAGAAAACCGGGCGTCCGATGACGGACACGGGGATGCGTGGTTTCGACAGGGCAGGCAGACGGACCGCCGCGAGCCGAGGAACGCCGTTCCTCCTCGTTAATCCGAACGGCAGGCAGACAACTGCCAACACTTCTTACGCTCTCGCTGCCTAGTCAGTGAGTCAAGTGAACCGACCTGGCGAGAACGGGGAGCCCGTCGGTGCGCGCCCCATTCCGCGAGAAAAAAATCGCCGACTACGCTCGTAGACGCGATCCGCGCGCAGGCCTTGGACGGGGAGTTCGACCCTCCCCCATCTCCACAGGACAAGGAGGCCGGCAGAGGGAGCCGCAGCTCGCTCTGGCCGGCCGACGAAGTTCTGGAAGGCGCGAAGCGCCTTACAGCGACGAACCAAGCGTCGCTGGAGCCGCGAAGCGGCTACGGAACGAGGCCGCGAAGGGCCTTACAGGGACGATCGAACCTCCACACCTTTGAAGCCGGCACGCCTGTCGCCTGCGGGATGATGCCGCTCGTGCCGGCCCTGGCGATCGCGTTCCTCCTCGCCGTGGCCGCCGCGGTGGGGGCGGTCATCCCGCCGTACCTCCGCTTCATGCGCCGGGAGCTCTCGCGTCCCGACGAGGTCGCGCGTGGCGCATCACGTTTGGGACTTGCCTTCTCCCGCTTCGACCCGGCATATCCGGGCTCGACCGCGTTCCGCCACCCCTTCGAGCTCTTCTCTCGAGGGATCGACCAGACCTGCGAAAACTTCATCAGCGGCTCGGTGGACGGGATCCCCGTTGTCGCCTTCGACTTCCTTTACATCGACCGCATCGACCACGACGGCGATCCCACCAACGACATGCGGTCAGCGCCGATCCGGTACTCGTGCGCCATCGCCACCGTCGCAGGGCATCGCCCTCACGTGGTCATCGAACCCAGAGACACGGCAATGTCGTCGCGGGCGGATGGCGAGCCGGTGCGACTCGAGTGGGGCGATTTCAACGCACGCTACCGGGTGATCTCACCCGAACGCGGCTTTGCCGCTGCGCTCCTCGATCTCGATCTCATGGCTTGGCTGGTCGATCGCGCGCCGCGCTTTCCGGTCACGTGGGAAGTGCAGCGCGGCGACGTCCTCTGCCGAACCCAGGGCTTGGAGCCGAATCGATTCCCAGAGCTCGTTCGTGCGCTGGCGCAATTCGCACGCCGGATCGGACCCGCAGCCTTCGGCTAAGGAAGCACAGAGTCGTCGTACGAAATGAACTCGAGCAGGCTTCCGTCCGGATCCCGGAAATACACGCTCGTGCCGCGCCCCCGCCGCCCGCCTCGAACCATCGGTCCCGCCTCGATCGCAACGGCGTGACTCCGTAAGTGCTCGATCGCGCCGGCGATCGGCCCGTCCCATTCGACGCACAGGTCGCTGTTGCCGGGCGTTACCGAGACGCGCGCCACCATCGCCGGCCGAACGCCCGGGCCGTGCACGTTGAGCTGTTGCTCGCCGATGCGGTAGGCGATGCGTCCATCGATCTCGACGATCTCGACACCGAGCACGTCGCGATAGAAGGCATTCGCGCGCGCGAAGTCGCTAACCGCGATCACGATGTGGTCGAGCTTCATCGCGGCGGACTCTAACCCGCCGAGCGGTCGAGCGAACAAGCCATCCCCAGCGGGAATACGTTCATCCCGGCTCGCGTTGCGCGGGCACGAGAAGCAACACGAGGGGAGGATCATTTCCATGACCTTCACCACGTTCGCCATCTCCACCGATCTCGCTCTCGCGCTCACACGCGCCGTCGTCGGTCTGGTGATCGCGGCTCACGGCGCGCAGAAGGTCCTCGGTATATGGGGCGGGCCGGGCCTTGCCGGTTGGACGCAAGGCATGACCCGCATGGGAATGCGGCCGCCGCTGTTCTGGGCATATGTTTCCGCGTTCGCGGAGCTCGCGGGTGGGCTCGCGTTCGCGCTCGGTTTCCTCGTCCCTGCGGTCGCCGCCGCGCTCACGATTCAGATGGCCGTGGCGATCGCGCGCGCCCACTGGACGAAAGGATTTTGGAACACGAAGGGCGGCATCGAATTTCCGTTCGCGCTCGGCGCGATTGCCGCGATCTGCGGAGTCGCGGACCCCGGTCCGTACTCGCTCGATCGCGTGGTCGGCATTCCGGCGTTTGGTGCGGCGGCATATGCACCCGTGCTGGTGATCGGGGTGATCGCGTATCTGCTCGGGTCGCGAGGGATCGCGGCCGAGGCCGCGAAGGTCAGCAGGGTCGCATAGCGAAACCCTCCGGGCCGCGCGAGTTGCGGCGGGTCGCGCGTGCCTCGGCCCCCCGGCTTTATCCTGTCGCCGACACTGGGGAGGCCGGTCGTGAAAGAAGCGCTCGGGCGGCTCGACGCGTTGATGAACCGGTTGGTCGAGGCAGACCAGACCGGGTCGGGCATCGACCCTCTGCACATCGCCAACGAGCTCGGCCAGATCCGCCAGTTGCTTGCGGAATCGCCGGCGGTCATTCCGGCGAAGGGCGGACAGAAGCATTTCCGCTGCGAGGCGTGCGGGACCGTGGTGCACGGGGCCGACGCGCCGGAACGCTGCCCCACGTGCGGCGGGACCAAGTTCTTCGCCGCGGACATCGAACAACCATTCGTGGAGTCCGGCGCCGGCTAGACCGCCCGCCCGGGCTTTCTGTAGCGAACGACACGCTCACGCCCGTTGTCCATGTGCTGCGGGTCCCTTATATTTCGGGTTCCGAACTATTTGGAGCATGATTTTCAATGCCTGCCACCTTGAGCGAGCGAGCGAGCCCGACCCGCAACGAAGAGCTAGAGCTCGCCGGCCTCCTTATGGCCACCCTGCCGCGGCTCGGCAAGTTCGCCGCAGCCGCGCACGAGCAGAGCTCCATCTCGGCCGGCCGGGCCGGCGTGATGTGGCAGCTGCGCGAGCGAGCTTTCCGCAGCGGCGATCTCGCGCAGCGCTGTGTGATGACCGCGCCGGCACTGACCGAGCTGGTGGACTCGCTCGAGCGCGATGGCCTCGCGCGACGCCTCGAGGATCCGAATGATCGGCGAGTCGTCCTCGTGGAGCTCACGCCGCGCGGGCGCCGCGAGCTCGATCGATTCCGTGACCACATGAGGGAGCGGGTGGCCCGTGTTCTTTCGAAGATGTCCGCCGAGAAACGCGCACACCTGCGATCGGCCCTAGCCGATCTGCACGACGCCATGGAAGCCATTACCAGGGAGACTGTCAATGCCCGCTGAGATGACACGAGACGCGCGGATCTTCGCGACCATTGGGGTCGGGCTCGCCCTGTTCCTGGCGGCGCTCGATCAGACGATCGTCGGGACGGCGTTACCTCGGATCGTCGCCGACCTCAACGGCCTCGACTACTTCGCGTGGGTCGCGACGGCGTATCTCGTAACGTCGACCACGCTCACGCCGATCGCCGGCAAGCTTGGCGATCTCTTCGGTCGCAAACCATTCGTTCTGGGCGGCATGATCGGCTTCGTCCTCGCCTCCGCCCTCTGCGGGCAGGCGCAGAACATGGCGGAGCTGATCGCCTTCCGCGCGGTACAGGGCGTCTTCGGCGGAGTGCTCTTTGCCAGCGTATTCGCGACCATCGGTGACCTCTACGCGCCGGCGGAGCGCGCGAAGCTGCAGGGCGTCTTCGCCGGGATTTTCGGTGTTGCTTCAGTCGTCGGTCCCGTTGTCGGTGGCTTCCTGACGGACAACCTCAGCTGGCGGTGGGTTTTCTACGTGAATGTGCCAGTCGGTGTCCTCGCGATCGCTGTGGTCTTCGTCACCCTTCCGGCCGTTGCGCACCAAGCCTCCTGGCGTGATATCGACTTCGCCGGGGCTTTCGCGCTGGCGGCGACCCTGGTCCCGCTGCTGATCGCTCTGTCCATTACCCAGAATCACGACCTCACGTCTCCGGAGGTGCTCAGCCTGCTCGGGGTCGCCGCGGTGATGGCGGTCATCTTCTTTCTCATCGAGCGGCGCAATCCGCATCCGGTGGTGCCGTTCGATCTCTGGAAGAATCCCACGTTCGCCGTGTCGACAGCGATCGGCTTCCTTCTCGGGTTCGCGATGTTCGGAGCGATCATCTTTGTGAGCCTCGTCTACCAGGGAGTGCTCGGTATCGCAGCGACGAACTCGGGGCTGCTCATCACTCCGCTCATGGTCGGCCTGATCACCGCGAGCGTGATCACCGGGCAGCTTATGGTCCGCATCAAGCGGTATCGCTATATCGGGACCGTCGGCGCCGTGATCCTGACGCTCGGCCTGGTGCTGCTCGCGCAGGTCACTGTCGGGACGCCCGAGATCGAGGTCGTGCGTGATCTGGTCCTGGTCGGGCTCGGCGTCGGTGTGGGCATGCCCCTGTACCTCAACGCGACGCAGAGCGCGGTGGCTGCTCAGTACCTCGGCGTGGTTTCCAGTCAGATCCAGTTCTGGCGCAACATCGGGAGCACCGTCGGCGTTGCTCTCCTTGGCTCCGTGCTCGGGCACGAGCTCTCACAAAAGATCGCGGCCGCCGTGCCGGCCCAGCTTGCGGGCGCCGTGTCCGCGAACACCGGTAACGCGCAGGCGATCTTCAGCCCCGATGCAATGCAGAAGATCCCAGCCCCCGTCCTCCTCGCGATCCGCGGCGCGCTCGCCTCGGCCCTCCACGATGTCTTCCTCATTGCGGCCGGCGTAGCCGCTCTGGCGGTGGTCGTTTCGCTCTTCCTCCAGGAGGTCCCGCTGCGGGGTCGGACCCAGCGTGCCCCGCGTCCCGAGGGAGAGACGGCGCCGGCCTTCGGAGCCTGATCGTGGGCGTCATCGAGGTCCGTGGCCTCGTAAAGAAATACGGCGACATCGAGGCGGTACGGGGCATCGACCTCCTCGTCGAGCCTGGCGAGGTCTTCGGGTTCCTCGGACCGAACGGAGCCGGGAAAACGACGACGATCAGCATCCTCTGTACGCTCCTCCGACCCACGGCGGGCGCAGCTCGCGTTGCCGGCCTCGACGTCGCGCGAGACCCGGGGGCCGTGCGCTCGCGGATCGGCCTGGTCTTTCAGGATCCGTCGCTCGACGACCAGCTGACGGCGCGCGAGAACCTCGAACTTCACGGCCGCATCTACGGGGTGCCGGGTGGGTTACGGCGGCTACGCATCGACGAGCTGCTCAACGTCGTCGAGCTGTCGGATCGAGCGAACTCGCTCGTCCGCACGTTCTCGGGCGGGATGAAGCGTCGGCTCGAGATCGCCCGCGGGGTGCTCCACCACCCCGAGATCCTGTTCCTCGACGAGCCGACCCTCGGACTCGACCCGCAGACGCGGAAGCACATCTGGGACTACTTGAACGAGCTGCGGCGCCGCGAGGGCGTAACGCTCTTCATGACCACGCACTACATGGACGAGGCGGAGTTCTGTGATCGGATCGCGATCATCGACCAGGGTCGGATCGTCGCCCTGGGAACGCCCACCGAGCTCAAGGGCCGTATTGGCGGTGATCTGATCACGCTGCAGGTGTCCGACGTTCCCGCGGCCGCCCGGGAGGTCGAGCAGCGGTTCGGCATAGCTCCGCTCGCCGCCAATGGCTCGCTCCGGATCGAGGTGCCCGACGGCGCCTCGTTCCTGCCACGCCTGGTGCGCGAGCTCCCGATGCGTATCGATTCCGTCTCGCTCAGCCGGCCCAGCCTCGACGACGTTTTCCTGAAGCTCACCGGGCATGCGATACGCGCTGAAGGTGCGAGCGGAAACGAGATGATGCGCAACATGGGCCGGATATGGAGCGGGGGACGGCGGCGATGACGACGACGGCCCAGCGCACTCCGGCGGTGGCCGCGCCGTTTCGCGGCGTGAGCGGAGGTCTGCTCGGCGCGATCTACATCGTGTGGTGGCGAGACCTCCTACGGTACTGGCGGGATCGCGCCCGAGTCGCCGCATCGCTGGCGCAGCCGCTTCTCTACCTCATCATCTTCGGGACCGGCCTTGCGTCGTCACTCGGCGGCGGCTTTGCCGCGGGAACCGGGATCGGCTACACGCAGTTCATCTTCCCCGGCGTGATCAGCATGTCGGTGCTGTTCACGTCGATCTTCGGCGCGATGTCGATCGTGTGGGACCGTGAGTTTGGATTCATGCGCGAGCTCCTCGTCGCGCCGATCGATCGATCGGCGATCGCCATCGGCAAGACGCTCGGCGGCGCGACGCAGGCGATGATCCAGGGCCTCATCCTGCTGGTCCTTGCGCCGTTCGTCGGGGTGACGCTCGACGTCTTGACCGTTGTCGAGGTGGTCGTCCTCGTCTTCGTGCTCTCGTTCGGTCTCTCGGCGATGGGCGTCGCCCTCGCGTCGGCGATGCGGTCGATGCAGGGCTTCCAGGTGGTGATGAACTTCTTGATGATGCCGATGTTCTTTCTCTCCGGCGCCCTGTTCCCGCTCGTTGGCCTTCCCGGATGGATGACGGTTCTCACGCGTTTGAACCCGGCGTCGTATGGCATCGACCCCATCCGCCGCGTGCTCCTGGGAGCGTCCGGTTTCCCGGCCGAGCGCCTGGCCATCACGATCTCTGACCAGACCCTGCCGATCCCGCTCGAGGCCGGGATCGTCCTGGCGTTCGGCCTGGTGATGCTGACGATCGCCGTGCGAAACTTCGCCAAGCGCGACTAGGTCGCTAACCGCGGCCGACGCGTCTCCGGATGGCAACATCCATCTCGCGCGCGGCCTCGCGCTCCTTGATGATCTGCCGTTTGTCATACCGCTTGCGGCCCCGCGCGATTCCGAGCTCGACCTTCGCGCGGCCATTCTTGGTGTACATCCGCAGTGGCACCAGGGTGTAGCCCTTCTGCGCGATGGTCCCCACGAGCTGGCCGATCTCGTCCTTGTGCAAGAGGAGCTTTCGCGGCCGAAGGGGATCGTGATTCGTATACGCGGAGTTCGCCCACGGAGCGATGTGCACGTTCCGCAGCCAGACCTCGCCGCGCTCGACGCGCGCGTAGCCGTCGCGCAGGTTCGCATGGCCGGCGCGGAGGGATTTGATCTCGGTCCCGCGCAGGGCGATGCCCGCCTCGACGCGTCGCTCGATGTCGTAATCGAAGCGCGCCTTGCGATTGTCGGCGAGGAGGGTTTCGCGCTGCTCGGCGGGGGCGGTTTCGGTCTTACGGGGTGGCATGTGACGGGAGACTAGGGTGAAGAAACCAAGAGCGGCGGCATTGCTGCCGCCGCTCCTTGTTGCCGGGGTCACCAAAGACCCGAGGCTTTAGCTTGCGATCACCTCAGTTGGATGCATTCCGAAAGGCTGAAGTGAGCCGGCCTGGGTCTTTAGATTCCCACTGGCATCGCCCACTCCACATCACCTCCTTTCTTTCGCTCCTGATGCTCACACGACCGCCGGAAGCCGTCAACGTAAGCGCCGTCGCACTTACAGATAGAGGGAAATCGCCGATAAGCGCGCCGAAAAACGTGAGGGAGGCGGATTCACTCCGCCGACCGAACAACCACCAGCCTTGAGCCCGCGGCGAGGCGACGCGGCTAGGCCGCGGAGACGAGCTGCTTGATCAGGGTAGGTAGATGCGTGGATTGACAGCGCGCCCGTTCATGATCGTCATGAAGTGCAGGTGAGGTCCGGTGGTGAATCCGGTCATGCCGACGTAGCCGATGATCTGACCTGCGGACACGATCTGTCCGACCCGCACGATCGGCCAGCGAGCATCGTCGAGGTGCCCGTAGAGCGTCGAGAAGTTGTCGCCATGCGCGATGATCACGACGACCGCGGTATCGCCGTAGGCGAGATACGGGCGTCCCACGGTGACCACCTTGCCGAGCGAAGCGGCACGGATGGGCGTGAACTTCGGTGCCGCGATGTCGATGCCGTTGTGGAATCCACCCCAACGCGGACCGAACGGCGACGTCTGCGGACCGATGAGGGGCCACATCGCGAGCTTCGATCCCGTGAACGCTCCGCAGCCGCATCCGCCGGCCGCGGCCGCGGCCAGCATCTCGTATCTGGCCTCGGCGTCGTTGAGCTGGCGCTGGAGCTCGGCGGTCTGACCCTTCGACTGGGCAGCCTGTCCCTGGGCGGTCTGCTTATTCGTGGCGGCGGACGCGCGCGCACCCGCCTGCTGCTCGATCGCGGTCTGGGCGTCGGCGACGAGTTTGTCGTAGCGCGCTTTCTCGGCGGCGAGGAGCCTCCGCTGGGTCGTGATCTGATCGCCTAGGCCGAGGATCTCCTTCTCTTTCGTCGACGCCTCGTCCTGCTTTACCTGCGTGTCGGCGCGGAGCCCGCGAATCTCACTCGCGAGCTGCACGTCCTGGCGGTTGATGAAGATCATCGCCTGCAGGCGGTTCGCAAACTCGGTGAGCGACGAGGACGAGAGGAGCATCTCGAGCGGGCTGACCAACGCCTGCCGGTATGTGGTTCGCAGGTGACGCGCGTACAGATCCTCGCGTGTCGCGAGCTGCTTGGTCTCCTCGGCGGCCTGTGCGGTCAGCGAGTCCGCGAGCGCACGGGTCTCATCAAGCTGGAACGTCACGAGCGCGAGCTGCTCTTCGGCGATCTGGATCTCGTAGAAGAGCTCCTCGGCCGCGGACTCCGCCGCATCCTGCTTCGCGGCGAGCTCCGCGATCCGCACGTTGGTCTGGCTGATGACCGCCTGGAACGTGTTGGCCGCGGCCTGGTACCGCTCGGTGTTGGCGCGCGAGGTCTGGACTGCGCGTTCGAGCTCTTGCTTGCGCTTGAGCGCTTCATTGAGCGGGTCGTCGGCGGAAGCGGGCTGGCTCCCGGCCAGAAGGGCACCGAGAACCAGCGCGATGGTCATCGCGCGGCCGGTACGCATCCTCCATACCCCACCTCCCCGAGCGGTATGCCGGGGAGTTCCCATGTCGGGGGCATCGTCGCACCGCGAGGAGTCGCGGGTCAAGGCGCGCCTTGGTCTCATTTCGCCAGATGCGCTCGTACGGAGAGCATCGCGCCGCCGCCTCCGACCGCCAGGGCCAGGGCGAAGACACTGCCGACGAGCTGCCACAGGAACGCGGAGCCGAACGAGAGCGGGACGATCTCGAGGAAGCCGACGAGCGCGTTCGTCACAGGCCCAGCGGCGAGGACGACCACGGTGAGGGCGGCAGTCGCGCCCAGCGCGCCGACGAGCATGCCCTCGAGAATGAAAGGCCAGCGAACGAACCAGTCGGTGGCGCCGACGAGCTTCATGATCTCAATCTCGTCGCGCCGCGCGTGGACGGCGATGCGGATCGTATTCACGATCACGAAGAGCGCGACGACGAGCATCATCGCGAGCACCGCGACACCGCCGAAGGAGAGAACGCGTGTGATCGTGAGAAGCTTGTCGACAACCGACGGATTGTCGACGACCTCGTACACGACGCCTCCGTCGACCTCCTCGCGCAGCGTCGCGCCGATCCGCGGGGCGTCCTGCGCGTTCAGGAGCTTGATCTCGAGCGAGGCCGGCAACGGGTTCGAGGAGATGTCGACGATCTGGATGTCGGGCTGCCGCGAGGCGATCTCCACGAGGCGCGCCATCGCCTGTTCCTTGGTGATGTAGTCGACGCGCGAGACGGCCGGGTCGGCTTCGATGCGCGCCCGAAGCGCGAGGACGTCGGACACTTTCGCGTCGTCCTCCAGGAAGAGCGCCAGCTCCACCTTCGATTCGAGCACGCCCACCGCAGCCTGCAGCCCGCGATCGGTCGCGAGGAAGAACGCGAAGAGCAGAAGCATCAGGCCGACGGTGAACGTGGATGCGAGGCTCATGACGGGGTTCCGCCAGAAGCCCTGCCAGGCCGCGCCGAGCACATATGCAACGCGCTTCATGCCGCGTACAGCCCTTCGCGCTCGTCGCGCACGACCATGCCCCGGTCGAGGTGCACGACCCGTCGGCGGAGCGCGTTGACGATCTCGGCGTTGTGCGTCGCCATGACCAGGGTCGTGCCGAGCTCGTTCACGCGAATGAGGAGCTTGATGATCTCCCAGCTCGTCACGGGGTCGAGGTTCCCGGTCGGCTCGTCCGCGATAAGGATCTTCGGCCGGTTGACGAGCGCGCGCGCGATCGCGACGCGCTGCTGCTCGCCACCCGAGAGCTGATCGGGAAAGTGATCGCGCCGCTGCGCGAGTCCGACAAGCGAAAGCGCGCGCTCGGTCTCCTCACGTGCCTCCTCTTCGGAATGACCCGTGACCAAAAGGGCGAAGCCGACGTTCTCGGCGACCGTCCGTCGCGGAAGGAGCTTGAAGTCCTGGAAGACCACGCCGACGCGGCGGCGCAGCTTGGGCACCGCGGACCGACGCATTCGCACGACGTCCTGCCCGTCGACCCACACACGACCGCTCGAGGGGAGCTCGTCGCGGATCAGCAAGCGGATGAGGGTCGACTTTCCCGCCCCCGACGAACCGACGAGGAACACGAAGTCGCCCGACTCGATCCGAAGGTCCACGTCGCGCAGCGCGTCGGTCCCGTTGGGGTACCGCTTGCTGACGTCGTCGAGCGTGATCAGTTCGTTGCCCCTCCCATTCGCACGCGGCGACACCATAACGGGGCGCACCCGTTCAGGACAACGTCAGTTTGGTCGAAAAAGGTACTGGCAGGGGCACGAATGAGCGTTCAGCGGACGGGCATGCACCCTGTTTGCGACCCGCCTGGGCGTGTGCTGGTTGCTTCCCGCGCGGTTACTTGGGCAGGTCGAGCTGAGTCTGGGCCGGCCGAGTCGGGGTGAACGTAGCGATCGTGGCGATCTTTGCCTCTCCGACCGCCATCACCTTGACGCCCATGGTCGCCCGGCCAAGCACGCGGACCTGCTCGAGAGGCGTGCGGATCACGACGCCGGTGGACGTGATGAGGAGGATCTCCTGGATGCCCTCGTCGACGACCTGGATTGCCGCGACGTTGCCTGTCTTCGGCGAGAGCGCGGCGAGGATCACCCCCTGCCCGCCCCGGCCCTGGGTCGGGAAATCCTCGACCGCGGTCCGCTTCCCGAACCCGTTCTCCGTGACGGACAGGACCTCGGTCCGCGGACGGGCGATGCCCATCCCGACGACCTCGTCGCCTTTGCCCAGGCGGATGCCGGTGACGCCTTGGGTCTGGCGGCCCATCGGGCGCGCGTCGGTGGCTTTGAAGGTGATGGCCTTTCCTTTGCGCGTCGCCAGCACGATGCGGTCGCGCGCCATGCACTGCGCGACCCAGGCGAGCTCGTCGCCCTTCCGCAGGGCGATGGCGATGAGGCCGGCGCGGCGGACGTTCGCGTACTCGGAAAGCTCCGTCTTCTTCACGAATCCTTTGCGCGTCGCCATGACCAGGTGCTCGGCCGTCGTACCGTCGCGGATCGCGACGAGCGCCGAGACACGCTCGCCGGCCTGCATCGCCTCGAGGATGTTCTGGATCGGCGTGCCCTTGGCGGTGCGGCTCGCGTCCGGCAGCTCGAAGACCTTGACCGCGAAGACGCGGCCACGATCGGTGAAGACATACAGACGGTCGTGAGTGCGGGCCACGACCAGATGCTCGACGTCATCCTCGTCGCGCGTGGCCATGCCGATGACTCCGCGCCCGCCTCGGTGCTGCGCGCGGTAGGTCGACAGCGGGATGCGCTTGACATAGTTCCGACTCGAGACGGTGATGACCACGTCCTCATCGGCGACGAGCTCCTCCGCGGAGAGCTGGCGCGGAGTGTCGTCGACGATCTCGGTGCGCCGATCGTCACCGTACTTGGTCGCGAGCTCGTCAAGGTCCGACTTGATCAGGAACAGCACCTTCCGCGGGTTCGCGAGGATCGACTCGAGCTCGGAGATGAGCTTGATCGTCTCGCGGTAGTCGTCGTCGAGCTTCGTGCGCTCGAGAGCTGACAGCCGGCGGAGCTGCATCTCGAGGATCGCCTTCGCCTGGGCTTCGGAGAGGCCAAACCCCTCGCGCAGCTTGCCGACGAGCAGCACTTCCAGACCCTTGTGCGCGCGAATCAGCTTGATGATCTCGTCGATGTGGTCGTGGGCGATCTTGAGGCCCTCGAGGATGTGCGCGCGCTCCTTCGCCTTCGTCAGGTCGTGCTCGGTACGGCGCCGGATCACCTCGCGGCGGTGATCCACGTGATGCTGAAGGATCTCCTTCAGGGACAGCGTCCGCGGGTGCCGCTGGACGAGGGCGAGCATGTTGAGGTTGAACGCGGACTGCATGGCGGTGTGCTTGTACAGGTTGTTCAGAACCAGGGTGGGATCGTCGTCGCGCTTGATCTCGATGACGATGCGCATGCCCTCGCGGTCGCTCTCATCGCGGATGTCGGAGATCCCGGCGAGGCGCTTGTTCTGCACGAGCTCCGCGATCTTCTCGATGAGCGAAGCCTTGTTCACGGCGTAGGGCAGCTCGGTGACGATGATCGCGTCGCGGTTGCCCCGAAGCTGCTCGTTGTGTGCTTTTGCTCGGCCGATCACGCGGCCGCGACCCTGGGCGTAGGCCCGGCGGATCGCGTCCACGCGCT
>WNGI01001617.1_pt1 | contig 38543 bp, 34 predicted proteins | sample 5400621 | NCBI WGS metagenome assembly WNGI01 (sample SAMN13153374, study PRJNA577476) | soil metagenome | isolation source: 20 cm soil or saprolite under Garry oak tree replicate 1 | place: USA:California | collected 2016-06-15
ACCCCCTTTCGCGTACGGTACTCTCATGCGACCGTTCGCCCGATGAAAACGTGCCTCGTCTGCGTCACCCTCGCGACGGTCCTGGCATGCCAGCCCGTCGATCGCCGCCGTTCGTCGCCCCAAGCGTCGGAGACCACTGACACGACGGCGGCCATCGCCGCGCCGACCTCGCAACCGCAGGTCCCCCAGCCGGTCACTTCGACGTCTGGGGGGGGCGGGGGGGCGACGAAGGTAGGAACTGTCGTCGGGTTTCTCGCGCCCGAATCGGTGCTGTCTGATTCCGCCCAGGACATCTACCTCGTCTCCAACATCAACGGCGGCCCGCTGACGAAAGACAACAACGGCTTCATCAGCCGGGTGCGGCCCGATGGCGCGATCGAGGTGCTGAAGTTCATCGAGGGCGGCCGGGGCGGCGTGACCCTCAACGCGCCCAAGGGCCTCGCGGAGCTCGGCGACACGTTGTGGGTGGCGGACATCGACGTCGTGCGTGCATTCAACGCGCGCACGGGCGTCCCCCTGGACAGCGTGAAGCTCGACAGCCTGGGGGCGGTGTTCCTCAATGATCTCGCAATCGCACCCAACGGCGCGATCTACGTGACCGATACCGGAATCCGGTTCGACGACGTCGGCAACATTCTCCACCCGGGGCCGGATCGCGTGTTCCGGATCGGGCCGGATCGCAAGGTCACCGTGGCCGTGCGCGGCGACACGCTCGGCCGGCCGAACGGCATCACGCTCGACGCCGCGGGTCGCCGCTTCATCATCGTGCAGTACGGCGGCAAGGCGGTGATGGCATGGAAGCCGGGCGACCGCGCGCCGAGCGTCGTCGCGCGAGGTGTCGGCGGATACGATGGCGTGGAGATCGTAGGCGGCAAGATCGTCGTGTCGAGCTGGACCGACTCCTCGATCACGCGGTTCGACAGCACGCAAGGCACGAAGATCATCAGCGGCGTGCCGAGCCCGGCGGACATCGGGTATGACGGAAAACGAAACCGTCTGCTCGTGCCGATTCTTACCGGGAATCGCGTGGAGATTTGGCAGCTCAAATAGGGTCGCGACAAGGCGCGCTAGTTGAGCGCAAACGGAACAGTCAGTCACGCCATCTTGATGACGTGCATCACGCCGCGCCGGGCTGCCCGCGCGGCGTGCGTTACTTCGACCGCGATCCGGGGTTCTTGTAGAGACAACCAAACGAGGTCGCGATGCGCGAATCCTCCCTTGAGAGTCTTTACCAGCGCCGCTGCGTGTTGCTGAACCAGCTGAGCGCTGCGCTCGGCGGTCGCGTGGTCGCGTTGTGGCGCGTCGCACGCGGCGGGCTGGCCATGACGGAAGCCGTCAGCCGGCCACAACCGCCCGGGGGTGCGGTCGAGTTCGACCTCGGCGGCATCCTGCGCCGCTGGGGTCGAGTGGCGCTCCCCCAAAGTCTGTGGGTCGGCTGTCGCGTCGGCGACGATCGCTGGCACGTGGCGGCCGTCCGTGGTGACCCACCGCCGCCCCCGCCGGCCGGCCTGGAGCGCCGCAGCCCCGAGCGGCTCGTCGTAGAGCTCGGCGGCCTGTGCCTGGGTGCTCATGAGCGGGCCTGGATGGCCGTCGATCAAGCCACGGTCTATCTCTGTTCCGCGCTCGACCTGCTCGAGACGTGCCTGGGACGCATCCGCACGACGGACGGGCTTTCAGCCCATGGCCGCGCCCACATTCTCGCCGACCTGGCCGGCGTCGCCGACGTGCTCAACGATGCGCTGCGGGCCTAGATCGCCGGCTCCTGCTGCGTGAGACAGTGAATCGTGCCGAGGCCCCAGACGAGATCGCCGGCGTGAACGCCGACCACCGGACGATCACGGAACAGGTCTGAAAGAATGCCCAGCGCGATTCGGTCCTTGGGATCGTTGAACGTGGGGACGAGCACCGCGGCATTGGCGACGTAGAAGTTGGCGTAGCTCGCTGGTAGGCGAACGCCATCGAAGTACAGCGGGGCGGGCATGGGGAGATCCACGATCTCGATGCTCGCCCCGCGTTCCAGATGCATCCCCTGCAGGCGTTCCCTGTTCTCCCGCAGCGGCTTGTAGTTCTCGTCCTGCGGGTTGTCCTCACGACACAGCACGACCGTGGTCGGGTTCACGAAGCGGCATAGATCATCCACGTGTCCATGGGTGTCGTCGCCGGCGATCCCCTTCCCGAGCCACAGCGTGTTCGTGATGCCGAGTGTCTCGCGAAATACGTTTTCGATCTCGTAGCGCGACAGGCCCGGATTGCGCGTCTGCACGACTGGATCGAGCAGACACTCCTCGGTCGTCAGCAGCGTCCCGCGCCCGTTGACGTCGATGCTGCCACCCTCGAGCACGATCCTGCCATCGGTCAGCGGGAGCTTGAGCTTTTTCGCCGCGCGCTCGGGAATCTGCGCGTCCTTCTTCCAGTCTTTGTACTTCGCCCACGCATTGAAGTGAAATCGCACGATGGCGAGCGCGGAATCCCTGCGAACGAAGATCGGCCCGAAATCGCGCGTCCAGCCACGGTTCGTGGGAAAGCGGAGAAAATCGACACGCGCGCGATCGACACCAACTTTTTTCAGGACTCGCGTTGCCTGCGTTTCGTGCGCGGCCGAGTTGACGAGAATGCGGACGACCTCGCCCGGCGCGAGCGTGCGTACGATTTCGCCGTAGACCCATGGAATCGGAGGAAATTTGCCTGGCCAGTCGCTGGTGTTATGCGGCCAGCCGAGCCAGGTCGCCGCGTGGGGTTCCCACTCGGCGGGCATGCGGAGCGCGCTAATCGGTCAGAAACCGGTGCTGAATGCCGCTGTACGCATCCGTGCGCCGGTCGCGCAAAAATGGCCAGTGGCGGCGCACCTCTTCCACGCGCGTGAGATCCACGTCGGCCAGGACGAGGGCCTCGCCCTCGGCGGCTTCCGATACCACGACACCGAACGGATCGCACACGAACGAGTGCCCCCAGAACTGGATCCCCTCTCCCTGGCCGCCGAGCCGCTCGAGCCCGACGCGGTTCACCGCGGCGACCCAGCAGCCGTTGGCGATGGCGTGGCTCCGCTGGATCGTCTTCCAGGCGTCGAGCTGCTGCTCGCCGTCCTTCTCCTTCTCGGCCGGATGCCAGCCGATGGCCGTCGGATACAGCAGGATGTTCGCGCCCTGCAGCGCGGTGAGGCGTGCGCCTTCGGGATACCACTGGTCCCAGCAGACCAGCGTCCCGATCGGGCCGACCTTGGTATCGAACACGCGGAATCCCAGATCTCCGGGGGTGAAATAGAACTTCTCGTAGTACGCGGGATCATCGGGGATGTGCATCTTGCGATAGATCCCCTTGACCTTCCCGTCGGCGTCGAGCACAGCGGCGGTGTTGTGATACAACCCGGCGGCGCGGCGCTCGAACAGCGACGCCACGATTACGACGCCGTTCTCCTTCGCAATCTTGCCGAGCGTTTCCGTGGTCGGACCGGGGACCGCTTCGGCGAGATCGAATAGGGCGTGGTCCTCCCGCTGGCCGATGTAGAGCGTACGGAACAGCTCCGGCAAACAGACCAGCGTCGCGCCCTGCTCGGCGGCCTCGCGAATTCGCACGACCGCCTTCGCGAGGTTCGCTGCGGGATCGTCACTCATGCTCATTTGGACGAGCCCGAGCTTGAACTTCGACGGCAGGGGGGGCGTCATGGTGGGGAAGGCTACCACGATTGTTCGCAGGCTGAAACCCCGGGGGCGACGCCCCGGGGTCAGCCCACGCGAGCTATCTCAGAACGCTTTGCTCGCCGACAGCACGAACCTCGGCACCGCGCGCAACAGGGCGACCAAACGACTCGACGACCACGCTGCCACCGAGGGATCCTCCCGAACCTGCCAGGGTGCCCAGATCCGTGCCGAGATACGCCTCTTCGCCATGCTGGCTCAGATCGAGTCCGGCGTTCTCCTCCGCCAGGTCTGCCCGCGCGCCGATCGTAGCTTGCACGAGAGCAAGAATGCCCAGCGTGCCGAGCGCGGCGATGGCGACCGTAGCAACAATAGCGAGCAGCTGAACTCCCATCTGCCCGGCATTCCCCGCAAGCAGGCCGTCGCCGCCGGCGGGGTTCACGAGTTTCGTGGCGAACACGCCGGTCAACAGGGCGCCCGCGATTCCGGCCATGCCGTGGCAGGAGAACACGTCGAGCGCGTCGTCGAGCTTCGTGCGGGACCGAATCTGGATAGCCGTATAGCTGACGCCGGCCGCGAGCACACCGATCGCGAGCCCGGCCAACGGGGTTACGTATCCAGCGGCCGGCGTGATGCCGACGAGACCGACGACGAGACCGGTTGCCGCGCCGACCGCCGTGACCTTGCCGGTGCGTATCAGGTCGAGCCCCGCCCAAGTGACGAGGGCCGCGGCCGCTGCGGTATTCGTGTTCACGAACGCGAGCGCCGCGAGCCCGTTCGCCGCGAGTGCCGAGCCGGCATTGAAGCCGAACCAGCCAAACCAGAGCAGGCCGGCGCCGAGCAGTACCAGCGGGACGTTGTGCGGTGCAATGGGAACACGGCGGTAATCGCGCCGTGGCCCGAGGAACCATGCGGCGACGAGCGCGGACACACCGGCGCTGATATGGACGACGGTGCCGCCCGCGAAGTCCAGCGCACCACGCTTCAGCAGCCACCCACCGGAGCCCCACACCCAGTGCGCCAGCGGGTCGTAGATCAACGTCGCCCAGAGGATCAGGAACACGACGTAACCTCGGAAGCGCATCCGCTCCACGATCGCGCCTGAAATGAGCGCGGGGGTGATGATTGCGAACATTCCCTGAAACATCGCGTGCGCCTGCAGCGGGATCGTCCCCGAATACGTCGGATTGGGGTCGAGCCCTACATGATTCAGACCAAACCACGACAGGCCGCCAAACCACGGGTTGCCTGGACCGAACGCGATGGAATATCCGAACAGCATCCATTGCACGCCGATCACACCGAGCGCGACTACGCTCATCATCATCGTATTCAGTGCGTTCTTGGGGCGCACGAGGCCCCCGTAAAAGAACGCGAGGCCCACGGTCATCAGGAGCACAAGCGCGCTCGAAACCAATACCCAGGCAGTATCCCCCGCGGAGATCGTGCCCTGGGTCACGCGGCACCTCCAATACCTGCAGCGTTAATCGCCGCGCGTTGGATCGCGTCGGCATTGACGGCGGTCAGCGCGGCGTTGTCCACCTCACCGGTGCGAATGCGGATCACTCGCTCGATCGGCTGTATGAAGATCTTTCCGTCGCCCACTTCGCCCGTGCGCGCCGCGGAGAGAATCGCCTTCACACACGGTTCGACGAACGGCTCGGAGCAAACCATTTCGATTTTGACCTTCTCCTGGAATTCCATCACGAGCGCCGTGCCGCGATACTGCTCGAACCGCTCGTGCTCACCGCCGTGCCCGCTGACGCGGCTCAGTGTGATGCCGGTGACGCCGGCGCGAAACAGCGCCGCTTTGACCTCAGCGACACGATCGGGGCGAACGATTGTCGTGATGAGCTTCATGCTCGGCTCTCCGTCGATTGGAGTTGAACCACGGGGGACACGGATTCGATCACCGCCGGTGGAGGCGGCGCGACCTTGCGGAAGAGTCCGCGGGACGCTTCCCACTGCCCGAGAATCAGGCGCGCGCGCGCGCTGCCGGTCTTGTGGAAGTGCTGCTGGATCAGCTTGCGCAGCACGCGTTCGTCCATGGAATTCAGGCCGCTGATGGCGACCATCTCGAGATTGCAGCGTGCTTCGAGCTCGACGCGCTCGTCCAGCACGTAGGCGATGCCATTAGACATGCCGGCGGCGAAGTTGCGCCCTACGGATCCCAATACCACCACGACGCCACCTGTCATGTACTCGCAGCAGTGGTCGCCCGCGCCCTCGATCACCGCCACGGCGCCGGAATTCCGCACCGCGAAACGGTCGCCGGCGCTGCCCGCCGCGAACAGCCGGCCGGACGTGGCGCCGTATAAGGCGGTGTTACCCAGCAACGCGTGAAAGCCGGAGGCGTACGCGGCGCCGCGGAACGGCCGGATGACGATCTCGCCGCCGCACAACCCTTTGCCAACGTGGTCGTTGGCCTCGCCCTCGAGATGCAGATGCATGCGAGGCAGCGTGAACGCGCCAAAGCTCTGCCCCGCGCTGCCGCGGAACCGCAGCCGCAGCGGCGTGCCGGGCCCCTGGTTGCCGTACTTGCGCGCCAGGTCGCCCGCGATCCGCGCACCGACGGTGAGGTGATGGTTGCCGATCGTGAAGACCTTCGGCGCCGCATCCTGTTGCGCGAGAATCTCCGCATCGAGCGAAACGATTCCCGGGCGCGTATTCCGTTCCACCGTCCGGCGCCGCGATTCCCTGGTGCTCGCCGGTGACGTCAAAATCGCCGAGAGATCGAGCAGGCTGGAACGCGGCGTCTCGGCGCGTTCGACGCGCTGCAGCAGCTCCACGCGGCCGATGAGATCGTCCATGAGGCGCACGCCGAGCGAGGCCATGATGCGCCGCACGTCCTCCGCAATGAACGTGAAGTAGGCGATCACCTGTTCGGGTGTGCCTTTGAACTTGGCGCGCAGGTCTGGCCGCTGCGTGGCGATCCCCGTGGGGCACGAGTTCAGGTGACACTGCCTGGCCATCGCGCACCCGAGCGCCACGACAGTTGCGGTCCCAAACCCGAATGCCTCCGCGCCGAGCAAGGCGGCGATCACGACGTCGCGCCCGGTGCGCAGGCCGCCATCGACGCGCACCTCGATGCGCTCACGCAGCTTGTTGCGCACCAGAATCGCCTGTGTCTCTGCGAGGCCAAGCTCCCACGGCGAGCCGGCGTGCTTGATCGACGACAGCGGTGACGCGCCCGTCCCGCCGTTGTGTCCCGAGATGAGCACGTAGTCGGCGTACGCCTTCGCCACGCCGGCGGCGACAGTGCCGACGCCGGCTTCCGCGACGAGCTTCACCCCGACGCGTGCGTTGGGGTTCACCTGCTTCAGATCGTGGATCAGCTGCGCGAGATCCTCGATCGAGTAGATGTCGTGGTGCGGCGGCGGCGAGATGAGCGAGATCCCGGGTACCGCATGCCGCAGGCGGGCGATGAGGTCAGTGACCTTGTGGGCGGGGAGCTGGCCGCCTTCACCAGGCTTCGAGCCTTGCGCGATCTTGATCTCGAGCTCGTCGGCGCGAACGAGGTACGCTGTGGTGACGCCGAACCGCCCGGAAGCCACCTGCTTGATCCGGTTGTCCGCACGATCGGCGTCGGCGCGCGGGCTGTACGTGGCCGGGTCCTCTCCGCCTTCGCCTGAGTTCGAGCGGGCATGGATCCGATTCATTGCGATGGCGAGCGTCGTGTGGGCCTCGGGCGACAAGGCGCCGAGCGACATCGCGCTGGAAATGAATCGGCGCCGTATGTCTTCGACTGGCTCGACCTGGGCGAGGGGTATGGGAGTCCCGGCCTTGAAATCCAGGAGGTCGCGCGGACCCGCGGGCGCGCGCGCGCGCGTCCCCTCGGCGAACCCGGCGTACTCGCCGTGCTGCAGCGCGCGCACGAGCGGCGGGGACCAGCCATGATCCTCGCCGTCGCGGCGGTAGCGCACACGCCCGTGATCGGGCAGCGGGGGCGGAGGCGAGCTTCCCAGCGCGACACTGTGACGCGCCAGCACGTCTTCCGCGATCTCCTTGAATCCGATGCCGCCGATGATCGACGCCGTGCCGGTAAAGCAGCGCTCGATCACTTCAGGGCCGAGGCCGATGGCTTCGAAGATTTGCGCGCCGGCATACGACTGGAGCGTCGAGATCCCCATCTTCGACAGAATCTTGAGCAGTCCCTTCTCGGCGGCGCCGCGGTATTTCTCGCCTGAGGACTGGGCGTCGCGCAGGGCCTGCAGGGCGAGCCAGGGATGCACTGCTTCGGCGCCGTAGCCGAACAACGCGGCGATGTGGTGCACGTCCCAGGCATCGCCGGCCTCAGCGACGAGTCCGACGCGGATGCGCTGCCGCGCCTCCACCAGCCGCTGGTGAACCGCGCCGATCGCGAGCAACATGGGGATGGGTGCGCGCGTCTTGTCCGCGTCACGGTCGCTGATGACCAGAATTGTGGTGCCCCCTCCGCTGCCGCGGCGGACGGCGGCCACGGCATCGCCCGCCAGCTGCTCCAGCGCCCGTTCGAGCTCGGCGGGGCCTGCCGCCGCGTCCCAAGTCGCGCTGAGCGTCGTGAGCTGGGCTCCTCCAGCGCGTCGCAGCGCCGCCATGTCCTCCGCGAGGAGCACCGGATGCTCGAGCCGCAGCAGGGTCTTGCCGCCGGGACGCTGCGCCAGGAGCGAGCCGCGCCGGCCCAGGTACATCACGAGCGACATCACGAGTTCTTCGCGCAGCGGATCGATCGCGGGATTGGTCACCTGCGCGAACCGTTGGCGCACGTAGGCGTACACGCTCTGCGGCAGGCGAGACAGCGGCGCGATCGGCGTGTCGTCGCCCATGCTCCAGATCGCGTCCTTGCCTTCGGCCGACATGGGCGAGATGACGAACTTCAGATCCTCATGGCTGTAGCCGAACGCGTGCTGGCGCGCCGTCAATTCTTCCGCGGGGAGCACGGGGCCAAGGGGCGCGACTTCCGTCGGCAGGTGTCGAATGGTCCGCGCTGTCCAGCGGCGGTACGGGCTGCGCTGGGCGACCTCGAGCTTGGCGTCCGCGCTCCGAAGCACGACGTTGCGCAGCGTATCCACGATGAGCAGCTCGCCGGGGCCGAGCCGTCCGGACTCCACGACAGCGGCGGGATCCAGGTCCACGATTCCGACTTCCGAGCCCGCGACCACCACGTTGTCGCGCGTCACCTTGTAGCGGCACGGCCTCAGGCCGTTGCGATCGAGCGCGGACCCGGCGACCACGCCGTCGCTGAACGCGAGCGCGGCCGGCCCATCCCACGGCTCCATCAGGCCGGCGTGATACTCGTAGAAGCTCCGCAGCGCCGGATGCATGTCCGGAACGCGTTCCCACGCCTCCGGAATCAGCATCATGAGCGCATGCACCGGATCGCGGCCGGAGCGGACCAGCAGCTCGAACGCGTTGTCGAGGCTCGTGGAGTCGCTGCCGTCCGCCCAGATGACCGGTTTCAGCTGCTCGACGTCCTTCTCCCACACCGGCGCGGCGAGCGCCGGCTCGCGCGCGAGCATCGCGTTGCGATTGCCCCACAGCGTGTTGATCTCGCCGTTGTGCGCGAGCATCTGGAACGGCTGCGCCAGCGGCCAGCTGGGCAGCGTGTTGGTCGAGTAGCGCTGGTGGAAGACGGCGATGCCGGTCTCGTACAGCGGCGAGCGCAGGTCGGCGTAGAAATGGGGCAGCTCCGTGCCGACGAGCAGTGCCTTGTACACGACGGTGCGGCAGGAGAGCGAGCAGACGAACAGGGACAATCCCGCGCTCGCGGCGCGGCGCTCGATGACCCGGCGCGCGAGGTAGAGGCGACGCTCCCACGCCTGCGCGTTCGCGGGGCCGGACGGCGGCCCGACGAACACCTGGCGAATGGCCGGCTGGCTCTGGGCGGCGAGCGGGCCGAGCACGCTTTGATCGACGGGGACGACGCGCCAGCCGAGCACCGACATGCCGAGGCTGACCAGCACCGTTTCGATGAGGTCGATGGCGATGTCGCGCGCGTTATCGGCCGCGGGCAGGAAGAACATGCCGAGGGCGACGCGCTCTACCGGCCCGACGCCCAGGAGGCGGTGCGGGATCTGGGTGAGCACGCCGGCGCCGTCGCCGGACTTGTCATTGGACGCCGCGCCGCGGTGGGCGAGGCGGGCGACGGCGGTCAGCGCCATCGACAGGATCTCGCGGTTGCGCTCGCCGTCGGCGCGGGCGACGAAGCCGACGCCGCACGCGTCGCGCTCGCGCCACGGGTCGAGCAAACGAAAAGCCCGCTCTTGTGAGGGAGCGGGCTGGTTGGGTTCTGGTCGTTTGATCACGCTATCGAGCCCCGCCGCTCCCTCGTGAGGGTCCGTCGCTAATATTCGCCAGCGGTAGGTGCATCGTATGTTTATGCATTAGGTAACATAAATATGCGGTGGGGTTCGGAATTGTGCAAGGGGTGGCACGGCGTTGGATGGGAGTAGGGGCGCAGCATGCTGCGCCCCTACTGTTCACCTCACCCCTCACCCGACGAGAATCGGCTCGATTGGCTGGCTGTAGCGGTAGATCTTCCCGGCGTAGTTCCGGAGCACCACTTCCTTATCTGTCAGCTTGACCACGTATTCCGGCAGCAGCGGAATCTTGCCGCCTCCGCCCGGCGCGTCGATTACGAAATGCGGGACGGCGAGTCCCGACGTCCAGCCGCGCAGCGCCTCGATGATCTCCAGCCCCTTCTGCACCGTGGTCCGGAAGTGCTCGGCCCCCGCAACCTGGTCGCACATATAGATGTAGTAGGGCCGCACCCGCGCGACGAGCAGCCGCTGCATCAGCAGCTTCATGACCTCGGGATCGTCGTTGACCCCCTTGAGGAGCACGGTCTGGCAGCCGAGCGGGATCCCGGCGTCGGCGAGCATGCCGAGCGCCCGGACGGCGGCAGGGGTCAGCTCGTCGGGATGGTTGAAATGGGTGTTGATGTAGAGTGGATGGTACTTCTTGAGGATAGCACAAAGCTCGGGTGTCACCCGCTCTGGCAGGTGGCAGGGGATGCGGCTCCCGATCCGAAGCACCTCGAGGTGCGGAATCGCGCGCAGGCGCCGGCAGATCTCATCGATCCGGCGGTCAGAGAGGAGCAGGGGATCGCCGCCCGACATGATGACGTCGCGGATCTCGTGGTGCTCCTCGAGATAGCGAAACGCCGATTCGAGGTGCGCCAGCGGGATCTTCTCGGGGTCGCCGACCTTGCGCCGGCGCGTACAGAAGCGGCAGTAGGACGCGCAGACCGGAGACACCAGGAACAGCGCCCGGTCAGGGTAGCGGTGCGTGATGTTCGGGACCGGCGAGTTGGCGTCCTCGGCCAATGAATCGACGAGGCCGTCGTGGACTTCCAACTCCTGCAGCGTGGGGACGTACTGCCGCCAGATCGGGTCCCCCGGCGACTGGATGAGATCGACCATCGCGGGGGAGATGCGGAATTCGAAGTTCTCGGCCGCCTGGCGAAGCAGCGCAATATCACCCACGTGCTCGGACCCGAACCGCGCGGCCAGGGCGTCGAGCGAGGCGATGCTTTTCCTACGGAGTAGCTCTTGCCAGGTCTCCAGTGGTCAGATCCTTGGTATAGATCATCAGATCGTCGCCCGGCGCGTAGTATCCCGGGATCGTTGCACCTCTGGTGTAGCCGCGTGCTTCGTAGAACTTGCGCGTCGGCGCATAGTCGGTGCGCGAGCTGGTCTCCACAACCGTGAGCCGTGCGCCGTGCCCCGTGAGCCGTGACTCCACTTCACGCAGCAGCTGTGTCCCCACGCCTCGGCCCTGTCGCTTCCGATCCACCACGATCCAGTACAGATCCCAGGTGCCCTCGGTGCCCGGCGTCGGACCCCAGCACGCGTAGCCGACGAGCTGATCGTCGTCGAACGCGCCGACGAACTGATAGTCGTCGTCGCCGGCCAGCGCGTCATCCAGCAGCTCGACCGCGGTCCCAACCTCTTCCTCGCGGAAGAGGCCGGTGTCGCGCGTCAGCTGCTCAAGCCGTGCGCGGTGCGCGTGCCCGACGGGGCGCAGCGAGCAGCTCACGCGCGGCCTTCGACCCCTGAGCCTCCCGCAACGCGAGCTCCGCGATGCGGCGGATCAGCTCCCCGTAGTCCCATCCCGCGGCTTTCGCCATGCGCGAGAGTCCCGCGTCGTCGGTGAGGTCGGGATTGGGATTCACTTCGAGGATCCATGGCTTCCCCAGCTCGTCGACGCGGATGTCCACGCGCCCGTAGCCCTTCCCCTGCATCGTGCGCCAGGCCGTCTCGGCCAGGCGGCACAGTCGGTCGGCGAAGCGCTGCGAGATCTGCGCCGGACAGACCGGACGGCTCCCGAGGTCCTCGGGCGACCCCACCTGCCACTTGGCGGCGTACGTCAGAATCGGCCAGGCGCCGTCGGGCATCGTTGCGAAATCGATTTCGGCGACGGGCAACGTGCGCTCGCCGACGACGCCGATATTGAACTCGCGCCCCGCGATGTACTGCTGGACGAGCACCTCGTCGAATTGCTCGGTCATGGCCGCGATCCGCGCCTTGAGGCTCTTGCGGTCGGTCACGACCGACTGGCGATCGAGCCCCGCGCTCGCGTCCTCGGCGGCCGGCTTGACGATGGCCGGCAGCGGGAAGTCGTCGTCGATCTTCCCTTGCGCCACGGTCCAGCGCGGCACCGGCAGGCCGGCGCGTTCGAGCACCGTGTTTGCGACCGGTTTGCGGCGGCAGACGGCGGTGGTCCAGGGGCCGCAGCCGGTGTACGCGAGCCCGGCGAGCTCCAAGGTGCCGACGACGTGGTCTTCCCACTGCGCGACACCGCGCACACCCTCGCAGAGGTTGAACACCAGATCGGCGCGACGGCAGACGTTGAACCAACGCATGTTGTGCCGGACGGGAACGCGCTGCACCTGATGATTGAGCGCGACGAAGATCGCGGCGATGTCGTCAACCGCCTCCATGACGCCGGCGACGTCCTCGGCGGTCCAATCGTCGGCGCCGGGGTCGTACAGGATGACGACCTTCACGCGGAAAGCGCGGTGGGTGTCTGTAGGGGCGCAGCATGCTGCGCCCCTGCATTACGGCGCGCCCCTGCCTCACGGCCTGCGATCCGTCTCCACGCGATCCGCACGACCTCCTGGATCAGCTCGTCGTACGAGAATCCGGCGACCCGCGCCGCCTTGGGGAAGCAGGAGTTCATGGCGGGGTCGGGAATGATGCCCGGCAACGGATTCAGCTCCACGACGTTCGGAACGCCGAAGCGGTCGACGCGCACGTCGATCCGGCACCAGTCACGACAGCCCAACGCGCGGTAGGCATCCAGCGCGACGCGCTCCGTTTCACGGCAGAGCGAATCGGCGACGCCGCTCGGCGGGCATTGGAAAATCGCGAGTGGATTCTGCGGCGTGTCCCAGATCCACTTGGCCTCGTAGCCGTACACGGGCGGCGCGCCGGCGGGCAGCGTCGCGAAATCGAATGCGACGATCGGCAGGCAGCGCACGTCGCCGTTGTTGCCGAGGATGGCGACGGTGAACTCCGGTCCGGGCAGATATGTCTCGACGAGAACCGGCTGGTCGTAGCGCTCGAGCAGGAACGGGACGCGTTCCGCGAGCTGTGCGGGCGTCCCGCATAAGTTATTGACAAATATGCCTTTACCAGACCCCTCGGCTACCGGTTTCACGAACAAGGGGAACGGGAGCGGGATCCGATCGAGATCCTCGATCCTCTCGATCACTCGGAACGGCGCGGTCGGCACGCCGCGATAGGCGAGGATCTCCTTCGTGCGACCTTTGTGCAGCGTGAGCGCGAGGGTGAGCGGGTCCGAGCCCGTGTACGGAATGTCCAAGTACTCGCACAACGCGGGGACGTGCGACTCGCGGCACGGACCGTGAAGGCCCTCCGCCATGTTGAAGACGATGTCGGGACGAGCCAGCGCAAGTTTCTGCGGGAGGAATTCGTCGGCTTCGAGACGAACGACGTTGCCGAAGAGACGGAGAGCCTGCTCGACCGCGTCTATCGTCGACGGGTCATCCCATTCTGCGTAGGCATCAGACGCCGGCGTCGCATCTGGTTTCTCGTTGTATGCGAGACCTATCCGCATTCTGAAAAACAAGATGCGAAATGATGCACGGATACGCAAGAGACAAACGTCGAAAAAAGAGGTCGGACAAAAATCGTCCAATCAAAACCGTCGAAGGAAAGTCGTCGAAGAGATCGTCGAATGAGAAGCGTTGCATCAAACCTTGTGATATGTGACGCGGGCAGCCTCCTGCTTGTCGTCGGCAGTGTAGACCTCGAAATCGGAGAACAGCGCTCCCGCCTCTTTCTGCAAAACGCGAAGCACCGCGATCGCCATCCGGCGGATTTCCAGCTCCGCACCCTCGCCGCAGCGCAGCTCGAGCATTGTGCGCCATGCGCGCGCGTTGCCGGAGACCACGATCTTCACTTCGGTCGCGTTCGGCAGCACGCTGCGAGCGGCTTCGCGCGCCAGTTTCCGACGGTGGACCTTGTCGCCCACCCATTCGTAGCGCTGCATCAGCCCCTCGACCGCGCGTACGTAGGCGGCCTGCGCTTCGGTCACCTGCTGCTGCCATTCCTCCTCGAGCCGCGGATCGCCGGCGATCGCGGGCGGCATCACGAAGGCGGCGTGCGATTCGTCGACATAGCGCTGCGAGATCTGCGAATAGCCGAAGCCGGCGCGATGGCGCACGAGCTCGTGCGAGCAAGAGCGCGAGATCCCTTCGATGAGCAGCACGTACACCGCGTGCTCCAGCACCGAGCCGTGCCCCTGCTTCTTGATGTTCTCGAGATAGTCAGCAGTGCTGCGATTGATCGGATTGTGCTGGCTCATGTAGCAGAGTCGCCCGGCATACTCCGCCAGCCGCTCGCCGTCGCTCGAGTCACCGCGCCACTGGACCGGCAGATGCTCGGGCTCGAGAAACTGGGGGCGGGCGATCAACGAGATCCGCGGCGCGCGAAAGACTTCCATTGGCGCTACTGTGTCAGTGCGAGCTTCGGTGTGGCCCATGCGGCATTGCGCTCCACGTCACGGAGTCGGGTGGCGATGTCCTCTGGAATGTCCGCGGCGCGATCGCCGACCTTCAGCGCGGCCACGGGCGACCAGTCGGTCGCGGGAATGATAACACCGGGGTTCAAGATCGACAGCGGGTCGTACGCGCGCTTCACCTCGCGAAACAGCCGCATCACTTCCCGACCATAAAAGCGCTCCAGCACACCCGCGCGGAGTCGCCCGACGCCGTGCTCACCCGCCGGCACGCCGCCCAGCCGCACGAGGATTTCGGTGACGTCGTCGAACAAGCCGCGCAGCGATTCCTCCCAGTCTGCACGCGTGGTGTCGGGCAACGCGTTGACGTGCACGTGACCATCGCCGGCATGTCCGAAGATCACGACGGGGATGTCCCGCCGCGCCGCGGCCTCGCGCAGACCCGCGATGTAGCTGCCGAGCGCGGCGAGCGGCACGCAGCCATCTTCGATGACCTGGAGTGAGCGCTGCGTGGGCGGCAATCGCGCGAGGGCGGGAGACGCGAGCCGCCGCACGCTCCAGAGCCGTTCGAGCCCCGCGCGATTCACCGCGGTCTCGACGTGCACGGCCGATCCCTTGAGACCGCGCACCGCATCCCCGACCACACCGCGCGCGGCTGCCGCCGACTCACGCTCGAACTCGACCAGCAACAAGCAGGCGACCTTCGGCGCCTCTGGCACGAACCGAAGGATCGTCTCATCCAGCAGCTCTACCGCCGAGGGATTCAGCGAAAGCAGATAGGGAACCGCTTCAGCCATGCCGGCGAGATCGCCAAACCCGATCGCCGCGCCCGCGATGTCGGCCGGGATCGCATCGAGTCGCCAGTGCACCGCGGTAATGATGCCGAGCGTACCCTCCGAACCGACGAACAGATCGACCTCGTCGGCGCGCTCTGCGAACCGGTCGAGGGCGTAGCCGGAGGAGTTCTTGCGGGTCTTGGGGAAGCGTTCCGCGATCAGCCGTCTGCCATCCGCCGTCAGCGTGAACTTGGTGCTCTCCTGCCCGCGTTCAATCGTCCTGGCAGTGCCATCGGCCTCCACAACCTCCAGAGCCCCCACCCACCTCCGCACGCTGCCGTACCTCACGGTGCGCGGGCCTGCGGCGTTCGTAGCCACCATGCCGCCGCTCGTCGCGAACGCGCCGGAGGAAGGATCGGTGGGAAGGCGAAGCGCGAATGGCCTGGCGGCCTCGTTCACTGCTGCCCAGCTCACCGAGGCGCCGGCCCGCGCGATCCGGCTTTGGGGATCGACACTGAGCTCCGAAAAACCGCTGCTCATGTCGACGATCACACCCGAGCCGACGTTGCCGCCCGGCATGCCGCTGCCGGCGCCGCGCGGGATCAGAGCCAGGCGCGATTCTGCGGCCTGCCGGACCAGGCTTAGTACCTCATCAATGTTCTGAGGAATCGCGACCGCGGAAGGGATGATGCGGTAGATCCCTGCGCCTTCAGCATATGCCGCGCGGACACGTGGATCGGTGACTAACACGCTCCAAACTTGACATGGGACAGGGGCAACGTGAAGCTTCGAATCCCGATGGCAAAAGCGCAGCTGATACACATTGAAGTCGACCGGCGGCTCGGCCACGAGTGGGACGAGTGGAATGGCCGTCCGCTGCCCAATAGCGGTGATTTTTCGGCGGCTCCCGCCCTGTTCTTCCGGTTTGCGGCACTGACAATTGCTACCACGATGGCGGGGCTGGCCCTTCTACTTTATCTCCTGGGCCCGCGGCTGGCGGGATTGTGGCAACCCTTACCGGCGGTGCTCTGGAGTGTGGTCGCGGGTTTTGCCGCATTGCAGTGGCTGTATTGGGGCCTGCTCGTGGGCTCCTTCTACACCGGCCGGAACCTGCTACCCGAACGGCTGCTTGAGCGGGGCCCCTACCTCCAACTGATGAACTACACGTCGCTGATCGCGCGCGGCTTCGGCAAGCGCGACTGGGTGGAGCACGCGGCGATCGACGTGTACAACACCCTGGCCGAGCGGCGCGGCCGGAAGGTGGGGAAGGGCGAGCTCCTGGTTCTCATTCCCCGCTGTCTGTCGAAGCAGGCCCTCGACGGCGTCCTCGAGATCGCGGGGCGCTACGAGGTGCCCGTCTTCGTCGCGACGCGCGGCCAGCTCGCCCGGCGCGTGATCCGCGAGCGCCGCCCGCGCGCCGTCGTCGCCGTCGCCTGCGAGCGCGACATGATGACGGGTCTCCGCGACGTGGCCGGCAAGCTCCCGGTGCTTGGTCTGACGATGCAGCTGCCGAATGGGCCGTGCCGCGATGCCGCGATCGACCTCACACAGATGGAAAAGTGGGTGCAGGGTTTAGTTGGCGCCGGCGCTCGCAGGGTGGGGGCGCTGGGGGAAGAGGGGGAGCGGACGCCAGAGCAGCAGCCCGAGCACGCACCAGCTTCCTAGGGCCACCCACTCCGCCCACCGAAAGCTCCCGGGCACGGCCGGAATCACCTTCATCAGAACAATCGCGACACTCACCACGGCGCCAGTCACCGCGAGCGCGACGCCAGGCCGATCACGGCCCCGACGCGACAGCGGGATGCAGGCGAGGCACGCGGCGAGCCAGCCGATACCACCAACCGCCGAGCCCACCTCAGTAATAGGGACGAGCAACGCGTCCCCGAAGAACGCGCCCGCGGCGGTGAGCAGAGTGATCAGCAGAATCGACACCGAGGGCGTTCCGAATCGCTGATCCACCGTACCGATCGACGGATGGACCATGCCGCGATGCCCGAGCGCGTAGAGCAGTCGCGTCGCGGCGACGAGGCTGCCGTTGAAGATCTTGAACAGGGAGAGCAGCGCCCCCGCCAGAATCAACCGGGCGATCCACTCCGCGCCGAATGCCCTCGCGAACGCCGCCTCCGTGCCCAGATGCTGCCTCACGAGGTCGGTCCACGGATAAACCCACGCGACGACCCCGACGACGACAACATAAAACAGCCCACCCGCGATGATGGCGAGAATGATCATGCGGCTGAGCGTCGAAGTGGGGAGATCGGCGCGTGCCTCCTCGGAGGCTTTCGGAATCGCGTCGAAGCCGGTCATGAAGTACGGCACGATCTGCGCAACGAGCAGCACGGAGACGAATGCTCCCGACGGGGCGAAGAGCGGTTGGACGTTGCCGGCCGATCCGCGGGCGAACCCGAGCACGACGAACAAGGCGAAGCAGGCGAGCAGCCCCAGCGTCATGATATCCTGGAAGCGCCCACTCAAGCGGATGCCGCGATAGTTGAGGAACCCGATCCCCGCCGTCAGGGCCAGGCCGGCGATCAACCGCGGCAGCGTGATGACCTTTCCCGCCACCGTGTAGAGCGGGATGTCGTTCATCGCCGGGACGATTCGGGCGAGCAGGTTCCCGATGGCCACCGCTTCCCAGGGACAGACGATCGCGTACGCCAGCACCATCATCCACCCGGCCGCGAAGCTCACGCCGCGGGGAAACACGCGCTCGGTGTAGGCGATCTCCGCGCCGGCGTCGGGAATTGCGCGCACCAGCCGGGCGTACGTCAGCGCGACGGGGAGCAGCAGGAGCGTGCCGCCCAGGAATCCCAACATCGCGCCGCCGGGCCCACCGCGCCCGAGCCAGTCATCCATGATGACGAGCCAGCCCACGCCCACCATGCTGCCGAAGCCGAATGTGAAGTACTCGAGGGCGCCGAGGCTGCGGCGGAGGCGGGGGCCGGTGCTAGTAGCTGGTGACGCCAAGCTTGTCTTTTAGGGCCGTGAGCAGTTGTTGGGCGCGCTGCTGGCCCGGTGAGCCGGGCGGTGAGGCGCGCTCGAGATCGCGCGCGGTCCGCGAAGGATCCCGCCGCGGCCGGTAGACCGCCTCGACGGTAACGCGCGATTTGCCGGCCACGTCGGGGTCGGCCCAGAGGCGCACGCGATACGTGCCGGCGAAGTCTTTGGTCTCGAGCCACGCGTCACGCAGGCTCACGAACGACACGGCGACGCTGTCGGCGCGGAGTAACGAGTCGGCGTACTGCGTCACGCGTGCCGGCGGCGCGTTGATGACGGCCTGCAGCGCTTCCGGCAGTGGAGTGAATGACGGCCGCGTCGTGACGGGCGTACAGGCAGCCAGCAAAAGGAGAAAGGCGGAATGCGCATTCGGCATTAATGCGAGTGCGGCGGCGTGCCAGGCGGGTGCGTGTGTGTGGCCTTTGTGGTATCTGCGGGCGCTGCCTGCTCGTGTTCCTCGTGCTCCTCGCCCGGCTCGTGGTGATGTCCCTCTTCCCGATTCTCGATCTCGACCTGCAGCGCCTGCGTGGGAATTCCCGCGGCATGATCGAACACCAGACGCCCGCCGAGCACGCCGGTCCACACGAGACCCAGCATGCCGACGACGCTCAGCATGCGGGTGATCGCCAATTCCTGAAGCACGCCGGTCCACAGCGTCCAGATCGCCGCCCACATCAAGGATTCGCGTTTGGTCCAAGCCGCGGCGAGATCGAAGAGCACCGCGACGAAGAGCAGCGCCGCGGGGAGATCGTTGAGGACGGCGTGCCACCGGGCGGCGTTATAACCGAGCATTAGAGTCCCAGGTTGCTGACGATGGGTGGGTTGGACGAGTAGTCGTAAAAGCCTTTGCCGCTCTTCTTGCCGTGCATTCCAGCTAACACCATCCGCTTGAGCAGCGGCGGAGGCGCATACCGAGCCTCGCGGTACTCCTTGAACATGATCTCAGCGATGTGGTGAGTCGTGTCGAGGCCCACGAAATCCAGCAGCGTGAGCGGGCCCATCGGGTAGCCGCATCCGAGCTGCATCGCCTTGTCGATATCGGGGACGCTCCCGACGCCGCGCTCCACCGCGCGAATGGCGTCGAGCAGGTAGGGCACGAGCAGCAGGTTCACGATGAAGCCGGAGTTGTCCTTGGCCGCGATCGGCTCCTTGCCCAGGGATGCGGCGAAGCCGAACGCGCGCTTGAATGTCTCCTCGGACGTCGTCACGGTGCGCACGACTTCGACGAGCGCCATCAACGGGACGGGATTGAAGAAGTGGAGTCCCACAAACCGGTCGGCGCGCTTCGTCGCGCCCGCCATTTCGGCGATCGTCAGGCTCGAGGTGTTCGACGCGAAAATCGTTCCCTGGCCGCACAGGCCGTCCAGCTCCTTGAAGAGCGCGTTCTTGAGGGAGAGGTCTTCGGTGATCGCTTCGATCACGATATCGACGGGCTTGAGGTCGGGGACCGAGGTCGTAAAGGTGAGCCGCTTGAGAGTCGCATCGCGGTCGGCCGCCGGCAGTTTCCCTTTTTCGACGAACTTGGCCAGCGATTTCTCGATGCCCGCGCGTCCTCGATCCAACACTTCCTTGGAGACGTCCCGGACAATCGTGTCGTAGCCCACGGTCGCCGCGACTTGGGCGATGCCGCTCCCCATGAGGCCACACCCCAGTACCCCGACGCGTTTGATATCGGTCATCTCACCTGCCCTCTAGCCCCTGGTTTTGGGACGCGGGTTTTCGAAGGCCTTTCGGACTTCCTCGGCGATGCGGGCGAAGGTCTGGGGAACGCCCGGCAGCGCGGTCTGACTCGCGGCGGAGCGAATCTCGCCGCGCTCGAGCCTGTCGAGCACTTGCTCGAGCGCAAGCTGCAGGCGCTCGTTCGCTCCCCGGTACGAGCGAGCGACCAAGCCGCCGCCGAGCAGGGTGAGGCCGATGCCGGGGACCAGCGTGAGCGCTTGCGCGAGCGCCAAGGGAGGAGCGATGAGCATCGTCGCGCCCGTCATACCCCAGCCCACGACCGCGAGCACGGTTGCACCCGTTATGCGCTTGGTGCGTTGCTCGCGGATATCGGCCTCGAGCCGAACCAGGCAGAATCCGGGCTCCAACTGAATGACCTGCGCGTTGACTTCGGCCGTGCTCGCCAGCGAGTAGCGGCGCTTGCCCGCGATCGCCCGCTGAATCGACGCGAACGCGCCGGCCTTGGGCTCCCAGGAAATGCGATCGGCGTAGCGCCGCTTCTGCTGCAGTAACTCCTCTTCCGTCATCCAGCGGCTCAGGGCTCGCTCCACGGCATCGCGCTCGCCGGGCACGACGCGGTGCGCGACGATAGAGCGCGGACCGGTCAGCCACGCCCACGTGCCGGTCGAGACCTCGGGGGCCGTACGCGTCTGCTCTTCGAGCATCGCCTGCCGCAGATAGCGATCGGGAATGCCGACGTCTTTGCCGAGCGCCGCCACCTCGTCGGTGGTCAGCCCCTCGCCGATGTCCCGTTCGCCCGCCTGCAGCTCCGCGGCGCGCTTGATGATGCGCTCCAGCGCGTCCCGGCTGATGAGCTCGTTCCCCATTTACAATGCCTCGACGATGACCGCCGCGCCCTGGCCGCCCCCGATGCACGCCGAGCCGAGGCCGAAGCGTTTCTTTTCACGCCGGAGCGAGTGCAGCAAGTGGACCGTGATGCGCGTTCCGGTGGCCGCGAGTGGATGGCCGATGGCGATGGCGCCGCCGCACGCGTTGGTGCGGCTGCGGTCGAGCCCCAGCTCCCGCTCTACGGCGAGGTACTGCGGCGCGAACGCTTCGTTCACTTCGACGAGATCCATCTGCTCGAGTTTCATCTTGGCTTTCTCGAGCGCCTTGCGTGCCGCGGGCGCGGGCCCGATCCCCATGTGCTTCGGCTCGACGCCGACCACCGCCCAGGCTACCAGACGGCCGAGCGGCTTCAGGCCGTGTGCCTTGGCATACTCCTCGCTGGCGAGCACGGTCGCCGCGCCGCCGTCGGAGATGCCGGACGCGTTGCCGGCGGTTACCAGCCCGTCCTTTTTGAAGTACGGCTTCAGCCCGCTCAGGATCTCGAGCGTCGTCTCCGGGCGCATGTGCTCGTCGGCGCGGAACTCGACTTCCTTCCCTTTCACTTTGATGGTCACCGGCACGACTTCGTCCTGGAACGCGCATGCGTCCCAGGCGCGCTTCGCGCGTTGTTGCGAGGCGACGGCGACTTCATCCACTTCCTTGCGCGTGAGCTTGTACTTCTCGGCGAGGCTCTCGGCGGTCTCGGCCATCGAGAGGCCGCACTGCGGATCTTTCAGCGACTCCCATAGCAGATCCTCGAGCGGCGCGGGCCCAAGCCGGAGGCCCCAGCGCGCGCCACGCACAACGTGCGGCGCCTGGCTCATCGACTCGGCGCCGCCCGCGAGTACAGCGTCGGCCTCGCCGAGCAGGATCAGCTGCGCGCCCTGTGTGATCGCCTCGAAGCCTGAGCCGCAGAGCCGGTTCACGGTGACCGCCGGCGTCTCGATAGGAAGCCCGGCTTTGAGGCCGACATGGCGGGCCAGATAGATCGCGTCGGCGGAGGTTTGCAGCGCATTGCCGAAGACGACATGGCCGAAATCGCTTGCTGGCACCCCCGAGCGCTGGATCGCGTGGCGTGACGCCGCGGCGCCTAAATCAATAGCGGACAAGTCCTTCAAAGAGCCGCCGAACGAGCCGAATCCTGTCCGTACGCCGGACAGGAAGACGACGTCTTTTGTGGCGCCCTGGGTTTTCATGATTCGAACTCCATCGTAAGTGGGCGGAATATGAGCCTTTACCTCATGCGACGGTAGGTCGCGACGCAAAAACACAAGCGGCGGATGGGGTTGTTCCCCCACCCGCCGCTCAGCTGGGCGCCCGTGCTCGTTAGGGCACGAAGTTGACCCAGCCGGATTCGTTCGCGATGACCGCCTGCGAGCCGTTGGCGGAGAATCCGATGTAGCGCACGCTCCCTCCGGTGACCACTTCCCCGATGGGTGACCGCGTCGCCCGATCGAATACGAAGATCTTCCCGTCGGACAAGGTGCCGACCCAGATCTGCGCGTTGTCGCGCGTGACCGCGACGTCGAACACGTTGCGGTCGCTCGGCGTCCCGACACTGGTCTCGGCAAAGGACGTGCTCCCCGACGGGAGGTCCCACGAGATCAGCTTACTCCGGCCGATGTCGCCGGCGTACAAGGTCGTGCCATCGAGTGACACCGCGACCGTCTGTAGGCGGCCGCCGGCTACGGTGCGCTGGTCGACGACTGCATTGAGGTCCAGGTCCACCGTGCGCACGACGCCCTCATCGCGCGCCGAGATGTACATGCACGCCGCAAACGGGTGGAAGGCGACGCCGGTCAGCAGCGACCCGGTGCTACTCGCCGGGATTGTGGTGATCACAGTACGGCTCGCCACGTCGATGACGTACACACCGTAGAAGTCGGTCAGCGCGTACAGCCGCGTGCCATCGGGCGAGAGACCCATCTGGAGAATGCTGCCCACCGGTATCGACGCCGTCCCGATGATCGAATTGCTCGCGACGTCGACGTACGTGATCGTCTGCGAATCTTGATTCTCGATATACGCAGTGGATCCGTCCGGGCTCATCCGCACCTGCGACGGGATGCCGCCGACCGGGAACGACGCCGAGAGCGCCGGATTCGGCAGATTAGCGCGGACCGCCGTCGCGTTCAGCAGCTGCGTGATGTACGCGACGTCGCTCGGCGACACCGCGACGGCGAAGGGCAATGAACTGAGGGGTGAGGACTGCAGGCTCCCGAGTGCCGGATGTGTGAACCCGCCCGGCGCCGGTCCAGTAGGCGGCGTCGTGCACGCGGATGGCGGCGGCGGTGGCGGCGGTGGCGGCGGTGGTGGAGGCGGTGGCGCACCGCCATCGAACACGAACGAGACATAGCCGCCCTCGTTCGGAACGATTGCATACGTGCCAGCGGCGTCGAACGCGACGTATCGCGGGCTGCCGCCGACAATGAGCGAGGTCACCAGATTGAGTGACGCGCGGTCGAACACGTAAATGATTCCGTCGGCCAACGTGGTCACGTAGATCTGAACCTGATCCGGCGTGAGCGCCACGTCGAACGCATTACGGGAGTTCGGCGTGCCGACGGCGACTTCCTGTGGCGGGTCCGAGAGATGCGAGGTACTCCAGACCAGCAGCTTGCTGCGCTCGATATCCGTCGCGAACAGCTGTGCCCCGTCCTGCGTGACGGCGACACTCTGGATCCGCGCGCCGGCGACGACAATCGTGCTCACGACCGCATTCGTCGTCGTGTTGATGACATTGATGCGGCCCTCGTCGCGCGCCGAGACGTACATCAACGGCTGCGACGGATGGAACGCGATCCCGACGAGGATCGAGCCCGTGCTCGACTGCGGAATGTTGCCGGTGAAGCTCGGCTGCCGCGGATCCCGGATGTTGAAGATGTCGATGCCGTGGAAGTCGGAGAGCGCGTAGAGCGTCCGGCCGTTCGGCGAGATCCCGCTCGTGAGAATGCTCGGCGTGCCGGTGATCGTCGTGATGATCGTGTTGGTTATCACGTCGATGACCTTGATGGTTCCCTCGTCCTGGTTGTTCGCGAAGGCGGTCCGGCCATCCGGACTCATCCGCACCTGCGACGTAATCGAGCCGACCTGAAGCCGCGCGCTCATGTCCTGACTGGGGAGCGCGCCGCGCACCACGCCGCCGGAGATCAGCTGGGAGATGTAATAGACGCCCTTATCGTTCACGGCGACGGCAAACGGCACGCCGTCGAGCGGCGGATTGTCCACGCCGAACCCGGGATGACCGGGCGGTTGCGGCTGGGTATTACTCGCCGGCGAGAGCTCTCCGGGCGCGCTGGGATCTTCCCGGCACCCCAGGAATAGGACGGCGACGATGACGGCGCAGCGGGCAAGGTGACGGCGGACGGACATACAGCCTCCCTCTGGTGAAGGGAAGCACCCTATGCAGTTGTACGAGGTGATGACAAGGCAAAGCGAGCCAAACGACACAATTACCGCACGAGGTCGACCCACCCCGCTTCGTTGGCGATGATACCGGCGGTACCCAGTCTGTTGAATGCGATGTGACGCGGGAGACCGCCCGTCTCGAGTGTTCCTGCGGACGTGAGCGCATGGGCGTCGAGAATGGCAATCCGGCCCGCCGTGCGCAGGCTCGCATACAGACCGGCCTGATCCGGCGTCAGCGCGACCTCATCGACAGGCGTCCCCAGGCTTCGCCGCGTCACCTTGCCGGTCGGCAGGTGAATGAGATCGAGCCAGCCTTCTTCGTTCCCGCAGTACAGCCGGAGGCCGTCCTGCGAGACCACGACGCCCAGTGGCCGCCCTCCGACCTCGTACCGATGCGTGACGGCGAGCGTACGAGCATCGAACTCTAAAATGCCGCCTGCCTTCCATGTGGGGACGTACACGCGATTGCCCGCTGGGTGCACCGTGATTTCGGTGGATACGAGGGGTAGCGTCGCGGAGCGCACGATCCGGCCGCCATTGTCGTTCAGCGCACAGGCGCAGAGCCGGTCGAGATTGGTCGTGACATAGAGCGTCCGGCCGTCCGGCGCCAGCACGGCCCCGAGCGGATTTCCTTCCATGGCGATGGACCCGACTCGATTGCGCCACGTCAGATCGACTACGGCGACATCCCGCGTGAACTGGTTCGTGACCCAGGCGCGGTCCCCGGCAGGCGCCAGGATTACTCGCGTCGGCGCGATCCCGACCCGAATCGAGCCGGTGGATGTGAGCGGCTGCAGCTGCAGGCGCTCAATGGCTGCTGCATGCAGGCGCGTCAGCCAGGCCGTACCGTCCGGTGCAATCGCCACGTCGAACGGATATCCGGGCATGCTCAACCGGGACGCCAGGATGCCACGCGGCTTCCCCGGGGCGTCGCTCGCCGGATGAGGAACGCCGCGCGCGGCCCGAACGACCAACGTACTCCCGATGGGACCGCCGCCCGCGACCAAGCGCGCGCCCCCCTCCTGCCGCGCCGCGGCCTGCAGGTAGGGCTGGAGCGTCAGTTGGTGCATGCCGCTGTCTTTCCACGTGGTCTGGAAACGGAGAATCGCGCCGGCAATCCCGCCGCGGCGCACGCGCGACCACGGCGCACCCATGAGGCGGCGCACCAGGCGATAGCATGTGGCAGGCTCGAGTTGCGACTGGTGCGCCAGCGTGAGCAATGAAGCCCCCGTCTGCTCCCACTGAAGCACCCAATAGAAGAGGCGAGTCCACGCGGCGAGCTCCTCCAACGGCGGCAGGCTCGCGCGCCGCAGGGTCCGCGCTACTTGATGACGGGTGCGAAGACCGAGGAATGTGGCCACATCACCGGCGGGAGGGAGCAGGCCGTTCTTGCAGGCCAGCACGTCAAGCACCGCACGTGCTTCGCCCGACAAAGAGGGCAGCGCGACATTCAGGATTTTGGCAAGCGGAAGCGGCGGCATCGACCTTCCACCGTGGGGACTAATTCCTACCCAGATGTTCCCAGTCAGTGCCGTCCCTGTCAACTAGGGTTCAAACCAGGTCTTGTAGGGCTTTCACTACCGCAGCGGTATCTGCATCACCGCCAAGATCGGGTGTGCGCGTCCCTCCGGCGAGCACCGTACGGACTGCTTGTTTGAGCGTTGCCGCCGCAGCAGAAACCCCCAAGTGCTCGAACATCAAACCACCGGTCAACACAGCGGCAACGGGATTGGCAACACCTTTGCCGGCGAGGGCTGGTGCGGAGCCGTGGACCGGCTCAAACAGCGCATGCGGCCTGCCGGGGTGGAGGTTGGCGCTCGCGGCCACGCCCAGCCCGCCCACGAGGCCGGCGCCGAGGTCAGACAGGATGTCGCCATAGAGGTTATTGGTGACGATCACCTGAAACCGCTGGGGCTCACGCACCAGCTCGAGCGCCAGGGCGTCGACGTACCTGTGTTCCGCGGCGATCCCCTGGTACTCACGCGCAATCGCCTTGAACCGGTCCTGCCACACTTGGTGGGTCGGAATTGCATTGGACTTGTCGCTCATGGTGACGCGCGTCCTGCCGTGCGCCTTGGCCCACTCGAAGGCCGCGCGGATGATCCGCTCGACGCCTTTGCCGGTGTTGACCTCCTCAGCCACGTGCTCATCGCCGCTCGAGCGGCCGCGGCCGAGGTATTGGCCCTCGGTGTTCTCGCGGAAGATGACGAAATCGATGGCGCCGGGATTGCGGAGCGGCGTGAGATCGGGATGGAACAGCTCCACCGGCCGAAAGTTGACGTACAGATCGAGCTTGAACCGGAGTCCCAGCAGAATGTCGCGGGCGTGCTCGTTCCCCGGCACTCGGGGGTCGCCAAGGGCGCCGAGGAAGATCGCATCGACGCCGTCCCGGAGCCGGTGAAAGGCCGCGTCGGGCAGCGTTTCCCTCGTCTTGAGATAATGATCCGCGGAGTACGGCAGGCGTTCCCACTGGATCGAGAACCGGTGCTTAGCGGCCACGCGATCGAGAATCGGGATCGCAGCCTCGACGACTTCCGGCCCGATGCCGTCGCCCGCGATGACCGCGACCGTGAACTGCTTCACTCGAACCCGGTTGGACGCCCGCACGCCAGACAGTACGCCCAACCCACGTCCAGCTCGCTGCTGCAGCCCGGACACTTCAGCTCTCCCTCGCGCGGTTGCCCGCAGTGTGGGCAGAAGCGCGCCTCGCGGTTCGCCGGCAACACGCCGCCGCAGTACTCGCACTGATTCGACGCGAGCGCGTCCTTGGATTTGCCGGCCGGCCGGGGCGGAGAGAGCGGCGATCGAACCGCGACCGGGGGGACGGGGACAAAGGGCACTGGAACCTGGAACCGGATTCTCGCCTGTCGTGTCGACCAGCTCGTCGTCCAGGGTAGAGGCGGGCGGCGCGTAGGCGCGGTCTGCCATCAGTACTCGCTCGGCGGCACGGCCATTCACCATGACCTGCGCATCGGGGAAGCTGCGGAAGTACGCGGGATCGGGGTTGATGGTGGCAATCTCGCGCTGCATCGCCTCGCGGACCGTCTCCGGCTCGAGCTGCACATAGCTCCGCTCGCCCGCGAGCAGTCGCAACACCGCCATCTCGTAGTCCTGATGCGTCGCGACGTTCAACCGCGAGCGATTGGAGCGATACGGCACGAGCCGCTCGTAGACGTCGGACGCGGGGAAGGGTACGGCTACGCGCGTTTCGCGCGCCAGCGCCGCAACCAACAAGCCGAACAGGCGGTCGAGTTCATCCACGGATAGCGCGCGCTCTTAGCGCGCGTACAACGTCACGCACCATTCCTCCACGCATTTGTCCATTTATCGTACAGCACGGGCACGACCCCGCCCTGCTGCAGCACCTCCACCCCCGACGGATCGCGATACGCCTTGCGATAAAACACATGCGTCACGCCCGAATTGATGATCAGCTTCGCGCACATGACACACGGCGACGCGCTGACGAACACGACCTTGTCGCGCACGTTGCCCGGCGCCTTGACCAGCGCATTCATCTCGGAGTGGATGCAGCCGCAGTTTCCGGGCACCGCCGAGTCGCACTTGTTCGGCAGGCCGCGCGCGTTGCCGTTGTAGCCGATCGCCAGCACGTTCTCGAGCTGCTGGTCGGTGACGACGGTGCCCACCTGCAGTCGCACGCAGGTGGACCGCTTGGCCAACTCTTCCGCCATACGCATGTAGACCTCGTAGAGCGGGATGCGGTCCACGGAACCAGACGCAGCAGCGGGCGCCAGGTTTGAGGGATGCGTGTTCGCCGCGACGCCGTCCTTAGGCACGCTCATGCAGCTCCTGGTCGGGATCGAAGTCCACAAACTTGCCGCGCGCGCGCTGTTGCGCGAGCCACGTATCGAAGCCTGACGGGATCAAGCCGTTGGAGCGCTCCTGCTGCTCGGCGGCGCGGATCGCGACGACGTTCGCGTATTCGTTTTTCACGTGCTCGTTGTGGCCGCGTACCCAGCGCCAATCCACCGTATGCGCGCGCGCGACCTGGGCGAGCTTCTGCCACAGGTCCAGGTTCTCCAGCGCCCCCGTCTTGCGCCGCCAGCCGCGCGCCTCCCACCCCGGCAGCCATTCGGTCATGCCTTTGATCAGGTACTCGGAGTCGGAGACGAACCGGACGTGCGCATGCGCCCATTGGCGCCGCACCCACTCGAGGGTCGCGATCGCTCCCGCGAGCGCCATCTTGTTGTTCGTCGTCTGCGGCGAGCACTCGTAGAAATCCCAGCGCGCCACGCTGTCGCCGGCGATCGCCTCGACCAGCGCCCCATTGCCGCCGCGGCTCACCTTGGTGGAGTCGTTGCCGAGGCAGCTTTCGTCGGCATGCACGAGGACGAATCGTCCTGTCACGGCTGGATCACCACCGGAATGTCGGTGTGCAGCAGGATTTCTTCGGCGTGCGACACGGTGACCGCCTGCCCCTCACCCACGTGGGCGCCGGCGAACAGCGCATCGCATTTCGTTCGCTCGATGACGCGCGCCACCGCTTCCCCCGGCGTGCCGTGCTCGAGGTGCGTCACGAAGGCGACACCCTCCAGCGACAGCACCGCTTCCGCCTCCCCGACGACCATCGTGCCCATGGCGGTATCGATGGTCGCATGAATGATGTGCACCGTGCTCTGAACGACGCTCGCGAACCGCACCACGAGCTCGAGCGCACGCTGCGCGGTCGCGCGGCCGTCGTACGCGATCGCGCAGGTGCTCATCGGCGACGGCTTGCTGCCGCACACGATGACGGTCCGCTCAGCGATCCGAATCAGCGAGGCGGCGGTCCGGCCGATGACGTCGGCCCGCGACGAGCGCCCGCGCCGGCCTACCAGCACCGTGTCGACGTCCCCTGCCAGAGCTGCCAGCTCAGCGTCCGGGTGGCCGTGCTTTAGAACCGTGTCTACCGCGAGGCCGGCATCCGCGACGCGCTCCCGCGCCCGCTGCAGCAGGGCCCCAGAATCAGATGTGCGGTTAGTGCGGAAGTGCGACTCCTGCACGTGCGCGACGACCACCCCGGATTTGAAGCGCAGGCCCAGATGGACGGCCTGCTCCAGCGCTTCGTCGGCGTTGGGACTGCCGTCCAGACCTACAAGCAGGCGTGTGAACACAGTGGAGCGGGGCGATGCTCAGGGGAGCACCGCGAAGCTCTCCAAATCACGCAGGTGGAAGGCGAGCAGTTCGCCGGTCATGGGTAGCCGTCCCGCCAGCACGTCGTCGCGTCCGCTCGTCTCGAGGCGCTCGGCCACGACCACATATTCGGTGCCGCGACGCCGCAGCGCTACCCGCCGACGCTCGCGCACCGCGCGCTCCAACGCGTCGAGCGACTCTGGCGTGAGGGAGCGGTATTCGCGAATCGTGGCCATGGGGGGGCGGGGGGCTCTCAGTTGACCGTGATCGTGCCGGCGATCCCGCGCGTGAGCCGGCCGATCCTGGCCGCGGCCGGGGTCCCCTCGCGCTCCAGCGCCGCCATCAGTGCGCTCGCGCGATCGGGATCGACGGCGATCAACAAGCCGCCCGACGTCTGGGCATCGAACAGCAACACGCGGACCGGTTCCGGGATGGTGTCGGCGAATTTCACGTGCGGCGCCAGTGCTTCGCGATTGCGCTTCGAGCCGCCCGGAATCGCGCCGCGCTCGGCCAGCTCGACGGCCCTGGGCAGGAGCGGCACGGCCGCCGCATCGATCTCGGCCGCCACGCCGCTCGCGAGCAGCATGTTCTGGAGGTGGCCGAGCAACCCGAAGCCCGTGACGTCGGTGGCCGCGTGGACGCCACCGCCGGTGGCGCGCATCGCCCGGGCGGCGCCCGCATTGAGCGTCGTCATCGATTGCACGGCAGGCGCGATGTCGGCCGCGGAGGCGAGATCGCGTTTCAACGCGGTCGCGAGCACCCCCGTGCCGATCGGCTTCGTCAGGACGAGCGCATCGCCCACGCGCGCGCGCGCCAGCGTGATCAGCCGGTTCGGATGCACCTCGCCGATGGCGACCATGCCGTACTTGGGCTCGGGATCGTCGATCGAATGGCCGCCGAGCACGAACGCGCCCGCTTCCTTGGCGATGTCGGCGCCGCCCCGCAGCACGTCGCCGAGCAGTTCGTACGGGAGCGTGTCGCGCGGCCAGCCGACGAGGTTCAGCGCAAGCAACGGTGTGCCACCCATCGCGTAGACGTCGGAGAATGCGTTCGCGGCGGCGATCCGCCCGAAATCGTATGCGTCGTCCACGATCGGCGTGAAGAAATCCACGGTCGCGACGATCGCGCGGTCCGGCGTCAACTGGTAGACGGCGGCGTCGTCCCGCGTCGCAGCATCGACCAGGATGCGTGGATCCGAAATCGTAGGCACGTGGCGCAAGACCTGCGCCAACTCGGCGGGGCCGAGCTTGCAGGCTCAGCCGGCGCCGTGCGAAAGCGCAGTCAGGCGAACAGTGGTCATTGGTCCAGCGAAGATAGCTACGAAAGACGCCAGGCGAGCAGGGCTCCGGCTACGACGTAGCGCGCGACGTCGAGCGTGGCGTGGGTCAGCAAATGCCGCCGCCGTAGCGGCTCCACGTGCTGCCACATCACGAGCCGGCGTGGAAATGCAACGAGCAGGCCAATCAACAGGAACAGGAGCCACGCCTCACCCGCTCCCAGCGAATCGAACCAAAGCGATGCGAAGAGCGTGACCACGCCCGCCTCGATCAGCCGCCAACCGATCTCCCAACGATTGAACGACCAGACGAGCGAGCGAGCGTCCGGTGGCAGATCCCAGCGATAACCGATCGGCGGCGCCAGGGCGAACAGCGCCGCCACGGGGAGCCACGCGAGGATGAGCCGGCTGAGCGTCACACTACCGGCGGTATCCCGGACCCCTGAGGCCGCGGCCCGGCCGCGCGCTCGTGATCTGGCCTTTCTTTAATACCATCTGACCGTTCACGATCACGTACTCGATACCGACCGAAGTCTGGTGCGGCTGCTCGAACGTCGCGCGGTCGATCACCGTCGCCGGATTGAACACCGTGAGGTCCGCGAACATCCCTTGCTTGACGAACCCGCGATCGGCGAGGCCCACCCGCTGCGCGGCGAGCGACGTCATCTTGCGCACGGCGAACTCGAGCGGAAACAGCTTCTCGTCGCGCGCATAGTGGCCGAGGATGCGCGGGAACGTGCCGTAGGCGCGCGGGTGCGCCGACTGAGTCCCGAACGGACCGTCAGGGGCGACACCGCCGAAGTCGGTGTTCACCGCGACCCACCATTGCTTCATCCCGGCTCTGACGTCGTCCTCCCGCATGATCGCGTACACGGCATCGGTGCGATGGCCGCCCTCGGCCAGCACGATGTCGAAGAGCGTCTCGACCGTATCGCGATGCCGCAGCGCCGCGATCTCGGCCACGGTCTTCCCGTGCATGTAGCGCAGCGAATCCTGGAACGTGCCGGTGATCAAGACGCCGGTGCCCCCGCCGGCCGCGACGAAGAAACTTTCAGTCTGCGGATTCACGATCTCCGCATGCAGCCGGGCGCGGGTCGCCGGGTCGCGCAGGCGGATCAGCAGCGAGTCCCAGCCCCCGCTCTCGGCCCACGTCGGAATCGACGCGTCGAGCGACGTGGCCGCGCGGATGTACGGATACTGGTCGGCGGTGACGTCCAGCCCTGAGGTGCGCGCGGAGTCGATCTTTGCGAGGATGCGCGGCATCTGCCCCCAGCTCCGGCGGCCCGAGAGCTTGAGATGCGACACTTCGGCCGGAATGCCCGCCTCTTTGGCGATCCGAAAGACTTCGTTCAGCGCCTCGTCGATATGCTGGCCTTCGTCGCGCATGTGGGAGGCATAAATCCCGCCGTGCCGCGCCGCCGCGCGCGCGAGCGCGATCAGCTCCTCGGTCTTCGAGTAGCTCGCGGGCGCGTACTCGAGCGCGGTCCAGACGCCGAGCGCACCCTGCTCCATCAGCGTGTCCACGATCGCCGTCATGTGCGCGAGCTCGGCAGGAGTCGGATCGCGATTCTCGTTGCCGACGACCGCGAGCCGGACCTGCGTCGCCCCGACGAACGTCGCGATGTTGAGCGAGGAGCCCTGCCGCTCGAGCTGCGCGAAGTATCCGTTCAGGTCGCGCCAGTCTTCCCGGAAGTGCCACTTCTTCATCGCGTCCGAGTCGGCGGCGGCGAGCTTGTCGGTGAGCGGCGCGACGGATCCGCCTTCACCGGTGACTTCGGTCGTTATGCCCTGCGTGATCTTCGAGAGCACCCGGTTGTCGATGAGGACGTTGGTCTCCGACTGCCCCATCATGTCGATGAACCCGGGCGCGACGACGAGGCCGCTCACGTCCACGGTGTCTTTGGCCGTCGCCCCGCCGAGAAATCCCACGGCGCCGATCCGATCGCCCTTGAGCGCCACGTCGCCGCGATATCGTGGATTGCCGCTCCCATCCACGATCCACCCGCCCTTGAGGATCAGGTCGTAGGGACCGTCGTTGCGCGCCGGAGTGCCCGTCCCGCAGGCGGCGACCAATGTGAGCAGCAGATAGCCGATAGCCGATAGCCGATCGCTCATTTCCATGTAGCCCTCAGGGAATCCGGCCGAATCACGCGGCCGCGGATCATGACCATTGCGATGTTGCGCGTGGCGCCGATGTCACCGGCTGGATTGCCATTCACGACGACGAGGTCGGCCACCTTCCCCGGTGCCAGCATGCCAAGAGAATCCGCATGCAGCAGCTGCGCGCCGCGGCGGGTGGCGGCCGTGATCGCTTCGAGCGGCGTTAGCCCGGCCGCGACGAGCAGCGACATCTCCTCGTGGAGCGAGTAGCCCGGAATCAGCAGCTGATTGGCCGCGTCGGATCCGGCCGCGATCGCTCCACCGGCGCGCCGATACTCGCGGACGAATTGATCCTGGCGCCGGCGCGAGCGCCGGAACGCCTCGAAGTCGGCCGCGTGCCAGGCGGTCCGCACCAGGAGACTCGGCACGCCGCGGACACTCTGCGCATTGTCGGGCACATCTTCCATGCCGGGTCGCAATAAGAGAATCGGATTGTCGAGCCGCGCCAGCATGTCGTGCAGCACCAGCGTGGGTACGAGCGTCACCTTCGTCTCCGCAAGCGCGCGCGCCGTGCGTGCCACGGCCGCGGAGTCGAGTCCGGCCCAGCCTTTTTCCTCCACCGTCCAGCCCGTGAGGAAGTTGCTGTGCGCATAGCTGTAGGTGGCGTCGCCCGTCGCCGCCTGCACGACGCCGGCCATGTGCTCGATCGACACCACGCCGGCGCGCGCCGCGGTCAGCGCATCGGTCTGGCCCAGGTGCGCCGCCACCGGCAGACGCAGCTTCCCGGCTTCGTCGAGCAGCGCCCGCAGGAGAGTGGGCGTGATCTTGGTGTAGACCTTGAGATAATCGACACCCGCCACCGCGTGCTGGTCCGCCGCGCGCCGCGCCTCGTCGGGCGTGGAGACGCCCGTCGCGTTCGGATAGGTTGGCGGCACGCCGTCGATCATCGCCCCGGCCGTGAACATCCGCGGGCCGAGGATCGAGCCCAGATTCATCTGACTCCTGAGCGCGAGCGCCGTGTCGGTCGCGCCGTGCAGATCGCGCACCGTCGTCACGCCCCACGCGAGGTAGCGCTGCGTGGCCCAGCGTTCCACGTGCGCGTGCGAATCGATCAGCCCGGGAATGATCGTCTTCCCGACCAGACTGATCTCCTCCGCGCCGCGCGGGACCGGAATCTCGTTGACGTGCGCGACCGCTTCGATGTGGCCGTTGCGGATGATGATCAACGCGTCGCGCTTGGGATCTCCGCCGGCGCCATCGATGAGCGTCGCACCTTCCAGCACGATGACGCGATCTTTCGGCGGGAGAAACTTGCTGCAGCCGGCGAGTGGCAGAAGCAGCAGTATCGTGCCGACGTGCCAACGTGCCGACGTGCACCTCACTTAGGATCGCTCGCCGTATGATCGTGCAGAATCCGCCACCGGTCTCCTTGTTTCTGCAGTACCAACGTGAACGGCCCGCTGGCAACCGTGGAGTCGCGTCGCGTGAGTTTGAAGCGCGCCGTCGCGTACGCGAAATCGGGCGTCAGCACCCGCACGTGCAGCTCGTCAAAGGACAGCGAGTCGCGCGACTTGCCCGGGGCGAAATAGTTCTTTTGATACCGATCGTATAGCACCTGCCAGCCGTACTGGATGTGTCCGCCCGCCATGTAGCTCGTAAGCGAATCCTGCGCGTAGTCGCTCATGAACCCGGCGAGATCGCCGCGGTTCCAGTCGGCGGCGGAGCGCTGCAGCATGGCCGCGATTTCTTGTGGAGGGTTGCCAAGGGGAATTGCAGGTGCACGACAAGCTGTCACGGTAGCGATGAAGACGGCGTACGGCGCACGGCGCACGATTTGCCTCCTTAACGTGGCCGCGGGAGCATCTCGTCGAGACGCTCCCGCGGATGGTCGTAGCGAGATCGGTTACCGGCGGCGTTTCTTCTTCGAGGACTTCTTCTTCTTTTTCGCCGCTTTCTTCTTAGCCTTTGGCCGCGCCTTCTTGGCCGCCTTCTTCTTCTTTTTGGCCTTTGGCTTCGAAGACTTCCGCGCCGGCCGCGACGACTCCTCCATGGGCTCCGAGGACGGCATCGGGGCAGGTGTGGGTGCCGAGGGGAACATCGGCTCCATGAATCCCGGTCCTGGCCAACTGCTCTCCGTTACGTCCGTCAGCTCAAGCATCGGATCTTCTCCTATGCTGGTAAGGTGCGAGGGCGTCGTGGGTGGCCTATAGCTTACCGCGGGATTCTTACCTCGCAAGTGACACAGGGTAACGCGTTTTCGGTGTCCCAAACCGCGCTCCACTGTGACAAGTTGGCTTGACAACGGCATTTAGCCGGACACACATTCGCGAGCCATGATTGGACGCGGACTCATCGCAGTACTCGCCCTTGTTATCCCCGGTGCGGCGGCGGCGCAGAACGTCGCGGAAGTCCAGGTCGCGCCGCCCTCCGTCACGATTCGGGTCGGGGAACGCAGCGGCTTGCTCGCCACCGCCTTCGATCGCATCGGCAACGTGATCCCCACGGTCCGCATCATCTGGTCCTCGAAAAACGTCAACGTTGCGAAGGTCGACAACAACGGTACCGTCACCGGTGTCGGCAACGGCGTGGCCATCATCGAGGCCCGGGTAGGCGCGCGCGGGGGGCAGGCCGCCGTCCAGGTGACAGGTGGCAGTGGCGCGACCCAGCCACCGCCGCCTCCAACTACCCCCCCTGCAGCGCCTCCCCCGCCGCCGGGCCCTGATCCCTATCTGGGGCAGCCTCCAGGCAGCGGTCCCGCTGCCGCGCTCCGGCTCGAGCCCGGGGTCATCTATCTCCTGCCGTCCGAGAACACGCGGGTTTCGCCCCGCGCCTTGAGAGACGACGGCTCCCCGGCGGCGCCGCTCTCGGTCACCTTCACGTCGCTCAGATCCGACGTGGCGAGCGTCGATCAGAGCGGCAACGTCGTAGCGCTCGCGCCGGGCCAGGGAACGATCCAGGCGACGGCCGCAGGTGGCCTGACGGCGACGGCCCCTGTGGTGGTGCAGCAGGCGGAGTTCACTGTGCGCGAGGGGGCGCAGGTGCTGCTCTCGCCGGGCGAAGTCGATACGCTGCACGTGATTGTGGCCGGTCAGAGCAACCGTACCGTCAACCCACTCGTGGTGCAGTGGTCGTCGAGCGATCAGAGCGTGGCGCGCGTCAGCCTCGGCGGCGTGGTCACCGCCGCCGGCCCGGGCAAGGCGCTCCTCAGCGTGTCGGGCCTGCTGCAAAACAAGACCATCGAGATCTCGGTCCATCAGGTCGTCGCCAAGCTGTCGGTGCGCCCCACGATCCGCGATTCGGTCCAGGTGGCGCTGACCGGCACCGCGAAGTTCGAAGCGCACGCGCTCACGGCCGAGAACGTTCCGGTACCTGAGGCGCCGCTGCGTTGGACCGTCACGGACCCGACGATCGCGACCTTCGACGCGCCAACGGGGACTCTCACCGGGAAGGCAGTCGGCAAGACGCAGTTGATGGTGCGCGGCCCCGGGTCGGGTCTCGCCGTGACCTGGAGCGTCAACGTCATCGCGGGCTCGCCGAGATTCACGCAGCCCCGCGTCGGGATCGGTCTCAACCAGCGGCACACGCTCCGCGCCAATTACGCCGATGATCAGGGCAACGTGCTCGGTGCAGCCACCAACCTCACGTGGACGAGCGACAATCCCCAGGTCGCGGCGATCGGGGAAGACGGGACAGCCTCGGGTGTCGGGTATGGGCACGCGAAGGTGACCGCGACCGCACCGGGCGGAAAGACCGCAACCGCCGACGTGTATGTCGTGGGCGAAATCGTGGTGGCGAGTAACCGCGGATTCCCGAACACCCCCGGCAAGTTCCAGCTATTCGCCGTGGAGCGCTCGAATCTTGCCCAGCTTACCAAACTGACGGCCGCGACCGATACGACGTCGGCCAGCGAGCCCGTCTTCTCGTCCGATGGCTCGCGCATCGCCTTCGTGTCGCAGCGCGACGGCAATGCCGAGATCTATGTGACGAACGCGGACGGCACGGGAGCGACGCGGATCACGAACGATCCGCAGGCGGACGGGCATCCCGCGTTCACGCCCGACGGACAGACCGTCGTCTTCCATTCCTCGCGCACGGCGGGGAAACAGCAGATCTGGGCCGTCAACGTAGATGGGAGCGGCACGGTGCAGCTCACCAAGGACTCCGTGAGCTCGTCGCCGACCGTTGCTCCCGACGGGCAGACGATCGCCTACCTCTCGACTCGCAATAAGGAGTCGCACATCTGGCTCATGAATCGTGACGGCTCGAACCAGCGGCAATTCACGCGCGGTCTGCAGCAGCGGGAATCCGAGCCGCGCTTCCTGCGCGACGGTTCGCTGGCGTACTTGATCGAGCGCCGCGACGGCAACCGCACCGTGCAGCAAGTGATGAAAGCCGACCTCGCAACGGGCGCGACGACGGCCATCACCGGGACCGATCTGGCGATTGCGTCGTTCGCCGTCTCGCCGTCCGGTGACCTGGTCGCGCTGGTAGTCAACACGCAGCCGCAAAACCGCCGCAATCCCACGTATCGCGTCTACGTCCAGCCGGTCTCTTCGGCGACCCCCGTTCCCCTGCCCACGACGGGCACGGAGCAGATGATTACGCCGGCGTTCCGGCCCTAGATTGAGGCGCGATGCGCGCTTGCGTGCTGACCGCCACCGGCGGAATCGACAAGCTCGAACTCCAGTATGTCCCCGATGCTCCCGCTCCCCAGGCGGGAGAAGTGCGCGTCGGTATTCGCGCGGCCGCGCTGAACCACCTCGATCTCTTCGTCGCCGAGGGAATGCCGGGCAGCGCGGATCGCTTTCCTCACGTCGGCGGGGCGGATGGCGCGGGCATCGTAGAGTCCGTGGGGCCGGACGTGACGACGGTGCGTCCGGGCGACCGCGTGATGCTGAATCCGGGGATCTCGGACTACACGTGCGAGTTCTGCCGGGCGGGCGAGCAGTCGCTCTGCGTGAACTATCGCCTGCTCGGTGAGCATCTGCCGGGGACGCTCGCGGACCTTGTGACGGTGCCGGTCCACAATGTCGCCCCGATTCCCCCGCTGGTACCGCCGCTGTCGTGGGCGGAGGCCGCTGCGTTTTCGCTCGTGACGCTCACCGCCTGGCGGATGCTGGTGACACGCGCGCGGGTCAAGACGGACGAGCTGGTGTTGATATGGGGCATCGGCGGCGGCGTGTCGCTGGCGGCGCTGCGCATCGCGAAACTCCACGGCGCGCGCGTGATCGTCACCTCGTCGAGCGACGTCAAGCTCGCCGCCGCCAAACAACTCGGTGCCGACGTCACGCTGAATCACCGGACGCAGCAGGTCTCGCAGGAAGTGCGGGCGTTCACGAACAAACGCGGCGTGGACATCGTGGTCGAGAGCGTCGGCGCGGCCACCTGGGACGAGTCGCTCCGCAGTCTGTGCCGCGGCGGACGGCTCGTCACGTGCGGCGCGACGTCAGGACCGCAGGCAGGGCTCGATCTGCGGCGGCTGTTCTGGCATCACTGGAGCCTCCTGGGATCGACGATGGGCAACGCCGCGGAGTACGCTGAGGTGGTCAGACGATTGGGCCAGGGAGAGTTGCGGCCGGTCGTGGATCGGGTGTTTCCGATCGCTCGGGCCCGCGAGGCGTACGAGCGATTGCGGAAAGGTGAGCAGCTCGGAAAGGTGGTCGTGGACGTCTCGTCCTGATGCCCGTAACCTGTTGCCCGCGGTGCGTC
>WNGI01000224.1_pt1 | contig 38488 bp, 44 predicted proteins | sample 5400621 | NCBI WGS metagenome assembly WNGI01 (sample SAMN13153374, study PRJNA577476) | soil metagenome | isolation source: 20 cm soil or saprolite under Garry oak tree replicate 1 | place: USA:California | collected 2016-06-15
CGCGGTGCGCGGCGAGGCGCCGCGACGCGCCTGGCGCCGAGCGTCCCTCGTGCGTGATCTGCTCGCCGGCTGGAGCGAGCAGCAGGAGATCGCGGCGGCGCCGCCGCTGCTCCGTGGCGACGACGTCATGCGCCACTTTGATCTGACGCCCGGCCCCGAGGTCGGCCGCCTCCTCCGGCGCGCCCGCGAGGCCCAGGATCTCGGGCGGGTCAGCACACGTGATGAGGCGCTGGCGTACCTTGACTCGTCGCGGAGGCGCTCATAAAGTACGGTTCACCACGACGCAATCGTCCGCGGTTCTTCCGAGAGGAGATCTCATGAAGGTGTGGCGTGCCGCACTGATCCTGTCTTCCCTGTTGCTGCTTCCATCGGGGGCGATGGCGGCGCCGGCCGGCAAGGTGGTCATCGCCCAGGGCGTCGATCCCTCGACGCTCGACACGATGAACCAGCAGGAGACGCCGGCGTCCGTGGTCGCCACGCATCTCTTCGACACCCTGGTCGAGCGCGATGCCAACCTCAAGGTCGTGCCCGCGCTGGCCGCCGAGCTGCCCCGGCTGGTGTCCGATCGCGTGTGGGAGCTGAAGCTGCGCAAGGGCGTCAAGTTCCACAACGGCGAGGAGTTCAACGCGGAGTCCGTGAAGTTCAGTCTCGAGCGCGTCAAGGACGCCAAGCTGCGCGCCTCGTCCAACTTCCGTCCCATCGACCACGTCGAGATCGTCGATCCCTACACGGCGCGCGTGCACACCTCCAAGCCGTGGCCGACGTTCACGACGATCATGACGTTCCGCCAGGCGTCGATGTACCCGCCCAAAGCCTACGCCGGCAAGGACACGGCCTTCATCTCGAAGAACCCGATCGGCACCGGGCCCTACAAACTCGTGCGGTGGTCGAAGGACGAGGAGATCGTGCTGGAGGCCGACCCCGGGCACTGGCGAGGCGCGCCGCGCATCAAGACCGTCGTGTTCCGGCCAATTCCCGACGACGCCGTGCGGGTCGCGGCGCTTCAGAACGGCGAGGTCGACGTCGCGGTGAACATCCCGCCGCACCTCGCGAGCCCGATCGCCAATCATCCGCGGCTGTTCCTCTCAACGGCGCCGTCCATCCGGACCATCCAGCTGATGTTCCAGACGGCTGAGTACGACGAGCAGCACAAGCTCCTCGGCCCGTACAAGGGCGTCACGGCCGACAAGCGCGTCCGGCAGGCCATCATCTCCGCGGTCGACGTGGACGAGATCATCAAGACGGTGCTCGACGGCAAGGCGATGCGTGTCGCGACGATGCTCACGCCGCTCCACTTCGGGTTCGATCCATCCCTCAAGCCCGTGAAGCAGGACGTGGCGAAGGCCAAGAAGCTGCTCGCCGACGCCGGCCTCCCCAATGGCGTCGAGATCACGCTGAACGGGCCGCAGGGGCGCTACGTGCGCGACAAGGAAGTGGCCGAGGCGGTGACCGGGCAGCTGGCCAAGGCCGGGATCAAGGCGACGCTGCGCACGCACGAGTTCGTCGCCTATCTCAACAATCTGATCTACAAGCACAAGGGCGGACCGGTCTGGTTGATCGGGTGGGGCACGCCCACACTCGATGCCGAGACGATCTACGGACCGCTCTTCCGGACGGGCGCGAACCTCACCAGCTACAGCAATCCCGAGCTCGATCGCCTCTTCGACGAGGCGCAGGCGATCATGGACGAGAAGAAGCGGCTGGCCGAGTACCACCAGATCAACAAGCTGTGGGTCGAGGACGCCGCCGCGGTCCCGCTCTACCAGCAACTGGACCTCTACGGCGCGTCCAAGCGTCTCAACTGGAAAGCGCGCAGTGACGAGCTCATCAAGGCCTACGACATGGCGCTCAAGGACGGCAAGTAGCGGAGGGACGGCTCGGTAGTAGAATAGGCAGCGCCGGGCGGCCGTAATTCAGTGGCAGAATGCCAGCTTCCCAAGCTGGACGTCGCCGGTTCGAATCCGGTCGGCCGCTCCAATAACTCAGGGCCTTACGGGACACCCCGTAGGGCCCTCGCCGTCTCGGGTCACCGAATGGTCACCATGAGACAGCGGGCAGCTGCTTGAAACGCGACGATCACGCCCGCCGCAAACGCGGCGTTCGTGGCGTAGTAGAAGACGTCCTCCCATCTGCCAAGGGCCTTCAGACGCGCTGCCCGCTGCTTCATGTCTAGATGCCGGTCGTTCATGATGTCGAGTAGAGTGTGGCCCAGTTCTTCCGCGTCAGGATTGCGAAGAAGCAGCGTCTCGACCGCCTGAATCTTCTGAACCGATAAGAACGCGTCTTGATTCGTGTGCTCGCGCGACACGACGCGTCCAAGGACCGCCGACAGGATACCGACTACCCAGATAGCACCAGCGATGCCGATCCACACTGCCTCCCGTGTGGCGCACGGCGTTTCGACAAGACGGGACAGCCCATAGAGTCCGCCGCCCATCAAGCCGATTTGCCAGATGAGCGATTGATCCGTGTGCTGTTGCGACGCCTGCGCAAGTGGCCGCGTCTCGCGCATGGCATCCCGATATCCTTCGGCGTTCTTCCTCAGCGCCGCGAGCTGCTCGTCAGGGTCACAGTCCCTCTCCGGCAAGCCACTTTGCCGCCGCAGAGCCGTCTCGCCGCGTGAGGTTCGGAATGAAGCGGTGGTAACGCCGGATCACCATCTCCACCGACGTGTCCCCGAGCTGCTTCGCGACCCAGCCGATGTCCTCGCCCGCCGAGAGCATCAGCGTCGCGAACGTGTGCCGAGTCTGGTACATCGTGCGGTAGCGGAGGCCCGCGCGTCGGAGCGCCGGCTTCCACACGCGCTCGCGCAGGTTGGTCATGTCGAGCGCGCCGCCGTCGCGGTTCGGGAAGATCCACGGCGCGCGCAGTTGGCTCGTGGCGCGTTGGGCAAGCAGCGCGCGTTCGACCGGGGGGAGCATTGCGACGTCGCGGACCGACGCCACTGTCTTCGTTGGCCCCTCGCCGAATCGGTTCACGGTACGCCGGACGCCGAACGTCTTGCGCTGCCAGTCATGTCCTCCCACCGAAGCCCGAGCTGCTCGCCTGGTCGGACTCCCGTGAAGAACGCCACGGTGAAGTATCGGCGGTCCTCGACATCACGCTACGACGCCGAGATCCCTGCGGCGCCTTCACGTCGTAGCCGTGCCGCCGCATCGCAACGACGATCACGCCCAGGCCCGACCATGAGTCGAGCCACGCGTGGATGGCCGCGAGCTCGGGGACCCGGAACTTCACGCGAAGGGAACGCAAGCGCCGCGATGAGGAGAGCGCGGCGACCTCGGTGCTCCTTGTCGGATCATCGACCATTCGTTAGGCCCGATGGTTGAGTTGGCGCCGCTGCGCGCCATAACACTTGCCGGAATATGGCGCTCGCAGCTGGCTACCTCCCTGCCCGTCGGCGTGATGGCCGGCTTTTGGAGGCGAGGATTCGCATCGGCCTGTGAGCATCAGCGATTCCGGAGTTGTCGCTCGGCTTCGAGCCAGTCTTCCACGTCTCTACCGGGCCACTCTCCACGCGACAGATAGATCTCGAAGGCGCGCTTGGCGATCTCGTCGTGACTCGGCCGCCGCGCTGCTTGGGTCCTGGGTTCGTCGAGATCTTGTGCGACGCCCGTGGTCTTGCGTTGGTTCGTACCCGCCATCAGAGTCCCCCTTAAGCTTGACTCGAAGCCCAACTTTTCAGTCCATCCAAGGGTACCCTCCAGGCCGGTAGACCTCGAATTGAAATTCTAGCGAGCCCGAACCCGAAAGAGCCCCCGTCGCGGCAACGGGGTGGGTGCGCCAACACAGCGCGACTGCGCTGAAGGCAGCCGGAAGGGTCGCCATCTGCGTACTTGTGGATCAGGCGGTTGGGCGGACGCCCCTTTCGACGACATCATGAGATCGTGGAAGTGGAACTGGGAGGGTCAAATCCCGGCAAACCCCTTGAACCGGGACCCCGCAGAGGTGCAGCGATGAGGCCGCCGAAAGAGCGCCAGTCGCATGCCGCGGGGAGTGCACGTAATATCCGCAGCGGCCACCACTCGAGGGCTTGACAGGCTGAATTAGAACATAGATTCTTTTATCCGTGCCGCGCGCTGCGAAGTTCGACGAGGATCAGATCGTGGCGGCCGCCGGACGGCTGATCGCCACCCGTGGGCCCTCCGGCGCGACGATCGGCGCGATCGCGCGTGCCGTGCGGGCGCCGACGGGTTCCATCTACCACCGCTTCGACTCCAGGGACGTCCTGCTGGCCGAGGTATGGTTGCGCGCTGCCGCCGCCTTCCAGGACGCTTTCTTCGCGAGGCTGGCGGGCCCGGTGCCCTGGCAAGCCGGCCTTGCGGCGGCGCTCCACATGGCGCAGCGAGCCCGCCAGCACCCTGATGAGGCCCGGTTGCTGCTGCTCCACCGCCGAGATGACTTCGTCGACCGCGGATGGCCACCGGCCATGCGCCGGCGGGCCCAGCGGCTCGGGCGACAGATCGACACCGAGCTGCGCGCCTTCACCCGTCGCCTGTGTGGCCGCGAGGACCCGCGAAAGGTCCGGATCGTCGCGTACGCCGTTGTCGAAGCGCCCTTCGCGGCCATCCGTCGTCACGTCGCCGCCCGTGAGAGCCCGCCGCCGTATGTGGATGTGCTGATCCGAACCACGTATGAGGCCGTGATTGGCCTGCTCGGTGTTCCGGACTAGACGGAAGTGAGGCCGGACGATGCGATTCCCCTCGAAACTCCTCGACGTGCTGACCCACGTATGACTCGGTGTTCTTGAGGCTGGCGCTGGGAGCGACGTTTCTCGCGGCGGTGTCCGATCGCTTCGGGATGTGGGGACCGCCAGGAAGCCCGAACGTCGCCTGGGGCAATCTCGAACGGTTCGCGTCCTATGCGGCCACGCTCAACCCGTGGGCTCCGGCGGCGCTGATCCCGGCGATCGTGTGGATCGTCACCATCGCCGAGACGGGCTTTGGATGCGCGCTGATCCTCGGTCTCGCGACTCGATGGTCGGCGTTCTCGAGCGGAGTGCTGTTGCTGTTGTTCGCGCTCGGCATGACCGTTGGCACAGGAGTGAAGTCGGGGCTCAACGCCTCGGTCTTCTCGGCCTGCGCGGCCGCCTTCGCGCTCGCCACGCGGCCCGCCGACCCGTGGACCGTCGATGCTCGCCGCGCGAGGAAATGAGGCAAGCATGGGTGCAAGCGAAAACGTCCAGGTGATGCTCGAGATCTTTCGCTCGATCGAGCGACGCGATGCTCAACGCTTCCTCGACCTCTGCCATTCCGACGTGGAGTTCCACTGGCCACCATCGCTCCCCTACGGTGGGGCTTCACGTGGCCGGCCCGGCACGAGCCCCACCTGGAGCGACACGTGGCTTCCCCTCCAACCTGGCGAGACCGAGCGAAGGATGGATCCCCGTGTCGTGGCCGCGGGCGACGACGAAGTCGTCGTGCTCTGGCGTCAGCGGGGGATCAATCCGGATGGCGACCGATTCGATGGCCCGGTGCTCGGTCTCTATCAGGTCCTGGAGGGAAAGCTCGCGCGGGCTCAGATGTTCTATTTCGACACCGCGGCGCTGGTCAGCTTCCTGGCGAAGACCAGAGGCACGGCTGAGACCTGACCCCAATTCCGTTCACACCTTCACGGCGGCGTTCGATCGGCTTCGACGGCACGGCCGTTGCTGATCGTCATAAGACGATGCCGATTGCACACCGGGCAAAGCGCTTGACCATGAAGATGATGGTTTGGGCCACGCTCGTCATGGCGACGCTGTTCGGTACCTCGTCGCTCGAGGCGGGTTCAGTCAACGTTCGGATGGTCGAAGGCCACACGCGGGGCTTCCTGGTTCTGCGGACGATGAGTGGAAAAGCACTCGCACACGGCGAGATGGCTCAACGATGCAGCGGGGGACTCGTGCACGGGCATCTGACCTTGAACTTCGCCGATGGCTCACTCTGGGACGAGCACGTGACCTACTCGCAAGAAAAAGTGTTCCGGCTCGAAGCCTTCCGGCACGTGCAGCGTGGTCCGTCGTTCCCGACGAGCGAGGTTTCCTTCGACCGCGGCAGCGGCCGTTTCCAGGCGAGAATCCAGGATAAAAAAGGTGACGAGGTCAAGGAGGCGAGCGGCCCGTTCGACATGCCGGCCGATCTCTACAACGGCATGACCCTGGTGTTGCTCAAGAATTCCGCTCCGGGAGCCGGCGTCTCGGGCCAAATGGCGGTCTTCGGCCCGAAGCCCCGACTCATCAAGATGGAGCTGATCCACGAGGGTGAGGACACGATACGGGTCGGACCGATCACGAAGACGGCCTGGCGCTATCTCGTCAAGCTGGAGATCGGCGGGCTGACCGGCGTGCTCGCATCGGTGGTCGGCAAGGACCCGCCCGATCTACGCTACTGGTTGATGGCCGGTGACGTTCCGGCCTTCGCGCGATTTCAGGGTGCGATGTACATGAATGGTCCGGTCTGGCGGATCGAGTTGACGCCGGTCGAGTGGCCGAAGTGAGGCGCGCCGTTCAGTCTCGTGCCTCGCGCGTCTCGTCGCGGATCAGGGTGCACTGCCGGATCTCACCTGCTCCCTGCTCAGGGGAGACCACCTGCAGGCGTGGCCGGCCGACGAAGTACCTGACGCCGGCCTCGCCTTTGACGTAATAGACCTGGCCTGCCTTGACGTCCAGTGTCACGGCTGACTTCGCCGCATCGTCGATGGCCTTGAAGCGCAGGAGATCGGGATTCGCGCGCTCCGGAGCCGGAGTCGTGTGACGGTAGGACGACTGTCGTGATGCGGTGCGGGCCCACAGCTCCACCAGGCCCGGCCTCACGACGTACGGATAATAGCCACCGTTGCGCAAGGTCGTGACGACCTTGTCGTGGGCCTTGACGTCGTAGCTCAAGGCCTCGCCGGCGAACTCCGGAGTCCGGTAGATGTAGATCACCGCCATGCCTCTCGGAATCTTCGCGACCGGCCGGAACCCGGAACCGTGCGTCGCGCACCCGGCGAGGAGCAGGACGCCGATCAAGGACGCTGCGATCGAAACCGATCTGTGGCGCATGCCGCTCTCCTTGGAGAAGGTCGATCCCGTCAGGGCTGGAACACGTAATCGAGGCCGATGAGAAGCGGAACGAACTCCGTGTCGAAATGCGGCCCGAAGACGGCGCGGCCAGGATTGGGGCCGCGGCTGCCGGACACCTCGGTGCTGAGGCCGTGTGCGTTCCTCGGGTCCATGTTGTCATGGGTGAGCAGGTACCGGGCCTCGGCTCGGAGGCGGAGGCGCGACGTGATCGGGAGAGCGACGCCGAGAATCGCCCCGAGGCCAGGCACGACATTGGTCTGGCCCGGACGTACGCCAATCGCCACCAGCCCGCATCCCAACCCGCCGTACACAAACTTTTCGCCCGGCTCATCCAGGAAGACACGCCCGGTGAAGCTCCCCAGGATCGCGCCGCGATCCTGACCGACGCGCACCGGTTTCAATGAGCGGGGCAGGACGCCCGGTGTCGAGGTTCCCCAGTAGAGGCCATCGACCTGCAGCCCGAAGTGAGTCAGCCAGAGCGAGGCGGTCGTGCCGCCGACCGGGCCGAGCGCAGCCCTCACGTCGTGCGATTCCGTGCTGCCCACGCGAGGTTCAACGATCTTCACGTCCTGGTCGCCGCTGAGCGTCAGCCCTCCCGTGACCCCGAGGCTCGACTCACCGCGCGCCGGGGTCGTCGGCGCAACGACCAGCGTCACCAACAGGGGCGTCGACCACATCACGCGCGCGACGAATCGTGTTCGGCTCAACCGGGACGCCTACGATTGACGTTGTCCCGGCATCCCGAAGCTGTTCGACTCGTGCGACAGCCCATCAAAGCACGCTAGCACGCTCATTCGAGAGCACCGGCAAGCTTTCGAAACCTTGACCATCGGGATCGGGGGTTACGCGATCCGTAACCCCCGATCGTGTCTGTCAGGCGGCGTGCCTGTTGCGCGGAGCTGCTTCGGCCTGCTCGGCTTCCTGGGCCATGCGCTCGCCCAGAGACTCGAGCTCGTCGTCATCGATCTTGTCGGCGAGCTTGAACATCTCGTCTTCTTCTTCCTCGACGTGGTGCTCGACCAGCTCTTCGAGCACGGTCATCTTCGCCTCGAAGTGCTCGTCCTCGGGGTCGACCGTGGGCAACTCGGCCAGCACGAGCTTGACCACGTGATGCTCCTCGTACGCCTCGAGGACCATCTCCTCAGCTTTCTTCGATGGCACTTCGCGCAGGGCGGGGTAGAAGATCTCTTCCTCGATCTTCGTGTGCAACGTGAGCTTGGCGCCGATCTCGTCCATCAGACGGCGCCGCTCGGGCGCCCCTTCCGCCTTTCCGACTCTCTTGAAGAGGGCTTCCACTTCGCGATGCTGTTTCTTGAGCAGCTTCACCGGATCCATGATGCGGTGGCTCCTTTCGCGGCGATCTTCTCCGCTGCCACGCTGCACGTCGCGTTCCGGCGACGCGGAAAGGAACCCGCGGCGCCGCTGGCCGCCCAATTGCACCACCGAGGGCCCCATGAGCGCCGACGTGACCGCAGATCTGACCGTCGAAGTCCGCCTGAACTTGCTGGATTTCTCGTGGTCCTGGGAGATCCGTCACACGCGAACCCATACGCTGGTGGAGTCGGGGGCGGGGCGGCAAGACTATCCCTCGGCTGACGACGCGTACTCTGCTGGATGCACGCGGCTGGCGGCCCTCACCGCGGGCAACGTGGAAGAGGCTGCCTGAGCACGCGCTGACTCCCGAACGCCACCGCGAGTCGCCGGCATCACTCCTGCACACCTCCCGGCCGCCATGAAGCTGAGAGGTGCGGCCTCGAAATTGCGGCGCGGAACCTTGAAGCTCCGTGGGCGTGGGACGTGGCTGGGTGCGGGGGCGGTCGCGCTGGCCGTTCCCGCCATGTTCTTTTCCCGGCGCTTCGCGAGACTCCTCTTCGAGCATCACGACGACGCCTTGATCGCGCTCCAGTGGATGCCGGGCGTCGGCGTCTTGCTCGGGTCTCTGGCGTCACGGCGGAAATCCGGGCCGCCACCGCCGCTCTACGAGAGCGAGTCGATGCGGGTTGTCCGGGACGCGGTCGCCAAGGTCGCGCCGACCGGCGCGACGGTCGTCCTGCGCGGAGAGACCGGAGTGGGCAAGGAGCTGGTCGCCCGCGACGTCCACGACTCGTCACTGCGCCGCACTCGACCCTTCGTGAAGATCAACTGCGCGGCGCTCCCGTCCGAGCTGCTCGAAGCCGAGCTGTTCGGTTACGAGCGCGGCGCCTTCACCGGCGCCGAGGCGCGCAAGCGCGGGCGCTTCGAGCACGCCGACGGCGGCACGTTGCTCCTCGACGAGGTGGGCGAGCTCCCGCCGGAGCTTCAGCCGAAGCTCCTTCACGTCCTCCAGGACGGCGAGTTCTTTCGCATCGGCGGTGCCCAGCCCATCCGCTGCGACGTCCGCGTGCTCGCCGCCACCAACCGCGATCTGGAATCAGCGGTCGAGGCGGGCGAGTTCCGCCAGGACCTCTACTATCGACTCAACGTCGTCGAGATCCGTATCCCACCTTTGCGCGAGCGGCCGGAGCACATTCCCGCGCTCGTCGAGTACTTCCAGCGTCGCTTCGTCACCGAGTACGGGCAGCCGGCGGCCGTGAGCGCCGCGACCCTCGAGCTCTTCCGCGGCTACGACTGGCCGGGCAACGTGCGGGAGCTCGAGAACATGATGCGGCGGATCGCCGTGCTCGGGAGCGACGATCACGTCGCCGACGAGCTCCGGTCCCGCGCGAGGGCGCGCGTCGCGCTCGACGGCGCCATGTCAGGCCGCGCCACCGACGCCGAGGTGCGCGGGCTCAAGGAGATCTCGCGAGAGGCCGCACGCGAAGCCGAGCGCGCCGTGCTGCTCGCCGCCCTCGAGCGCGCCGGCTGGAATCGCCTGCACGCCGCCCGGATCCTGGGCATCAGCTATCGCTCGCTCCTCTACAAGCTCGCGGATCATCGGCTGCGGCCGCCGGCTCGCGGCGCGGGCGGCGGCTCCGTCGCCTGAGGGTTGTGTAGGTAAAAACTTTCGCCACCGGATTCTGGGGTTGCGTTCGCGAATTCGACGCGTGATCCTTTTGCGCCAATGCCCACTCCCTGCGCAAGGCCCGCCTGAGCGTGGACCTTTCCGGACTCCGTGTACTCGTCGTGGACGACCACATCGACACGCTCGACATGATGCGCGTCGCGCTCGAGCTCTGCGGCGCGGCCGTGATGGTGTCGAACACCGCTCGCGAAGGCCTGCAGGCCGTCGTTCGGTACGGCCCGGACATCGTGCTCAGCGATCTGGCGATGCCCGAGGAGGACGGCTTCTGGCTGCTGGATCAGGTCCGGTCACTGCGACCGCAGGCGGGCGAAGGATTGCCCGTCATCGCGGTCACCGCACACGCGCGTCGCTACGGCTACGAGGAGATCTTGCGCGCCGGCTTCAATGGGCTCATCCGCAAGCCGGTCGATCCGGTGTCGTTGTGCGACGACGTTCGCGGATTCGTCGACCGAGGCTAGGCGCTTTCGGAGCTGGCCGCTACCGACACGGCGACGCGCACGAAGGCGTGCGGGTCCACCGGCTTCGTGAGGAAGGCGTCGAAGCCCGCGCCGAGCGCGCGCTGGCGATCCTCGGGACGCGTCAGCGCCGTCACCGCGACCGCCGGGATCCGTGACGCGGGCGGCGGCAGCGCCTGCCGCACTTCGCGGATCAGATCGAAGCCGCTGCGGCCCGGCATCGACAGGTCGCTGATCAACACGTCGAATCGCCTCGTGGACAGGCCGTCGAGCGCCGCCGCCACATCACCCACGGCCATCACGTCGGCACCGTGCTGGCGGAGCACCGCAGAGAGCAGCTCCAGCGAATCCGCATCGTCGTCGACCAGGAGCACGCGGGCCCCATCGAGCCGAAGTCCATCGGCGGCAACCTCCACCGTCTCGAGCCCGGTCTCACCGGCGGTCGTCTCGGCGGCCAACGGTAGCGTCACCGTGAACGTGGCCCCGCGCCCAGGGCCGTCGCTCTCGACCCTCACGGTGCCACCGTGCAGCTCGACGAGGTTGCGCACGATCGCGAGACCGAGGCCGAGTCCGGCCTGACGCCGGCTGCCGCCGGCATCGGCCTGGCGGAAGCGGTCGAAGATGTGGGGGAGCAGATCGGGGTCGATGCCGAAACCGGTGTCGCGCACCGTGAGGCACGCGTCGTTGCCCACCCGCTCGAGGCGCACCGTGATGTCGCCCCCCGCCGGCGTGAACTTCACCGCGTTGCCCACGAGGTTCGTCACCACCTGGCCGAGGCGAAGCGCATCGCCGCGCACTGTCGCGGGATCCGGTGCGACGGTGAGCTTCACGCCCTTCTCGGCGGCGGCGCCGGCGAGCGACTCGGCGGCGTCCTGGACAATCGGGCCGAGGGCGACCGGGCGGAGGTCGAGCAGGAGCTTGCCGGTGATGGCCCGCGAGAGATCGAGCAGGTCCTCGATGAGCCGGGCCTGCAGTCGCGTGTTGCGCTCGATGCTCTCAAGCGCCCGCTCGGTCTGCGCCGGGCTCACCCGACCGGCGCGGAGCAGCTTCACCCAGCCCAGCATCGCGGTCAGCGGGGTCCGGAGCTCGTGCGAGAGCACGGCCAGGAACTCGTCCTTGGAGCGATTGGCCTGTTCGGCCTCCGCCCGCGCGTGGCGCTCGCTCTCCGCCAGGTGCGCACGATCGATGGCGAGCACCGCGCGGTCGGCGACGCGCCGGAGGAAATCGAGGTCCGCCTCCGTGAAGACGCGCGGCGTCGCGGCCCCGACGTGGAGCACGCCGACGAGTGTGTCACCCGAGCGCAGCGGCACCCCGACCAGCGAGCGCACGCGCTTGCGCAGGAACGGACTCACGACCTCGACGTCGGCGAGGTCGTTGAAGATCAGGCCGCCCGCGCTCTCCGCGATGGACCCGGCCACGCCGGTGCCCAGCGGAATGCAGAGGTCCTCGAAGAGCTCCTCGTGGAGGCCCTCCGATTCGATCGGGCGCAGCCCCCGCCGGCTCTCGTCCCACAGCAACACCGTGGCCGTGTCGCAGGCCAGGACCTCGCGGATCCGCCGCATCAGCTCGACCAGGAGCTCGTGCAAGCCGAGTTGAGAGAGGGCGTGGTCGGTGACCAGCTGGAGCTTCCGCAGCGTGGTCGCGGCGGCCTCGGCCTGCTCGCGGGCCTCGTGCTCGGCCGTGAGGAGCCGGCGCAGCTCCTCCTCGATGCGCTTGCGCTCGGTGATGTCCATCATCGTGCCGATCATGCGGACGGGACGGCCGCTCTGATCACGCAGCGTGGTGGCCCGCGCCGCCACCCAGCGCGGGCCGGCGCCGTCGCCGGGCTGCACGCGATACTCGATCTCGTACTCGGCCGCGTCGTTGATGGTGAGCGCGCGCCTGATGGCGGCCTCGATCCGACGGCGATCGCGGGGATCGACCCGGGCCAGAAACGACGCCCGCGTCATCGGTGCGTCGACCGACCCGAGGATCGAATCCATGCGCTCCGACCACGTGGCCCGATCGGTCGCGACGTCGTACTCCCACAGGCCGAGCCGCCCTGTTTCCACCGCGAGCCGCTCCCGCGCCGCGATCTCGCGGCGCTCCAGCTCGGCGCGGCGGCGCTCGGTGAGATCGGTCAGCGCGACCACCGTGCCGGTCATGCGCCCCTCGACGAAGATCGGGTGAGCCCAGGACTCGGCCAGAAAGGACGCGCCGTCGCTCCGGTGAATGATCTGCTCTCGCAGAGAGGGCGAGCGCTCACCCCGGTGGTCGGGCACGAGCTCGCGCACGTCGCGCCCCAGCACGCTCGATGGGCTCCCGCCGAGCATCTCGGCGCAGGCGCGGTTGGCAAAGATACAACGGCCGTCGAGGTCGACGCCCAGGATCGCCTGGCCGGTGGAGTCGAGGAGCGCCAGTCGCTCCTGCGCCAGGCTGAGCCGCTCGCGCTGGGCCACGGCCAACCGCCGGCGGGAGCGGTGAAGCAATTCGGAGAGCACGGAGACTCCAACGCCGACGGACACGAAGAGAACGAGTGCCAGGATCTCGGCGGGGGCGCTGACGCCGAACTGATTGATCGGATGCAACCAGAAAAAGTCGACCGCGGCGGCGGACAGCAGACTCGCCACGATGCCCGGCATGAAGCCGCCGTACCAGGCGGCCCCGACCACCGCCGGAAAGAACGTGAAGAACGGCAGGTGCACGTCCCAGAGCGGATTGAGCGCGATGCGGATCACCGTGGCAGCGACGACGCAACCGATCGCGACGAGATAACCAGTCACGAGGTTGGTGAGCGTAACGAACGCGTGCCCGCGGCGCAAGCGATGTCTGACAGGCTGCTGTAAAAGCTACAGAAGCGCTACGAACGGAGCGTGGCGATCATCCGAGGGCGTGGCCCTTGCACTGCTGAATCGAGAGTACAACGATGCGCGTCTGGGACTTTCTCAAGGAGACGTTCAGCGAGTGGAGTGAGGACCGAGCGCCGCGGATGGGCGCCGCCCTCGCGTACTACACGGTTTTCTCGCTCGCCCCGGTGCTGGTGATCGCCATCGGGGTGGCCGGAATCTTCTTCGGTCAGCGCATGGCCGAGGGCCGCCTGATGCACGAGATCCGCAACCTGGTCGGGCCCGAGGGTGCCGGAGCGATCCGGGCGATGATCGCCAACGCGGCAGCCGATCGCCCGGGTGGGGTGGTCGCCACGATGATGGGTGTGGCCGCCCTGGTCTTCGGCGCGACCGGGGCCTTCGTCGAGCTCCAGGATGCCTTGAACACCATCTGGAAGGTCCAGCCCAGGTCCCGTGGGCTCCTTCGTATGCTGAGGGACCGCTTCCTCTCGTTCACCCTCGTCGTCGGGATCGGGTTCCTGCTGCTGGTATCGCTAGTGATCAGCGCAGCCCTGGCTGCCCTGGGCTCGGTCACCGCTCGGTACGTGTCGCCCTCTCTGCTCCACGGCGTGAACTTCCTGGTCTCCTTCGGCGTCATCACGGTGCTGTTCGCGATGATCTTCAAGATCTTGCCCGACGCGAAGATCGGGTGGCGCGACGTGTGGCTGGGAGCCGCCGTCGCCTCGCTGCTCTTCTCCGCCGGTAAGTTCATCATCGGTCTCTACCTGGGCAAGAGCGGCATGGCTTCCGCCTATGGTGCGGCCGGCTCCCTGGTGATCGTTCTCGTGTGGGTGTACTACTCGGCGCAGATCCTCTTCCTCGGCGCGGAGTTCGCGCACGTCTACGCGCGCCGTCGCGAACAGGCGTTGAAGCCCGTGACCGACGTCGGTGTCGGCGTTCCTCCGACACGCCCGCGTTACGAGGTCGCCGCGCTGGCCGCGGTCGGCGGTTTCCTCCTCGGACGGACGCCGCTGCGGCGCGTCGCCACCAGCGCCCCGGAGGCGGCGAAGACCGCCGCCGAGGTTGCGCTGGCCGTCGCGGCGATCGAGCGCGTCCGTCGAGCGCGGAACGGGAAGCGCGTGGCCTAGACGCGCGGTACGACTTTCGGAAAATCTCTTCTCGACCGCGAAGCCAACTCCGCAATTTCCCGTTCGGCATGCGGCTTGCTCCTCAGCACGGTCGACATGCGTATCTTCGAGCCGAGAGTTGCTTCCTTCATCAAGGTGCTGGCCGCGATCTCGCTCGTCGCGCTCGTACTGACCCCGATCGCATGGGGCTACGAGCAGCGGCGACAAGCCCGCGCGTGGCAGATGGCGGCGTGCACGTACCGGGTGCGCGAGGTGGCGCTTCGAACGGCGATCGTTCGCTTGGAATACGCGAGCGACCCGTGCGGCGCCCTTCAGCGTCTCGGCTTCGAGCTGGAGGCACCTCGCTAATTCACCGTCCGTCGGCGCTGATGCGGATCGCATAACGCATCGCGCCTTGCCGGCGCACTCCCGCCAGCGCACTGTGCGCTCTGCCGGGGGACCGCATGGGCGACGCCGACAACCGACGTCCACAGCTCGACGTCGGCATCGAGGCGCTGATCGAGGAGATGGTGCCGGAGGCGTTGTGTGACGCCTGCCTGGCCTTCGCGTTCGAGGTTGCCCTCGACGACGTCCACGCCGCCGTGCCCCGGGTCCTGCAAGCCTCGCTGCGCTTCACACGCAAGAGCTCGGAATGCTTCCGCTGTGCGTGCACGCTGGAGCTGCTGACCATGCGCTGACCGTGCACTCTTTCCAATACCTGGTGGGCGCGCTCTGGCGGCACATGCCTTGCTCGACCACTCTCCACGAGGGCTGACACATCATGGCGATTGTCGTCGAAGGTCTGGGGGATCCAGCGCTCCGCCGCCTGATCCGCAAGAAGTTCGATGCTCTCCGCGATCACCTCCGACAACCACCCACCGCCGTTCGCGTCGGATTCACCGACGAGAATGGCCCCAAGGGCGGCCCCAGCATCCGCTGCGCGCTCACCATCGACATGGCTCGCCGGCGAGCGGTGCACGTCGAACACACCGCGACGACGCCGCGTCGGGCGTTCGACCTCGCCTTCGATGCGCTCGAGCGGCGAGCGCTCCAGGAGATCGATCGCACGCGCGATCGCCGGCGACGCCCCAAGAAATACTTCCTGGCCAGGCGCCTGCTCGAATCCGAAGCCGGGCCGCCGGTCGAGCGGCGCGGCGGTGAGCGCCGCACGGCATGAGCGCCGTGGACTTCCGTCAACGCTTGCGCGAGCTGGCGCGCTTCGAGCCGAGCGGCTCACCGGTCGTCAGCGTCTACCTGAACACCGAGTGGGTGGACGAGCACCAGCGCGAGCGCGTGCGCATCTTCGTGAAGAACGCGCTGGCCGAGGCGCGCGGCCGCCGCTGGGCCGACCGTGACGACCTCGACTGGATCGAGCGTCAGAGCGGAACGCTCATCGAGTGCGCGGTCTTCGAGGACGCCAACGGCGCCGTGCTGTTCGCGTGCGGCAGCGCCTCCCTGCGCGAGCTGCTTCCGCTGCGGGTGCCGTTCGACGACACCTTCGTCGTCGACGCGCGTCCCTACGTGCGGCCGCTGGCCGGCATCGTCGACGACACGCCGCCGGCGCTCATCGTGCTCGCCGACGGGGTCAGCGCGCGGCTCATCGCCCTCGACGCGAGCGGGGTGACGGACGAGACCGTGCTGCAGGCCGAGGTGCCGGGCCGCCACGAGAGCGGTGGGTGGGCCGATCTCGCCCAGTCGCGCTACGAGCGTCACATCCTCGAGCACCGCGAGCAGCACTTCGCGGCGGTGGCGGCCGCCATTGGCGCCTGGACCGAGCGGTACGACGCGCATCACATCGTGCTGGCCGCCGAGCCGCGTTCGGCGGCGGCGTTACGCAAGCACCTGCCGGAGGCGGTGGCGGCGCGGATCGCCGGCGTGGTGGCCGGAGCCCGACACGAGAGCTCGCCGGTGATCGCCGACCGTGCCGCCGGCGTCCTCGCGCGGGTCGCTCAGCAGGCCGACGAGCGCCGCGTGGACGAGGCGCTGGCCGACGCCGCGGAAGGGAGCACGGCCGTCGCCGGCGTGACGGCGACGGTGGGCGCGGTGAACCGAAACGCCGTCCGTCACCTGTACGTGCTCACCACGTTCCGCGAGCCGGGCGCGGTGTGCCAGGACTGCGGCGCGCTTCAGCGCGGCGTCCACTTCACGTGTCCGTTCTGTGGCCGGGGCACACGGACCACCGAGCTCGGTGAAGCGCTGGTCGAGCGCGTGCTCGCGTCGGGCGGCGAGGTGACCACGCTCGAGAGCCACCGGCCGCTGGCCGGGCACGGCGGCGTCGTAGCCCGCCTCCGGTACGCGGCATGAGGCCCCTCTGGAAGGGCCTGGTCACCTTCGGGCTGGTGTCGTTTCCCGTCGGTCTCTACTCGGCGACACGCCGTCAGGCCGAGCTCCACTTCCGCCTCCTCCACGAGAAGGACCAGGCGCCGATCGATTATCGGCGCTTCTGCACCGAGGAGGACGTGGAGGTCGACTGGAAGGACATCGTCAAGGGCTACGAGTACGAGAAAGGCCGCTTCGTCGTCGTGACCGACGAGGATTTCGAGCGCGCGGGGGTGGCGGGCACGCACACGATCGAGATCCGCGACTTCGTGCCCGCCGGTGACATCGACTTCGCCTACTTCGAGATGCCCTACTGGCTGGTCCCGGATGGGCCGGGGCGCAAGGCCTACGCGCTTCTGCGCGAGGCGCTCGAGGAGAGCGGCCGCGTGGGCATCGGGACCATCGTCATCAGGGAGCGCGAGCGCCTCCTCGCGCTCCGTCCAGCCGGGCCGGGCTTGATGCTCACGACGATGCGCTTCGCCTCCGAGCTGCGTGCGGTCGACGAGCTGAACATGCCTCAGCCGGCGGCGGCCTCGAAGAAGGAGCTGGCGCTCGCGCTCCAGCTCGTCGAGACGCTGGCCGGTCCTTTCAAGCCCGAGCAGTACCATGACGCGTACACGGAGGCGCTCCGCGCCGTCATCGAGGCGAAGATCGAGGGCAAAGAGGTCAGCGCACCCAAGACCAGCCGCCCGCCCAGGGTGGTCAGCCTGGTGGACGCGCTGCGGAAGAGCCTGGCCGCTCCGCGGGCCGCCGGGCAGGCGAAGACCGCGGTCAGGAAGCGCGCGCGACGCCGCGAGAAGAAGGCCGCATAGCCTCGTCGGTCAGCTCGGTCAGCCGCTGCGCGTTCGCCACCGCGTAGCCGCGCTCGACGTTGTTGAAGTACGCATACACGTCGCGCCCACTCCGCTCATCATCCGCCGCTGCAAGACGAGCGCCAGGGAGCGCCGGGCACGTGAGTTGCACGATTCTGGCGGCTATCACACGCGAACGCTCTTCGAAGGCGCGATCTCGTGAGAACGCCGCCGATCGAGAAGGAAGGTACGCCAATGAAGCTCGTGTCAGCCGTCGTCATGGTATTCACTCTCGTCGCTCCCGTCCTCGCTCAGCAATCGCCGCCCGGCTCGGCCCAGACACCGGGTCAACCGCCGTCGACCTCTGCGCCGTCGAGCTCGTCTCAGCCGATGCTCCAGATCGACAGCAGCTCGATCGTCGGGAGCCCGGTCCGCTCTCCCGATGGCAAGGACCTCGGCAAGATCAGCCGGTTGATGATCGATCCGCGCGAAGGCCGCGTCACGACCGCGATTATCTCGATGGGTTCGAAGCTCGGGATCGGTGGTCGCAACGTCGCCGTGCCGTGGACGTCGCTCAGGGTGGGTCAGGATCAGCAGAAGCTCGTCTTCACCGTGGACCAGCGACTGCTCGATCAAGCGCCGTCGGCCAGCCCCGCAAGTGAGGACAAGCAGGAGCGGTCGGAGGACAGCAAATAACTCAGTGGTCGGAAAGGGCGGGGCGGGCGAGACCTCTCGCCCGCCGCGCTCAGCTCACGCGATAGGCGTCACGACGGTGTTCCTCGGACGCGGGACGGTTCTCCGGCGTAGCCCGACCGTCATCGGAATGCTCCGCCTCCGCTTCGCGATGCCTTTCATCGTCCGCAGCCGTCTGTCCAGGAAGTCGCGTGGCCACTGGGGCTCTCGAATCGTCATCGTGCGACGAGAAGGGGCAGCAACGGAGGTGCCACCGAGCGGGGCCGCTGGCACTGGCCCTGCAATCCTTGCATCGCGGAGGTGACCGATCATGACCAAGTCCCTGGTGTTTCTCCCCGTGCTGGCGCTGAGCGTGAGTGCAATCGCTTGCGCGGGCCCCACACGGAGCACCACCAACGATCCATCGGCGTTGCCTGGAACGAGGCCCCCGCATTCCGATGATCTGAAGCGCAGCGATCCCAACACCGACGCCGAGGAGCATCCCAATCCCGCGCGGCCGTCGGGTGGACCCGGCACGGGCGGCGGCACGAACTGAAGAGCATTGAGGCTCGCGTGGCGGCTCTCGCGCGCGAGGAAGTCGTTCGGACCGTGTCGAAGCCACGCGTGGAATGGGGAGGTATTGGAGGGGGCGTCTCGCCCCCTCCAATGTTCATAGTCAAAGCGCTCATCGATCCCGCCAGCGCCCGCTGACTTCACGGCAGCAGACTCTCGAGCAATGCCTTCATCTCGGCGCTGTTCCACTCTCGTGCTCCGACGGCGACTCCAGCCACGTCTCCGCCCGGCCGCACCACGAAGGTCGAGGGAAGACCGACGACCCGCCAGGCGCCGGCCGTCTTCGAATCGGGATCGAAGAGGATGGGGAAGGTGAGGGCGAGGTTGCGGACGTAGGGATCGATCAGCGTGGCGGGAGCGCCGCGATCCACGGACACGCCCACCACGACCAGGCCACGATCGCGATAGGCGCGCCACAGCGCTTCCAGCGTCGGCATCTCGGTCGTGCACGGCGTGCACCACGTCGCCCAGAAGTTCAGGACGACGACCTTGCCTCTCCAGGTGTCGAGCGTCGCGTCGCCGCCGCCCCGACGGGCGAGCCGGAAGCTCGGGCCACGCTGGCCTTCCTTGAATTCGGACACGCCGGCGCGCTCGAAGACGTCGGCGACCCGTGTCCCGTGGCCGTGGCGGTGACCACCGTCCTCGCCGGCGCGGCGCCCGGGCAGGCCCCACAGCAGTGCGCCCAGCAACGTCAGCGCGAGCGCGAGCTGCACCAGGCGCCGGCGCCGGGTCAGGGCGAGGGTGTGAGACACCCAGCTCTTCACACGCCGAGCTTCTCGCGCGTGATCGCGCTCTCGCGCAGCTCGTGGGCGGGGCCCTCGAAGACGATCGCGCCCTTCTCCATGATGTAGCCACGGTCGCACACGTTGAGCGCCATGCGCGCGTTCTGCTCGACCAGCAACACGGTGACGCCGAGCCGCTTGAGCTCGGTGATCATCTCGCGGATGTGACGCACCATGGCGGGCGCCAGGCCCTGGGTGGGCTCGTCCATGAGGATGATACGCGCCCCCGCCATCATCACGCGCGCGATGGCCAGCATCTGCTGCTCACCGCCCGAGAGCGTCTTGCCGGGCTGGTCGAGACGTTCCCGCAAGCGCGGAAAGTGATCGAACACCTGGCCGAGACGCTCGCGACGGAGCGTGGACGACCGGCCGCGCACGGCCGAGAGGCCGAGCTCCAGGTTCTCGCGCACGGTGAGCCCGGGAAAGATGCGGCGGTTCTCGGGCACGAGGCCGACGCCCCGACGTGCGATCTCGTGCGGGCGCAGACCGATCAGGGACTGGCCGTCGAACTCGATCGTGCCGCGCCACGGGCGAAGGAAGCCCATCGCGGTCTTCATGAGCGTGGTCTTGCCCATCCCGTTCTTGCCGAGCAGCGCGACGGCCTCGCCCTCGCGTACCTCGAGCGACACCCCGAAGAGGATCGGCGTCGCGCCGTACCCGGCGTGGACTTCGCGAAGACGCAGCACCGGGTCAACCCGTGGGCATCAGTCGTCGGCGCCGCCGAGATAGGCGTCGATGACGCCGGGATCGGTGCGGATCACGTCCGGAGGCCCTTCGGCGATCTTCTTGCCGAAGTGGAGCACGGCGATGCGGTCGGAGATCCCCATCACGACGCTCATGTCGTGCTCGATCAGCAGGAGCGTCAGCCCGCGCTCACGGACGGTGGCGCGGATGAGCGCGGTGGCGTCCCTGGTCTCGCCCGGCGTCATGCCGGCCGTCGGCTCGTCGAGCAGCAGCAGCGTCGGCTCGGTCGCCAGCGCGAGGCAGATCTCGAGATAGCGCTGCTCGCCGTGGGAGAGGTTCTCGGCCAGCTCGTCGCGGCGTGCCGAGAGCCCGAACGCGTCCAGGAGCGCGCCGACGCGGTCGTCGACGTCGGGGCGACGCCAGAGCGAGGCCAGGCGGCCGGCGACCGTCGTGCGGGACTGGCAGGCCACGCGCACGTTCTCGACGACCGAGATCTCCGGGAAGATGTTGGTGATCTGGAACGTCTTGGCCACGCCGCGCCGGTTGATGATCTCGGGTGACAGGCCGGTGATGTCGTCGCCGCGAAAGCGCACGCGGCCGGCCGTCGGCGCGTGGAGCCCGCTGATCACGTTGAAGAGCGTGGACTTGCCGGCGCCGTTGGGCCCGATGACCGAGAAGATCTCGCCCGGGCGGACCTCGAACGACACGCCGTTGAGGGCGGCCAGCGCGCCGAAGTGGCGCGACAGGCCGTCGACCTCCAGCATCGGCGCCGACGGCGAGACTACGCCGTTGCCCGCCATGGACGGGTGAACAGACGGCGGAGGCCGAGCAAGCCCCGCGGCATGAACAGCACGATCACGATCAACACGGCGCCGATCACGATGAAGTACCAGTCCACGTACGAGGAGACCTTGTCGCGGAGGATGGTGAAGAACGCGCCGCCGATGATCGGCCCGACCAGTGTCCCGAGGCCGCCGATCATCACCGAGATGATGAACTCGCCCGACTCCGTCCACAGCATCAGGTCGGGCGTCGCGTAGGCCGCGCGGATCGGATAGATCGCGCCGGCGAGACCGGTCAGGAGCGCGGAGACGAGGCAGACCGCCATCTTGTAGCGCTGGACGTTGTAGCCGAGGAAACGCGCGCGGTCCTCGTTCTCGCGGATGGCGACGAGCACGCGCCCGAAGTGGGAGCTCACCACCGTGCGGCAGACGACGTAGGCGACGGCCAGGTAGCCGAGGACGAGATAATACTTCTTGAGCGGCGTGTCGATCGGCAGCCCGGGCAGCAGCATCGCCTCGGGCAGTCCCTGGATGCCGTCCGAGCCGCCGAACGTCTGCGTGTAGCGGAAGAACGTGTAGACGACCTCCGCGAAGATCAGCGTGAGCAGCGCGAAGTAGATGCCGCGGCGGCTGGTGGCGAAGTACGACACGATCAGCGCGTACAGTCCGACCACGACGACCGCGAAGCCCAGGCACGCCCAGAGCGACAGCACCCCGCGCTCGAGCAGGACCGCCGTGGCATAGGCGCCCAGGCCGTAGAACGCGGCGTGGCCGAACGACACGAGGCCGGTGTAGCCCATCAGCAAGTCGAGGCTCATCGCGATGGCGCCGAAGAGCAACGCGTCGAAGGCGAGCAGCAGGTAGTACTGGGTCATCCACGGCCAGAGCGGCAGCGCGGCCAGCAGCACCGCCGTGACCAGCGCGCGCCAGCCGATCACTCCAGCACGCCCTCCCGGCCGAAGAAGCCGCGCGGCCGCATGATCAGCACGACGATCATGATCCCGAAGATGGCGATGGCCACGCGCTGGGGGTTCATCCAGAGCGTGAGCAGGCTCTGGGCGACGCCGATGACGAAGGCGGCGACCACTGAGCCGCTGATCGATCCCATCCCGCCCAGGATCACGACGATGAAGGCGAGCAGGATCATCTCGACGCCCATCTGCGGGTACACCGTGAATATCGGCGCGAGCAACAGGCCGGCCAGCGCCGCGAGCGCCGCCGATCCCGCGAACGTGAGCGTGAAGACGCGTGGCACGTTGACGCCGAGGCCGTCGAGCATCTCGGCGTCCTGCACCGCCGCGCGCACGAGAATGCCGGCGCGCGTCTTGGTGAAGAAGAGCCAGATGGCGAGCAGGAGCACCGAGGAGATCGCGAGCAGGAAGAGCCGGTAGTTCGGATAGGTCATGCCGAGCAGCGGCGTGGAGCCGGTGACGGGCGGCAGGATGCGGCGCATGTCGCCGCCCCAGATCTGGCGGGCGCCCTCCCGGAACACGAGGGCGAGGCCGAAGGTGAGGATGAGGCCGTACAGCGGCTCGCGGTGGTAGACGGGACGGAGCGTGGCGACCTCGGTCACGACGGCGAGGGCGCCGACCAGCAGCGGGCCGACGATGAGCGCCACCCAGAAGGAGTGCACCACGCCAATCACCACGATACCGGCGTACGCGCCGAGCATGTAGAGCTCGCCGTGAGCGAAGTTCATCACGCCGAGCAGCCCGAAGATCACGGTCAGGCCCAGCGCCAGCAGCCCCAGCGCGGCCCCGAAGACGAGGCCGTGCAGCAGCTGGGGCAGCAGGACTGCGACGACGTAATCCACGATCGCGCTCTCACCTCGACGGGCGCCGAGAATAGCACGCTCGTGGGATGCGACTCACACGCGCTCGACGTCCGGCCGCCCGAACAGGCCGTGCGGGCGCACGAAGAGCGCGGCGAGCAGCACGAGATACGACGCGACGTGGCTGAAGCCGCCACCCATGATCGGATCGAGGTAGCCCGCCGCCACGCTCTCGAGGACGCCGATCACGATCGCGCCGACCACGGTCCCGGCGATGCTGTCGAGGCCGCCGATGATGACGATGGGGAAGACCTTGAGGCCCAGGAGCACGACGCCGAATCCGCCACCCGACACGACCGTCCACAGCGTACCGGCCAGCACCGACAGCACGCCCATCATCATCCACGTCAGGGCGAAGTAGCGCTCGACGTCGATCCCGGCCGTCATGGCCACCTGCTGGTCGTCGGCGATGGCCCGGAGCGCGACCCCCGCTCGGCTCACGCGGAAGAACACGCCCACGGCGACGAGCATGACCGCCGCGATGGCGGCGGCGAGCACCTTGTCGGCGGCCACCGGCACGCCCTGGATGATGAGCGGGTCGATGGGGACCGGCAGCCCGATTCTGCCCGGGATGCCGGCGAACACGATCGCCGACGCGCCGCGCATCAGGGCGCCGAGGCCGATCGTGATCATGATCAGCGAGATCAGTGGACGGCTGACCAGCCGGCGGAGCACCAGCCGGCTGAAGACGAGCGCGGCCCCCACCATGACGGCGGCGCTGCCGCCGACGGCCGCGACGAGGCCGACGCCGAGCCCGTGGATTCCCGTCGCGACCAGCCGCGAGCCGAGCATGAGCCATTCGCCGAGGGCGAAGTTCATCATGCGCGAGGCCTTGTACACGACGACGAAGGCGAGCGCGGCGGGGGCGTACATCACCCCCGCCAGCGCCCCATCGACGACGAGCGCGACCAGGAAACCCAGCGGCTAGTTCTTCTTCTTGATCTCCCAGGTGAACCCGGCCACCGGATCCTTGCCCACCATCGGCTCCCCGATCGAGTCGCTGCCGGCGATGCGCGCGATGGGCACGTTCTTGCCGCCCTTGACCTGGTAGAGGTGCATGTCCATCACGACCTGGTGATCGTCCTTGCGGATGCACTGGCGCCCGATGTGCGTGTTGTCGAGACACATCCCCTCGTGCGCCTCGGCCACCTTGTCGGGATCGAAGCTCTTCGCCTTTTCCACCGCCGCCGCCCAGAAGAGCACCGCGTCGTAGGCGCCGGCCGCGATGTTGGCGTCGAGGTTCCAGCGCTTCTTGAACTTCTGGTTGAACGCCTGCATCGCCGGATCCGGGTTGAAGGCGGAGAAGTGATTGAGCTGGACGAAGCCCTCCATCGGCTCGGCGATGGCGGGCAGGTCCTGTTGCAGGAGGAAGCAGTCGATGCCGGCCAGCTTGTATTTCTTGGTCATGCCGAAGGAGTGGAGCTGCGTCATCAGCCGCAGCGAGTCGGTGCCGGCAAACGCGAGGAAGAGGACCTCGGGCTTGGAGTCGTTGATGGCGCCGAACCACGGGCTGAAGTCCTTGGTGTCGAGTGGCGCGCCGGCCACGCCCACGACCTCGCCGCCCAGCCTCTCGAGCGCGGTCTTGAACTGGCGCCCGTCCGACTGGCCCATCGCGTAGTCGGTGTAGAAGATGTAGACCTTGTGGCCCATCTTGTCGACGATGTACTTGGCCAGCCCGTTGGACTGCATGCGGGAGTCCGGCTGGTTGCTGAAGTAGTACTTGTGAAACTTGGTCGTGCGCATGAACTCGGCGCAGGAGACAGAGTTCCAGTGCACGGTCTTGTGCTTCTTGGTCACGTCCATGATCGCCATGGTCGCGCCCGAGGAGACCGCGCCGACCAGGAGCTTCACGTCGTCCTGCAGGATGAGCTTCTCGGCCTTGCGGACGGCCGGGGCCGGCTTGGTCTCGTCGTCCTCGGAGACGATCTCGATCTTGTTGCCGAGGACGCCGCCCTTGGCGTTCAGCTCCTCGACGGCCAGCGTCATTCCCATCGTCTGATACTTGCCGTAGCCCTCGAACACCCCGACCTTCGAGCCGAGGTCGCCGATCTTCACGACCTTCTGGCCCTGGGCCGGGGCGAAGCCGATGCCGCCGGCCATCACCACCGCGACCGCGACGACCACCGTGAGCACGATCTTCATGACGAGTCCCTCCTTGCTGATTGCGAGGATGTTTCGATCACGCCGGTGAGGGCGTGCACGATCCGACGCAACGGCTCACCCAGGCGTTCGGGCGCCGGCGGCGCCGCCTTGACGTAGCCCTCGGCCTCGTCGAACGCCAGGCGCACCGTCGTGGCCGCCCGGGCATTGCGCTGGGTCACCAGAAAGTCCACGAGATTGTAGTAGCGCCAGATGGCTTCCAGGAACTTCCTTCCGATGGCGGCTCGCGCGTCCGCGCGCGCGGCGGCGAGCTGACGATCCGCCTCGAGCGCGAGATCGCGGGCGAGCGCGACGACGAACACCATCAGGCCACGCTCGGCCTCGGGTGCGTCGGCGCGCTGGAGTGCGGCGCGGACGTCATCGTCCAGGCCCCGGGGAAGACGGCCGGCACGAGCACGGAGCTCCTTGCGCAGCGCGCCCTCGTCATACAGCCGGAGCGCCACCTCGAACTTCCGAGCCTCCAGCGAGAACTTGAGCTGCTTGAAGTTGGTCGAGATCTCGTTGTCGCGCGGAGTGTAGGCGCCGACGTGGTGGGCGAAGGCGGGCGCTGCGTAGACGGCGATCATTGTAGCGACGAGTAGGAGGCCGGCGAGAGCCGTGGCCGCGCGAGGCGAGCCTGAGTGAATCGGCCTGTTCAAGGTGCTGTTCGGCTCCGTCCTCGCAGTTGCAGCGCGAGCGTGCCCACGAGGAGCCACATCGCGACGATCGTCGTGCCTCCGAACGGAATCCACACCAACCATTCGGCGAGCCGCTTGCCGTCCTCCACTCCCCGCAACGGGATGAGCCCGGCCCACACCAGATAGCCGAGCGGATAGCCGGCGCCGCCGACCGTCAGCAACGCCACCAGCGTTCTCCGCCAGCCGGGAGTCGGCGCCCACGTGGCGGCCACCATCGTCGTGAGGATGACGATGGTCCCCATGCCCTCGGCGTGCATGTGGAAGAGTCGCAGGCCCCCGTCGAAGCGGGTCAACGCCTCGTCCATGATCTGCTCGTCCACGTCGCGCACGCCCACGAGCCCGTGGATTTCCGGGCGTGCCAGCATCGTCCCGCGCGCCCAGCGCGCCAGCTCCAGCTTGAAGCGCACCATCGAGGCGCCGCCGATCTCGGCACAGGCGATGAGAAGGAGCGCGACGAGGAGGGCGGGGGTGGGAGGCAGGCGCCACGTCGGGTGCGCTGCCTCCGTCATGTGACGGGCGCACGCCGCGTGCCGAGCGCGACGAGCAACCCGAGGATGCCGACGATGGCCAGCGTCCCGAGCGGCGTGAGCACCCAGCGCTCGGCGAAGGCGGCGCCATCGTCACGGCCCAGCTCGAGCACCGCGGCCGCGTAGGCCAGATAGCCGAGCGGGAAGAGCACGCCGAGCGTCATCGCGGTATAGAGCGCGGCCCGAATCCGGCGCGATCCGACGAGGCTCGCCACCAGCGTGGCCGCGACCAGCATCACCGGCGCCAGCCCCTCGGCGTGAGTGTGGAAGAAGGAGAGGCCGGCCTCCACGGCGAAGACGGCCCGCGCGCGAACTTCGTCGTCGTACTCCGCGCTTCCGGTGAGTCCGTGCACGCCCGGATTGGCGGCAACGCGCGCGAGCGTATATCGTTCGGTCTGGGGCCGCATCTGCGACATCACGGCGCCGGCGGTCTCGCCAAGCGCCATCACGAGGACCGCGATGAGAACCACGACGAGCGGAGGCCGTCTCATTCGAGTTGCGTGACTCTATCACCGGCCCTCCGGTTTGTCATGACGCGACCCGTGATATCTTGGCCGCCGCAACATCCCGAGGAGGCGAAGAAACACCCATGACGATGCGTGGGGGCGCCGCCTACGTCGCGTCGCTGCGCGACGGACGCGCCGTCTTCCTCGACGGCGAGCGCGTGGACGACGTCACCAAGCACCCGGCGTTCGTCGAGCCGATCCGCAAGATCGCCGAGACGTACGATCGGGCGGCCGCCTCGCCCGACGTGACCACGGCCGTCGATCCGGCCACGGGCCGGCGCGTCGGCGCGATGTGGCTGATCCCGCGCAGCGCGGACGACCTCGAGATCCGCCGCCGCGTCCACCGCTTCTGGGCCGAGCCGTCCTACGGGCTCATGGGGCGCACGCCCGACCACGTCGCCGCCGTCATCACGGCGCTCGCGTCGTGGCGCCAGCTCTTCGACCGGGCCGGCCGCCAGTTCGGCGACAACGTCGTGAAGTTCTGGGAGAAGGCGCGCGCCGAGGACCTCTACCTCTCCTACGCGATCGTGCCGCCCCAGATCGACCGCTCGCAGCCGGCTCACCGCCAGCCCGAGCCGTTTCTCTATCCCGGCGTCGTGCGTGAGCGCGACCACGGCATCGTCGTGCGCGGCTGCCAGGCCATCGCCACGTCGGCCGCGATGGCCGACTGGCTGTTCCTGTCCTACATCACGCCGCTCGCCCCCGGGGACGACGACTACGCGCTCTCGCTCGTCATGCCCATGAACGCCGAGGGCCTCAAGCTCTATCCGCGCCGGCCGTTCGCGGCCCAGGCGACGAGCGTCTACGACTACCCGCTCTCGGCCCGCTTCGACGAGCTGGACGTCACCGTCGTGTTCGACGACGTCTTCGTGCCGTGGGAGCAGGTCTTCGTCTACCGGCGCGTGGACCTCGTGAACGCGCAGTTCCACGAGACGCCGTCGCACACGATGGCCAACTTCCAGTCGCTGGTGCGCTTCGGCGTGAAGCTCGAGTTCCTGGCCGGCCTCGCCATGAAGCTCGTGGAGCTCCACAGCAACGAAGGCAACGCCGCGACCCAGTCGCACCTGGGCGGCGAGATCGCGGCGCTGTGCGCCGCCTTCGACGGCCTCGTCCACGCCGCCCAGCGCTTTCCGCTGATCAGTGGAGGCGTGGCCCGGCCTCACCCGCAGTACGTCTACGCGGGGATGAGCCTGCAGCGACGGCTCATCGTCGATCTCATGCGCGCGGTACGCGAGCTGGCCGGCGGCGCCTTCCAGGCGCTGCCGTCGTCGTTGGCGGCGTTCGACTCGCCCGAGACGTGCGCCGACACCGAGCGCTACTATCGCTCGGGCGTGGCCAGCGCCCGTGACCGCGTGAAGCTGCTCAAGCTGATCTGGGACATGGTGGGGACCGAGTTCGCCGGCCGCCAGCTCCAGTACGAGATGTTCTACTCGGCGGCGCAGCCCGTGGTGAACGCGCGGATGTTCCGGGCCTACGACTGGACCAGCGCGAAGGCCATGGTCGATCGCTGCCTCGGCGAGTACTGATGGCCACGCTCGGCCTCGTCAACATCGGTGCGCTCGTCACCGGCCGGCTGGCCGATCCACGCTCCGACGCCGATGTGATCTTCGTCAGCGACGGCCGGATCGCCGCGATCGGAGCGGGGGCCGGCCCCGGTGCGGCGAGCGCCGACGTCGTCGTCGATTGCCGCGGGACGACCGTGATCCCCGGGCTGATCGACTCGCACTGCCACGTCGTGCTGGGCGACTACACGCCGCGCCAGAAGACGGTCGACTTCCTCGACTCCTACGTCCACGGTGGGATCACCAGCGTCGTGTCGGCGGGCGAGGGCGTTCACGCCCCGGGCCGCCCTCACGATCCCGTGGCCGCCAAGGCGCTGGCCATCACGGCGGCGAAGTGCTTCGCCAACTTCCATCCCAACGGGATGAAGGTCAACGCCGGCTCGGTCATCCTCGAGCCCGGGCTGACCGACGCCGACTTCGCCGAGATGGCCAGGCACGGCGTGCGGCACGCCAAGTACGGCTTCGGGGGCTATCGTGATCCGCGCGACGGCGAGCCGGAGGTCCGGCAGGCCCAGAAGCACGGCCTCTGCGTCATGTCCCACAGTGGTGGAACGTCGATCCCCGGCTCGAGCCCCATCAGCCACGAGGTGCTCTTGCACCTGCGGCCCGACGTCTGCGGCCACGTCAACGGCGGCACGACGTCGCTCGACGACAACGGGTTGCGCCGGATCATTCGCGAAAGCGACATGACGCTCCAGATCGTCCAGGCGGGCAACCTCAAATCGGCGCTCCACATCCTGGCGCTGGCTCGCGAGGCCGGCGTGCTCGAGCGCGTGTGCGTGGCCAGCGACACACCGACGGGGACCGGCGTGATGCCAATGGGCGTGCTGAAGTCGGTCTGCGAGCTGGCGTCGCTCGGCGATCTCGCGCCGGCGGAGGCGATCGCGCTCGCTACCGGCAACAACCGGAGCGCGTTCCGGCTGATGACCGGGACGATCGCCGTCGGCGAGCCGGCCGATCTGGTCGTCTGCGACGCTCCGGTCGCCTCCGCGGCCGCCGACGCGCTGGGGGCGATCGCGCGCGGCGACATCCCCGGGATCTCGGCGGTGATCATCGATGGCGAGGTCCGCGTGGGCCGCAGCCGCAACACGCCGCTGGCCAAGCGGCTGGCGACGTTCTCCGGAGTGCACCACCTGACCACGGAGCGACACTGATGAGCCACGAACACGCGAACAACCGACGGACGTTCATCGCCGGTCTCGCCACGCTCGGCGCCGGCGCGTTGCTCCAGGGGTGTCGGTCAGCGTCGCCGCAACCTGCCGCCAGCGCGGCGGCGCCCCATCGGATCGACGTCCATCATCACGTCGGGCCGCCCACGTACGTCGCGGCTCTGGCCGACAAAGGGGTCCAGCAGCGCCCGGTGATCGAGTGGACGCCGGCCAAATCGCTCGAGGACATGGACAAGGGCGGCGTGGCCACCGCCGTCGCGTCGATCACGACCCCTGGCTTCAGCTTCGTGGACGCCGCCACCGCGCGCCGCCTCGCCCGCGAGTGCAACGAGTACAGCACGCGGCTTGGCCGCGATTATCCCGGGCGTTTCGGCCTGTTCGCGGCGGTGCCGATGCCCGACGTCGACGGCACGCTCGCCGAGATCGCGTACGCGCTCGACACCCTCAAGGCCGACGGCGTCGGCTTCTTCACGAGCTACGGTGACAAGTGGCTCGGCGACCCGGCCTTCACTCCCGTGATGGAGGAGCTGAACCGGCGAAAGGCGGTGGCGTACACGCATCCGACCGCGCCGAACTGCTGCCGCAGTTTGGTTCCTGACATTCCTCCGGCGGTCGTCGAGTACGGCACGGACACCACGCGGACCATCGCGAGCGTCGTCTTCAGCGGCACCGCCGCCCGCTTCCCCGACATCCGCTGGATCTTCTCCCACGCCGGCGGCACGATGCCGTTCCTGACCGAGCGCTTCACGCGGCTGCCGCTGCAGAACAAGAGCCTCGAGTCGCGGGTGCCGAACGGCGTGGCCTACGAGCTGAAGAAGTTCAATTATGATATCGCCCAGGCGGCGCATCCCATGGCACTGGCGTCTCTTCTAAAGCTTGTGCCGATGTCCCAGATTGTTTTCGGCACGGACTTCCCGTTCCGGGCAAGCGCGGATCACGTCAAGGGCCTGACCGACTACGGATTCAGCGCGAGCGACCTGCGCGCCATCGATCGCGACAACGCGTTGAAGCTGTTGCCGCGGCTCCGGACCGCTTAGCTCACACCTCGCCGCTCGTGTTGATGGGCTGAAGCCTCATATCGAGCACGGCGAGCTGACCCGAGGCTACGGCCTGAAGACCGCGGAGGAGCGCGGCCCGCACCTCGCCGGGCTTCTCGACCTTCTCGCCGTAGCCGCCGAAGGCGCGGGCGAGCGCGGCATAGTCGGGGTTCGGCGTGATCGACGTGCCGACGAATGTCTGCGACTTCACGGCCCAACCCTCGGGGTAGTGCTGCGGGACGCCGGACTTCTGCGAGAGATACCCGGAGTTGTTGAACAGCACGATGAGAATCGGCAGCCGGTGCTCCTGGGCCGCGCCGAACGCTGCCGTCACCGGGTTGTAGTTGAACGAGCCATCACCGATCAGGGCGACGACGGGGCGCTCCGGATGCGCGGCCTTGACGCCGAGCGCGGTCGGCAGCCCGGTGCCGAGGCCTCCGTAGCTGCCCGAGAAGAAGCGGCCGGAGGTCAGACGATCGAGGAAGCGATGGATGTCGAGTCGATGCGTGATCGTCTCGTCGACGACGGTCGCGTCGTCGGGCAGCACCTCGTTCAGCTCATGCACGACCCAGCGCGTATCGATCGGGCTCGTCGCTCCCGCCGCGCGGCCTTCCTGAGCCAGCGCGTCGCGCCGCTGCTGGTGGTGAGCGCGCCAGCGCTCGGCGCGGCTCGACCGCGTGCCTGGCGGAACCATCTCGTTCACGCGCTCGACCAGCATGCCGAGTGAGGCCTCGAGATCGCCGGTGACCGCGAGGTCCGAGCGGTATCCCCAGAACGGAATGTCCGAGCGCACGGGATCGTCGCTGAGCACGACGACCCTGGTCGCGGGGCCGGGCGCCGACGACGGCGGATGCCACGGCGCCACCGCGGCCAGCAGGAGCACGAGGTCAGCGTCCTTCAAATAGGAGGCGAGGTGGGCGGCGCGGCCGATCCCGCCGTACAGCGGATGCTGCCGCGGGAAGTTCACGAACGCAGGATGCCAGCCCTCGACCACCGGGGCGCCGAGCCGCTCGGCCAGCACGACGAGGTGCTCGACCGCGCGCTGCGTGCGTCCGGCTTCCTCGGTCACGATCACCGGATTCGCGGCGGCGGCGAGGAGGCGGGCCAGCTCGGCGATCGCCGACGGTAGCGCGGCCGGCGCGGACGGGATGCTCGCCACCGCCGGAGGATTCGTCGCCATCGTCTCGAGCAGGAACTCCATCGGGACGGAGACGAACACGGGTCCCTGCGGCGCGGCCATCGCGATCTGGCAGGCGCGCTGGATGGTCGACGGCAGGAGCGCGCTCGTGTTCAGGCCGTAGCTCCACTTGACGCAATCGCCGACGAGCCGCGCCGGCCCGCCCGTGTCGGCGAGGACGCGAAGCCACTGGTGGCCCGGATCGGGGCCGGGGATCTCGCCGAAGCCGATCGATTCGCCGGCAAGGACGACCATCGGCACGTGTTCGTGGAGCGCCGCACGCAGCGCCATCGTGGCGTGGAGCGCGCCGACGGTGGTGTGGATCATCACGGCGGGGAGCTTGCCGGTGGCCTTCGTATAGCCGCTGGCCATTCCGACCGCGATCTCCTCGTGACGCGACGACAGGTAGCGCGGAATCTCGTGCGGCGATCCGTAGGGCTTGGCGAGGTGCTCCCAGATGGGAGCCCACTCCGATCCCGGCGAGGCGAAGATGCGCTCCACGCCCATCGCCGCCAGCACGCGCAGCAGCGTTTCGGCTCCGGTCAGTCCCTTGATGTCCATGGCGGTGAGCCAGTATACAAGGCTCCCCGGTGGCGGTATTAATGTCGCCGGCTCGGGGGAGGTCCTCATGATCTTCATACTCAATGGCAGGCAGATGGACGTCGCGGTGCAGCCGGACGAGACGTTGCTGTGGGTGCTGCGCGAGAAGCTCAAGCTCACCGGGACGAAGTACGGCTGCGGGATGGCGATGTGCGGCTCTTGCACCGTGCATCTGGACGGCCAGGCCACCCGGTCCTGCGTCACCCGGATGCAGGCCGTCGAGGGCAAGCGCGTCACCACCATCGAAGGCCTCTCGCCGGACGGCGGCCACCCGGTCCAGAAAGCGTGGCTCGCCGAGCAGGTGCTGCAATGCGGGTACTGCCAGCCGGGGCAGATCATGCAGGCCGCCGCCTTGCTGGCGAAGACGCCTAAACCATCGCGCGCTCAAATCATCCAGGCCATGAACGGCAACCTCTGCCGCTGCGGGACGTACGGCCGCATCGTGCGCGCCGTCGAGCGCGCGGCGCGCGGGGAGGCATAGCCATGGCCATCGACATGTCCCGACGCGAGTTCGTCGTCGGTGCGACGGCCGGGCTGACATTCGCCTTTGCTTGCGATCTCGGCCGTACTGGCCGGGTCGCGCGCGCTTCGGCTCAGGCCGCCGGCCTGTCGCCGAACATCTGGGTGACGATCAATCCCGATGACACGATCACGATCGTCTCGGCCGCCGTCGAGATGGGACAGGGATCCATGACCGGCATGCCGGTCGTCGTCGCGGAGGAGCTGGACGCCGACTGGACGAAGGTGAAGGTGGTTCCACCTCCGTCGAATCCCGTGTACGGCAATCCCGGCTTCGGGGGAGCCCAGATCATCGCCGCCAGCCGAACCACGCGGAGCTTCTTCATGCCCTTGCGCCTGGCCGGAGCCCAGGCGCGGCGCGTCCTGCTCGACGCCGTCGCCGCCGAGTGGAATGTTCCGGTCAGCGAATTGTCCACAGAGCCGAGTGTGGTCGTCCACCAGCGCTCCGGACGGCGGATCAGTTACGGCGACATCGCGAAGTTTGCCAAGGTGCCAGCCGAGCTTCCGAAGATGACGCCCGCCGATCTCAAGAAGCCCGCTCAGTTCCGGCTGATCGGCAAGAGCCTGCCGCGCGTCGAGCTTCCGGACAAGGTCGTCGGCCGCGCGAAATTCGGCATCGACGCCGAGGTCCCGGACATGATCTACGGCGCTGTCCTGCGCCCGCCCATTCCTGGCAGTGCGCTCGACACGCTCGACGACTCGGCCGCCCGTGCCGTCCCTGGCGTGATCGACGTGATCAGGTTGCCGTGGGGCATCGGCGTCGTCGGCTCCGGCTTCGAGGCGATTCACAAGGGCAAGGCCGCGCTCAAGGTGACGTGGAAGAAGGGCGCCCGAGCCGAGACCTACAACACCGACCAGCTCCTCGGCGAGTACGCCGCCATCGCGGCCACGCTCTCCAAGCCCGGGCTCGAGCTCCACAAGGAAGGCGATTTCACGAAGGCGTGGGCGACGGCGGCGCGGACGTTTTCATCCGTCTACGTGAGTGACCACTGCTATCACGCGACGATGGAGCCCGTGAACGCGCTGGCCCACGTCAGTGCTGACGGCACGTCGTGTGAGCTGTGGGCGCCGACCCAGTCACCGGGCGTCAATCAGCTCGCCACCGCCGGCGTCCTCAAGACCACGCCCGACAAGGTGAAGGTCAACGTGATGCTCCTCGGGGGCGGCTTCGGCCGCAAGGTCGAGCAGGATTTCGTGCTCGACGCGGTGCTGCTCTCCAAGGCGACCGGCAAGCCGGTAAAGGTCGTCTGGAGCCGCGAGGACGACGTCAAGAATGACAAGTACCGGCCGCTGGCGGCCCAGTACCTCCAGGCCGGCCTCGACGCCGACGGCAATCTCTCGGCGTGGCGCCATCGCATCGTCGGCGCCTCGGCGCTGGCCAGGCTGCTGCCGCCCGTGTACGAGCGGCTCAAGGGCAAGGACGAGATCCTGATCGAGGGCCACGAGATCGCCTACGCGTGCCACAACCAGCTCCACGAGTACCTGCGCGAGGACCGCGGCGTCGACGTCGGGCCGTGGCGGGCGGTCGGCGCCGGCTACAACAAGTTCGCCATCGAGTCGTTCATCGACGAGATGGCCACCGCCCAGCGGATCGATCCGGTCGCCTTCCGCCTCCGTCTGCTCGCCCACGACCCGCGGGCCCGCCGGGTGGTGGAAGAAGCGGCGCGGATGGCCGACTGGAATCGCAAGCGCCCGGGCCGCGCGCTCGGCATCGCGTTCTCCGACACGTGGTCGTACACCGCCTCGGTTGCCGAGGTCTCCGTGGATCGAAAGTCCGGACGGATCTACGTGCACAACGTCTGGGCCGCGGTCGATCCTGGCATCGTCATCAGCCCGGACAATGTGATGGCGCAGATCGAGGGCGCGACGATCTTCGGCGTGAGCCACGCGCTGCAGGAGCGAATTACCGTCAACCAGGGCGTGGTCCAGCAGTCGAACTTCCACGACTACCAGATCCTCAGACTGGCCGACGCGCCCGACGTGCGTGTGAGCGTCATCAGTACCGACAACAATCCCACGGGCATCGGCGAGGCCGGCCTGCCGCCGGCGGCGCCCGCCGTCGCCAACGCGGTGGCCGCGCTCACCGGCGCGCGTGTACGCCAGCTTCCGATGCTGCCCGAGCGCGTCTTGTCGGCGCTACGGGCGTGAACGAGCGTCGCGTGGCCGATCGTGCGTGCGTGACCGACCAGAGGAGGACGCCGATGCTCTCGCGTCGCCGTGATTTCCTGAAGCTGACCGCTGGCCTGGTGACCAGCGCATCGCTGGCGCCGCGGATATCCCTCGCCCAGCCCGCGGTGAAGATCGGAACCGCCGTGCTCGCCGACTACGGGCTGGCCGGGCCGGTCATCATCGCGGCCGAGAAGGGGTTCTTCAAGGAGCAGGGGGTGAACGCGGAGTTCCTGCCCTTCCGCGGCGGCCCCGATCTGCTCAAGGCGGTGATGGTGGGCGAGGTGCTGATCGGCGTCACCGGCTCGACCGACATCATCCAGTTCCGCGAGGCCGGATCGCCGATCAAGATGGTCGCCACGCACGGCGAGGGCAACAACTTCGTCATCGTGACCGCGCCCGACGGCCCCGCCATGAGCGAGCTGAAGGGCAAGGCCATCGGCGTGACGCGCCCGGGCTCGGCGTCGTGGATCCTCACGCGGATGGCGGTCAAGGCCCAGGGCTGGGATCCCGACCGCGACGTGAAGATCCTCGGCCTCGGCGGGCTCGACGCTCAGCTCGCCGCGCTGACCCGCAAGGAGATCGCTGCCTTCATCTGGGGCGACTACGGCGGCGTCAGCGTGGCTCAGGGCCGAACGAAGGTGATCTTCAAGGTCGAGACGATCACGCCGAAGTGGATCAGCTTCATCGAGTATTCGTCGGAGGACCAGATCAAGAAGAACCCCGAGCAGGTGCGGGGGAGCATCCGCGCGATGTTCCAGGCGTTCAAGTTCATGAAGGCCAACCCGGAGGAATCGGCGCGGATCACGTCGGCCAAGCTCGGCTGGAGTCCCGAGGTCGTGCTGGCCGTCCACAAGGGCTGGCTGCCGATCGCTCCTACCGACGGCCGCATCGACGTGGAAGCGCTGCGCGTCATGCAGGACACGCTGCTGGAATCCGGCACGATCAAGAAGCGGCTGCCGCTCGACGAGCACTACACGACGGAGTTCACGCCCGTGCGTCTATGAGGCGCATCGACCTTCACTGCTATCCCGGCACGCAGGAGTGGATCACCGCCCAGGGCCCGTTCGTCGAGGCGCTCGGCAAGTACTGGAACCGCGCGTGGACGGCGAAGACGGAGCACGAGGTGGTCAAGGATTTTGCCGACGCCGGCGTGGAGGCGGTGCTGGTCGCCTTCGACATCGAGACCGCGGTGGCCACGCCGCCGTGCACCAACGAGTACGTGGCAGCGATGCGCGACAAGTATCGCGATCGGATCATCCAGGCGTGGGCGTCGGTCGATCCGTTCAAGGGCGAGGTGGCCATCCGCCAGGCGTCGACCGCGATCCGCGATCTGCACATGCTCGGCTTTCACTTCCATCCGATCATGGGTCGCTTCGCGATGGACGATCGCCGGTTCTACCCGCTCTGGGAGACGATCGCCGGGCTCAAGGTGCCGGTGATGATCGACGTGGGCACGACCGGGATGGGCGCGGGCCTGCCCGGCGGCCTGGGCGCGAAGATCCGGCACGCGCATCCGCTGGCCATCGACGAGCTGGCCGCCGATTTTCCGACGCTGACCATCGTCGCCGCCCATCCCGGCTGGCCGTGGATCGACGAGATGACGGCGGTCGCGCTCCACAAGGGCAACGTCTTCTGGGAGCTCTCGGGCTGGGCGCCGAAGTATTTCCCGGAGCTGAGCATCGTCGCCGCGCACCCCGGATGGCCCTGGACCGAAGAGATGATCGCGGTCGCGCTGCACAAAGGGAACGTGTCGTGGGAGCTGTCGGGCTGGGCACCCAAATATTTTCCCGATTCTTTAAAGCGTGAGATCAAAGGCCGGCTGCAGGACAAGATCATGTTCGGCAGCGACTATCCGAGCCTTCCGTATGCGCGGGTGCTGCGCGAGTGGGACGAGCTCGGCTTGCCGGCCGACGTCATGGAGAAGGTCTTCCACCAGAACGCCGAGCGAGTGCTGGGCTTGTGATGGATCTGGGGCTTTGATGGACCTGCGCGGCAAGGCGGCGCTCGTGACCGGATCGGCCACCGGCATCGGCCGCGCGACGGCGCTGGCCCTGGCCAGGCGCGGCTGTCACGTCGTCGTCAACTACACGCGGAGCGAGGCCGAGGCGAAGGCGACCGTGCGCGACGTGGAGGCGCTCGGCGTCCGCGCGCTGCTCCACCGGTGCGACGTGGCTTATGACGCCGCGGTCCACGGCATGGTGAACGCCTGTGAGCGGGAGCTGGGCCGACTCGACGTCCTGGTCAACGCTGCCGGCACGACGCACTTCGCCGCCGCCGACGATCTGGAGGCGATCACGCCCGAGATCTGGGATCGTATCTTCAACGTCAACGTCCGCGGCACGTTCTTCGCCATCCGCGCTGCCGCGCCACTGCTCAAGCGGTCCGGCAACGGAGCCGTCGTGAACCTGGCGAGCATCGCCGGCCTTCGCCCGGCCGCCCAGGTCATTCCGTACGCCGCCAGCAAGGCCGCCATCGTCAACATGACGATGTCCTTCGCGCGCATCCTGGCGCCGAAGGTCCGCGTCAATGCCGTCGCGCCCGGCTGGCTGGAAGGCCGGTGGATGGAGACCGCGCTCGGCGCCGACTATCACCGCCTGATGGACCGCCGTGCCGACCGCACCCCGCTCGGCCGCGTGGCGACTGCCGACGACGTCGCGCAGACCATCGTCGGCCTCATCGCCGACAACGACTTCGTCACCGGCCAGACGGTCGTGATCGACGGCGGGTATTCGATCGTGGCGTAGCGAACGTTGCGGATCATCAACAAGAGCGGTAGCGTCGTCAGGCGAAGTGTCATTCTGGATCGGCAAAGGAGAATCCGATCATCGCGACTCTGTGCTCAATGTTGGTCGTCTTCGCGATGTTCGCATTCACGGCGACGCCCGCGGTGGCGCAAACGTCGATCGATCCGCAATCCCTGGTCGGCGAATGGTCGGGGATCTGGGGGACAGCTAGCACGACGTTGAGCGGCGACTACGTCCTCAGGATCAGGAAGGTCGAGGGAGAGAAAGTCTTCGGGGAAGTGGAGTGGACGGGCCGAGGCATGCAGAAGACCAATTTGATCGGGACGTTCGACGGGCGCCGCCTGACGTACGGGAATGCCGAGCTGATCGTGGAGGGCAATCACATGGCCGGCGGTCGGGCCGTACAAGACTTCCCTCGGGGGATCAAGATCGATCTCACCAAGGAGAAGTAGGGAGGAGAAGATGAAACGGCCAGAAGCGCCGACGGCGACGCTTCCCCGGCAGGAGCTCGAGCGCCTGTGGGAGGAGCACCTCAAAGGCGAGTTCGAGACCAAGGACGTCGAGGCCACGCTGGCCACCATGGTCGACGATGCCCACGTCAACCACATGCCGGTGAACACCGGAGGCCGCGGGAAAGACGCGTTGCGAGCCTTCTATCGCGACGACTTCATTCCCGCCTGGCCCGACGACTTGCAGATGACGCCGGTGAACCGCGTCGTCGGCGACGGCCAGCTCGTGGACGAGCTGCGGCTGGCCTTCACTCACGACCGGCCGA
>WNGI01000225.1_pt1 | contig 38446 bp, 49 predicted proteins | sample 5400621 | NCBI WGS metagenome assembly WNGI01 (sample SAMN13153374, study PRJNA577476) | soil metagenome | isolation source: 20 cm soil or saprolite under Garry oak tree replicate 1 | place: USA:California | collected 2016-06-15
ATTGCCTCGTTCAGATCGCCCGGAAGTGATGGCTCTCCGTCGACGAACAGCAGATCCGAAACGCTGATCCTTCCGGAATCGAGAGGGATTTCGGCGAATCCCGATCTCCAGCGCGCGGCAGCGGCGCTGTCATTGGCCAACAGCTCGACACCAATGAGCTGCTCTTTCCACGGTGTGGACACTGTGAGGACGTTCCTGACAGGTGCCTCGGCCACTTCGCTCTTCGACGGGATTGTTGCTTCGTCTCCCATCGCTATCAACGCCGCGGTGAATTTCCTCCGGCCGAAAATGGTATCGGTGCTCACATCATAGGACGCCACGACCTTGGTGGAATCTCCACGCCGAAAACGCGCCACCTGGGCATCGAGCCGCACGAACGCCCGCGTATAGACCGGCGCGTATTGCTCGCGCGGCGGGAACTGATAGATGTCGAACACGGAATCGACGATGAGTGCAAGGCTATCGGGCGGCCGCTGCGTCAGGAAGAAATGGTATCCCGGTTCCCGCTCGTGACCTGTAATCGCCGGCTTTGATTCCGCATACATGCTGTGCGACGGCTCCTGCGTCCACTTCTCCGCCCAGCCGAAACGGAGAATCAATTCCGCGAGGTCTCCGCCCCAGCTCGAACCGTAAGTATTCTCAGCATCCTCCTGCAGCGCGGTGTGCAGAACCCGCGAGAAATGCTCGGTGCGCCGCTCATTTCCAGGCGTCATGAAGAGAGGATCCGCGACCCACCAGATTCGCGCATCTACTGCCTCTCGCTGTCCACAGCTCATCTTCTTGTACGTGCCGCGGATATCGTCATCGAGAAGGGGCGCGAGATTCAACCAATGACAACGTGTCTGCGACGGCATCGCATCCAGCGCAACGGCGTAGGCGCTGTCGGCACCGGCGTAGTTGCCGGCAACATGTAGCGCGAGGCCGAGCAAGGCATCGCACCACCATCTGGTTGCCTGGCACGAACGCGCCACATCGACCGCAGACGCGTCGTGTCCCTCTGTGAGATAGCGAATTCGCTGTCCCATGATCCAGTCATCGCCCGGAAGGGCGGCCGACGCCTTCTCGAGCTCACTTAGCAATTCCGCTCGAGCACGGACTATGTCCTTCCCTTCATCCGGAATTACATAATCGGTCAGGTCGGGATGCCACTCACAGAATCGTCCGACGATCAGGCAGTGATCCGCGGTGCCAATGTAAAACCTCGGCAGCATTTGCCGGCGCCGGTGCTCGAATCTCGCTTGAAGATCCCGCGCATGCTGAGAGATTCTCGCGGAATCGGCCCTCAATTGCGGGCCGCGCGTCGATGTCTCGAGTAGCCGCGGCTGCGCGAAAGAGGCTGGGGAAGGAACGGTCAATGCCAGAGCAGCGGCAACGAGAGATACGTGGATACGACTGGCCACGCGCTCGCGGCGACTCAAAGGCGAATTGTTCTCAGAAGATGCGACGTAGCACGTATGACAGCACGCTGAAAAGGAGCGATATCAGCAACATCGATACGATCGGCACGTACACCCGCACATTCTCGCGCTCGACACGCACATCCCCCGGCAGGTGGCCAAACCATCCGAGCCATCCCCGCATCGTCAACAGTCCGACGACGATGATCCCGAGGCCAACTATGATGATGAGCTGGCCAAGCGTTTTACTGCCCACGATAATAGTTACCGTCGGGACGCGAGGGCCGCTACTGGATGGGCCTTCCGTCGAGGCAGCTCTTAGCCCGTCGTGTCAATCATGACAGTGCCCTGAGCCGCGGAGACCTGTTTCCGGGCCATCCACAGGCGCCACAGCAGAAGCGCGTAAAGCAAGGGCGCCACACGGATCTCGAATTGTCCCTCTCTGAATTCGAAAATCCAGCGCACGATATCAAAAACCAGCGAATAGATCGACAGCCAGAACGCGGGAGTGAGAGACCACCGCTTTCGCAGGATTATGCCAATGCAAACGATCGCCAGCGCGAAACCCACGATTTGCTCGATCCACCAAAGCCGCGTCTGGACAGTGAGGGCATGGCGCATCGGTGTACGGCCAAGTGCGTCGATCCAGCCATAGATAGTGAGTACGGTGATCAGCGCCGCGACGACGCTTCTGAAATTGTCCCGCGGAAGGATCGCGGGCCGGGCCTGCGGAGAAGTCGGATCTGTCATGGAATGATCGTTGTTTGGTTGCAGGCCCACTCAATCAAAATTCGTGCGCGACGGAAGTTTTCCGGCTGCCGTCAGCCGCTTTTCCATGGGCTTGCCCTGGGAATCCACCTTGGAACGGCGGATTTGTATTCGATATATGCGGCCCCAAATCGCCTCTCCAGTCCGGGCTCCTCGGAGATCACGAAATAGATCTGATTGATAGCGATGAACGCCGCGGCCCAGAGTCCGACCACACGCGAGCCCAGGAACACCGTTTCCCCAAGCAACATTGTCACGACGCCAGTGATCATCGGATTCCGCAGGTAACGGTACGGACCGACTGCCACCAGCCGACGCGTTGGATCCCATGGAGCGAGCGTGCCCTCTCCGACGCGCGCAAAAAGGGAGACGCACCACGCGAAGAGCGCAAACCCGCTGAGAAACAACACGACGCCTGAAATATGGGCGAAGGCGGCGGCGACAGTCCCATCCACCCAGCGCGTGTCAGACGACGACCAGGCGCGAAGCAGCCATCGCGGGACGATCACCACCATGACGAAGGGAAGTAGCAGGATCGACAACAAATGCCGGAGTATCGTCATGCGACGGCTGCTAACCGGGAAAGGGCTGATCGCTACGGTCTCTTCGGCGGCACAGGGAGTCGGTCCCTGCCGAACGGATCGCCGGCCAGAGCTTCAGTATGCAGCGCACACACCCATTGTCCGTCGCGCCGCACCCAGGTGGACGAGTCCGATGCTTCGAGCGTCAACGGTTTTCCATCGACGGTCAATAGTTCCTTGACCTTGTAGGCGATGATGGCCGCGTCATCGCCCAGAACTCGCACCTGCACATCGCTCAGCGTGAACTCGTGCAGTGTCCAACCGCCGGCCTGCAGCATTCCAGCGAATGCCTGGCGGGTGATGCGTGCGACCCCCTGGGCGCCAACCACGATGCACGGATCATCGGTCAGGCGCATCGCCGCCGGCACATCCCTGTCCTTGATCGCCTGCCAGTATTGCTTCTCGTGATCCAGAAGCTGTGCTTCGATGGGCCCTTCCGGCATCTGCGTCCCCGCCAGGTTAGGGGATAGATTGGCTCAGTGTTACGACATCATCAAGCGTCATGCCTCAAAGCAGCAACAGGCCACGCTTGACGCCAGTCGCCACTGCCTCGGCGCGCGTTGTCACTCCGAGCTTGTCGAAGAGCAGCTCCAGATGAGTTTTCACGGTGTTGGTGGAGATGCCGAGTCGGGCTGCGATCTGCTTGTTGACCAGTCCATCGGCGAGAAGAGCGAGAATCTCCCGCTCTCGATTGCTGAGGACCGTGCCGACTGCCGCTTCGCCGCTCGTCCGCTGCCGAATGTTCGCTGAGTTTTCTCCACCGCGGGCAAACAGAACTATATCGGCGGAAGGTGGAACGCCCGCGCTCGATGCCGCAACACCAACGACATCGAACTCCTCGCTCGCCCTCAGTGCCGCCGCGAGCGAGGAACGCAATTTCTCCGATGCTGCGACGATCGCGATGCGCGTCATCGTCGCGCGCCGTTGCTACGCTGCCCGCTGCGAGAGTGCGCGCTCCACGAATTGCTGGACCAGCGATGCCGGCACGGCGACACCGAGTCCGTTGACCACCATGCTGTTGATTCCGATGAGCCGCCCCTGCGCGTCGACGAGTGGGCCGCCGGAATTGCCCGGGGCGAGCCGGACATCAGCGACAATCCAGCGTGGGGATTTCGTCCGGTCATGGGTGACGGTATGGAGTACGCCCATAGCCAGCGCATCGCGAATCCCGAGCGGATGTCCGTGGGCGAATACGAGCTCTCCGGGTCGGAGCGACTCCGGATCGCGTAGTTCCAGTAATGGCCCGCTGACTGATGGTGATGCGAGAAGCGCGAGGTCATGTTGAGGATGGTATGCGATTGCCTGCGCTTCGCGCCACTTACCACCGGCATCGACCTGAAGTGGCGCACCGCGCCTGATGCAATGCGCGTTGGTCACGACGAGACCAGCGCCGCCCCAGATGATTCCAGTGCCGCTACCGCTATCGCCGCTGCGGACTTCGACGACCGCCTGTCGCAAGAGCTCCGCCAGTCCGTTCAGGTTTGACGACGCGCTTCGCGCTGAGCCCAACATCGAGGCGATCATTCTCCGGCTCCGCGATCGGCTGGCGTAACGGAAACCGTTTTGATCGTACCGCCGCGCAGGAGCTTGAGTGTCACCACGCCGCCGTTTTCAATGCTCGACAGCGCGTCGAGCAGGTCGTCAGGGCGGCCGATCGATTGCCCGCTGGCTTCGAGCAGGACGTCGCCCAGGAGCACTCCCGCCTTGTCAGCCGGGGACGCGTCGGCGATCGACACGATCAACAGACCACTGTCGTGCCCGAGCTGATGTTGCTTCACCAGAGAAGCGGACAGCGCAACCGGCTGGACGGCCACCCCGATGAACGGACGCCGAACGTGGCCACTCTCGAGAAGCTCGTCGAGAACGCGATCGACCGCTTTCGCCGGCAGCGCCATCGGAGTTCCGCGAGCAAGCGCGGAATTGTTGAGTCCGAGCACGGCGCCGGACGCATCGACGAGCGGTCCGCCCGAGAATCCGTCGTACACGGACAGGTCGAGCCTGAAAACACGGTCGATGCGAGCGCCCTGCCAGCTGCGCCATCCTTCGCCGACGGCGCTGATGATGCCGAAGCTGGCGGACAGATTGCGACCGGGTCGTCCGACAGCAAGCACGAGCGAGCCGACGCGAAGCGAGCTGGAATCCGCTCTCGGCGCGACGTGCGATTTCGCGCCTTTGATGCGGAGAGCGATCAGATCGGTCGCCGGATCGCGTCCGGCGACTGTGGCGACAGTGGAGTCTCCATTTGGGAGCGTAACGGGGATCTCGTCATCGCGCCTGACGGTGTGGCTGGCGCTGACGATGACTCCGTCGCGCCAGACGATTCCGCTCGATGGAATGCGGCGCCGCGCGTGAATCGCGACGACGGAATTGCCAGCGGTCTCTACTGCCGCCGCCAGCTGCGAGGATAGCTCTACCAGCGTGCTTGAGCCGCTTTCTGATTTTGGTGACATGCAACCCTTTGTGAGTGTGACTTGCCCTCACACTCGCTAGTTTCCCCCGGCGCCGGTATCGGATGAATGGGTGAGACTCAGTTGCAGTTCCCGCGCTGCCATCGTATTACCGGATTCAACGAATGAACCGATTCGCGGAGATCGTATGAGCATTGCCGACACCATATTGCCCGAGTTCGATCAGGAGATGGCCACCACCCGTCGTGTAGTCGAACGGGTCCCGACCGACAAGGGCCAGTGGAAGCCCCACCCGAAATCATTCTCGCTCGGCCATCTCACGCAGCTGGTGTCAGGTATGCCGGGCTGGATCACGAACGCCGTTACTCAAACCTCGTTGAATCTTGGCAGCTATCCGGGATACTCCTACGAGAAGACTGAAGATCTTCTCAAGACTTTTGACAAGCACGTCAAGGAAGCGCGCAAGGCCATTGCCGCCGCGAAAGATTCAGACTTTCAGGTGCCCTGGTCTTTGAAGCGCGGCGATCAGGTTTTCTTCACGGCACCCCGCGCTGTGATCGTGCGCCAGACGATCAATCACCTGGTTCACCATCGAGGTCAGCTCACTGTCTATCTGCGGCTCATCGATGTTCCGGTTCCATCGATCTATGGACCGACGGCGGACGAGCCAATGCCCGGATTATCGCCTTCGAAGAAATGAGCTGAGCCTTATCGCCTTTAGGCGAATCGCTTCAGCGACCTTTCCTTCGCCTTCTGCATCTCTACTTCGCGATTTCGCGGCGGAGCGTTGGTGTGTAGCGAGTGGACCAATCGATGGGCAGCCGCGGAGACCTCCTCGACTGCTTGATTGAAGGCGGCTTCGTTTAAGCGAGATGGTTTCGTCGTCCCGCTGAGCTTTCGCACGAATTGAAGCGATGACGCGCGGATCTCGTCGTCGGTCGCGGGCGGCTCGAAGTTGGCGAGCGTCTTGATATTCCGGCACATCCTCGTACTCCTCCGGTTCCATTAAGCAGATGGTGACTGCTTTCTAAGATAAGCGGGTGGGCAACTACTTTCTAACATGATAACCGCGCACCTCAGGCGCTACGCCCTCAATGCCCGGATCGCCCGGGCGACTTCTGCTTTCTCACGACGTCGACGAGTCTACGCATTTGCCCTTCGTCGATAAGCCGAGCGTGGACTTCACGGACTCCTGTCCGTGCGATCACATCGCGCACGTTGGGCTCTCGAATCCCCCCGCCGGCAATGACAGTGATCCGCTCGCGCGCCTGACCTACCAGTGTCGCAATGAGATCCACACCCTCCCTCGCCGTCGCCGCACCGCCCGAAGTGAGCACGCGGCTTGCGCCCGCCTCGATCGCCTCCTCGAGTGCGGCCGGGAGATCAACCGCGGAATCAATCGCGCGATGGAATGTCACGGGTAGCCCCGCTGCGGCTTCGACTAAAGTGCGGATGCGCTCGACGTCCACGCGACCATCGGGAGTGAGTGCACCAGTGACGATTCCAGCGATACCCAACCCTCTGGCCAGCTCGGTGTCACGAATCATCTGATCGAATTCGTCGCCCGAATAGACGAAGTCGCCCGCCCGTGGTCGAATCAACACGAACACCGGAAGCCGCGTTCGCTCCGTGACCTCGGCTATCAATCCCGCGCCTGGTGTGGTGCCGCCGTCGCTCAGATTTTCGCACAACTCGATTCTGTCGGCGCCGGCGCGCTCAGCGGCGAGAGCGGAATCGAGAGTTTCTACCGCCGCCTCAACGAGCGTCAACGAGTGTCCAGCGGTATGGCGGCGTCCGTGTCGGCGAGTATCTCTCCTAGAGCGCACTCGTGAATCACGGTCGCTGGCCAATCCGGCTCGTAGCGCTCGGCGCTCTTCATTCTACTCAGAGTCAAACGCTTACCGGATCCCCAGACGATCATGACGCTCTCTTTTGCCGATACAATCGTGTCGATGCCAACGCTAATTCCGTGGTCGGGCACAGCAGCGAGCGTCCCGAACGCGGGAAAGGTATGAAGGTTGTCCCGACGTGTCTCCTCTGAAAGCTGAATGATCCGCGTTCGGCTCGAGCGAGCGCTGCCTGGTGGATTGAATGCCACGTGTCCGTCGCTGGCGCCGGATGCCAGGATGAAGAAATCGACTCCTCCGAGGTCGGCAATTCTTTTGTCGTAGGCGGCCGGGTCGCGAGGATCGGGAAACCATATCGACTCTTCGCGCAGCCGTTGTGTCGCCAGGAGTGACGCATTCAAGCGGTCGGCGATCTCGACACGAGCGAAGTGATGGCAGGACCAGGGCTTCCTGGCTGACGCGTACTTGTATCCCGAGCCGACTGCTACGAGGTACTCATCCATCATCACGAGCACCACATGACTCAAATCCTCTGGCTTCTCCGCTAGCTGCCTGGCCAGCGCTCTGTAAACTGGCCGCGGCGTCCGACCAGTAGGACATCCGAGGACAAAGCGCTTGTCGCCCCAGCGTGCCTTCTCAATGCGGGTGAGCACGAGATGCGCTACTTGCTCTCCGATTGCATCAGGAGATGGAAAAACGCGCACCGGAGTTCGGGGCATGGATCGCTACACGAGTGGATCGAGGAAAAGACTCGCCGCACCAATCAGTCCCTCCCATCCCTCGAACGACGAGCCGACAACTCGAGTGTGATCGCGGAACTCCGGGCGTGCGTGCGTATGATAGCTGGCGCGCACTGACTCGAGCAGAAGCTCTCCAGCCGCCGAGATTCCTCCGCCGACCGCGATTGTATCGGGCGCGAAGAGCGGCGACAGGGACGCCAATCCAAGTCCCAGCCACCATCCGGTTTCGGACAGAGCCTGTAGCGATGCCTGATCTCCTTCTCTCGCGCTGGTAATGATCTCTCGGACCGTGCGACCGGCGCCTCGCTCCGACAGAGCGGCCACGTTGACCATCGCCTCGAGGCAGCCGCGCGCACCACAGGTGCAAAGGCGGCCGTTGCGGTCGACAATGATGTGTCCGATATCGCCCGCGCACTCACCGGTGTAGCGGAGCAGCTGTCCATCGATGATCACTCCGCCGCCAAGCCCCGTCCCGAGAGTCACACCCAGCAACCGCGTCGACCCTCGACCGCCCCCGTGCCGATACTCCGCCACAACGGCGGCATTCGAGTCGACCTCGAGCGGACATTCGAGCGAGAATCGCTTCTCCAGAGTGCGGCGCAACGGAAATTCGCGAAGGGCGACAAGGTTGGCGTTGTGGATCATCCCGAGGCGTTCGGGATCGAGAAAGCCGGCGACCGACACGCCGATCCCGGACGCGGGATTTTTCTCACCTTTCGCTGCATCCAGCATGGGCTGAAGCGACGCGAAGATGGCGTTAACGAGCGCTACGGGTTCTCCATCGCGGCTCGTGGGAACGCGCTCGCGCCTGATGATCGTGCCGTCTTCATCGACAATTCCGATCTTGATGGCGGTCCCGCCGATGTCGATCGCGCCGGCAAGTCGCATTCAGAACGCGGCTTGTGCGAGCTCCGGCTTTTTCCAGAGATCGATTGGCTTGGCGATTCCCTTTGGACGGAAGGGGAATGTGATTTTCTTGCCGAGGCCGGCCGAGGCGTAGGCCGCGTACACCGCTTCCATCACGACGCGTCCCGTTTCGCCATCCGAGATCGGCTTCTCCTTCCCGCGCACGCAGCGCGCGAAGTGTCGCATCTCCTGCGGGAAGCCATAGTTCCAGTGCTCCTCGAAAACAGGATACGTCCAACCTTTGGTGGATGATGCCTTCTCCACCGCATACCCGAATCCAACCTCGGAGTAGGTCGGGAGCGCGTTGCCCATCAGCATGTCGGCGTAGGTCTGTCCCTTGTCGCCGAAGACTTCGATGTTGTCGTCCATTCCGCCCGGCCGGTTCCAGCTGTTTTCGACCATCCCGATGGCGCCACTTTCGAACTCGATGATCGTAATGGCTTCGTCGTCCGCATTGGTGCGATGAGCATTCACCTGGGTCGAGAGCTGCGAGTACACACTCTTTATTTTCTGCTTGCCGAGGAACCACCAGCAGAAGGCGATGCCATGACAGCCGAGGTCCATGAGGGCGCCGCCGCCGGACTGCTCGACATCCCAGAACCAGTCGGAGTGAGGGCCCGAGTGCTTCTCGCCCTGTTTCACGAGATGAACGCGGCCAAAAGCGCCTTCATCTGCCATCTGCTTCGCCTTCACGTACTTTGGCGCGAAGAAGAGCTCCTCTGCGTAGAGGAGAAGGACACCGGCTTTGCCGCACGCGTCGATCATCGCGTCGGCTTCCTCGAGGGTGACGCACAGCGGTTTCTCGCAAACAACGTGTTTTCCAGCCGCGGCGGCCTCGACCGTGATGCGGGCGTGAAGCCGATTCGGCGCCGTTATGGAGATCATCTCGATCGCCGGGTCGCGCAGCATCTCACGGTAGTCGGAATAGAAACTTCCTATGCCGTGACGCCGCGCAAACGCCTCCGCATTCCCCTTCGTCGGGGATGCAACGGCTACAACCTCCATCTCCTCCGGCATCGCCTTGACCGATGCCGCAATGCAATCCGCCTGAAAACGCGATCCGACGATCCCGATTCCTACTTTGGACACGATCTATTCCTGAGCGCCACCCTGCTACCAGGTCCAATTGCGACGGTTGGAGAGAGGGATGCAAAAAGGTGCATCAGTCGGACGGCGCATAGAATTCGACGTAGCCGCAGCTGGGGCATCGAAACGCGGTGAATGGTAGCTGCTCCTTCGCACGAAACTTGATTCCCCCGAAGAAGCGTTGGCGCTCCGGCGCACCCCGCGACCAGCCTGTCTGGTACACCTGATTGCGGCCCCTATCGGGAATGTGCCCCCGTTCCATCGTCTTCTGGCATTTTGGGCAGCGAGGGATTGTCTGAGGCATTCTTGTCGCTCCTAGACCGCGCTGTGTTTGTCGCGCCTAACGCGGGTAATGCCGACAATCAGGCAAATCAAACCTGGCCAAAAAGTAAGACCCGCAAGAAGTCCGGGTCCAACTGGATTTGGGTTCGGATCCGGCCAGAATCCAATCGCCGCGGCCACAATGATGAAAAGAAGCGGGCCCGTGCCGAAGATCAGAAGCAGGACTCCTGCTTTAACCAATCCGGACCGCCAGTATTCGCTGGATGTCATGCCCAAGCGGGCTGCCCTGGCGACAGCGGCACACAGCCCACCCATTTTCCGGGAACCATTATGTAGCGGAGCGCCTTCGTCATCCCGATCTCGGAAGAGAAATAGGCCTGAAGCGAAAGCTCGCGAACCAGTCCGAAGTAGTGCGTGGGCCCGGCCTTTTGCACCTCGGCGTCAAGCTCGCGTAGTACTTGCTCGCGCTCTTTCTGAGGAAGCGATGCGAAGTTATCGCCGCAGCGCTTGCGGCACACGCTGCGAAACTCCTTCAATCCATTCACAACACGCTGTTGTTGGTCCGGCTCGTAGCAGTCCGTGAGCAGAAGGTTGATCGCGGCGCCGGCGCCAGCCGCCCTCGCGCCGGGCGATGATGGAGTCGTAGGTAGTAGTGTATCGGCGATCTCCTCTATCAGCGACTGATCGTCGACCGATAGAATCTTCCCCGCCGCGCGGTTCGAGTCGCGCGCGCACGCGACCAGGAAACCGTTCGACGTAAGAAGCACGCTGCCCAGGACGGCAGTCGTCGCTTTCAACGCTTCGCGCCGATTCATCGGAGGCATAGGAGAGACTTCACAGGTTTTGCTTCCCCATCTGTTCGACCGCGTGGTTCACCGCACGGGCCGTGAGCGCCATGTACAGGATTGAAGGGCTCTGGTTGCCGGTGGACGTCATGCAGGCACCGTCGGTGACGAACACGTTTGGTACCGAGTGCATCTGGTTCCACTGGTTGAGGACCGAGTTTTTTGGGTCGCTGCCCATGCGCGCACCGCCCATCTCGTGGATGTCGAGTCCGGGAGCCTGGTGATTGTCGTGCGTCTGGACATCGTGGCAACCAGCAACCTCGAGCATCGCCTTCGCCTCGGTGCGCCAGTCGCGAATCATTTTCTCGGAGTTGTCATCGTACCCGACCGATGTGACGAGACGCGGGATTCCCCATTGGTCCTTCTCGCTCTCATGCAGCCGAACGTGATTGGATTCTCTCGGAATAGTCTCACCCTGCATGTACATGTAGATCCCCCACGGCCCGGGCTGCGCCTGCGCGTCCTTGTACTCACCGCCGACGTGCTCCGTCGTCGGCTCTCCGCGCTCCCGGTATGCTCCCGTGAAGGTCGTGTAACCGCCCACGAAGTCCATTTCCTGCTTTCCGAGATTGCGGAAATTGACGAGGATGCACTCGGTCGGGTTCCGTATGTAGAAGTACTTGTCCTCGAAGCCATCGATCTTTCCATTTGCCCCGGTGCGGTAGTTGTGGTGGGCGACGTACTTGCCCAACAGGCCGCTGTCGTTGCCGAGTCCGTGGGGAAACCGGTTGGATGTGGAATTGAGGAGGATGAGATTCGTGTTGAGCGCGGATGCATTCATGAACACGATCCGCGAGTGATACTCGGTCACAGCGTGGGTCTTCGCATCGATCACGCGGACGCCCGTCGCTTTCCCTTTCGCCTCGTCGTAGATAACGGAATGGACGACCGAGTCTGGCCGCATCGTGAGGTTTCCGGTCTTTGCCGCCCATGGAAGCGTGGAGGCGTTGGAGCTGAAGTATCCGCCGTACGGACATCCGCGCATGCAGAGGTTCCGCGCCTGACAGGTGCCCCGTCCCTGCTCGAGGTGAATCGCTTTCGGTTGTGACAGGTGCGCCCACCGTCCCTGCACGACGTGTCGATTGCCGTAATGCGCACGAACCTTTTCGCTCAAGTGTCGCTCGACGCAGTTGAAATCGAATGGCGGTAGATACTCTCCGTCGGGCATTGCCTCGAGGCCATCGCGGTTGCCGCACACCCCGATGAACTTCTCGACGTGTGAATACCAGGGCGCGACATCGTCGTAGCCAATCGGCCAGTTGATGCCGTAGCCCTGTCGCTCGGGCGCGGTGAACTCGTACTTGCTCCACCGCTGGCAGGCGCGCCCCCAGATTATCGACTTCCCGCCGACCTGGTAGCCACGGATCCAGTCGAAGGGCTTTTCCTGGACGTAGGGATGGTCACGGTCCTTGACGAAGAAATGAGCCGTGTCTTCGCCATATCCGGCCGCCTTGCTGATGAGCGGATTCTCTTTCAGTTGCTGACGCGACATCGCGCCGCGATGCGGGAGCTCCCACGGGTTGAGATTCATCGTGGGGTAATCCTTGATGTGGACTACGTTGCGCCCGCGCTCGAGGACCAATGTCTTGAGTCCCTTTTCGCAGAGCTCCTTGGCTGCCCATCCGCCGGAGATTCCCGAGCCCACGACGATCGCATCGAAGGTGGTGACGTCAGTGGTCACGGAAACCCTCTTCTTCTGTAGGAGGACGCGAAGCTAGCACCGCGAAGGGGACGCGCTGAAGGGCGAGCAGAATATACGTGGGTGATTTTCCGCTGCAATGTGCGAGTGTTGATATTTTTTTGAGGAAGTAGGTCGACAGCCACTTTGCTGCTCAGCGCTTCGCGAACTTGAGATGCGTTACGTTCGGGGCAGCGACCGTCCGTACGAGCTGGAGACCGTGCAAGTCGTCGCCGACGCCGTCGAAAAGCCGCTCACCGCTGCCGAGGAGAGTCGGCACCAGGCTGATTTCCATCTCATCGACGAGGTTGGCGGCGAGGTACTGCTGTGCGGCCTTCGCTCCGCCGGCGAGCGACACATCCTTACCGCCAGCCGCTCGGCGCGCCTCTTCGAGCGCCGCCTCGATGCCGTTGGTGACAAACGTGAAAGTCGTCCCGCCTTCAAGCTCGAGCGGCTCCCGCTTGTAACGCGTGAGCACGAACACCGGGTGATGGTATGGTGGGTTGGTTCCCCACCAACCGTTCCACGGGTTCCTCGGGTCCCAGGGGCCGGGATGCCCGCCGAACATGTTGCGGCCCATCACAGTGGCTCCAATGTTGGCCAGCGACTCCTCGACGACCGCGGTACTCTCGTTGACCTCGCCACCTTTCATTTCGTGCTGATCGCGGAATATCGCGAGCTCGAAGGCCCACTCGTGCAGCCGCATGCCACCAATCCCGAGCGGGTTTTCCACGCTCTGGTTGGGGCCGGCAACGAAACCGTCGAGCGACATCGAGATTCTTAAGCGCAGCCGGGACACGTTCAGCTCCTTCGGCAACATGATTGCGCGCCCCGCTCGCTCATCTCACTGCCGCACGTAAACGCGCACGTAGTCGACGAGCATCGTCGCCGGGAAAATCACATCTGATCTCGGATCCCCGTCGAAATTCCCACCGACGGCCAGATTGAGAATCAGGAAGAATGGTTGGTCGAGTATCGACGGACCATACTGCTGGATCGCGCCGCGAGTAACCGCGTAGTGCCCGAAACCGTCAACGTAGAAAAGGACTGCGAGTGAATCCCATTCGACGGCGAAAGTGTGGAAGTCGTCCGCAAGGACACCACTCGCGAGAGTATTCGAGTGAGCGAACGGCGTCGCCCCGAAGTAGCCCGGGCCATGCATTGCCGAACTGGTCGTAGCCGGCTGGCTACCCTTGTTCTCCATGATGTCCAGCTCTCCGCACGCCGGCCAGGGTGTGATCGGAAAGCCATGACCCAGCATCCAGAACGCGGGCCACAGTCCCTGTCCCGCTGGTAGCTTGATGCGCGCTTCTACGCGGCCCGGCTGGGCCAACACTTTTCCTCGGGTCGTGATTTTAGCGGACGTATACAGACAAGGACCGTAATAACAGGTGAGTCCCGCCGCAGCGCGCCGCGCAGTGATCATCAATTGCCCTTGTCCATTGAGCGCGATGTTTTCGGATGCGTTGGTATAGTATTCTTTCTCGTTATTGCCCCAACCGCAGATCCCGTCGCTGCACCCGTCCGCCGTTTGGTAGCCCCATTTCGTCGTGTCGATCGACGCGCCGGCTGGTCCATCGAACTCATCGCTCCAAACCTGGACCCACGTAATTTTCGGAGGCGTCGGCGTAACCGGAGACGTATCGGCCGCGCACGCGAGGGAAGCGCCAAGAGCGACAACGCACACAGCGCCGACGACGCGAGCCATCGACTCAACGCCCCCGCGTGGCAATCTCGATCCGGATCGTCTGACCGTCATTCACCACATTCAAATCGCTTAGTCGCTTTACAACCGCGTCCGCTCCCGTCAACTGCTCTTGTGGATAGGTAGATGCGATTGCAATGACGCGCATGCCAGCCGCCCGTGCGGCCGCGATGCCTAACGGGGCGTCCTCAATCACAATGCAATCGGCAGGCGCCTCATTCAACCGTTCTGCCGCGACGAGATAACCTTCGGGATCAGGCTTTCCACGGACGATCTCATCGGCGCAGATCATCACTGAGGGCACTGGCAGCCGCGTATGTCGGAGTCTGAATTCAGCCACAGCGCGAATGCCAGACGTGACGACGGCCCATCTCCCAGCGGACAGTCTCTCGATAAGGTCTCGGGCCGATTCGATCTCATAGATGCCATCGGTCTTCATCGCCTCACCAGCCTCCAGTTCCGCGACCTCGGCCTCGGCGTTGAGCCCGGGCGCAGCCAAACGAACCGTTTCGATCGTACGTCGGCCGTGCGCGAATGCGATCACATGCTGCGGGTCCAACCGATGACGGTTTGCCCAATTGCGCCAGGTCCGTTCCACGCACTCAGCGGAATCAACGAGTACACCGTCGAGGTCGAACAGGATTGCCCGGCAGCGAAACGATAGCACGTTGGAGGTGTCTGAGATTGTGTGGGGCTTTCGGGTCAACCTGTTGGGCTGCAAGCACGTTTCAGCCGACACGAAAAAAAAAGCTCGCTTCACGGTTTCCAACTTTATACGTTAGCAGTCCAATAATAAGACCCCAAGAAATCCTTCAGGAGCGGACTAGTCCTCTCCTGTAGTCTGTCATGTATACTGGCGCCAAAGCGCCACTGATCGATAGGAGCCGAGTGTGGAGCTGGGCAAGTATCTGAAAAATGGACTGATCGGCGCTTTCGCCCTGATCCTGGTTGGAGCGCGCTTGAATCCTGGAGCTGATTCGCCCGGCTCGCCTCTCTTTGGGCCAGCAATGCTGATGGCTGGGAATCGCTCAACTGTATCGGGCGACGAGACAACGAAGGGTGGTCTTCTGACGAAGAGCAGCGCCGCGGTTCGCGCCTTCGCGGCGGCGGTGCGCCCGCTGAGTCACCCAAAAGCGCTGGAGTCAGCCTTCCGCAGCTACTTCGCCTACATGGCCGCCCATCCCGACGAGGTGAAAAAGCCGTTGTTGTATTTCGTCGATTACGGCCTGCCGAGCACGGAGCTGCGCGGCTATGTCTTCGACATGCGGGCGCTGACGATTCTCGAAGGTCCATTCGCAGTTGCCCACGGCCGCGGGTCGTCGCGAACTCAATACGGAATCCCGACGCGCTTCTCGAATGCGTCGGGCAGCGCCGCAACCTCGCTCGGGCTCTACCTCGCCGAGAATACCTACGACTTCCATGGCCACACGGGCGGTCGGTCGTACAGCTCCATCGGGCTGCGCTTGAAAGGCGTGTCCCTGAACTTCAACGACAACGCGCTCGCAAGGGGTGTCGTTGCTCACGGTGCGCCCTATGTGACGGGGAACAGGGCCGGACGGAGTGAGGGTTGTCCCGCGATGGAACAGGAACGTGCTCGGCGCGTGCTTCCCGAGCTTGCAGATGGCGGCATGGTGTTTCTCTTCGCACCGGATCAGGAGTGGATGGCTGACGACCCGTGGGTCGCTGCCAGCGCCGACTAGAGACGTAAGGCGCTCGAAGATTTACAGCACCTTTGCCAGGCAGACGCTCGTCCCGGACGACAACGAGTATTCGCCGTACGCCGGGATCTCAGTGAATCCCGCGCGTCGATAGAGCGCAAGCGCTTCCGTTTGTCGGGTGCCGGTCTCGAGTACGACCCGGATGAGACCAAGCGCGCGCGCCTCGGCTTCGAGTCTGGTGAGCAACCCCCGGCCGATGCCTTTGCCCCTCATTTCTTGTGCGACGTACATGCGCTTGAGCTCTCCGACTTGCGGCCCGAGTTCACGCGTCAGGGCGGGCTCGCGAAGCCGACGCAGGGCGCCGCACCCGACTGGGCGACCTGACCAGCGGGCCACGAGGAATATCCCGGCGCCGGAAGCGACTTCACCCGGGTCGAGCCGAAAGTGGGTCGCGCCAGGTTCAGGATAGAGAGCCGAGAGCTCCGCATTCAGGGCTGCCACGAGTGCTTTGGCGACTGGACTAGTTAGCGCCTCGGATGCGATCTCGAGCACATCCGGCTCACTGTGTTTGTCCACGACGTCCATTTCTTCTTACAGGGCTCGTTCGTTCAACGCTTTTTCAGGCCGTAAGGAATCCGCCAGACTCAAAAGTGCCATTGCCGGTATACAATGCTCACATCCCCCGTCTGACTCGGCACGACGTATGGCGGACGCGGAGGAATCGTCACGCCGGCAACGGTCGGAATGCCGGGCCGTCGCGCTGCAAGGTCGAAGTCTATGTGGCCACCCGCGGGAATGGCGAGGGCAACGGTCGCGCCGCTGTCGGGAACCGCCCAGTATTCCATGACCCAGTCCCGCACGTGATAGCGGTATCGCGTGGTGTCGACGGCGCGTCCGTCGATCGACGAAGCGAGCACTTTGACGCCGCGCGCGCGCATCACCAGCCCAGTGGTCCCCGCTGGCGCGTTGACACGGAGCACCACGCGCCGGATTCCGCTGATAAGCGTGTCGCCAACCAGAATGGCGTTTGGACCGCCAAGCGGCACGCGTTGGACCTTCCGGCCAGTGAAGCGGCCTCCGTCGGACAGACGCGCCGTCCACGCGGGAATGGGCCCGGGCGTTCCCTGGTCGATCACGTCGCGCGTCCACGCATTTGTCGAGCTGCCGAGCGTACCGAGCCACGCATCGCTCGAGTCGGCGTTCTCGGCGTACACCAGGGCGCTGCGCAGAGGATGGTCAGCGCTCGGATGCAGCGCGAGAGCGGGGATCACGAGACATACCACGCCTGCGCCGGCGAGCCATGGAGCGCCCGACCAACGCGCGTCACCGGCGACGAGCTCGAGCTGTGGCGCGAGCAGAAGTGTAACGAGCGACGCTACCACACACAGCGCGATCGCACCTGTACCGACAACACCGAGCATCACTACCGAAACACCGTAGATGAAGCCGACGAGAAGGAGCAACGTCGCGACTGCTGCCGCCCACTGGCCAATCTCGCGGCCGCGTGAAAGGAGTCTCGCACCCGCGGCGAACAGGAGCGGCCAGGTGAAGAGATACCCGACACCCGGGGCTCGCGCGCTCAACGCAAGCGCGAGGACCAGCCACACGATGAGAGCGCCGACGTGCAGCCCACGCGGCGTGGACCATCGCCTGGCAACCGCATAGCACGCAGCAGTCGCTGATAAAGTGAGCAGCAAGAGGCCTGTCGCATTCAACCCACTCCACACCGCGGGGCCCACGAACATTTTGCCGACGACCAACCCGATGCCGCCGGACACGATGAGTGCGACGAGCGTCGCGAGTACGCCTGTACCCACTCCCTTTCGGTCGCGAGCCACGAGAACTCCAACCAGCAGCAATGCGATGATCGCCAGTGGAAGCTCGAGTCCGACCGGATAAACGACGAGGCCGATGATCGGCAGGTCGAAGAACACGCCATCACCAGTACGCGTGCGTGGGAGCGGCTCGATGCCGAACGTGCGCACCATCGCGAGCATCTGCGAGCCGTGATGCTGCAAACTGCCCGGATTCAGGTGCGCGATGTCGTCGTGGCTCGTATGATACCGTTCGACACCGTCGGCAAACGCGAAGTTGAGCGCGGGAAGGCCGAGTGCTGCGACCTCGGAGAGGTCGGTGTCGTTGGGCAGCGTGCGATAGATCGTCGCGTAGACCGATCCGGCCGTTGCGTCTTGGGCGGTGCGCAGCGCTCGAGCGGCGTCGAGATTGCCCGGGCCGGTTTCGAACATGAACGAACGTCCGCTCGTGCCGCGGGCCTCGAAATTGAGGACGACGGCGACGTCCTTTGCCCACGGATTCTCACGCACGAAAGCGGCAGCGCCGAGGAGTCCCGCTTCCTCGCCGTCGGTGAATAGCGCAATGACATCGTGCGCCAACAGCCGTTTGCTCGCCCGCAGTGCACGAAGCGTCTCGAGCAGCGCGGCGGATCCGGCGCCGTCATCGGACGCCGCCGGTCCTGCCTCCACTCCGTCGTAGTGCGCCATGACGAGCACTGCTTTGCCGTTCGGGTCGCTGCCCGGAAGTCGAGCGAGAATGTTCTGTACGTGCCCCGCTTGTCGATAGCGTGTGCCGATCGCGGTCCCATGCTGAATCTCGGGGCGAAGTCCGAGCGCGGAGAGCTGCGCGACGATGTAGTCGCGGACGCGATCGTGATCGGCGGTGCCCATCGGATGCGGCCGCTGCGCGATCTGTTCGACGTGCCGTATCGCGCGCTCGGCAGAGAACACTGTATCGGAGGCGGTCGCTGAAACGGCACGCGGAGGCCGCGCAACCCGGAGAATCGAGATCGCGCAGAGAACGAGAAGGCCTAGGGCGACACCGATTCGTCTGAGCAAGAACCTCCGGCGAGAACTTGGCGCTTGGCTACAAATTCATTTCCCACCATTCATTCGATTCACAATGCTTTCTAGCGCTTCAATTCTTTTCTTGAGTGAGACATTGATTGCAAGCGAACATAAAAGGCCAATCCCTGTAGCGGCGATGAAGAATGCGTGGTGATTGATGTAATAGCTAACGGGATGATAGCCACTCCAGATTCCCCAGCTCAGGCTAAAAGACGTGGTCAGGATTCCAATACCCGCCAGGAGGGAGTAGGCGAATTCCAATTGTTTTGGTGATTCCATGATTGACCTCTGAGGTGCGTGAACCGGGATTGTTGTCCGCGATATGGTCTTTCAGAGTCAGATCGGCCGGAACCCACGCACTTCGATAGTAGACCACATGTCAGGCCCCGGCAGTGCGACGGTATAGACGTACGTAGGAAAATGCCAACGCCGATCGAAAGCGATCCGGACCTGGCCGTTGATGTCGGCTGATCGTTCGAGACTGTCGTATAGGCCGTCGATGTTGAACGTGTTCCAGTCGGTGAGGGCAGCGGAATTGCCAGTCTTCTCCCACGCTCGCAGCGGCTGGCCGGCCCGAACCTCCATCAATAGCCAGCCCCGCGTCCCGGGACAAAAGCATCCCACTCGGAGCAGAAATTTATAATTGCGCGGCTTTCTGGCCTGCCATAACTCGCGTTCCTTTCTAAACGCGGTGCGCAGGGTCTGACGTTCCCCCGGCAGCTTGAAGGTTTGCGCTTCTGCCGAGAGGACATTGACGACACCGGTGTCCTTGAAGAGCGCGATGACGCTGGGGTCCGTGATCGGAGGGACAACACGCGTCGTGTCTTTGACCACGGGAACAACGTGAACATCACTCTGGACGCGAGCATTCTTGTGGCAGGCGATAGAAAACACACCGACTCCCACACATCCCATCACAAGCCACCACGTGACACCTCCGCGCACAAGACTCCAGCGCCGACCAGCGTGAGAGCTTGGCGGCAAGCTCATTCGCCTCTTAGCTCGGAGTGCCCTGTGAAGACCGCTCGGCCATCGCGCTTTCCAACGCATTCCACGCCAGCAACGCGCACTTCACCCGCGCGGGAAATCTCGCCACGCCGGAGAGCGCGCGGAGGGAACGCATCTCTGGATCGTCAGCGGCGGAGGAATCACCGAGCATCAAATCCCGGAATTGCTTCCTGATCGCATCGATCTGCCCCGTGCTCTTTCCCTTCACGAGCTGGGTCATCATCGACGCTGACGCCTGGGAGATAGAGCAGCCGCGACCCGAGAACTTGAGATCGCAGACACAATCGCCCTCGAACGCGACCTGCAGACCAATCTCGTCACCACAAAGTGGATTCTTCATCTCCACGCTCGCGTCCGCATTCTCGAGCGTTCCCTTGTTGCGCGGTCTCCGGTAGTGATCGAGAATCATCTCCTGATACAGCGCGCCGATCTCGGCCTGGCTCCTAGGCTGAGACATGGCGCCTCCCGGTCCGTTGAAAACGGCTAGACCGGCGCATAACCGAAGATCTCCCTTGCCTTGAGAATCCCAGCGACAAGCGCATCGATGTCGCTCTCGTCGTTGTACACGTAGAAGGATGCCCGCGCCGTCGCCGGCACCTCGAGCCGCCGCATCAATGGCTGCGCGCAGTGGTGTCCAGCGCGAACGCAAACTCCCTCACCGTCGAGAATCGTGGCGAGATCGTGCGGATGCACATCACCGAGCGTGAAGCTCAGGACGCCACTCCGCTCGCTGGCCGGGGGCCCATAGATGTGAAGACCCTCGATTGCGGAGAGCCGCTCCTGCGCCGCGGACATGAGCGCTCTCTCGTGTGAGCGAACGCGATCCATGCCAATCCTGTCGAGATACTCCACGGCTGCGGCGAGGCCGACCGCGTTGGCCGCGTTTGGTGTTCCCGCCTCGAACTTAAGTGGCAGCACGTTCCACGTTGTCCGATCATCGTGCACGAACTCGATCATGTCGCCGCCCGTCTGATACGGCGGCATTTCCTCGAGCATCTCGCGATTGCCGATCAATCCGCCAATTCCCATCGGCCCCAGCATCTTATGGCCGCTAAACGCGTAGAAATCGACGCCGAGGGAATCGAAGGAGACGGGGAAGTGCGGAGCGCTCTGCGCACCATCGCAGACGAGGATCGCATCGCTCTTCTCACGCACCAGCCGCGCGATCTCAGGGATCGGATTGATCGTACCCAGAGCGTTCGAAACGTGGCTGAACGCCACCACTTTCGTGCGCCTGTTCAGAAGTCCGTTCAGGAAATCGAGGTCTATTTTACTATCAGGAGTGAGCTCACAGACTCGGAACTTCGCGCCCTTTCTCATCGACAGCACCTGCCACGGGACGAAATTCGCATGGTGATCCATCGCCGTGACGACGATCTCGTCACCGCTTGCTACGTTCGCCATTCCCCAGGAGCCGGCGACGAGATTCAGGCCTTCAGTCGTGCCGCGCGTGAAGATGAGAGAGTCGGAATCCCGGACGCCAAGAAATTGCGCAATCCGAAGGCGCGACTGGTGATAGAGCTCGGTCGCCCGCACGGAAAGCGCGTATGCTCCGCGATGCGGATTCGCGTTCGCGGTCTCATAGAAATCGCGCAGCGCATCGAGAACCACCCTGGGCTTCTGCGACGTCGCAGCCGAGTCCAGGTAGTGGAGACCCGGATTATTCACCAGCAGTGGAAAGTCGTCGCGCAGCTTCAAATCCGTGGGAAGCTCTGAATCCCGGCGCGGCTTCATGGAATACGCACCGTCGACGCTTGATACTTCCCGTCGATCCGTTCGCAGCGGGGTCCAACGAGGATCGTGTCTCCCTCGAGCCGCACTTGAAACACCGGCAGCGGAGCTGTGGCCGGTACCTGCTTCACTTCACCCGACCTGCAATCGTACCGCGCTCCGTGCCATGCGCACTGGAGTGTCCCATCCTCGAGCAGGTCGCCCAGCGACATCGAAAAATGCTGGTGAGTACAGATATCGCTCAACGCCGAGATCTCGCCTTTGTAGCGGACGAGACAAACCGCATCTCCGCTTGGGCGCACCCGTTGCAGAACCGTTCCTTCGGTCAACTCACTCACCGATGCGACAGGTTCGAACTCCGGACTGGCGGCCGGCGAATCGAAAACGGAGCTCGATGCGCCGATCATTCGAGGCGTTTCGCCGCGGTCATTCGGGTCCTCTAACGTATGAAATCGGGCGGGCTCCGCACATTCTCTGGCTGCGTAAGTGCTGACGAGACAATAGGATAGAAAGGCAACCGTTCGCTTGACTATCCCGACAGAATTGCTTTAGATTGAATCTACGCCGTGAAGTATAGAAACGCCAAGGAGTTGGAATGAGCTCGGGAATCGAGGCGCTGGTCAACCGCGAGTACGCTTATGGGTTCGTCACGGATGTCGAGACCGACACCGTGCCGGCTGGCCTCAACGAGGACATCATCCGCACGATCTCGGCGAAAAAACACGAGCCTGAGTTCATGCTGGAATGGCGCCTCAAGGCGTACCGCCGCTGGCTCACGATGAAGGAGCCGCACTGGGGCAACGTCCGGTACCCGGCCATCGACTACAACTCCCTCGTCTACTATTCAGCGCCCAAGAGCGTGAAACCGCTTCAGAGCCTTGACGAAGTCGATCCTGAGCTTCTTCGCACGTACGAAAAGCTCGGTATCTCGCTGAATGAGCAGAAGATGCTCGCCGGCGTCGCGGTCGATGCGATCTTTGACAGCGTTTCTGTCGGCACGACGATGAGGACGGAACTTTCCAGGCACGGAATCATCTTCTGCTCTTTCGGCGAAGCCGTTCAGAATCACCCCGAGCTGGTCGAGAAATATCTCGGCACCGTCGTCCCGCACAGTGACAACTTCTTTGCGGCACTGAACGCCGCCGTCTTCAGCGACGGTTCGTTCGCTTACGTGCCCAAGGGTGTGAAGTGCCCGATGGAGCTTTCGACGTACTTCCGCATCAACAGCAAAAACACCGGACAATTCGAGCGTACACTGATCATTGCCGATGAGGGCGCGTCGGTCAGCTACCTCGAGGGATGCACGGCGCCCAAGCGCGACGAGAATCAGCTGCACGCCGCGGTCGTCGAGCTGATCGCGCTCGACAACGCGACGGTGAAGTACTCGACCGTGCAGAACTGGTACTCCGGAGACGCACAGGGAAAAGGCGGCATTTACAATTTCGTCACCAAGCGCGGTAAGGCGGCTGGCATCAACTCGAAGATCTCATGGACTCAGGTCGAGACTGGTTCCGCGATCACATGGAAGTACCCGAGCGTGATCCTTCAGGGAGACAATTCAGTCGGAGAGTTCTACTCGGTCGCCGTGGTCAACAGGAAGCAGCAAGCGGACACCGGTACGAAGATGATCCACATCGGAAAGAACACGAAGTCGACGATCGTCTCGAAGGGAATCTCCGCCGGTGAAGGCAACAACAGCTACCGCGGGCTGGTGCGCGTTCTTCCGAAGGCCGAAAATGCGCGCAACTACACGCAGTGTGATTCGATGCTGATCGGCAACAAGTGCGGAGCGCACACGTTCCCGTATATCGAGGTGCAGAACAACACCGCCACTCTCGAGCACGAGGCGTCGACGTCGAAGATCGGCGAGGACCAGATCTTCTACTGCAAGCAACGAGGTGTAAGCGCCGAGCACGCCGTGTCGATGATCGTAAGCGGCTTCTGCCGGGAAGTGTTCAAGGAGCTGCCAATGGAGTTCGCCGTCGAAGCGCAGCAGCTCCTCGGCATCACGCTGGAAGGCAGCGTCGGTTGAGACTCAGGCGCGCAAACTGAGCAAACATGGTACGACGGAATCTCAGCAACAGGATCCGCGCTGGCTGGGCCTGGCTTCGCTCCGGGCCCAGAACACCGGGCTATCCTTTCACGGCAAACTGGACGCTTTTCAGTCAGGCAGTATACGCGATTCAAACAACATTCAATCAATGGTTTCGTGCTCGAAATAAATGATCTGCACGCCGCAATCGGCGATCGGGAAATACTCAGAGGCGTTACGCTCCGCGTGAATGCGGGAGAAGTGCACGCCGTGATGGGTCCGAATGGCTCGGGCAAATCGACTCTCGCGCAAGTGGTGGCCGGGAATCCTTCCTACGAAGTCACCAGGGGAACCGTCACGTACAACGGGCAGAATATTCTCGAGATGGCTCCGGAAGTCCGCGCGCAGAACGGAATCTTCCTCGCGTTCCAGTATCCGGTGGAAATCCCCGGCGTCTCCAACGCCTACTTTCTTCGCTCCGCGTACAACGAGATCCGCAAAGCGAATGGCCAGGAAGAAGTGGATCCGCTCGAGTTCCTCGATCTGGTGCAGGAGAAGCTCAAGCTCGTCGACATGGACGAATCGTTGCTATCCCGCTCGGTGAATCAGGGATTTTCAGGCGGCGAAAAGAAACGCAATGAGATCTTCCAAATGGCGGTTCTCTCGCCTCGGCTCGCGATTCTCGACGAAACCGACTCGGGACTCGATATCGACGCTCTCCGCATCGTAGCCGAGGGCGTCAACAAGCTTCGCTCGCCCGACAACGCGACGATCGTCGTCACGCACTACCAGCGGCTCCTCAATTACATCGTTCCCGATTACGTGCACGTGCTCTCCAATGGCCGGATCGTGAAGTCCGGTGGGAAAGAGCTCGCACTCGAGCTCGAAGAGAAAGGCTACGACTGGCTGCAGGACGCCGGGGCGGGGGCAGGTGCGGGGGCAGCTGCTTGAGCGAGATTGCAACGAGGAAAAGCGCTCGTGAGAATCCGGTGGTGGCGAAGGATGGCACGGCCAGGGATGTCGCGGGAAAGGACGGAGCGGAGTCTGTGAGCAAGCGGGCACCAAGCTCGATCGATGTGTATCGAGAGGATTTTGAGGGCCAGTCGGCAGGGCCGGGTTGGCTTCAGACTCTGCGGACGCAGGGAATGGCACGCTTCCAGGCGCTTGGATTTCCGACGACGAAGAATGAAGACTGGCACTTCACGAGCGTCGCCCCGATCGCCGAGCGCGCTTTTCGCCTGGCGACGCGCGAATCGGCCACCGCTGCGGCTGGAGTTACTGATCGCCGCGAATCGTCGCGCCGGAAGGAAGACGGTGAGAGCTCGTTAGGAGTCAACCGGGCCGATTTCGAGCGGTTCAACTTCGGCGAGAACGGCTGGCACACCATCGTTTTCGTGAACGGAACGTTCTCCGAGGATCTTTCGTCGAAGGCGGGACTCGGCAATGGCGTCCGAGTAAGCAGTCTCTCTGGCGCCATCAAGGCCGGATCAGCGGGCATTGAGCGTTACCTCGGCAAAATCGCGAAGTTCGAGCAGCACACCTTTACTGCGCTCAACACCGCGTTCATCGACGATGGCGCGTTCATCGAGCTCGCGGCCGACGCCGTCGTCGAGCAGCCCATCCATCTGGTGTTCGTCTCTGGCGGAGAGGGCGCATCCCATCCGCGGAATCTCATCGTCGCGGGGCGTCACTCGCGCGCGACCGTGATCGAGAGTTACGTCTCACTGCGGGACAGCGGTTATTTCACCAACGCAGTGACCGAGATCTCCGTTGGCGAAGGCGCGCACCTCGATCATTACAAGATGCAGCGCGAAAGCGAGAGCGCGTTCCACGTGGGCACGGTACAGATCAGCCAGGCGCGGGACAGCCAGCTCCACTCTTTCTCTTTTGCTGTAGGCGGCTCGCTCGCGCGGACGAATATCTACACATCCCTCGATGGCGATGCGGCGACCTGCACGCTCAACGGTCTGTATCTCACCGACGGCACCCAGCACATCGACAATCAGACGAGCATCGAGCACATCGCTCCCAACTGCCCGAGCCACGAGGTGTACAAGGGAGTGCTGGACGGCCGCTCGCACGGGGTATTCAACGGAAAGGTTTACGTTCACCCCGAGGCACAGAAGACGGACGGAAAGCAGAGCAACAACAATCTTCTGCTCTCGCCCGGCGCTCGTGTCGATACGAAGCCGCAACTCGAGATATTCGCCGACGACGTGAAGTGCACCCACGGCGCGACGGTGGGAAGGCTCGACGACCAGGCGATGTTCTATCTCAACAGCCGCGGCATAGGTCGCGAGACGGCGCGGATCCTCCTCACCTACGCTTTCGCTGCTGACGTTCTCGAGACCATCGAGCTCGAGCCGTTGAAGCTCCAGCTTGAGAAAATGGTGCTCGCCCGGTTCGCGGACCAGGTCTGAATTAAACCGCAGTTGACAACTACGCTGCGGCCTGCTGCCCGCTTTTCGCTGGGCGCTACTCGCTGACCACGCAGGGACCGATTGTCATGGCGCAACGGGGTTGGCCAGAATTGCGCTTCGAACTGTCCCGCGGTTTTCGCGCACAGCGAAGAGCGACCAGCGGGAAGCGGGTAGCAGCGTAGTTCTAAGTTGTGAGGGGGCCGTGCGGCGAGTGGAGCCTACCGGCCGAGCAGGTACAGAATGACGACGATCACTGCGATTGCCCCGATTATGACATTCGTCGGAACCCTGCGCGGGGAATCGGGATCGAGATCGCCTGCGAGGATCGGGTGCTTGATGGTGTTGCGGCGCGTGTTGATGTCCTTCTCGCGCTTGCTCGCTCCAGCGGGCTCGATCACCGCAACACCGAGAGGAAGCCGCTTGGTGGTGAAGGTCAGTATTGCTGAGCCCACTTCCACCTTGTCGCCTTCGGCGAGGGACCGAGGCTCGGCGAGCATCATTCCATTGACGCTCGTTGGGTTAACACCGCACGGATGAAGAACGAATTTGCCATCCTCAGAGCGCAATTCGGCGTGATTTCGCGATACAGCTGGCTCGCGAATGAGAATATGGCTGGCGGCGTCACGCCCGATTGTCAGCAATGAGTTCCTGACGGGATAGGCGCGGCGCTCGAATTCGTATATGAGGTGGGCGCTGTCATCGCCCGGGGCCTGTAGAGCCATAAAAGCCATTCGTTCTCCGTGTAATTAGAGGACGAACGAGCCTTTGGGCAGGCTACATTAAAGCCTCGCCAAAAGAGCGAGATGAGACGGGGGCTCGTAGGCGGGGCCCGGAGCGCGTATTATACCGCCAACCCACAATTAACTCCCCGGAGGGGGCATGGCGACAAAACTAGAAAAAACCCTGAAGCGCGAGATCGAGATCGACGGAAAGGCCTACATGGTGGCGATCTCACCGGAGGGAGTTAAAGTCACCCAGAAGGGCTTCCGGAGAGGTCCGGAGATGACGTGGCGCGCCATCATCAGCGGCGAAGCCGAGATGGGGCAGCAGCTCAAATCATCGGTGAGCGCCACCGGGGGTGGCTCGGAGGGGTAACACTTCAGGGATTGCTCTGTGGTGGGTTCATGTTCATCTGGAGATTCGGATTGCTCTGCACATCCGAAAGATGCTCCTGGATGATCACCCACCGGCCGCCCCGTTTCTGAAACACCGCCGTCCATGCACCGGCAATGACGTGATTCATCCCCATTGGCGTCAGGTGCGGGACGCGATATGTGCTCGTCATCACCGCGGCATCCGGGGCGAGCACATCCACGTTCATAGAAGTCCACTGCCATTTGGGATTCCGCATGTTCTGGCCGACGTAGTTCCAGAACGCCTTTATCCCCTGCTCGAGCTGCGGGCGCGTCGTGGTTATGACGCCCCCGCTGGCTGAGATAACGCGGCCCTGGTCAGGGTACAGACTCATCAGGCTTTTCACGGGATCCGGCTTGGAGAGATCGTAAGCCGAAACAACAAGGCGCTTGAGCGAGTCCGCGATTGCTGTTTTTTCCGCCGCGGACATGTCGGCAGCAGAGCCCGGTCCGCACGCGAAAGCCCCCATGATCACCATTCCGCCCAGCACGGTGTATCTCATTGCGGCGAAGCTATATGACGAGCGCGAATCACGCGAGTCTCACTCTGGGGACAGCCCCTGTCCCTGGCCGATGACATGGACGACGGCAAAGTGACGTTAACCCCTCGATTAAGGGTGCAACTGCGGGCGCCGGAGTTGCCTTTATAGATGGCGCTGGGTGAATCACATGTTCCTCCCCGGTGTACGATCGAAATAGTCATCTCCCAGTCGTTGGAAAGGAGTTTATATGCGGAAGAGTTATCTGTTGCTTGCAGGAGCTGGCGCCGTTCTTTTGGCCGCTTGCAGCGGCGACAAGAAGGTGTCGATGAACGATGATCTCAAAAAGGACCTGGAGCTCGCCTCTTCGTCTGACGGGATTACGTTGGCTAACAGCTCCCCGAATGCGGGCCAGCAGGTCATCTCGGCAATCGAGCGGACGACGCCTCCGTCACGTCAGCAGGCTCCTTCGACTCGCGTGAGACACCACAAAGCCGCTCCGAAGTCGCCGCCTCAGGTCGTCCAGGCCAAGGCGCCCGCGACTGTCACGGAGACCGAGCCGCAGTCGGTCGCCTCGACGCCCTCCGCAAATGATCCGACTCCTGTCTCTCCTCGCCCTCAGCCGGTGGCGGTATCCTATCCGAGCGGTCCGTCGTCTGGTGGTGACGAAGGACGCGTGAGCAGCGGCGGTTCGAGCGTTGGCGCGGTCCTCGGCACAATCCTGGGCGCGGTAATTCGCGGTGGCGTCGTCGGAGATGTCGACAACTGCGACCCGCGCACGGAAGGTCGCAACGGGAGAGCGGTCAACAACCGGCTTCCGTTCCCGATCCCGGGCGGAGTCTATGGTGGTGGCCGTTCCGGTGGACCTCCACTGGGCCGCTTCCCGCGCCGATAGGCGGTGGAGGGATGCGGCCGAAGTAGACCGTATCCCTTCTTCGTTTTCCCGAGATGACAACCATGCAGACCAAATTTTCGAGGATCGCGACACCGGTCCTCCTCATTGCTATCCTGGCGCTCGGCGCCTGCAAGCAGGGCGACAAGCCTGAGGACGCGCTGGCACAAGACACTTCGCTGGCTCACGACCTCCAGCTCGCCAATGCCGACACAACGGCGCAGCCGCAGCTGAAGGACGTTCCCGTGACGATCGCTCCAGCTGTGAACCCGGCTGCCCCCACGCCGAAAGTCTCACAGCGGAAGACGCCATCCGAGATTCTGACGCCGAGTAGGAATCCTCGTCGCGTTTCGACGACGCCGCGGTCGACTCCGCAGCCCGTTGAGCAGGCACCGGTCACGACTTCCAATGGGAACACCGTCACCGAGGGCACCACTGGATCGGAGCGCGGCATCGGCACGATCGCCAGCGGATCCGAGATCTCTCTGTATTCCGGTCAGCGCGTTTGCACCAACACCTACGCCGTTGGGGACCGTTTCACCGCGAGCGTAGCGGAATCGGTACAGGGCTCGAACGGGGTCTCGATTCCGGCTGGCGCCACGGCGGTGATAGAGCTGACCTCATTGAAGCGCAGCGAGAATGCGAACGACAACGTGGAGATGGAATTCGTCGTTCGCTCGATCGCGTTCAACGGCAAGACCTATCCGGTCAATTCCTCCGTGACGTCAGCGCAGGTCGACAAAGTTCGCAACGGTGACGCGAGCAATGACGGGAGGAAAGTCGCCACCGGCGCGGTGGTCGGCGCGATTGTCGGGCAGATCTTCGGACATCATACGAAGTCGACGGTGATAGGCGCCGCGACTGGTGCAGCGGCGGGAGCAGTGGTCGCTGGCGTGACTGGGAAGTACGACGGTTGCGTTCCAAATGGCGGACGCATCTCGCTCAAGCTCAATCAAGCTTTGGTTGTACAGCAGTCGGTTTGATTCGACGGGCTGACATGGTAAAAAAAAGGCGCGCTCACAAGAGCGCGCCTTTTTTGCATTGTTCAATTGATGTCGACCTTAATCGATGTAGGCCTTGGCGATACGGCGCCCATAGTAAATCCCGATTCCGGTGCCGACCATGCTGACCATGACTGCGGTTGTCAGTCCGACGGTCGCCCCAAGGGCCCAGCCGGCGTAGCCGCCGACGGTGGAACCGATGAAAGCGAAGAGTTTTCCCATACCCAATAGACGAGCGCGGAGTGCGATTGGCACTCCGTTTTTCTACGCCACGGCATCTTCGGAGTACAGCCTGGCCCCGACCCACGCTGAGACCCAGAAGTTCACCAGCCCGATGAACGCGAATGTCCACCAGAGTCCCGATGACATCATTCCCATGTGGAGATATCCCGACAGGAAGATTCCGGCGAGGATCCAGAATAAGACCGCAACATAGGTTGCCGTCTTCATCCCAGGCCCAAACCGCGGGCGAATCGCCGCGTAGGTCCATACCAGCAGAATGCCGAGTACCAGGTCCATGACGATATTGCTGACCATCGCAGAGCTGGACATCATCGCCTGCGACATGCCCGGCTTGAACGCTTCTGATTCCGCCATCATACGAGCGCCGAGGATGAACTTGTACGATATGAAATCGATGATGTTCATCACGACACCAGCAGCGATGCCTCCGACCAGGACCTTCGAAGTGTTTATGGCCATGCTATCCTCTGTCTAGAGAATGGAGCGGGTACGCCACAGCTAGTGAGTGTCGGTACCATAGGGAGCGACGTCAAGAGGCAAACGTCGGTGTATATTGAATTCAGACAGGGGTGCTGGCGCCATATGTATTGCAGCCTCGCCAATGAGGCGCACCGTCGGCTGAGAAAGTCCCTCAGAACCTGATCCGGTTAGTACCGGCGTAGGGAGTCGAACGATGGAAGCAAGTACGCAGATGCATTACGCGCGTCGCGACGAGATCACCGATGCGATGCGCTTCGTCGCCGAGCGCGAGGAGCTTGCGTCCGAGCTGGTGCGCGATGAGATCGCAATCGGGCGTCTCATAATTCCCGCCAACATCCACCACCTCGGGGCCGCGCTCGAGCCGATGGCGATCGGGAAGGTTGCGCGGGTGAAGATCAACGCCAACATCGGCAATTCGCAGGTGTCGTCCGACGTGAACGGCGAGATCGAAAAACTCCAGATCGCGGTCAAGTACGGCGCCGACACCGTGATGGATCTCTCGACCGGCGGCAACATCGACGGAATCCGGCGCGCGATCATTGCTGCTTCGCCTGTTCCGATCGGCACCGTGCCGATCTACCAGGCGGTACAAGGCGGACCCGACGGCAAATGGGACAAGCAGCTCGAGGAGCTCACCGCCAACGATCTGCTCGACATGATCGAGCACCAGGCGAAGCAGGGCGTCGACTACATGACGCTCCACGCCGGGATTCTGATCGAGCATCTCCCGCTCGTGCACGGGCGAATCACCGGTATCGTGAGCCGCGGGGGCTCACTCCACGCAGTGTGGATGATGGCGCACCGCAAGCAGAATCCGCTCTATGAGCGATTCGACGACGTCCTCGACATCCTTCGCTACTACGACGTCACCGTCTCGCTCGGCGACAGCCTGCGCCCTGGATGCATCGCTGACGCCAGCGACCGGGCGCAGTTCGCGGAGCTCGACACACTTGGCGAGCTCACCCGCCGGGCGTGGGAGCGTGACGTACAAGTGATGGTCGAAGGACCCGGACACATCCCCATGGATCAGATCGAGATGAACGTTCGCCGGATGAAGGAAGTGTGCAACGAGGCGCCGTTCTACACGCTCGGTCCGCTCGTCACTGATATATCCCCGGGTTACGACCATATCTCGAGTGCGATCGGCGCCGCGATGATCGGTTGGTTCGGATCAGACATGCTCTGCTACGTCACGCCAAAAGAGCATCTTGGACTGCCCAACGCCGAAGACGTGCGTCAGGGAGTGATCGCCTACAAGATCGCCGCCCATTCAGCCGACGTCGCGCGCGGCAGGAAGGGTTCTCGCGATCGTGATGACGCGCTATCGCGCGCGCGTTACGCGTTCGACTGGAAGGAGCAATTCCGCCTCAGTCTGGATCCGGAGCGCGCGCAGGAGTACCATGACGAGACGCTTCCGGCAGAATACTTCAAGAGCGCCGAGTTCTGCGGGATGTGCGGGCCGAAGTTCTGTTCGATGCACCACTCGAGGACCATCGAGGAAGGCATCGCGCAGATGGCTCGCGAACTGGAAGAGCGGGAAGCCGCGGAACGTGGATCGCCGGATGAGATGGTCAAAGCGCAAGATCAACCGTTAGCTGGTGTTTCGGCGAGCTGAGCTCGAGCGATTCTGCGAGCGATGCGCCAGCGTTGCGCGCGTCTCACGCGTGTGCGCGTCGCTCTTCTGCGCGGTGATAGGCGCCACGACGTGCGTCAATATTCGCGCTCCGAGCGATGCGGGTCCTAAAAAGATGCCGCCTGTCGTCGTCGGGGGTCCGGGCGGAGATGCTCCGGTCAGACTGGACATGCGGCCGATGCTGGCATCCGATTCGGCTTATTTCCGCGCGCATCCGCTGATGGTTCCGGTGGAAGGAATCGCGCCATCGGAGCTAAGGGATACGTACCACGAGGCGCGAAGCGGCGGCCGCATCCATATGGCAACAGACATTCTCGCAATGCGCGGGACTCCGGTGCTGGCCGCCGCGCCGGGCCGGATCATCAAGCTGTCAAATGGTGGCGCGGGTGGAATCACGATTTATATCGCGGATGCGAGCGGGCGCTACGTGCAGTACTATGCGCACCTCATGGGCTACGCGCCGAACACGAAGGAAGGACTCGAGGTGCAGGAGGGCGATGTGATCGGATTTGTTGGAACGACGGGCAATGCACCGCCGAATACGCCTCACCTTCACTTTCAGGTAATGCGGAGCGATGCCAACTACTGGAATGGGACGCCGATCGATGTGCGCACTTTCATGACGAAGCCAGGCAGGATGAGAAATTGAAGGGCAAAGAGCGGGCGGAGCTTCGCTCCGAAGCCCACCATCTCAATCCGACGGTGCATGTTGGACAGCACGGACTCACGCCATCTCTCGTCGGCACTCTAGAAGACGCACTTCGCACCCGCGAGCTGGTGAAAGTAAAGCTGGGGAACAAGGACGACGTGAAGCCGAAGGAGATGGCGAACTCGCTCGCCACGGCGACCAATTCGGCGGTGGTGCAGGTAATCGGGCGGACGGCAACACTCTTTCGCGAAAATCCCGATCTCGATAAGAGGCGGGGCGACATTCCACCGTGGCGGCGGTAATTAAGCGTTGAACAATCGACGGGGCGGCCCACATGAACGTCAAGTGACAAGACACGCGGTTGCTATTCAATCGGCCGGGTCTATTTTTCGGCAAGGAATCATTTTCGGCCCGGCTCACCATGGTGACGCCGCCGCGGCATTATCGGGAACGACATGCCTTACGTCATAACTGAAGCCTGCAAGAATACGAAGGACCGCGCCTGTGTCGACGTGTGTCCGGTCGACTGCATCTATGAAGGACCCGATCAACTCTACATCCATCCCGACGAGTGCATCGATTGCGGCGCATGCGAGCCCGAGTGCCCTGTCACCGCGATTTTTCCTGAAGAGGACGTGCCTGCGAATCTCAAGGAATTCGTCCAGATCAACCGCGAAGTATTCAAGAGTCCCAACCCTCCGGGACGGCCCAACCGGTAGCCATCTCCATCCGGGCGACTGGCGGAATCCAGTGTTCGGCACTCAATATCTGATCCCATGACTCCTCCCATCGTTCCCGGCAAGAACGGAATGTCCACCGTGCTGCTCTCGCATCCCTCCGGCAGTTCGGCGGATGTGTACCTCAATGGCGCGCACGTGACTTCGTGGATTCCCGCCGGCGGCAGGGAAGTGCTGTTCATGGGGAAGACGGCGACGTTCGCGCCGGGAGATCCGATTCGCGGAGGTATTCCGGTCGTGTGGCCGCAGTTCGCGAACATCGGCCCATTGCCGCAGCACGGCTTCGCGAGAAAAACGGAATGGCAGCTCGTGGAGAACGCCGATTCGTCGGATGATCCGTCGTCGGTCAAGCTCGTGCTGACCGACGATCACCGCACGCGCGAGCTATGGCCGTATCATTTCCGCACCGAGCTCGCGGTCACGCTCGACGACAAGTCGCTCCAAGTGAAACTCGATGCCTTCAACACCGGTGACGAGCTGTTCAGTTTTACCACCGCGCTCCACACCTATCTTGCGGTGGCCGACATCCGCGAAACGGCGATACGCGGCTTCACCGGCAAATGGTACCTCGACAAGACACAGGGCGGAAACGAGACGAAAGACGAGGCCAAGAAGCTTGTGATCTCGGACGAAACCGATCGCGTCTACCTCAAGGCCCCGAAGAAGGTAGAGGTGGAAGACCGTGGGAACGAGCGCAGGATCGAGATCCGCTCGGCGGGCTTCAAGGATGCCGTCGTCTGGAATCCGTGGGCCGAGAAGGTGACGGGATTCATCGGGCTCGACACGGAAGACTACATGAGGATGGTGTGCGTGGAGGCGGCGCAGATCGGATCACCGGTGGAGCTCAAGCCCGGCGCGTCGTGGAGCGGCTCTCAGACTCTGGCAATCGTGTAAGTGCCGCCCTTCCTCCGCCAGTCCACGTTCAGCTGGCAGTGCGACAAATGCAAAATCTTTTTCAAAGCGGGGAAGGGCGGCGCATGCCCGTCGTGCAAGCGCGCGCTGTGCGATGAGCATTTGTACGGGTCGTTTCTCGAGAAGGTGAAGGCCAGGTTCTCGAGTGAAAGGCCGGTTTGCGTCGAATGCCGCGCTAAAGGCTAAACCAACCTTGCTCTCCTCGCAGTTGGAGTAGAACTAGAGGGTTATAGTAAAGCTTTTCACCCAGACCCCACCCGACCCTTCAACAATCTGGCTCTTGATCCAGAACGCGAGCAGCAGCACCGCGTACTGTAGAAAAGTGCTGATCTCACTTCGAAACGCCTCACCCCAATGGTACTCTCCCTCGGGCTGTGGACCTTTCGGCGAGCGGGGAATCCAGCGCGGCGTCTCGTTCTTGTAGTCGAGGTACTCGCGGCCGAAGATCGATTCGAGCACGCCTTCCTCGTAGCGAACGATCAGCTCGTACTCGACCGCAAAGAGCAGCACCGCAATCGGCAGGAACCAGAGCACGCCAGAGATGGTGACGAACCCCAGCCAGATCAGAAAGTTGCCGATGTAGAGCGGGTTCCTCGCCCACGCGAAGATTCCGTAGGTGACCAGCCGCTGCACGTTACGCGAGCGGCGACGCGTCACGGTGCCGGCCGCGGCGACGCCCGCCAGGCGAATCGCTTCGCCGATCAGGATGAGCGCGATCCCGACTTCCCAGCGAAACGGAGAAGTGGCTCCCGGCATCACAAGGGGAATTCCGAGAAAGAGAAGTGGTAGCCAGCCGCGGTGCCGGAACAGCACGGCACCGATTTGGGCGGGAATCGACAGTTCTGTCGCGCTTACGCCGTCGGGCACCGGATTGCTCAACGGACTTTTCCCTCGTCCGACGTGGCTCCGCCCATGGACAGCCACCCCGGATTACTCAACGGGATTGGTCCTCTTCCCACGGAGCGAAGAGCGTCCGCCATTGATCGGGAACCGGAATCGGCTTTCCTTCATGCGACACGGTTACATATACGATGGACGCATCACAGACCACCGCGTCGCGCTGATTCCGCACTTCCTGCCGCACGATGAAGCTGGTGTTTCCGACGGACGTGAGTCCCGTCCTGATGCTGAGATCATCGCCCGGGAACGTCTGCGCCTGATAGGATGCCTCGACCTTTCGAACCACTGCCCACAGGCTCGATTTCATGTACTCGTCGTACGACATGTGACGTTCGAGCGCTGACCATCGCGCCCGCTCCAGCAGCGTCAGCATGTGGGCGTGATTGACATGACCCACCGAGTCGCAGTCGCTTGGATAAATGTGAACTTTCAGGTCTTCGGTCATGGGATCGCAGAATGTGTGGACCGCGCCGAAAGTTAATGCCAGCGGGGCGGGTCACCATTAACGCACTAGATTTGGGTGATGCCTCCTGCCACTACGGACGGCGCTCTCTACCTGGACAAGATACCCGAGGTAGACCGCTTCCTCTCTGAAATATCCGATGTGAAGGAGCTCGCCCTCGATACCGAGGGGGCGAGCTTCCATCGCTTTCTAGATCGCATCTATCTGCTCCAGATCTCGACGCGGAAGCACAGCGCGATCATCGATCCACTTCCGATCGGATCGCCCGCCAAACTGGGCCAGCTGCTCCAGAGCAGTGCTGTAGAAGTCGTTTTCCACGATGCGGACTACGATCTAAGGCTGCTGCATCAGGACTACGGCTGGCACGTCACCAACATCTTCGACACCCGGGTCGCGTCGCAGCTGCTGGGAATCAAGTCATTTGGCCTCGCGGCGCTGCTCGATCAATACTTCGACGTGAAGCTGGACAAAAAGCACCAGCGCGCGGACTGGTCGATGCGTCCGCTCACGGCGGACATGTTGGAGTACGCCGCACAGGACACCAGATATCTGCTGCAGCTCAAGGATCAGATGAAGGTCGAGCTGGAGCGTCGCGGCCGCCTGCATTGGGCGCAGGAGGAGTTCGCCCGCCTCGAGGGAACGCGCTGGGAAGTAGAGGAAAGCATGGAAGGCTTCCTTCGTCTCAAGGGCGCGCGCGATCTCTCCCGTCGCGAGCTCGCCGTTCTGCGCGAGATCGCCAACTGGCGTGACACTGTTGCGGCGCAGCTCGATCGCGCGACGTTCCGGGTGATGGGTAACGAAGCACTGTTCGAGATTGCGCGCCGTGCGCCGAAGAACACCTCGGAGCTGGGCGCGATCAAGGGGATGCCGAAGGGAATGATGGAGCGCGCGGGGGCCGACATCATCTCGGCGATTCGACGCGGGATGGAAGCACCCGAGGCGGAACTGCCGAAATTTCCGAAGGGTCAGCGCTGGAACAAGGATCGCGACTTCGACGACAAGGTGGCCCGTCTCAAACTGGTGCGTGATGCCGCGGCGACGAGGCTGGATCTGGATCCCGGGGTGTTGTGCTCGCGGGAGAAACTCGAGAACGTGGCGCGGAGCGGCGCGAAGACGATCGAGGACCTTACCGCTGTTCCCGATCTACGTCGGTGGCAGATAGAGGAGATGGGGGAAGGATTCGTCCGAGCGTTGCAGCCAGCGTAGAGAATCCGCGCTCATTCGGGCACCTTGAACAAGAATCGCTGTCTCATCCGCGTCGACACGGCGCAGTCCCCCAAATGGGCCGGGTGGTAGCGCGTCCGACCAAGCGCATCGAGCACCGACGCGACGAAATCCCGATAGTTGGCGCTCACGAGCTCGATCGATTCGGCGGCAATCGCGCCATCTGCGTCCACAGTGAAAGCCAGTGTCACGCTGTCCTCGACGCCCGCGAGGCGCGCATTGAACGGGTACTTGGCGTCTATGCCCACCGCGGGCATTGAAGCGTAGCTGAATGGCCAGTCGTACTTCGGCACCTTCGCTCGAAACACGTGTCGAATCTTCGGAACGGTGTCCGGTTCGTCCTCCTGGACGATCTGGAGCATGACGGGAATCGGATCGATATCCCCAATAGGCGGCACCACCTCAGCGCCCGACATCGATTGCAGCGCCGATTTCACGCTGTCCGCGAAACGCGGTGTCAGTGCGACATCGACCACCGCTATGTCCGACAGCTTGCCATCATTGTGCACTGTGGCGTACGCCACTGCACCCACGCTAAGCACGCCTCCCATGCATCGCGAGCCCACTGAATCGCACGGCTGTGATCCCACAACGACACTCAACGCCAATTTCGACGGAAGCCTGAAGCGCGAGCGGAACTCCTCGACGAACAAGTCCTCGAAGTCGCGCGGCAACGCGACCTTGGGGTCCTGAGACGCAACGCTCATCTTGACGATCATCGACACCGAATCAGCCGCATGCAGGGTATCCAGGCAGCCGATGCTTTCCGCTGCCGACCGTTTGGCGGAAACTACCTTCTTATTTGGCTGGGGATTCGTCGCGCAGGCGGCGACAAACAGGAGCGGCGCGAGAGCTACGGCTCTGATATCAAGGCGCACCCGCTCAATACTATTGGGTGACTCGCCCTGTCACTAGAAGCCGAGGTACGCCCTCACTCGCGGCTCCATCTTCTCGGGCGTCCAGAAGGGCATCCACACGAGATTTACTTCCACCTTCTCGACCCCTGGCAGCGTCTTGATTTCCTTCTCGGCGTTGGTCATCAGCTCCGGACCTGATGGACACGCGGGAGATGTGAGGGTCATGTCCACCTTGACCGTGGTGCCATCGACCGCGATGCCGTAAACCAGCCCAAGGTCAATGATGTTGAGCTGGAGATCCGGATCCTTCACCCGGCGTAGCGCGAGCTTCACCTGGTCCTCGGACACCACCCCGCTCGTGGCAGGCGCTTCAGTCGGAGTTGGGGTAGTTGTTGATTCGTCGGTCATACAGATTCCGCGTTGACTACCGAATAATCACTAGCTCGCACCTACCGAAACAAGAGAGGGCGCCTTTTGGGCGCCCTCTCTTGTTCACAGTATCGAAACTAATTGTTCTTCTTTTTGGCTTTCTTCCCGGAAGAGCTCCTCTTCGCGGAGCCGGCGCGGCTCTTCGAGGTCGCGCTCGCGATCGAGTGGTGCCGGGATGAGCCGTGACGGCGTCTCGATGCTCGTCGTGGCGGCGGATTCCAGCCGGCTTCTCGGTCGGCGCGGAAAGCTCTCGATCCGGAAGTGAGCTTTGGTCCGTCCAGGACGGAGAGTACCGCCGCATCAGACAGGTCGGCGCGGACATCGGAAATGACCTTCGCCGGCCTGAGCGCGCGGGCCGCGTGCACCCGGTTGGTGAGAAGGATTACGAACATCTCGCGCTCGGGATCGATCCACATCGAGGTACCCGTGAAGCCAGTGTGGCCGTAGGCGGTCGGTCCCAG
>WNGI01000226.1_pt1 | contig 38442 bp, 42 predicted proteins | sample 5400621 | NCBI WGS metagenome assembly WNGI01 (sample SAMN13153374, study PRJNA577476) | soil metagenome | isolation source: 20 cm soil or saprolite under Garry oak tree replicate 1 | place: USA:California | collected 2016-06-15
GGTGGGCGTCGACTCGCCAAACGCGACGGTGATGATGATCGAAGGCGCCGACCGCTTCGGACTGGCTCAGCTGCATCAATTCCGCGGCCGCGTCGGCCGTGGTGCGGCCCAGAGCCATTGCCTCTTGCTGACGGACGAATCGTCGGAACCTGTGCTGAACAGGCTGAAGCTGATGACCCGGATTCGCGACGGATTCAAGCTCGCCGAAGAGGACATGCGCATCCGCGGGATGGGGGAGCTCATGGGTCCGCGCCAGCACGGCATGTCCGACCTCGCGATGCAAGCACTCGAGCAGCCCGAGCTCATCAACGAGGTCAGGGAGGAAGCGGAGCGTGTGATCGCGTCGGATCCCGGCCTGGAGCACAGTCCAGGTCTCAAGGCGGCGATCGCCCACCGCCTCGACGTGACGTCGATCAGCTAGTCGGGCGGGGTGTAGTCGGCGGTCAACATCCCGAAGTAGGTTGGCGCTTCGTACGAGATGAGCCGGCCGGTCCATCCGGGCGTCGCGCCGTGCAGCATCAGCATCTGCCACCAGCTGTCCGCTTTGGCCTCTTCCACCATCTCCGGCGGGATGTCGCTCAACTCCTGGAGCCGATCGCCCGCCACGAGCTGGCAGATCAGCGCGTCGTATTCGGCAGCGCTCGAGTGATAGCCATACGGACCGCCCTCCAGGTGGGCGTGCCCGTGATCGGCGCTTGCGATGAAAGCGACTCGCAAGCCCGACCTCGCCGCGGCATCGGCGATGGCGGCGCCCGCGTCGATATGCGCTGATGCCGGCATGTCGCGCGCCGGCGTGACGACGACCACGGGCACCGGTGGGTCGTGCCGCCCGCCCATGAACCACAGCGGGATCAGCACACCCCAGTCCATCGGAGCCACCGCGCCATCCGGGTCGTTGGCGCCGAAGCTCACCCCGACACACGACACTCCGGCCGATCCCATCGACTCGAGCACCAGCCAGGCGAGGTCTCCCGCGGCCGGCACGTCAAGTGCGATAGACGGCGGCGCGCCGGCCAGTCTTCCGGCCACGCGGCCGGCGACGACCACGCCCATGGCGTTGGAGATGTGCACGTTGTGTGGGGTGGCGACCACCACCGCCTCCGGACGCCGTGCGGTGAACACGCGCCCAAGCTCCTCCATGCCCGCGCGGGTCGAGGTCGCGAGTGATCGTTCGGCTGGGGAGCACGCCTCAGCGATCGCCAGTCCACCGTGCGGCGCGATCGCCGCGAACACCAACCCCACGCGCCGATACTAGCCACCTGTTCAAATGGTCACTTCCCCCGCTCTCCTTTGGGGTCCCCGCGCTCTAGCTGCGCGGGGTGGTCGCAGCGCCGAAGGGGAGGTGGGCACACACCACCGATACTTAGCACCACGATGGACAACCTTTCGCCCCTGCGGTTGACGGAGTACAGCCACGGGGCGGGTTGAGCCTGCAAGCTCAGCCCGGTGGAGCTAGGGCAAGTACTGGGGGCGCTGCCCCCGATCGTTGACCCGAACGTGATGGTCGCCACGGCCGGCCGCGATGACGCGGCGGTCTATCGAATCGCGCCCGACCGCGCGCTTGTCGCGACGGTTGACTTCTTCACGCCCATTGTGGATGACCCCACCGAGTTCGGAGCGATCGCGGCCGCGAACGCATTGAGCGATGTCTACGCGATGGGTGCTCGACCCCTGTTCGCGCTCGGCATCACCGCGTTTCCACGCGAGAAGCTGAGCACCGGGCTGCTGGAGAAGATCGTGGCCGGTGGCGCGGCGAAGATGGCGGAGGCGGGCATTGCCGTCGTCGGGGGTCACTCAGTTGACGATCCCGAGCCGAAATTTGGATATGCGGTCACGGGCGAGGTGCACCCGGACCACATCGTGACCAACGACGAAGCAAACCCCGGCGACGTCTTGTACTTGACGAAGCCACTGGGCTCCGGCCTGGTCGCGACCGCGATCAAGCGCGGATTGTGTCCGCCTTCGCTCGAGCGCGAGGCGATCGCGGTCATGACAACGCTCAACCGCGCGGCATCTGAGGCGATGGTCGCCGCCGGCGCGACCGCCGCGACCGACGTGACCGGGTACGGCCTTATCGGCCACCTCGCGAACCTCAAGGGCGGCGCCGACATCGAGCACGCCGCGATTCCGTTCATGAACGGTGTCCGAGAGCTCGCGGAAAAGGATCTCTTTCCTAGCGGCAGCCGCCGCAACCACGCCGCCTATCGCGACCGCGTCGACTGGGGCGGCACCACGGAGATCGACCAGATGATGCTCTGCGATGCGCAGACAAGCGGAGGTCTGCTCGTCGCGATCCCTCCTAAGAACGCGCAAAGGTTCGAGCACGCCGCGAAGTCGGCCTGGCGGATCGGAGTGATGCGCGGCGACGGCGCGATCCGCGTCCGGTGATGTCGAGGCTGCGCGTCAGCGGGGGAGAGGCACGAGGCCGGCGGCTCAAGGCGCCTAAGGGGATCCGCCCCACGCAAGGCATGGTCAAGCAGGCTATCTTCAACCTGGTCGGGCCGCGCATCGAAGGAGCTGAGGTCCTCGACCTCTTTGCCGGCTCGGGCGCGCTCGGCATCGAGGCGCTGTCACGCGGCGCGGCCGGCGTGACCTTCGTGGACCATCAGGCCCGCGGGCTTGCTATCCTGCGCCAGAACTTGGACGTACTCGGCCTCAAAGAGCGCGCGCGCATCGTCCGCGGAGACGTAGTGCGCTGGTTGGAGGCTACGCCCGACATCGTGAAGCGCGCCGGCGTCGTGTTCCTGGACCCGCCATACGACGACGTGGTGCTCGACCGCGCGCTGAAGGTGCTCGACCGCGGCGTCGAAGCCGCGACCGTTGTCGCGGAGCACTCGCGGCGCCAAGAGATGCCACCTCTGGATCGGCTCCAGGTCGACCGTCAGCGCCGCTACGGCGACACGATGGTCACGGTGTTCAAGGTTTGAGCATCACGGTGAAAGGCGGCACGCTCCGCCCGAAGACCAAGGCCGCTGTTTATCCAGGCAGCTTCGACCCTTTCACCAACGGACATCTCGACGTGGTCGACCGGGCGCTCGGCATCTTCGACAAGGTCATCGTCGCCGTCGCCGCCAACCCCGATAAACGGCAACCGCTGTTCACGGTGGCGGAGCGCATACAGCTCATCAGCGCGTCACTGAAAGGGCGCGAGCGCGTGGACGTGACGAGCTTCAAGGGCCTCACAGTGGAGTTCGCACGCTCGTTGGGTGCAACGACCCTCGTCAAGGGACTACGCGCTTACTCAGACTTCGACGCAGAGCTCCAGCAAGCGCTCATGAACCGAAAGCTTGCGCCCGACATCCACACAGTGTTCCTGATGTCGAGCTTCGCGCATATCTACGTCTCGTCAAGTATCTTGAAGGACATCGCCAGCTACGGTGGGAACGTGTCAGACCTCGTTCCGCCACCGGTCGCGAGAGCGCTGAAGGAGAAGTACAGATAAAGGTCGACGAGCTGCTTGACCGTTTCGAGTACCTGATCCAGAACGCACGCCATGTTCCGCTCTCAACCCAGGTCATGGTGAACGAGGACGAGATGATGGAGCTGATCGACCAGGTTCGATTCAACCTGCCTGACGAGATCAAACAGGCCAACTGGACCGTGTCAGAGCAGCAGCGCATCATCTCCGAAGCGCATGCCGAGGCGGCGCGCATCATGTCGCGGGCCAACGAACGCGCTGAGGAGACGGCTTCCGAGCACGAGATCCTGCGCCGTGCCGAGCGTCACTCGGCCCAGGTGATCAAGGATGCGCAGGCGAAGTCAGACCAGATCATCCGCGAAGCGGAGGGGTACGCGATGGAGCAGCTCAAGCAGCTGGAAGCCCATCTCGCCCGCACGATGGCGACCGTGCGCCGCGGCGTCGAAGCGCTGCAGACCAATCAGCCCGCGACCGAGGAAGGTACCGACCAGGCGACCGGCTCATAGCGACCGCCTCATAGCGTCCGGTAAACTACTCGACCTCATGGCTCTACCAAAGGTCAAGCTGTCCAAGTCGAAGAAAGGACGGCGCCGCTCACACCTCGCGCTGGCGCTCGTGCAGATTCAGCCTTGCCCGAACTGCAAGAAGCCACGCCGGCCTCACTCGATCTGCCCGAACTGCGGCTACTACGCCGGCCGCGAAGTAATCCACACCGCATAAGAATGAGCGGAAACCCGAACGGTTTCCGCTCATCGGCTACCCCGCGCCAGGCGCGGGGACCCCAAAGGAAGGCGCTGCTCACCTTCCGGGGGATGGGATTTTCTAAGAGTCACTCCGCGCCACGTCGGTGACCTTCATGGACGTTGGGTAGACGGCCTGGCGAAGCCAGGCCTACGGGCGACGAATTAATGGCGAAAGTCGCGTTTCTTTACCCCGGCCAGGGCTCCCAGCAGCCAGGCATGGGGGCCGAGATGCTCACCGACCCCGAGGTCGAAGAGCTCTGCGACAGATGCTCCGGCGCCGCCGGCCTCGACCTTCGCCACCTGTTGATCAACGCCGACGATGAAGAGCTGCGCCTGACGCAGAATGCCCAACCCGCGCTTTGCTTCGCCGGCCTCGGCCTGACCCTCCTGCTTCGCCGCCGTGGCGTCGAGCCGGCTGCGACCGCGGGCCATTCGGTGGGTGAGTACGCGGCGCTGGCCGCGTCGGGAGCGGTTGAAGCCCCCCAGGTGATCAGGGCTGTCGTGGAGCGCGGCAAAGCGATGGCGGATGCAGCTCCCGCCGGCACCACCTCGATGGCAGCGGTGCTCGGACTAGACTCGCAGGCGGTTGAGGTCGCGCTCGCCGGCATGAACGACGCGTGGCCGGCCAACTACAACACTCCGACGCAGACGGTGATCGCGGGCACGATCGCCGGCCTCGCAGCCGCGACCAAGCGCCTGCAAGCGGCGGGTGCAAAACGCGTGGTGCCACTCAACGTCAGCGCGGCTTTCCACACCCCATTGATGGCGCCGGCCGCCGAGCGATTGCGCGCCGCGCTGGACAAGATCGACTGGCGGACGCCGCGCCTCCCGGTCATGGCGAATCTCACGGGCAGGCCTCACCAGGGCGGCGAACGCATTCCGCAGGTGATGGAGATGCAGCTTCGATCACCCGTGCGGTGGGCCGCATGCGTCCAGATGCTGGTCGACCTGGGTTGCGACACCTTCTTCGAGGTCGGACCAAAACGGGCGCTCACCGGGATGATGCGCGACCTGGCGCCCCAGGCCAGAGCCATCGCTGTGGGAACTCCAACAGCGGTTCAGGAGGTCGTCGTCCAGGCCTAGGCGACAAATCGTCGCCTACTGCTGATTTTTGCCTTGACTCGCCGCCCAAGGGCGAGCGCAGAATCGGCTCGTCGCCGGCATCCCGTTACAGGGGGTGGACATGCCGCACAAATTCGGTCCGAACCGCGGACCGCCTCACTATCCACGAGCAGCGCTTGACGCTGTTGGAGCTCTACCCATGGAGGTATGCCATGAATGCAGGCGTGTTCAAGTCCAGGTTCAAGAAGACTGAGCTGGACAAAGTCATCAAGGAATACAAGGAGTCCGCGCTCCCCGCGCTCGCGACGCACAAGGGAGCACGATCGGCTTTCTTGCTCGTCAACCGCGACACGGGCGACGCCCTCTCGGTTGGCATCTATGAGGATGAGGCAGCTGCGAAGTCTTTCGCGCCCAAGGCCGAAAAGATCGTGGAGTCGCTCAAGAAGTTCCAGAGCGGAACGAACGACCTGAAACGAGAGCTGTACGAGGTCGCCGCTTCCACGCAGATCGAGGCGAGGGCTGTGGTGGAGCGTGGCCTGAAGGCCTTCAACGCGCACGACCTCGAGGCGGTGGCCCGCGACTCTGCACCCGAGATCGAGCTGACGGGTCCAGGAGACGTGAAGGTCAAGGGCCCGCAGGCGGCGAAGGAATACAACGCGAACTTCGTGAAGGCCTTCCCCGATGCTCGGGTCGAGGCCAAGAACATCTACACGCAGGGTGGCACGGTGATCGTGGAGGGGATTTTCACCGGCACCCACGACGGCACGCTCAAGACTCCGATGGGTGACGTCCCCGCCACCGGCAGAAAGGTGAGCGGCGAGTTCATCCAGGTCTTCGACGTCGATCGCGGCCTGATCAAGAGAAACCATCTTCTCTATGACCAGGTGCAGCTCATGACCCAGCTCGGGATGGCGCCGGCCGCGCCAAACCAGGCTGCCAGGTCGACTCGCTGACCAACCCGATCCAGACCCATGGCCCGGGCCGCGTGGAGCCCGGGTCCCTGGCCGGTGCTAGAGTTAATCCAGATATGGAAACTCAAAAACTGAGCTTCGAAGATTTCAAGAACATCGTCGTCGAGCGCCTGGGCTGCGAGCCCGAGCAGGTGACGATGGACGCTTCTTTCCAGGAGGACCTCAACGCCGACTCGCTCGACCTGGTCGAGCTGATCTACGCGTTTGAGGAGAACACCGGGCTGGAGATACCCGACGAGGACGCTGAGAAGATCACGACCGTCGGGCAGGCGTGGGAGTACATCCAGGAGAAGGCTGCCTCATAGCACAGCCGCAGGCCGCCCCCCTGGCCCAATCGCTTCAACAGCTCCAACAGAAGATAGGAATCCACTTTCGTGATCCGGGCCTGCTCCTGGAAGCGGTGACCCACAGCTCGTTCGCGAACGAGAGCCCTCATCTGTCGCCTCGCGACAACGAGCGCCTCGAGTATCTCGGCGACGCCGTGCTCCAGCTCATTTCTGCCGAGTATCTCTACAAGCACCACCCGGGCGCGACCGAAGGCGAGCTCACGCAGACGCGTTCCGCGATGGTCAACACCAACACGCTGGCACAGCTTGCCGAGCAGCTGGACCTGGGCAGCTACCTCTACCTGGGCAAAGGCATCGCCAAGGGCGGCGGACGCAGCTTGAAGTCGCTGCTCGCGAATGGGTTCGAGGCTGTCCTCGGCGCGATCTTCCTCGACGCCGGCTATGACGCCGCCTACCACTACTACCTGAATCGCTATCGGTCGGTCCCGTCGCCGGTGCGGGATGAGAACTTCAAAGGGCGGCTGCAGCAGCTGGCGCAGGAGCGCTTTGGCGAGACGCCGTTTTATGACAGCGAGGGCGCGCGGGTTGGCACCCATCGTGAATACACCTCAGTCGTCTTCGCCGGCGCCAACCCGCTCGGCACCGGCCACGGCGCGAGCAAGCAAGAGGCTGAGCAGGATGCGGCGCGAGCTGCGCTCGAAAGCCTCGTTGGCGGCGCGGACAAGACCGCGGCCAAGCCGGCGAAATCCGCTCGGCCCCGCGCGCGCCGGTCACCGCGAACGTCGGGCCGGACCAAGGCTCCGACGGCTCCGGAAGCACCCTCGGAGACCGCTCCAGAGGTGGCCGAGGTCATATCCTTGCCCGAGCGCGAGCCCGAACCGCTGGTTGTCCCCAGGGAACCCCGCAGCCGCCAGTTCGGGGAGCCGATCGAGTAGCGCTTCGAGCAACGTTTTTCCACAGGTTGTGGGTGAGGCTCAGTTGACCCCTACATCTGCGACAATGACGGGCAACTTGTTTCTCCGCTCGCTGAGCCTGCTGGGCTTCAAGACGTTCGCCCGGCCGACCGAGATCCGATTCGAAGGTGGCGTGACGGCGATCGTCGGCCCGAACGGCTCCGGCAAGACCAACATCGTGGACGCCGTCAAGTGGGTCCTGGGCTCCGGCCAGGCCCGCGACTTGCGCGGCAAGACAATGGCCGAGGTCATCTACGTCGGCGGCGAGCGCCGCAATCGCGCCGCATTTGCCGAGGTCACTCTCGTGTTCGACAACACCGCAGGCCGGCTGCCCGTCGACTACCACGAGGTGGCGATCAAACGGCGTGTCGAGCGCGACGGCGAGAGTGATTACTTCCTGAACGGAAACCGGATCCGGAGGCGTGACCTCCTACACATGCTTGCGTCCACCGGTCTGACGGTCGATTCCTACGCGATCATCGGTCAGCACGACATCGAAGAGATCGTCGTGTGCACACCCGCCGAGCGGCGCCAGCTGCTCGAGGAGGCGGCGCAGGTCCGCGGGGTCAAAGCCCGCCGGCAAGAGGCTGTGCAGCGGCTCAGCGAGCTGGCCGCCAACCTGCTCCGTCTCGAGGACCTGAAATCGGAGATCGAGCCGCGCCTCGAGGTGCTCAGGGTGCAGGCCGCCTCCGCGCGCGAAGCGTCCGAAGCCACCGCACGGCTCGAGCTGCTGCGCGGAAGCATTGTCTGGGAGGAATGGCGCGAGGCAAGGGACGGGCACCGGCGCGCGGCGTCGCAGGTGCAATCGCTCGAAAAGCGGCTGGCTGAGGCCCGCGAGCTGGCGCAGGCCGCCGAGACAGAGTTCCAATCGTGGCGCACGGAGATCCAGGCCGCGCAGGATCGGCGCCTCGCCCGACAGCGCACCCTCGGCCGGTTACGGCTTGAGGTGGCAGAGGCTGAGCATTCACAGCGGCTGACCGAAGAGCGAGCTCGGAACGCAGTCGCCCTGGCAGACGCGGCGGGGCGCGACGAATCCGAGCACCGTTCGCTTTCAGCCGCCGCGGAAGCCCTCCGCGCACAGCTGACGGCCGAGCTGGAGCAAGCGCGGCAGGCTCTGGAGAAGGTGCCCGAGGCGGCGCCGATCCCCGCCGCGCTTGACCCCTCCGAGGTCCAGCAGGCTCGGCGATCGGCGGAGCAGGCTCGGAGGGCACTCGGGAATGCGATGTCCACCATCGCCGCGCTGCGCACGCGTCGCGAGTTCCTCGAAGAGCAAGCCGCGCGCATAGACTCGGTGGCTCACGCGGTTCAGCAGCTGCCCGCCATCGAGGCGGAGCTCGAGGAAGCGAAGCGCGAGGCGGCAAAAGCTGAGTCGGCGGTGGTGATGGCGGCGAGGCTGCGTTCGGAGCTGGAGGGCCTTGATGCGCTGCGGCCAGAACCTGCGCCGGGATTGACGCGCCTTGGCGATGTCATCACCGCGGAGCCGGGTTACGAAGCGGCCCTGTCCGCGGTGCTCGGCCCGCTGGTCGACGCACTGGTTGCCGTGGACGAGCAGTCGGCGTCTGGCGCGAAACCGGGTCGCCAGACGACCGTGCTTTACCCGACTCCATCGTCTCCGGTCCGAGCCGGATCGCTCTTCGAGCACGTGAAGAGCCGGCCTGGATTTGAGGACGTCGCGCGACGGCTGGTTGGCCACGCGGTCGTCGGCGAGAATGTCACCCTCGAAGGCGTTTACCGCGAGCCAGGCCTCCTGCGCGCCGGCGGCGACCCTCGCGTGGCGATCGACGCAAGAAGGCGCGACCTTCGCGACCGCCTCGAGAGCCTCGAGCCGGAAGCGGCCCACGCTGAGGACACGAGCAAGCTCGTAAAGGACATCGAGGCTCGGCTTGCCGGCCTGCGCTCACGCACCGCCGGCGTCGCTCATCCCGAGGAGACGGAGCGGCTGCTCGAGGCGGCGCGCGCCTTGGAGCTGGCCGAAACCGACAAGGCAGCCGGGCTCGAGCGCAGCGCAAACGCGGCCGACGAGAAAGCAGCAGAGCTGACCCGAGAGCTCGAGACGAGCCTCGAGGCCGTGGGCGAGCACAGAGCGGCATCACATCACGCCGAGCTCGAGCGGGCTCGGTGGCGGGACCGGATCGAAGACCTTCGCCGCCAGCTGACGGCGGTCGCCGACGACCTGACCCGCCTGCAGCTGACGGCCGACGAGCGCGCGGAACGCGCCGTCCAGGCGGCTGCGGCTGCGGCTGCGGCGACCGAGGCGCTTCCTGCGCTCATGGCCGCCGCCGATGCTTCGCGTGCCACATTGTCCGCAGCGGAGCTGGAGTCGCCTGAGGATGAGGCTGAGATGGCCGAGGGCGCGCGGCGCCTGGTCACGCTCGAGGAGGGGCGCATCGACGCCCGCCTCAAGGCCGGCACCCTGGAGGGCAACCTCGAGCTCATCGCTCGCGAGGCCGAGCTTCTCGAAGCTCGAATGGAGGAGATCCGCACGCGAATGCCCGACGGCGTCGCGCCGGAGGAGATTCCCGGAGGCAAGTCCCGTGAGCGCGAGATGCGTGCGCTGGAGCGCCGTCTCGAAGAGATCGGGCCGACCAACGCGCTGGCGGACAGCGAGTGTCGCGAGCTCGAAGAGCGCTTTGAAACGCTGCGCACCCAGCTCGAGGACATCGCATCCGCGCGCGCGGATCTGGAGCAGCTGATCGGCAAGCTGCGTGAGGAAGAGGAGTCGCGCTACGAAGCCGTGTTCGGCGCCGTCGCCGCGAACTTCCACGAGTATTTCTCTCAACTGGCTCCGGGCGGACGCGCGACACTCAAGCATGCGGATGGCGACGAGGGCCCCCGCACAGGTGTCGAGATACTTGTCCAGCCTCCGCGCAAGCGGCTGCAGAACGTCACGCTTCTGTCTAGCGGAGAGCGTTCACTTGCCGCGCTTGCGCTGGTGCTCGCGCTCGATGAGGTCAACCCGAGCCCCTTCACCATCCTCGACGAGGTCGACGCTGCACTCGACGACGCCAACGTGGGCAGGTTCGGCGAGATGCTTGCGCGCCTCGGTACGCAGCGACAGTTCCTCGTCATCACGCACAACCACGTGACCATGTCCCATGCATCCACGCTCTACGGCATTCATCTCGACGAGAGCGGCTCTTCGCACCTGGTATCCGTCAGGCTCGAGGACATTCGGAAGCCCATCGCCCGCGCCGCGACCACCGCACAGGCCGTCTAGCACGAGCGTCTGGAATCGCGTCACCGGCCGCACGCGCAGCGTGCTGGCGGCCGGACTCCGGTCTCTTAGCCCACCGCTCGCCGCGGGCTACTACGTCGAGCTCGAAGAAGTGCTGCTCTCTGCGGATATCGGTCCAGCCGTTGCCTCACGGCTGGTCGCCGGTGTACGTGCGCGCGCGCCACGAACCAGAGACGAGGCGATCGATGCCCTCGTTGCGGTAGCCCTCTCGCTGATGTCACAGCGCCCGCGGCAGCTCGACCTCAGCGGCCATCCCGCCCCCGTGCTCTTTTATGGGATAAACGGCGCCGGCAAGACGACATCGATCGGCAAGCTCGCGTACCGGCTTAAGCAGGAGGGTCGCACGCCGATGGTCGTGGCCGCCGACACCTATCGCGCGGCGGGAATCGAGCAGATGGCAATCTGGACGCGCCGCGCCGAGGTGGACATTTTCGAAGGCAAGGGCGGAGCGGACCCCGCTTCGGTCGTGTTTGACGGCATCCTCGCGGCCCGCGCGCGCGGCAGCGACGTGGTGTTGATCGACACGGCGGGCCGCCTGCAGACCCAGCGCAACCTGCTCGAGGAGCTGGCCAAGATCGGGCGCGTTGCGAGCAAGGCGCTCGACGGCGGACCTTATGAATCCCTCCTCGTGATCGACGCGGTGCTCGGACTCACGAGCGTTGCGCAGGCCCGCGAATTCAATCGCGTGATCCCCATGACCGGGCTCATGCTGGCCAAGCTGGACAGCACCGCGAAGGGCGGTGCGGTGATCGTGATCGAGTCTGAGCTCGGAGTTCCAGTCAAGCTTGCCGGTGTGGGGGAGGGGATCGACGACCTGACCAACTTTGACTCGGAAGCATTCTTGCGGGCTCTTTTCGAGGGCTGATGCCGCTAGCGGATCCGCACTGTCACACGATCGCGTCGGACGGCATGGTGACACCGGCGGAGCTCGTCGACGCGGCGGTCAACGCCAATCTCGATTTGATCGCTGTGACCGACCACGACACGATGGAATCGGTTAAAGAGGTGCAGGAGCGAGGCATGGCAGTGGGACTGAGCGTGGTCGCGGGGCAGGAGATCACCACCAAATGGCCGGCCCAAACCCACGTCGTCGGTTGGTTCCTTGACAAACCAATCAAGCGAGGGCTGTCGCTGGAAGACACCGTCGCCGCGATCCACGACCAGGGCGCCCTGGTGATCATTCCGCACCCGTTCATGCCGGTCTACTTCGGGTCGATCCAACCCGCAATGCTGCGGCGCCTGCTCGAGCGCCACCACGTTGACGGCATCGAGATGAAGTTCACCGTGCCGATTGGCACCCGCCGCCGGCGCGAGCTCGACGAGTTCTATGAGCGCAACCGCGAAAGGCTGGGAGCTCCGATCGGAGGAAGCGACTGCCACTTTGGCGCCCATGACATCGGCCGGGTTCTCACCGCGTATGAGGGCGACTTCCGGACCGCGGTCCGGCTGCGCGCAACGACACCGCAAGCCGGACGCCACGCAGGTCGCGTGCCCCTTGCCCTCGCGCTGCGCCAGCAGTGGACGTCGATGGTCAAGCTACCGCTGAGGCGAGTTTCGGGCCAGCTCTAAAAGAGCTTTGTGCACCGCCGGCGACGCGGCCAGGATGTTTCCGGTCTCCGCCCAGGTGTCGCCACCTGACCAATCGGTGACGCGGCCGCCGACCTCGATCACCAGGGCGGCGCCGGCAGCGACGTCCCAGGTGTTGAGGCCCAGCTCGAAAAATCCGTCAAATGTGCCCGCCGCGGTCCACGCGAGGTCCAGCGCGGCCGCGCCCGCGCGCCGCAAGTCTTCGAAACGCGCAAGAGAGCCTTCCATCACAGACAGATAGCGGGGCAACAGCTTCTTGTTTCGAAATGGAAACCCAGTCGCGACGACTGCATTCGATGGGTCAACCACGCGCAGCGATGGCAGGCGCTGGCCGTTGAGGGTCGCGCCCTTGCCGCGCGCCGCGGCAAACTCCTTGTCGAAAAACGGCGCGATGACGACGCCGAGCAGTGGCAGGCCGCCATCCAGGAGGCCGACTGAAACTCCGACCGACGGGAAGCCTCGGGTGAAATTCGTGGTGCCGTCAAGCGGGTCAACGGCCCACATGACCCCGGCTCTGGCGCCCCCACGCTCTTCGGCGAGCACAGCTATCCCCGGTGCCTCCCGCGCGAGGACGTCGAGGATCGCGGACTCCGACCGGCGGTCCCACGTGGTGACGTAATCGCCCGCACCTTTGAGGTCTGCCTCTCCGCCAGGCCTGGGCAGACCCGCATCGACCAGCACCCGAGCGCCCGCGCGAGCTGCGCGCAGCGCCACAGGGAGCAGGTCGCTCAGCCCTTCTTGTCCTCTAAGCCGAGGCCGAACATCGCCTCCAGGTCGTGCGCTGAGAACTGCTGGAAGGCGACCATGGTCTGTGTCTTCTCGATCCCGTCGATCCGCGTGAGGTGCTCAATTACGACCTTGGACAGGTCTTCCTGCTCGCGCACCCGGACGATCGCCACAAAATCCCACTCGCCGGTGACGGTATAGACCTCAGCGACACCATCGACTCCGGCCAGGTCTGTGCCGAGGCGGCTCAGCCCTTCGCGTGTCGATTTGACGAGGATGAATGCAGTCAGCACTGGTGCCCGGTCCTGGGTGTCGCGACCGGAGCCAGGGCTCCTGTCGCCTGGCCGTAGCCCCAGACATCCATCTGTCCGTACTCGATGCCGTGGTGGCCGAGGATGGTGCAGATATGCGTCCGGTGATCGTTTCCGTGGTGCATGGCCTGCAGAAGGACGACACCTAATTCCAACCGATAGGCGCCGCCATCACGGTTCTCTTCGATGGCTTCTTCGGGGTTGATCCGCCCCGCGACTTCGATCAGCTGATCCCCGCTGCGCTCGGCGTGCTCCCTCAGGCTGACCGCGCCTGGGAAATCATCGCGTTCGCTGATCCTTGGTTCCCCCTGACCGAAGCGCCTGAGGTATCGCTGCTCGGCTGCGACCAGGTGCATCAGCGTCGAGGCGATCGTGCCGTACGTTCCAACGGAGGTCAACTTCAGCTGGTCGTCGGTCAGTCCCGCACAGACATCGATCAGATGCAGGTTTGCCCAGCGGTTGTAACGGAAGGCCTCAACCAGGATCGGACCCATATCGCCGATTGTATCGGGTGTTAAGCTGTCAAGGCATGGCCCTTGACACCCTTCAGGCGCGCGGCCGAGCCCTCGCCCTTTACGAGCGCTATGGCGCGCTGCTGACGGATCATCAGCGCAAGGTCGTGGACCTGTACTTGCGCAGCGATTGGTCGCTGGCCGAGATCGCCGAGCACCAGGGCACCTCTCGCGCCGCGGTCCACGACAACGTGCGCCGGTCGACCCAGGCCCTTCAGGAATACGAGCGCCGGCTCGGGCTCCTGTCCGAGGCGGCACGCCGGCGCCGAGCGGTCGAGGCGCTCGAGCGTGACATCGACGGGCTTCGGCGCCGCATCGCTCGCCTGGAAGGAGCGGGCAGCCAATAGATGTTTGAGACGCTCGGAGAGCGGCTGGCATCGGCCCTGAAGAAGATCTCCGGACGCGGAGTCCTGCGGCCGGAAGATGTCGACGTGGGGCTGCGAGAGGTTCGCCTGGCCCTGCTCGAGGCGGATGTCAATTTCAAAGTGGTCAAGGCGTTCGTGGAGCGGGTCCGTGTCCGCCTCCAGGGAGTTGAGGTGGCGCCCGGCCTGACCGCGCCACAGCAGGTGATCAAGGCAGTCAACGAGGAGCTGGTCGAGCTGCTCGGCGGCAATTCAGAGGGCCTGCGGTACGCGGCGGCGCCCCCGACGGTGATCATGCTCGTCGGCCTTCAGGGCTCGGGGAAGACCACGACCGCCGTGAAGCTGGCGCTGCTGGCGCGCCGCGAAGGCCACAAGCCGCTGGTGGCCGCGCTCGACCTCAGGCGTCCGGCCGCAGTGGAGCAGCTGAAGACGCTTGCGGGCCGCGAGGGGATTGCGTTCCACTCAGACCAGGGTGAGGTCGAGGCGATCGCGCGCGGCGCAGTGGCTGAGGCGGGACGCTTGGTGTGCGACGTGGTGATCCTCGACACGGCGGGCCGCCTGCAGATCGATGACGAGCTGATGCAAGAGGTCAAGCGCCTGAAGGCGGCGATACCTGTGACCGAGACCCTGCTTGTCGCCGACTCGATGACTGGCCAAGAGGCGGTGAACATCGGCGAGGTTTTCGGTCGGGAGGTGGGCCTCGACGGAGTGATCCTGACGAAGCTTGATGGCGACGCGCGCGGTGGCGCCGCCCTGTCTCTCCGAGTGGCTACCGGCCAGCGCATTCGCTTTGCCGGGACCGGCGAGAAGCCGCAGGATCTCGAGATCTTCTATGCCGACAGGACGGCATCGAGGATCCTCGGCATGGGGGACGTTCTCACGCTGATCGAACGCGCCGAGCGCGCCGTGGACAAGGAGCAGGCGACCGAGGTGGAGCGCCGCCTGCGCGCTGGTTCGTTGAGCTTCGACGACTTCCTCATCCAGGTCCGCCAGGTCCGCAACATGGGGTCGCTCGAAGGCATGCTCGACATGATCCCCGGCGGAGGCAGGCTGAAGAACCAGGTCGCGGGCGTTGACACAGAGAATGAAGTCAAGAAGATGGAAGCGATCATCCTTTCGATGACCCAGCGCGAGCGGGCGCATCCCGAGGTCATCGATGGCGCGCGCAAAAAGCGCATCGCGCGGGGCAGCGGTGTTGAGCCCGCTGACGTCAACAGGGTCTTGAAGGCCCGTGAGGCGATGCAGCAGCTCGCGAAGCAGCTTGGTGCGGTAGGCAACCGCAAAGGCAAAGCCGTGGGCCCTCCACGGCTGTTCGGTAAAGGAGGCGCAGGTTGGTAAAGATCAGGCTCAGGCGGATGGGTGCTAAACGGCATCCCTTCTACCGCCTCGTTGTGGCGGACGCGCGATCGCCGCGCGACGGCCGGTTCATCGAACACCTCGGGTACTACGATCCGATGACCGACCCGGTCAAGGTGAAGATCGACGTGGACAAAGTGAAGCTTTGGCTCCAGCAGGGCGCTCAGCCGAGCGAAGCCGCGCGGAGCCTCTTGAAGCGGGAGGGGATCCTTGAGCGACGCGCAGAGAAGTCGACCGGCACGGCGTGATTTTCGGCGCGGATCATTCAACCGTGGCGGTTTCCGGCGTGACCGCCAAGAAGGTCCTGCCGGTCCCGCCGTGGACTACAAGGCGTTGGTCGAATACGTAGCGAAGTCACTGGCGGAGAAGCCCGAGGACGTCCTCGTGGAATCGTTCGAGCGTGGCGGCGGAACGGTGGCGATCAAGGTCAAGCTGGCCGACGCCGACGTGGGCCGCTTCATCGGCAAAGCGGGTCGCAACATCGAGGCGATCAGGACGCTGGTGAGGGTCGCATCCCTGCGCGACCGCAAGCGAGTGTTCGTCGACCTCGCGAATCCATCCATATCCCAGCATGAGTCGCGTCCGAGGACGCCGCGCGGAGAAGCACGCGAATGATCCGCGTCGGCCAGGTGGGTGGGGCGTACGGCGTCGAAGGTGCTGTCAAGGTGCTTCCCTTGACGGACTTTGACGATAGATTTGCAGCCGGTTCGCGCCTGATGCTCGAAGGAGCTGAGCACGAGGTCGAGTGGAGCCGGCCCGGGCATCCCGGGTTGGTGGTCAAGTTCCACGGCATCGACAACCGCACGGTCGCAGACCTTTTTCGCGGTCGGTACCTGGAAGTTGAAGATGAGGCGGCGCGTCCCCTCTCGGAGGGACGCTTCTACCACCACCAGGTGGTGGGCCTTACGGTGTTGACGAGCTCCGGTCAGCCTCTCGGCACGATCGCCGAGGTGCTTGAGCGCCCGGCCAACGACGTGTGGATCAGCCGCGACGGTGTGGTGGAGCACCTCATTCCCGCCACCAAAGACGCCGTGGTGGAGGTTGACGTCAACGGCGGCCGCGTAGTGGTGGCGGATTGGCTCATCGCGGTCGAGGACGCCACCTAGGAATGAGATTCGACGTCGTCACGATCTTCCCGGCCATGTTCGGCCCCGTCTTTCAGCAGGGCGTGGTCGGGCGTGCGATCGAGCGTGGGCTTCTCGAGCTGCATGCGCACGACCTGCGCGAGCACACCCACGACCGGCACCGGCAGGTCGATGACATGCCGTTCGGCGGTGGGCCAGGGATGGTCCTCAAGCCGGAGCCCGCGATCGAGGCGGTCGAAGCGATTCGAGCACACAACCGCGGGCCTGTGATCCTGATGGAGCCGTGGGGCGAGCCCCTCGACCAGCGGCTGGCCGAGAGCCTGGCCGCGGAGCCCGGGCTGATCATCGTGTGTGGAAGATACGAAGGGATCGACGACCGGGTCCGGACGGCCCTTGACGCGCGTGAAGTATCGATCGGCGACTATGTCCTGAGCGGCGGCGAGATCCCCGCGATGGCGCTGATCGACGCGGTCGCGCGCCTGGTGCCCGGCGTCGTGGGCGATCCGGACTCGCTCACGCAGGACAACTTTTCCATCGAGCCGTCGGGCTGGCCGCAGTACACGCGGCCGGCGGAGTACCGCGGCATGAGCGTTCCCGAAGTGCTCCTTTCCGGCGACCACGCGCGCATCAAACAGTGGCGCCGCCAGCAAGCAGCCCAAAGACATGTTTCACACACCAAGGAGTTGAAGAAGACATGAACATAATCCAGCAGCTCGAGAAAGAGCAGCAGAAGGACAAGGTCCCCGCGCTGCGCGCGGGCGACACCGTGCGCGTGCACGCCAAGGTCGTGGAAGGGACCCGCGAGCGCATCCAGGTGTTCGAAGGAACCGTGATCCGCGTCACGGGTGGCGGCCTGCGCCAAAACTTCACTGTGCGCCGAGTCACTCACGGCGTCGGAGTCGAGCGCACCTTCATGATCCACTCGCCGCGCATCGACAAGATCGACGTCCTACGCCACGGCGACGTGCGCCAGGGCAGGCTGTACTACCTACGCGGCAAGATCGGCAAGGAAGCCCGCATCCGTGAGAAGCGGCAGCTGGTCCGCGAAGAGGAGACCGACGAGCAGGAGCCGGAAGCAGAGACTGCAGAGACCAAGTAAAGGCAGTAGCGCCCGCCGCCGGCGCTCGCTAACCTCGATCCAATGAGGCCGATGTTGTGGCGCTACGAGCGCATGGCGAGCTCCATGGGCTACCAGGTCGTGGCTGGGGTGGACGAGGTCGGCATGGGCCCGCTCGCCGGCCCGGTGGTCGGCGGTGCCGTCGTGCTTCCGATCGGCGCTCGCATTCCAGGTCTCGACGACTCGAAGCTGCTCACACCGGCGGAGCGTGGGCGGGTTGACGCCCTGATCCGGCGCCGCGCCCTTGCGGTTTCGGTTTGCGCCGTCGACCACGCACAGGTCGACAGCCTCGGACTCCTCCGGGCAAGACACCTCGCCACAGCGGGGGCGGTGGCCGGGCTGAAGGTGCCGGCGGAGTATCTGCTCGTCGACGCATGGGACGTGCCTGAGGCGCCGCTGCCACAGATGGCGGTGGTCAGGGGTGATCGCACCTGTGCCTCGATCATGGCGGCGAGCATCGTGGCCAAGGTCGCGCGAGACAAAGCGATGATCGAGTACGACCTCCTGTACCCCGGCTATGGCTTTGCCGACCACAAGGGGTATGCCACGCCGGCGCATCGCGCGGCCATCCGCCGCCTGGGCCCGAGCCCGATCCACCGGACAACGTGGGCGCCTTTTCGCGAACCAGTGCTGCTCGGGTAGCCCGGGTCGAGCTTGGGAGGGCCGGGGAGAAGGCCGCCGCCCAGCTGCTCGAAAAGAGAGGCTACGAGGTTGTCGGCGCCGGCTTCCTCGCCCGGCGTGGTGAGCTCGACCTGGTGTGCCGTCGCGGAAAGGAGCTGGTCGTGGTCGAGGTCAAGACGCGAACCAGCGACGCTTTCGGGACTCCGATCGAGGCGGTCGGCCCGCGCAAGCGGCGCGCGCTCATGTCGGCAGCGGCTGAGTATCGAGCTCTGGCCGGCTGGCGCGGACCTATCCGCTACGCGGTGGTGGGATTGATTCTCGAGCCCGATGGAAGCTTCAGCGCCGAGTTGATCGAGGATCCATTCGACTGAGCCTCAGGTGGCTGCGATCGTCCCTTCGTAGCTGCCGAGACGTGAGTTCGCGATCCAGAGAAGGGCACCGACGAGCCCGACCGCGCCTGTCGCGAGAATCGCACCACCCGCCCACATCAGCGCGCCGATCACAGGAGTGGTTGGAATCGGTCCCAGGTGCGTCGTCGTTCCTTCCACTGCGCCGAGCCCGAAAACAAACAGGGCGAACGCTCCCACGCTGAGCAGGCCGAACCCGAACGACCCTCCAAGGCCGGCCACCGTTCCGAGCAGGCCCACGGCCCTTCGGTCATCCGCGGCGTCGAACCGTGGGTCGATCCCGCCCGCCGAGACGCCGATCGACACGAATCCCAGGCCCAGCCAGACCACCAGGACGGCCAGCCCCGAGAGCTGTCCGATTCCGCTGCCGCTCAAGATGGCGACGACCGCGCCGAAAACGAGAGTCAGGGCCAGCACCGGAGGCAATGTGAGGATCACCTTGGCGCGGATGACATGCCACATCGTCAGAGGCGCCATGCGGAGGAGCTGAAACCCGCGTCGCTCACTCGGTATTGAGGGCGTGGCAAGCGAGCTGGAGAGGAACATGGAAATGAACCCGACGAGGAACACGTCCGTCCAGAAGCCGCTGATGCTCCGCCCAGGCCGGATGAAGCTCACCGCATAGCCGATGGGGAACAGAAATGCGGGAAGCAGCCGGCTCAGCCGCCTGATGTCACGCCGGTACCCCAGCCAGTCCTTGAGCGCAATGGCTCGAGCTGGCGATCCAGCGCCGCGGCTCCGCGTTAGATCGATGGCGGCCGGTTTTGCGGCGGCTCGTCTCCACACCGCCTGCCCACCGCCGAAAACCCCGAGGCCGGTCAACAGCGTGCGCTCGTAGAGGAGCGCTGCCGCCGCGAGCACCATGGCCGCAAGTGCCAGCGAAAACACCAACCAGGTGGCTGCCACGCCGGGATTGCCCGCGATCACCGCGCTCAGGGCGTGACCTGGCCATGCCGAAGGCAGCCACTCGATGTGATTGACGAGAGAGGTGAGGTTGGACAGATCAGGCCTGCCACGCGTGGAGAACGACTGCCGCAGGCTTAGGTTCCAGGCCAGGTAGAACCCCGCGCCGGCCAGCCCGGCCACTGCCGCGGCAACGTCTCGGGCACGCCGGGCCGGCACCCAGCGCAGCACCACTGACATGAGAATCACCTGGACCGCGGTCGCGAGCAGCACCTGCAGAAAGATCAACATCAGCGCCAGCACGAAGTAGATCGGCGGAGCGTGCGAGCCAACCCCGAGGCCGATGGTTGCCATCAATAAGATCAGGCTGATCAGCACGTTGGCGCTCATCGCGAGCAGAAGCCTCGCCACGAAGATTTCGATCGGCCGAACCGGCGCAAGCACCAGCTGAAGCAGGTCGCGTCCGACAAAGAAGGTCGCGATCACGGTCGGAAAGCCGATGACGAGCATCAAAACCGACAGCGCAGTGAATCCACCCGCCAGCATCGAGTCCCGCGCGGCGGGCAGGAACTCCCCGGCGGTTGCTCCGACCGTGAACGCCCCGGCCCCGATGAACACGCCTGCGGCCGTTAGAAAAACTGCCAGGCCGGCAAGGCGCGCCGGCTTTCTCTTCAGCACGCGGTGACGGAGCGCGAGAACCTCTGTGCTGAGGATGGTCCACGTAGCCGACCGCCTCATTGCTTCGGCGCCAGCAGACGCTCGATGAGCTCTTTCGATTCCGGTCCTGCGGTGAGCTTCAGGAATAGATCTTCGAGGCTCGCTTGTTCTGAGCCCGCTTGGGCGCGCAGCTCTTCCATCGTTCCGGTCGCGACGATGTGGCCCCGGTCGATGATCGCGACGCGGCGGCAGAGCGCCTGCGCGACCTCGAGGATGTGAGTGGACAGCAGCACTGTGGTGCCGCGGGCGGCGAGCTCCTCGACCAGGTCTTTGACGAGCCGGGCGGAGCGGGGATCAAGGCCGTTGGTCGGCTCGTCCAGCAGGAGCACTGACGGTTCGCGGATCAACAGGGAAGCCAGGCCGATCTTCTGGCGCATGCCGTGGCTGTAGGCGCCGATCAGCTCGCCGTTGCGATCGGCGAGCTCGAACAGCCCTAAGAGTCGCTCCATTCGTTGCTGTCGCTCAGGACTGCGGGGCATGCGGTACAGGTCGGCGATGTAGTTGAGGAACTCGCGGCCGGTCAGGTGAGGGTGCACGAATGGTTCTTCATCCAGGTAGCCCAGACGTGCCTTGGCCTTGAGGGGATCGGCAAAGATGTCGATGCCGTCGATCAGCGCACTCCCTGACGTCGGCGTGACCAGGCCACACAACATGCGCAGCGTCGTGGTCTTCCCCGCACCATTCGCGCCGAGGAACCCGACGATCTCGCCGCGATGGATCTGAAAGCTCACGCCGTCCACCGCGTTGAGCACGCCGAAGCGTTTGACGAGGTCTCTGGCCTCGATCGCGATCGGACCTCCGGCTGAGGACATCACCGGCAGGGTACCAGTGCTATCTCCAGTGTCGGTCCAGCTCTGAGGCATACGTCTTCCCGACCAAATCTGCGTTTGTCAGCAGCCAGTTATCGATGCGCCTGGTGCCGCGCGGTTTTTCTGAGGAGACAAGCAGCTCATCCATGAGGCCCTGCAGCTCCTGCCGGGTGAGCATGACGTCGCGCATGTACCTGGAAACCACATCGGCAGCCCACAGCGTCACTCGCGGCGGCATGACCACGAGATGGGGCCGGCGGCCCACTGCGATGGCAATTCCCTCCACGAGCTCTGCATAGGTCATCGTGTCAGGGCCAGCCGCGTCGAGTGTCATGTTGTCGGTCTGTTCGGCGGCCCACGTCGCGATCTCGGCCACGTCATCGACCGACACTGGCTGCACGCGGAACGTCCCAGGCCCGGGGATGACGAACATCGGCATCCGCCTCAGCAGCCATGCGATGTTGTTGATCAGGATGTCCTCCGACCCGAACACGAGAGTCGGCCTGACGATCGCCCAGCGCAGTCCGGAAGCGCGAACTATTTCCTCCGTGCGCGCCTTGCCGGCGTAGTAGTCGAGCTCAGAGTCGGTCGAGGGATTGCTGACCGAGATGTGCACGATCTTGCGCACGCCGGCTTCGGCCGCAGCGCCGACCAGCATCCTGGTGTTGGCAATCGCATCACCGAAACCCATGCGCCCGTGACGAAAGCGGACCCAGTAGGTGTTGTAGAGAACGTCCGCGCCGCGCAGGCTGTCGACCAGCGCCTTGCGATCGGCGAACTGAAGCGGAGCGACGTCGACCTTGATGTCCTCGGCGCCGGGACGGTTCGGGTGGTTGGTCAGCGTGCGCACGCGGCGCTCCTGCGATAGCAGCCTGCGCGCGATGTACCGGCCGGTGTAGCTGAATGCGCCGGTGACGACGTCGAATCCGGGCTGCATCACCGGGACGCCGCTAAAAGGGGAATCGGGTGAGGTCATAAGCAAGTGATCCTGGTTTCACGTGGCCGGAGGTGACAACCCGCGGCCGGTGACGGACCGCTTCCGCTGGGTGAATCTCCGGGCGAATGCCGTTGAAGATCGGGAAACGCAGCGTGCCATCGGGCGACCACTCGGAGTAGCGCACGCTGACCACGAGCTTTGGCCGCACCCAGTGAACGGGGCTGATCATGATCGGGGGAGGATCCAGCGGCGAATCGTCCGTCTCCAGCTCGACCAGCGAATCGCGAATCGCCCCGGTCGTCGCCTCGTCGTAGCCACCGCCGACCGTGCCGCAGGGCAGCAAGCGACCATCCTCGTGGTACCCGACCACAAGCGCATCGAAGGGCTTCTCGCCCAGCCATCCGATGACCACGAAGTCGTCTGACTTGACAGCTTTGACCTTGAGCCAGAAGGGACTTCGCTGGCCCGGCACGTAAGGGCTCAGCCTGTGCTTGGCGACTACGCCTTCGAGACCACGTTCGAGACATGCTTCGAACAGGTCGACTCCGTCTTCTTCGATGTGGTCCGGCACGAAAATGTGACCACCCGCCTCAACGGCTTTCTTGAGCCGGGCCCGCCTGCGATGGACCGGCTGCCGGAGCAGGGGCTTCTCTTCAAGGTACAGCGCGTCGAAAGCGAGATACGCCGTCGGGATCTTGTCCATCAGGCTCGCGCCTGCGGCGAGACGCTCACGAAGCCGGGGGTAGTCAGGACGGCCGTCTTTATCGGTGGCGACCAGCTCGCCGTCGATGACACTGCCAGGAGGAATCCGTTTCGCGGCGGCGACGACCTCCGGTACATCGGCCGTGATGTCGTGAAGCCCGCGGTCCTGCAGGTGGACATGACCCTCGGAATCTTTGAACACGATGCACCGCAGCCCGTCCCACTTGACCTCGAAGAGGTAGTCGGGTGAGCTGAATGGCGCCTCAGCCGACGCGGCCTGCATCGGCCGCATCTCGTCGTTGACGCTCTCGAGCCCGATCTGAAGCTGGTCTGAGTCCTGCATGAGGGACCCCGACAGGTTAGGACGCTTTGCGGCGCGCCACCTTTTTCTCGGCCGGCGCGCGCTTCGACGCGGTCCGCGATTTCTTCGCTTGCTCGACCGACGCGCGCAGCGCTTCCATGAGGTCCATGACCTTCGCGGTCTGCTGCGGCTGGGGGGCCTCGACGACCTCGCCGTCGATTTTGGCCTGCACCACCTTCATGACCGCTTCGCGGTATTCGTCCTTGAAGCGGCTGGGGTCGAACGAATCAGCAAGGCTCTCGATCAAAGCCTTGGCCATCTCGAGCTCCTTCGGGTTGATCTTCACCTCGCCCTCGAGCCCCTTGAGGCCCTCGGTGGAGCGGATCTCGTCCGGCCAGTTCAGCGTGTTCATCATGATCCCGTGGCCGTTCGGGTGCAGCGCGGCCAGGTGCTCGCGGTCGCGCAGAGCGATCTTCGCGATGGCCATCCGGCCCGTCGCCTCGAGCGCCTTGCGCAGCAGGTGGTAGGGCTTCTTGCCGAGCTCCTCGGGCTCCATGAAGTAGGCGCTCTTGAAGTAAAGGCCCGGCTCGATGTCGTCCCGGGGCACGAACTCCTCGATGTCGATCGTGTGGGCGGTGGCCAGGGGAAGATTGTCAAGGTCCTTGTCGTCGATGATCACGTAGCGGTCCTTGCCGACCTCGAAGCCTTTGAGGATCTCGCCGTAGCTGACCTCATGGTCTCCCTCCGCGCACCAGCGCTTGTAGGAGATCGGCGCCTTGTGCTCAGGGCAGAGCTGCCGGAATGAGACCTTGGAAGTCGACTCGGTCGCGTTGTACAGCCGGATGGGAATCGAGACCATCCCGAATGAAACGACGCCTTTCCACATTGATCGCGGCATGGCGACGCAGTTTACCTCCCTTTACCTTGGTTGGCTACTTTTCGTGGGTTTGCGAGGAACACTCCAGCCGGTCACTCACGCGCCGACGTCTCGGCGCTCCAGTAAGAGTATCGACGCTCCGAAGCCCACGATGATGATCGCGATCATCGTCACCAGGCCCGTGCGATCGATTCCGCTCGACAGGGGCATCCCGAAGAGCTTGAACGCGGATATGTCCTGGAGCCAGATTGGCCACCTGAACAACGGCCCGAGCTCGGCGAGCAGGTAGCTGGCGAAGGCGAACGCCCCGAGCAGCCCGACGGCGGCTCTTGGGTTCCAGGCGGCGAGCACCGAGCCGGCGGCCGCAAAAACCAGGGCAAACGGAACGAGCAACAGCGAACCTTCCGCGAGGCGCTCGGCGCTGATGTCCATCCCCTGGTTGCGTGAAGCGATCGCAACGACGACGCCACTCACCGAAGCGATCAGTGCCGCCCCGAAAGCTAGTACGACCGCTCGTTCGATGACCACGGCAGCGCGGGATTGGGGCTCGCTGAGCACCACTTCGAGCCGTCCGTCCGAATCCTCGGCGGACCAGCGCGCGACCTGGGCGATCGCAAAGGCCGCGAACAGCAGCTCGGCGGTGCTGAGCCAGAAAAAACCGAGGAACGACGTGTAGAGCCGGCCCTGGACAAAGCCGCCGAAAAATTGTGTCAACGCGGGTATTGACATGAGCGGCTGGATGATCGTCCTGGTCAGGGACACGAACACGGCGCCCAGAAAAGCTATCCCGGCCGCCCAGGCCACCAGCCCAATCCGTCTCTCGTAAAGCCCGCGCAGCACTGGGATCCTCCAGGAAGGGTTGCGCGAAGGCTCGTAGGTGGTCGGTTGAGACGGAGCCGGGGGCCGCAGCAGGGGTGACCCGAGGTCTCGCGATGCGAACGAGGCTGCCGCGGCGCCACCGGCGACCAGCGCGATCAGGAGCATCACGGCCAACGCTCTGACGTCGAGGCCGGCGCCTGGGACGAGCGGGTGATCGAGCTCGTAATAGTGAAAGGGCGAGAGCCAGCGAACGGAGACCAACGACGTGAAGGTGCGGCTCAAAGTATTGATGAGAAAGAGGGAGAGCAGCAGCACACCGGCGGCGGCGGTGGCGATCCGAGCGCTGGTCAGCTGTGCGACCAGCAGCGTCAACGTGTAGCAGCTCAATGCAAGCGCGGCCAGCGCCACTGACTGCTCCAGCACCGACCCGAAGCTGACCGACTCGCCGCCGTTCATCGCGCCAAGGACCAGGCCAATCCCACCAAACGTGGCGGCGACGAAGCTCGCAGCGGCAAAGCCCGCAAGACGCGATGCGATCCACCTGAGCCGCGTCAGGCTGGCAGCCAGGACAGCCTCGACCAGACCTCGCTCCTCATCCCCTCGCGCCGCGCCGCTGCCGGAGACGAGCGCCCAGACCGCGAAGACGATGGCGAGCGCACCGAACGATCGCCATTCGGCATATCCGCCGACGGTGTCCAGCCGGGCGGGCGGCGGCAGGATCAAGGTCAGGCTGGAGGCGAGCTGCGTCATCGACTTTGCGAACCCCAGACGCTCGGCCGCGGAGTGGCCGGCAAGCTGATAGAACGCGAGCGCCTGGACCAGGCTCGCGAAGAAGGCCAGCGCAGAGAATCCCACCACGCCCCAGCGGCCGAGGCGCAGCCCCAGCACGAAGGCAGTCATTCGGGAAGCGCCTTCGGGGTCGGGGGCTCTGTGTAATAGCTCAGGAAGATTTCCTCCAGGCTCGGCTCCGTGCTCACAAGGTCGGTGACCTTTGCCGTGCGTATTGCGTCGAAGAGGGGCTCGAAGCTGCCGCGAACCGTGCAGCTCACCCGGCGGCCTTCAACCGTCACGTCCTCAACACCGGCGGCGGAACGGATCGCAGACTCTGCTACCTGGGTGTCGTCGGCGAATTCGATCTCGACCCTGTGGGCCCGGATGCGCTGAAGGTCATCCAGCTGCGCCACCGTGACGAGACGGCCTGCCCTGAGGATTCCGACCCGGTCGCAGACGTGCTCGACCTCAGAGAGGATGTGAGAAGAAAGGAAGACGGTGGCCCCGCCGTCGCGCGCCTCCAGGAGGAGTGCATAGAACTCCTGCTGGTTCAACGGGTCGAGGCCGCGGGTCGGCTCGTCGAGGATCAGCAGCTCCGGCTTGTGCATGAAGGCGAGCAAGATGCCCAGCTTCTGCTTGTTGCCGCTCGAGTACTCGCGAAAGCGGCGGCCGAGGTCGAGGTCAAACCTTTCCGCGATGCTGCGAACGTTTTTCGGGTCGACACCACCCCGCATGCCGCCGAGGTAGGCGACCACCTCCTTACCGCGCAGGCTGCCGAACTGCGGGATGTCGCCTGGCAGGTAGCCGACCTTGCGCTTGACCGCGAGCGAGTCACGCATGCAGTCGAGTCCGAAGATGTGAGCCGTGCCGCTCGACGGCCGGATCATGCCCATCAGGCAGCGGATGGTCGTTGTCTTGCCGGCGCCGTTCGGCCCGAGGTAGCCGAACACCTCCTGGGGCGAGACCTCGAGCTCAAGGTCGAAAAGGCCGCGCCCGATCCCGTAATCCTTGGTGAGTCTCGAGGTCCGTATCGCCGTGATCGCCATTGCGCGCAGCATATTAGGGCGATGCAGCTAGGCGACCTCGAGCTACACCTTTTAATGTCAGGTCGCTGGAAGGCTGATGGCGGCCTGATGTTCGGCGTCGTGCCCAAGATCCTGTGGGAGAAGCAGAAGCCCGCCGACGAAAACAACATGATCGAGTGCGCGTGCGTCTGCGTTGTGGCGCGGATCAACGGGCGCGTCATCGTGTGCGAGACGGGCATCGGCACGAAGCTCAGCGAGAAGCGCGCCCGCCAGGTCGCGCTGCGCGAGCCCGAAGAGTTGCTTCATGCGCTGCGGCGACTAGGGATTCGCCCGGACGAGGTTGACGCCGTCATCACCACACACCTTCACTGGGATCACGCCGGCGGTCTCACTCGACGCGATGAGCGCGGCGGCCTGGAGTTGACCTTCCCGCGAGCGCGGCATTTCATCCAGAGGACCGAGTGGGACTTCGCGCTGCATCCGGACATTCGCAGCCAGGCCGGTTACGTCCACGAAGACTTCATGCCGCTGGCCGACGGCAATCAGCTCGTTGAGTTCCTTGATGGAGACGCGGAGGTCATGCGCGGAGTACAGCTGAGGCACGTAGGCGGGCATACGCCTGGCAGCCAGGTCCTCGTGCTGAGGTCAGGCGAGCTGGCATGCGCGGTCACCGGCGACCTCGTCTGCCAGACGCCGCACCTGAAAGTTCCGTGGAACATGTCGGCTGACATCGAACCGCTTCGCGTCTTCGAAGAGAAGGCAAGGCTTCTCGAAGAAGCCGAGAAGCACCGCTGGCTGCTGGTGCTGAGCCACGAACCCGACCAGCCGGCGGGGTACCTCGAAGCAAGCGGTCGCTGGCGACCGGAACCGCGCCTGTTGTGAAGTTCACGGCGTCCGACGGTCGCAAGCTGACGTACCGGCGCATGGGCACAGGGCCGGTGCTCGTCTGCCATCCCGGTGGGCCAGGCTTTTCGTCGTCGTACTTCGCAGACCTGGCCGGCCTGTGGGAGCAGTTCACGCTCATCATGCTCAACCCTCGAGGCACGGGCGGATCAGACCGACCGGCTGATTCGCGGGCCTACCAGGTCGACGATTACGTCGCCGACGTCGATGAGCTGCGCCGCCACCTCGCACTTGAAAAGATGCTGCTCCTCGGACACTCGCACGGCGGAGTCGTGGCGGAGGCCTACGCGGCCGAGCATCCGGCCCGCGTCGAGCGTCTTGTGCTTGCCTCGTCGCTGGCCCGCTTCGGACCCGGCCAGGAGGCCGCGATGCAAGCCGGGATGGAGAAGCGTTCGGGCCAGCCCTGGTACGCCGATGCCGCCGCGGCCCTGGATGAGGAGCAGGAGGCGAACTTCACGACCGACCAGGAGCTCGCCAATTTGTTCTTTCGCGAGTTCCCGCTCTATTTCGCGCATTACGGAGACGCAGAAGCCGGATACGCGGACACCCTCCGCTCCGAAACGATCAACGCCGACACGCTGCGGCTCTTCAACCGGGAGATCTTCAACACCTTCGACCTGCGTGACCGGCTTCGCAACATTACGGCGCCGACGCTGGTCATCACCGGCGAGGACGACTTCATCTGCGGGCCGGTTTGCGCGGCAGAGATCAGCGCCGCCATCCCGCACGCGCGCGAGGTGATTGTCGGCGACTCAGGTCACATGACGTTCATCGAGCAGCCGCAAGCATTCCACGATGAGGTGGCCGGCTTCCTGGAGTCTTAACGACCTGGGCTGTAATCACATCCGGCGACATCTAGCCTCCTTACGTGTTCGCCGCGGTCGACTCGTGCACTCTCGCCGGTCTCCACGTACGCCGCGTCGAGGTGCAGGCCGATATTGCAAACGGGGACGTCAAATTCATGCTGGTCGGGCTTGCTGCCACATCGGTTAAGGAAGCGCGCGAGCGCGTGCGGTCCGCCATCAAGAACAGCGGGTTGGAGTTTCCGGGAAAACGCCTCACTGTCAACCTCGCTCCGGCAGAGCTGCGCAAGGAAGGCAGTCGCCTTGATCTCCCGATCGCCGTTTCGATTGCGCTGGCGCGCGCGGGCAAGAAGCCTCCTCCGAACACCGCGTTTCTAGGCGAGCTGGCGCTTGACGGGGCTGTCCGGCACGTGGACGGTGTTCTTGTCGCCGCGCTCGGCTTGCGCAAGCTCGGGTTCGAGCGAATCTTTGTCCCCACCGCGAACGCGGCTGAGGCTGCCCTCGTCGAGGGTCTGGCGGTGACGCCATGCATCACGCTCAAAGCGGTGGTGAACCATCTGCTGGACGTCGAAAGCATCGAACCTTACGTTTCAACAGCTCAATCAGCAGACCTCGACACGGAGCTGCCCGAGCTCGACCTGGCCGAGGTCCACGGACAGGAAGAGGGCCGGCGGGCCCTGGAGAGAGCCGCTGCCGGCGGTCATCACCTGCTACTCAGCGGGCCCCCCGGCGCCGGCAAGACGATGCTCGCCCGGTGCCTTCCAGGGATCCTTCCTCCGCTCGAGCTCGAGGACGCGCTGGAGGTCGCGCAGGTGAGGAGCCTCCTCGGCGAGCTGCCCGGCAACCGCCCGCTCGGCTGGGCGCGGCCTTTTCGCGCACCGCACCATGGCGTGTCGGCCGCGGGCCTCATCGGCGGAGGATCCGGGCTCGCCCAGCCGGGAGAGATCAGCCGGTCGCACCACGGTGTGCTCTTCCTGGACGAGCTGGCCGAGTTCCAGACGCCGGTCCTGCAGGCGCTGCGCCAGCCGCTGGAGACCGGCCGCGTCACCATCACGCGGTCCGGCGGCTCGGTCTCCTACCCGGCCCGCTTCACGCTGGTCGCGGCGACCAATCCGTGCCCTTGCGGTTGGGCAGGGGACCCGGTGCGAACCTGCCGCTGCACGCCGGGCGCGATTGCGACCCACCGGCGCAGGCTCTCGGGTCCGCTGCTGGATCGGATCGACCTCAAAGTCGGTGTGCGGCGGATCAAGCTCGAGACGCTGGCCTCGGAGCCGACGGGCGAAGGTTCCGCCCCGGTGCGCGAGCGAGTGGTCGCCGCCCGCGCCACGCAGCTGGCTCGTCAGGGCTGCCTCAACGCCCAGCTCAAGGCGGCGCGGCTCCGCCAGATGGCAGGGCTGGAGCCCGGCTCGCGCCGGGTCCTCGAGCGCTGGGCGGAGCAGCGAGGCCTCACGGCTCGGGGGTTCCATCGGGCGTGGAGGGTGGCCCGCACGTCGGCCGACCTCGAGGGCGCCGAGCACATCGGCGAGCGTCACATCCTCGAGGCGCTCGGGTACAGGCTGCAAGATGTCGCCGCCTGAAGACCCGGCGATCCGGACGCGGGGCCGTTGGCCGCCACCGGACGGTCCGCTGGTCGCGATCGTCGGCTCCCGCCGCCCGTCGCCTTATGGCGAAGCGGTCGCCGAGCAGCTGGCGGCCGACCTGGCCCATATGGGCGTAGTGGTGGTCAGCGGCCTCGCGCTGGGCATCGACGCGGCGGCTCACCGCGGCGCGCTGGTCGGTGGAGGAGTCACCGTCGCGGTTATGGGCACCGGGGTCGACATCATCTATCCCGCGGCTCACGGAAAGCTCGCCGATGAGATCGTCGCGGCCGGCGGGGCGCTGGTCAGCCAGTTCCCAGACGGGACGGCGCCCCGGCGCCACAACTTTCCTGCCCGCAACTGGACGATGGCTGCCCTGTCCGACGCCGTCGTGGTGGTCGAGGCGGCCGAGGGCTCCGGCGCCTTGATCACCGCTGAGGCCGCACTCGAGCTTCATAAGGAAGTGTTGGCCGTGCCGGGGAGCGTGTTCTCGCCTCTGTCGGTCGGCACCCACCAGCTGATCCGAGACGGGGCCCTGCTGGCGCAGAACGCGCGTGACGTGATGGCCGCCCTGGGGGCGGTCCAGGAGGTGCTCGACGACCCGCTCGCGCCGCCCAAAAGCCTGGGCATAGCTGTGCCTTCCGGACGCGACGGCATCCTCGCGCACCTGTCTGACGTACTGGCGCTGAGCGCCGCCGAGATCGCCCGGAAACTCCAGCTGCCGGTCGCCGAAGTGCTTGTCCGGCTGACCGCCCTGGAGCTCGACGGCGCTGTGCGCCGTCATCACGACGGCTACGTTCGGGCATTGCGCGGCGGCAAACAACGAGCGTAGGATTGCCCGCCCAGAAGCCGACCCAGGAGGTGAAAGCCTGCTGGTTGGGAATAAAGAGGTGCTGTGTCCGAAGGTTTGATCATCGTCGAGTCCCCCGCGAAGGCGAGGACTTTGAAGCGGTTTTTGGGTGACCGGTTCGATGTCCTTGCCTCGATGGGCCACGTCCGCGACCTGCCCGGAAACGAGATGGGCGTCGAGGTCGAGGCTGGGTTCAAGCCCCACTACGAGGTGGTGGAGAGCCGCAAGAAGACCATCGGCGAGCTGAGGTCCGCGGTCAAGAAGGATGGGGGGGACGTGATCCTCGCCTCCGACCCTGACCGTGAGGGCGAGGCCATCGCCTGGCATCTCGCGGAGGTGCTCAAGCTGAAGTCGCCGCGACGGATCGAGTTCCACGAGATCACATCCGAAGCTGTCCGCAAGGCGCTCGAGTCTCCGCGCGACATCGACATGCGCCTGGTCAACGCGCAGCAGGCGCGCCGCGTGGTCGACCGCCTGGTCGGCTTCCGGCTGAGCCCGTTCCTGTGGGCCAAGGTGCAGAAAGGCATCGGGGCGGGACGTGTGTCATCGGTCGCGCTGCGGCTGGTGGTCGACCGCGAGGAGGAGATCCGCAAGTTCGTCCCCGTGGAGTCGTGGACGGTCGACGTCGAGCTGTCCAGGCTCGCCGACGAGCGCCGGTTCCTCGCCCGTCTGAACCGGGCTCGAAACGTCGCCGGGAGCACGGATGCGGAGCCCAAGCTCGAGGTCAAGACGCAGGAGGAGGCCGATGCGATCGTGCGCGCCATGGAAGGCGCGGCGTATCGAGTCATCGGCGTCGAGAAGAAGCGCCGCACAAAGAGCTCGAACGCGCCTTACATCACGTCCACGCTCCAACAGGACGCATCCAGCCGGCTGCGATTCCGGCCACGCAACACGATGCGCATCGCCCAGCAGCTCTACGAAGGCGTCGACCTCGACGAGGGCTCGACCGGCTTGATCACCTACATGCGTACCGACTCGACGCGCATCTCAGCCGAGGCCGAAGCCACGGTCAAGGGCTTGATCAAGGAGAGTTTTGGAGACAAGTACATCGGCAGCGGGGCCCGAGCCGCGAAGGCGAGCCCTGGCGCGCAGGACGCGCATGAAGCAATCCGGCCCACCGACGTCAACCGCACTCCCGAATCGATTCGCCGGCACCTGAGCGCCGACCAGTTCAAGCTCTACGAGCTCATCTGGCGGCGGTTTGTCGCGAGCCGGATGGCGCCCGCGGTTTACGACCAGACGCAGGTCGAGATCGAGGGCGGCCAGTACATCTTCAGAGCCAACGGCTCGGTCCTCACCTTCGACGGTTTCTACAAAGTGTGGGAGCGCGAAGAAAACGGTGAGACGGAGCTGCCGGAGCTCACCGATGGCGAGAACCTCGAGTACCACGGCGTCAAGCCGGAGCAGCACTTCAGCCAGCCACCGCCCCGCTACTCCGAAGCGACGCTGATCAAGGAGCTCGAGCAGAGGGGCATCGGCCGGCCGTCGACCTATGCGCCAATCGTGGAGACGATCACCAAGGACCATGGCTACGTGGAGATCAAGGACCGGCGGCTTTACCCAAGCCCGATTGGCGAAGCGGTGAACACGATCATGGTCGAGCACTTCAAGGTCATCTCTGACGACGAGTACACGGCCACCCTGGAAAAGCGGTTGGACGAAGTCGAAAACGGAAGCCAGGAATGGGTTCCGGTCGTAAGTGACTTCTACGGACCCCTGCAGCAGATGCTCACCGCGGCCGAAGAGGCGACTCCTGCTGACACCGACGAGGTATGCCCCCTGTGCCACGAGGGACACCTGGTGCGCAAGGCCAGCCGGTATGGACCGTTCATGGGCTGCTCGCGCTATCCAAAGTGCAAGTTCCGTCGCGCGCTGACGCCCGACGGCGAGCTGCCGCAGCCGAAGCTGCTCGACGAGAAGTGCCCGGACTGCGGGCGACCTCTGCAGCTGCGCACCGGTCGCTACGGGGAATTCACCGGTTGCTCCGGCTATCCCGAGTGCAAGTACATCAAGCGCGACGCGGCGCAAAGCGAGGCAAAGCCGACCGGCGAGAAGTGCCCGCAATGTGGGGAGGGGCAGCTGGTCGAAAGGACAGGGCGGTTCGGCCCGTTTGTCGCCTGCTCGCGCTACCCCGAGTGCAAGTACCGCGCCAACATCGGCAAGGACGGCAAGCTCCGAGAAGGGCCGAAAGTGCTGGACGAGCCGTGCCCCATCTGCGGCAAGCCGCTGGTCGAGCGCCGCGGCAGGTACGGGATGTTCAAGTCCTGCTCGGACTACCCGAAGTGTCCAGGCCCCAAGGGTGTCAAGAAGGTGGAAGCGGCCACGTAGCCGGCGCGGGGTCCAGGGCGCGTCGTTTCCGCGCGGAAAGGACCGAGGCCGGAGGCATTGATAGGGCGTCTCCGCGCGGAAACGCTCGGTGGTGTGCCGTCTTAGAGTTTCAGTTGAGATGCGCCGCGGCGCGCTTTGGTTGACGATCGCAATCCTGACTCTCTCGTGCGGGTCGAGCTCGCCGCCGGGCGGACAGACTCAGCGCTCGAGCCCGTCGGCCTCAGCCGCGGCCTCAGCCAGCTCGTCACCATCCTCCAACTCGCTAAACGGCACCTTCGGCCTCCTCCTGTCAGCCGGAACACTATTTCTGATCAATCCGGACGCCACCGAGGCGGCAAGCGTCAGCGTCGCGGCACCCTCGGTTCAGTCATGCGGGCAAGGCATGGCGGCCGTCCTCCAGCCGCCGGTCAGCGCGAGCGACAGCCAGGTCTATTTCCGCGACGGCGACACCAAGATCCGCATGGTCGTGCCGCCATCGAGCGTGGCGGACGTGACCACAGTGCCCGGGGATGCGAACGTCATCAGCTTCTTCTCAGTCAGCCCTGACGACAAGCGGATCGCAGTCCTGGTCGAGGACATGTCAGGAGCCGCCGCGATCAAGCTGCGCCTCTACGTAGAAGACCTGCGCGGGGGCGGGCACCATGCAGACATCTTCGCGGCCACGGTGACAAAGGGAAAAGGTGAGACCACTCTTTGGCCAATGGGGTGGCACCAGGGGCTATTGGTGCTCGCGGTGTGGCCGGCGTGCACCCTGCAGCCGGTGCCGTGGCCTGGCTCATGGCATTTGGTGGACGCTTCGACTGCAGCCAGGCAGGCGACGATCGGTGACGGGTCCTGCGTTCCGAGCAACTGGCCATCACCCTCCGGCGCCGCCTGTTTCGAGTCAGGCGCCGGACGGGTCCGCGTCTACGACTGGACGGGAAAGCAGGTCGCGACCGTGCCAACGCAGAACCGCGCCACCGAGCTGTCTCCATCTGGTCGGGTGCTTTTCGCTCCGAGCGGCGGAGGCCTAGGCAACCCGGCCCCGACGACGACCTTCATCGGCGTGGACGGCAGCGGCTCGTTCACCAGCACGGGACACATGGGTTGCTTGTGGATCGACGACAGCCACGTCCTGGCACAGGACGCCATCGTCGCTTACCCGACGGGAGCCTCCACGGCGCTGGCCCAGAGCGGCCAGTGCGCCGGCCGGTTTCCCGGTTCCCTCTGACGGGTATACTCGATCAGCCAGTCCTAATCGACTGAGTTAGCACGCCCGGGGCACAGCCCCTGTCCTTCAAGCGAAGGCCGGAACCGGGCGGAAGTGGAACAGGGAGGCAATCAAACGTGGCTCAAGTGACCTTGAAGCAGCTGCTGGAGGCGGGTGTCCATTTCGGCCACCAGACCAGCCGCTGGAACCCAAAGATGCGCACCTACATCTTTACGGCGCGCAACGGCATTCACATCATCGACCTGCAGAAGACCGTGCGGCTGCTCGACGACGCGTGGGACTTCACGCGCAGCGTCGCGGCCAGCGGCCGGCCGGTGCTCTTCGTCGGCACGAAGAAGCAGGCCCAGGAAACCATCCAGACCGAGGCCGCTCGCTGCGGCATGTACTTCGTCAACCGGCGCTGGATGGGTGGCATGCTCACCAACTTCAGCACCGTGAAAAAGCGCATCGAGCGCCTCCAGGAGCTGCGCAAGATGCAGCAGGAAGGCCAGTTCGAGCAGATGTCTAAGAAGGAGGCAAAGCGCCTCACCGATGAGCTGGACCGGCTGATGTTCCACTTCGATGGAATCGCCGACATGAAGCGGCTGCCAGGCGCGATCTACGTGGTCGACCCGCGAAAGGAGCACATCGCAGTCACGGAGGCCAACCGGCTGAAGATCCCCGTGGTCGCGATCACGGACTCCAACTGCGACCCCGACCTCATCACGTACGTCATCCCGGGCAACGACGATGCGATCCGCGCGGTCAAGCTGCTCACCGGCAAGATCGCCGACGCGTGCCAGGAGGGACGCCAGGAAGCTCAGGCTCGCGGCGAGATCCTGCCCGAGGTCGAGGAGCGTGAGTTCCTCGAGACACCCCGCTACGAAGAGATCGAGGAATACCTCGAGGACGAAGAGGACTACCTGCCGACCGTGTCCGAGGAGGAGTTCGTCCGTACCGCCGACGAGGAGGAGGCTCGCTGATGGCGAAGGTTTCAATGGACCTCGTCAAGCAGCTTCGCGAGATGTCCGGCGCCGGCATGATGGACTGCAAGAACGCACTCGAGGAGGCCGATGGTGACCTCGAGAAGGCATTCACCATCCTGCGCGAGAAAGGGATCGCCAAGGCGGGCAAGCGCGCGGACCGGGCGACGGGACAGGGCGTGGTCGAGGCCTACCTGCACACGACGGGCGACGACTACCCGCCGCAGGTCGGCGTGCTGATCGAGGTGAACTGCGAGACTGACTTCGTCGCCAAAGGCGTCGAGTTCCGCAAGCTGGCCAAGGAGCTTGCCCTGCAGGTAGCCGGCTACGAGCCTCGGTGGGTGTCACGCGAGGACGTCCCCGACGAGGTGCTCGTGTATGAGCGAAACCTCTACGAGTCGAAGGCGCAGCAGGACGGCAAGCCAGAGCAGATCATTCCAAAGATCGTCGACAGCCAGGTCGAGGCGTTTCTGAGGCAGAACTGCCTTCTGGAGCAGCCGTATTTCCGCGAGACGAGCCTCACCGTGCAGCAGTACATTGCGGAGCACATCTCCAAGCTGCAGGAGAACATCACGGTGCGCAGGTTCGCGCGCTTTAACATCAGAGAGTCCTGAGGGAGATCTCATTCGTAACGTAGAGATGGGGGACCGTTCTCCGAAGTACAACCGCATCCTGCTCAAGCTGAGCGGTGAAGCGCTTGGTGGCTCACGCGATTACGGCATTGACCTTGAGGTCGTCTCCAACATCGCCGGCCAGGTCAAACGGGTGCACGAGATGGGCGTTCAGACCGCGCTCGTGGTTGGTGGCGGCAACATCTTTCGCGGCCTCGCTGCAAGCGAGCGCGGCTTCGACCGCGCCACCGGTGACTACATGGGCATGCTGGCCACGGTCATCAACGCGCTTGCGCTGCAGGATGCGCTCGAGCGGACCGGGATACCGGCGCGCACGATGACCGCGATCCAGATGCCGCAGGTCGCTGAGCCCTACATCAGGCGCCGTGCTGTGCGGCACCTCGAGAAAGGCCGCGTGGTCATCCTGGCTGCCGGAACTGGAAATCCTTACTTCACGACCGACACCACCGCCGCACTGCGCGCGGTCGAGATCGAAGCCGATGTGATCCTCAAGGCGACGAAGGTGGACGGCGTGTACACGGCCGACCCGAAGCGAGATCCAAATGCGGTGAAGCTCGCGCAGCTCGGATACCTCGAGGTCTTGAACCGGGGCATCGAGGTGATGGACAACACCGCTCTGACGCTGTGCATGGACAACAACGTCCCCATCGTGGTCTTCAACCTGCTGGAGCCCGGCAACATCGAGCGTGTGGTGCTGGGTGAGGAAATTGGCACGCTGGTAGGAGTTGTAGGGACATGATCGATCCAGTCCTGCGCGACGCCGAGACGAAGATGACCAAGTCAGTCGAGCACTTCGCGACCGAGCTTTCGACCATCCGCACAGGGCGGGCCAACCCGGCGCTCATAGACAAGGTGATGGTTCCGTACTACGGGACGCCGACGCCTCTCAGAGACCTCGCCCAGATCAGCGCCCCTGAAGCGAGGCTGCTCGTCGTGCAGGTCTACGACAAGAGCCAGATCGGCGCCATCGAAAAGGCACTTCGCTCAGGCGAGCAGGGGCTGAACCCGGCGAGCGATGGCCAGGTCATCCGAGTGCCGATCCCGCCGCTCAACGAAGAACGCCGGCGCGAATACGTGAAGCTCGTGCGTCAGAAGGCGGAGGAGGCGCGTGTCGCGATCCGTAACGTGCGGCGGGACGAGGTCCACCGCATCGATCAGCTGCAAAAGAACGGCGAGGTCGCCGAAGACGACGCGAAGCGCGGGACGGGCCGGCTCCAGAAGATCACCGAAGCCCAAATCGAAAAGGTAGACAGCCTGGCAGGCCGAAAAGAAAGCGAGGTAATGGAGGTCTAATAGATAAAGTCACTTCCCTGCTTGCGGGGAAGGTGGCGCGAAGCGCCGGATGAGGGGCTGCTTAGAAAGGTCACTTTCCCGCCTGCGGGGAAGGTGGCGCGCAGCGCCGGATGGGGGAGGTGGAATCTCTACTTTTCGGCGCACTCGGTACGCTTGCGTCAACTTGGCATCTCAGATCCCCCGCCACATCGGGATCATCATGGACGGCAACGGGCGCTGGGCCCGCCGCCGAGGCCGCCCCGCCAGCTTCGGCCATCGCGCCGGGGTCCGCGCCATCAAACGTGTCCTCGACGCCTGCGAGAAGCTCGGCGTCAAAACGCTCTCGATCTACGCCTTTTCGACCGAAAACTGGTCTCGGCCTCGGGCCGAGGTACGCGCCCTGATGCGCCTCTTCCACGAAACCATGCTTCGCGAGATCGACGAGATGCACCGACGGGGCGTCCGCATCGTGTTCAGCGGCCGGCGAGAGGAACTATCGCCCCGCATGCAGGAACGCATCGACGAAGCGGTCAGCCGCACAGCCGCCAATACGAACGGAGTGCTCAACGTCTGTCTCAACTATGGCGGCCGTGCGGAGATCGTCGATGCGGTGAAGAAGCTCGCCGCCGATGGCATGGACGCGAGCAGCGTCGATGAGGCCGCGATCGCTTCGCGGCTCTACAACCCGGACTTACCCGACCCCGACTTGATCATCAGGACAGCGGGCGAGAGCCGCGTGAGCAACTTCCTGCTGTGGCAGTCCGCGTACTCCGAGATGCTCGTGACGGACACCCTGTGGCCTGATTTCGACGTCGCCGACCTTAAGGCGGCGCTGGCGGACTACGCCTCGCGCGTCAGACGCTTCGGCGGGCGGCCCGAAGAGGTGGTGGCCGAGCAGGCCGCCAACGTCAGTTGACAACTCAAAACGCCCTGCTCTCCGGCTGGAAGCCGAGCCCGTTGCTGGTGCGCATCCTCAGCGCGTTCGTGATCCTCGCCATCGTCATCGGCCTCATCATGGCCGGGACCTACGGCGCCTATCTGCTCGCCCTGCTGCTGGGAGGTCTCGCGTTGTGGGAGTTCATCGGCCTGTCCGACGGCATGGGCTCTCGTGCTCCCGGGTGGCTGCTCTTTCCACTTGGAATCTTTTTCATTTACAGCGGCACCCTGCTGAAAGAAATCAGCGTCACGCTCGTGCTGTCACTCGCGCTGGTCGGTGGCCTCGCGGCGTTCCTGGTAGTGCCCGGACGCCGGCAGGGTCTCGGCCGGTGGGCGATGGGCATGGCGGGCGCTC